>Ga0307428_1000319_pt1 | contig 34832 bp, 45 predicted proteins | sample SalMarWE160240MG_FD_202161 | JGI IMG/M metagenome (GOLD analysis project Ga0307428, IMG submission 202161) | Salt marsh sediment microbial communities from the Plum Island Ecosystem LTER, Massachusetts, United States - WE1603-240 | ecosystem: Environmental > Aquatic > Marine > Intertidal zone >...
CCCGGTTTCTTAGCGGTGCCAACAGATTTCATAAAGGGTTTTGAGGCGTTTTTCAAGGGTAAGGCGCCGAAGATCTGTCACGCTGGAGAACTGTATGTTGCTATAGACCCATCGGGTAAACTTTTGGCTTGTCCAGCTCGATCAGACATAGTGCTGGGAGATACTCTAAGCGGCTCTGTCGATAATATCTTGAAGGAGAAACGGAACAGTAAAGGATGGCGTAAAGTCTCCGCGTGTAAGGGATGCTGGCTTGAATGCACTGCCGGAGTGTCAATGATCATGGAGAATCCCCTCAAGGAAGTTTCCCAGTTGGTTAGCCTCTGGAAATCACGTAAAAACTGAATGCTTGGATAAGAGTTATCCTGCGATTGCTGTTTTGAGTATATTACCAATAATTTCCGTTACAGTTGTTAACTGGTCAGTGTAGAGTCCGACGGATAGGAATGATATGCCGGCAAGTAAAATGAGGAAACCAAGAATTCTTTGTTCAGGCAAGTCCATGAGCTGTTTCCTTCCGTTGATTCTATTGTATAACGCTAAGACCATTATTTAAGACGTTTTCCGTTCAGCTGTCCAGAACGTTTTCCATGCTGAGGCGCCTATACTCAACCATTTTGGCACCCAGAAGGTCAGTTCTTGTTTTGGAGAAGTTTTTCGCCGATTCCCTGAATTGCTGTTATCCCCTTTGAGGTTTCGGCATATTTGAGAGGCGTCTCTCCAACCCTGTCTGCTTTCAAAACTGTTTCGTCGTAGGGAATCAAAGCCAGTAACGGGAGTCCATTTTTTTCTGTGAAATCGGTAATTAGTTCTTTTTCCTCGGAATCTCTAACCCTGTTTCCAACAATGAAAACTTTTTTGATTCCCGCTTCATTGGCTAAACCATAGATTTTCTTGGCAATCTCCAAGGATTTTCGGCTGGAATCAGCAACTACAATCATGATGTCCACTTGGCTGGCTGTTCCCCTTCCCAAGTGTTCCACACCCGCTTCCATGTCCACGACCACAACCTCGTCACGTTCAACAATAAGATGGCGAAGAAGCTCCCTGATTACGGCGTTGGCTGAGCAGGTGCATCCTTCGCCGGCGGATTTGACGGTTCCCATAACTAGCAGGTTCACTCCGTAGGGAGATTTCATTCCGTTGTTTTCAACTATGTCATCAACAGTAAAGGAGAGACGGTATACTCCTGGATAGTCTGTGCGGGTCTTGGAGTCTAGCAGTTCGGAATTCTCGGATATCGGAACTATCTGGTTTGCCTCCTCAATGGGTATGCCCAGTGTCAAGGCTAGGTTAGGGGTTGGGTCAGCGTCAATAGCCATCACCTTAAATCCTTTTTTTGCGAAATAGCCAGCAAGAACCCCAGATATGAAGGTTTTACCTACTCCGCCCTTTCCAGAAACTGCAATCTTCAATCGATTTTCACCGTTTTGGTTAAGTGTCACGGACACTATTTACGTTTTCTGAAATAGGATGAAACGATGGCGATCCAAACGGATTATTTGGCAGATGCTGAAGGAAACACGATTCTCTTTTGCAAAATAGATATACGAAGCGTAAACGTAGTTATCAGTGGAGAAACATGAAACTTTTGAGGAGAAACGGTGCTCGAGAGCATTTTTTCTTCACGGTTTTCTTATGTGTTTTAGTGGTGAATGTTGCAGTATCCAGCGTAGCCTATCCCGTGTACTTGAGTGAGTTGACTGTTCCAGAGAAGACATTAGCCTTTTTGGAGGATGTGGTTCTGCTTGACATGACAAAATATAATGCAACACTAGAAATACATGATGTGCTTTATCCCGATGAGTTACAGGGTTTGGCTCAGCATAATGTGCTGTACATTCTTGTTTCTAATGAAGGCGAACTGGAGGCGGCTTTTGGGTTCAAAAATGAATCCTTTGCTAATTGCATGCTAGGAACGTTTGGTTCACCATTTTACTCTGAACCGCAACCAGCTAACACCGTTGATAACGCTAAGGGCTTTCTCCAGAGATACCAAACTTACACGGGAGACCCGGATTTTGATGGTGTAAGAGATTTTGAGGAAATGAGAAGCATACTGGACATGGTTGATGTAACAGAAAATGTGACAGCAATGTCGGATCATGTGAAGCTTGAGGTGATCAGCAGAACCGATTACACTGCATTAGTTTGGGAATATGTTTTGGATGGTGTTGCGTTTCCATGGATAACCCTTGAATTTCGCAACGGAATTGTCTGCGGATTCGATGACAACTGGCGCCTATACACGGCTGGTAGCACAGAAGTAAATTTCTCAGAGGAAGAAGCCGTAAACGTTGCACTGGAATATTTAGAAGATTTCTCTTGGACTGCGGGTGACGAAGAAGTGACAGATTTTGAGATTGTAGAAGAAACAGTAACTGCAGACCTGATAACAACTAGAAACAAGGAACCTTTAACATTGTATCCAAGCTGGGTAATCACTGTATATCTGGACAAGATTTACACCGGCAACATTAACCGCATCGTCTTGGCGATCTGGGCTGACACAGGAGAAATAATCTCTTGTACACCACTAGGCGGCGGGGGCGGACCTCCAATCCCCGAGTTTCCATCATCGACACTAATGCTTCTAGTACTCGCGGTGCTTTCAGTAGCCCTAGGTTTCTACAAACTGAGACTACCAAAAAGTGGCAAGCGGTAATTTTAAGGCGTAACCAGCTCTTGCTGTGAGAATTGGTAAGGTTAATAGGGTTTGGTGCTCAACTATTTTGTAGGTGAGGATTAATTTGCCTCCAGTTAAAGTTTTAAAAAAAATTTACTGGGTTGGAGCAATAGACTGGAACATCCGACACTTTCACGGCTTCACATACTCAACTCACCGCGGAGCAACATACAACGCCTACCTGATCGTCGACAAGAAGATCGCCATGGTTGACACTGTACAACATCCTTTTGCAGGGGAAATGATAGAAAGAATCAAAGAAGTAATCGACCCCTCAAAGATAGACTACATCATAGCAAACCATGTTGAATCAGATCACTCCGGATCTATCTCAGAAATCCTGAAACATGCACCCAAAGCAACGGTAGTAGGCACAGCCAACTGCCAGAAAGGACTAGAGAAACACTACTTCGGCAACTGGAAATTTCAGGTAGTAAAAACCGGCGACACCCTGAACTTGGGTGAAAGAACATTAAGTTTCCTCGAAGCCCCCATGCTGCACTGGCCAGACAGCATGTTCACATACATAGAAAAGGACGCTCTCCTCTTGCCCAACGACGCCTTCGGTCAGCACTTGGCAACCTCAAAGCGGTTCGATGATGAGGTGGACCAGAATATACTGATGGGGGAGGCGGCGAAATATTACGCCAACATTCTATGGCCTTTCAGTACGCTGGTGACAAGAAAGATCGAAGAGGTACAAAAGTTAGGCTTGAAGATAGGCATGATTGCGCCAAGCCACGGAATCATATGGCGAAGCGACCCCATGAAGATTGTCAAGGCTTATTTGAAGTGGGCTAAGGGAGAGGCGAAAAAGAAGGCTCTGATTGTTTACGATACGATGTGGGAGAGCACAGAGAAGATGGCTAAGGCGATGCTTGAGGGCATCAGCAGCGAAGGCGTCGAAGTGACGTTGTTTAGGCTTCCGTTTTCTGACAACGGCGACATCATAGCCGAGTTGCTTGAAACGAAGGGACTGCTTGTTGGCTCCGCAACCATAAACAATGGTGTTTTGCCGACCTTGGCTCCGTTTCTCAGGGAAATGGAGGGTTTGAGACCACGAAACAAGCTTGCTGCCGCCTTTGGCTCGTATGGCTGGGGAGGAGGAGCAACTGCAACTATCGAAAAGTCGCTGAAGAGTGCGGGCATGGAGTTGGTTGCGCCTGCGATGACGGTTAAGTGGGTTCCAGACAAAACTGAACTGCAGAAATGCTACGAGTATGGAAAGGAGTTTGCGAAGAAAATAAAAGCAACATAATAGAATTTGGTGTCTATTCTTTTTTCATTTTTCTTTCTTTTCCCAGTTTCATCCACCATTCAGGGATCTTAAAGTCTTCAGTTGTGTCCCAGCTGTCGAACGGTTTAATGTCCAGTACTGGTGTGCCGTCGAAGGCGTCTAAGCCCTGAACAGTAACCACGTTGCCTTCTACGTTTAGGAGTTTGACTCGTGTAAGCCCGATTGGGTTCGGTCGGTGAGGTGTCCGAGTTGCAAATATTCCCAGCAGCGGCATGTCTCTTCTTCCTCTGGGACGAACCTTCATGATTCTTCGATCTTCATCCGACATTTCATGCAGCCAAAAAAGAACAAACAGATGAGAAAACTCTTCGACACCCTCCAAAGCCTCAGTCAACTCCTCACGAAAGATTAGCTGCGAAATTACGTTTTTGTCCCTGACTTCCTTGCCAACTGCCTCTGTTTTGACGAAACCTATAGGCTCCAAGTTGATCTTGCTCGATGAAGACATCAGACATCAATCCTTTCGGTCTTAAACAATAACAAACTCTGGACAAACTAAGAATATAAGCCCTTTTTTACACAGAATCCTACCGTTTGTTTGCTTTGGTTATTCTTTCTTTTGCTATGTTCATTGCTGCGTCTCTGAGTTCAATGTTTTTGTTTAGGGCAGTTTCTATAACCTTTACAGTGTTTTGCCTGATTTTCCGTTGAACAAGCTCCAGCATCCGCTTGGGGTTATAGCCACGATACTCAGCGTAAGAGGAAATCACGCCTCCCGCGTTCGCCAGAATGTCAGGAACAACAAAAACGCCTCTATCAGCTAAAACTTTCTCAATTTCTGGGCGTACGGGAAGGTTAGCCGCCTCAACCACCAGCTTCGCTTTAACACGCTCCACATTCTCTTTTGTGATAACGTCAGGAAGCGCAGCTGGAACAAGAATGTCTACAGGCAACTCAAAAAGCTCCCTGTTCTCCAGCACTTTGCCCGGACGATAATTTATGACTGAACCTGTTTCCGTCTTGACATCTAACAATTTTTCGTAATCTAATCCGTCAGGGTTGTAGATGCAGCCTTTAGAGTCGGAGACAGCAACAACCTTCACGTCAATCTGGGTCAGATACTCAACAACAAAAGAGCCGACGTTGCCGAAGCCCTCCACCGCAGCTGTTGCATTGTCAACATTCAAGTCTGTTACATAATTTGCCGCAGTGAATGCTGCTTGCACAACTCCCAAGGCTGTGGAGCCATACTCATGGGGGATACCACACTTTACGCCCGGCTTAACGCACAGATGTGCAGGTTTTCCTGTAGCAGACTTCATAGAACCATTCTCTTGGGCAAAAGCAGCCATCTCCGTCTCTCCAGTGTTAATGTCCGGCGCAGCCACGTAGAGGCTTGGGCACACCCGCTTCAGGGCTCTGGAAAAAGCTCTGATTAAGTCCATCTTCTTCTCTTTGGACATCTGTTTCGGATCAGCTATTATGCCGGATTTGGCTCCTCCAAACGGGATTTTTGCTAGGGCACACTTCCACGTCATTGTTCTGGCTAACCTGAAGACTTCCTCAGTTGTTACTGTGGGCAGCATTCTGATTCCGCCCTTTCCCGGACCTAACGCTGTATTGTCTATAACTAGAACACCCCTCATTCCCGTCTTGGGATCATAGACCTGCAGTATCTTCTCTGGACCCCACTCGTCAGCAAAAGCTTCTATCTTGACATTCATCTCGTTTCCCCCAGAAGAGTTCATGACAGATATACTAACTGAACCATTGTAAAAACTTTCTTCAATAATAGGAAGTGAATGTAGCAGTAAGCATAAATTGGCTGTTCTACGTTTGTTAGTCTTAGAGTTCTTTCTGAAACACGCGGGGGAGAAAGAAGAATGGGCTACATCTACCTGTACACTGGAACTGGCGGAGGAAAAACTGCAAACGCTTTAGGTTTAGCCCTCAGGTCTGTGGGTCACGAACGCAAAGTTGTTATAATCCAATTCTTGAAGTGGTGGAAGAACACAGGAGAATACAAGATAAGAAAAAAGCTTCATCCATTCTACGAAATCTACCTGTTCGGCAGAGAAGGCTGGAGTGGATTGGATAACTTGGGCAAAGAAGACAGAAAACTCACAAAAGAGGGGCTGGAATTCGCCAAGAAGGTTGTTGAAGAGAAGAAGCCTCATCTGCTGGTTTTGGATGAGATAAATTTGGCTCTCCACTGCCGCATGCTAGAGATAGAGGAAGTTCTGGAGTTTCTGGATTCTGTTCCAGAGGAGACGGATGTTGTTTTAACCGGAAGATACGCACCGAAAAGACTCGTGGACAGGGCTGATTTCGTCAACGAAGTGAAAGACCTGAAACATCCTGAAGAAATGGTAACTACAGAGGGCATCCAGTACTAGTCTAGCCGCCTGTTTGAAGGAGAAGTATCGCCTTAGCTAGGTCTCCATCGCTCGCTTCCAAGGCTCGTTTAGCGTCTTCCATGCTTTTTCCTGTCTGGTCCGCAACAAGCTGCGCATCCTCTTCAGGAATAGTTACATTAGCCTCCTGCGTCTCTAGAGCCCGCTCATTTACTTCTCCGGTGACCTGAAAGATTTTTTGTCCACCCATGTCAAGGACAGCCACTTGAGCGTTTTCAACCACAATTTCTTTGTCGCTAGTTCTGAAAATGACTTCCTGTACGTCGGGCATCTCTCCCATGTTCATGCCCATGCGCTGCATCATCCTTTTTGCGTTTCTTGGACTCATTCTTTTCCGCATTTCCGTTTCCTTCCCATCTTATACTTCATCAATCGTCTTCTTAACTTTTTTCCGCCACTCCTCGGCGAACCCGCACAGCCATTCCCCTGCTGAACTCTTTCATTTCCTTTCCAGAGAGGAGAGCCCGCCCAACAGCCAAAACCTCATTCTCTCTGTTGATAACCAAAACTTCATCTTGTGGTCTTATCTCATCGCCAGCATCTATCACATGTTTCGCAAAGGCGCTTCTTCCCTTTGACACGAAAGGTTCAGCTTCATCCTGAATTTTAACCCAATACCGCAGAGGCTTCACTTCACGTACCACTCGTTTGGCTCCGGCAAGCGTTAAAACAAAGAGTCCAGTGGTGGGTCGGAGAGTAGCCAGCAGTTCTTCTTTCAAGTGTATGTGACGTATTTTTCCCGTGTTTTTCGAGTACACAATTCTAACTTCGTCGGGGAAAAGTTTGTCTCCGGCAGCTCTTCCGAACTGGTAATCAGCTACACTCCGTATCTTCTGGAGAGCATCCATGTCCATCATTTCACCAACAACTTTTACATTAACATCAGGCTAAAGCATTAAATCTTGTTCTCTGCACAGGTAAACTCGGAGTTGAAAATAAGAAACTTAATGTTGTCGATTTTCCGCAGCCTGAAACACCCTGCAAAACTAATGCGAAGGGGAGCGCATCTTTGATTAAGAAAATAGCTACAGTTGATGCGCAGGCTTCAGCATAAGGCCAGAGGTCAGGAAAATTCCTTGTTATAACTTCACGCCATTCATCATAGTTATCGGCTCTCCAACTTTCATCATCTGCTGTCTAAGCGGGTTGAAGAACGGACAGTTATCTCTGTCGCATAAAGTAGCAAAAGCTTCGGAGGAACATCCTAAGCTGTATCTTACATCCTGAACTCCTTGGTAAGCCGAATGAATAGTCCTTTCGATTTCTTCGCCTTCAGGAAATGGATGAACACCTTGTTTACAATGTTTTGCGAACTCGTAACCAAGTTTAACGATTTCTTCTTCACTTAATCCCTTCCAGCTCCAATAGACAGCAAGTTGAAATAGAGAGAGATTCCTCATGTCAACATCTGCACCCTGTTTGAACAGCTTCTGTACGCAGGGTGGATCATCTTTTCCGAGAGAAGCAAGATCAGAATTCTTGAATGATTTTTTCCTCCTCTGTTTCCAGTCTTCAATCTTCTGCAGGTGTTCTTGGAATAGAGTTACAGCTTTAGGAACAGGGTTAGGCTGAGATTCCACAAAAGGTTGAGGTCTAGGTCTTATGGCTTTCTTTCTGATTTCTTGGATGCTGAGTTTCTCCAGTTCCGTAAACGTGAGTGGAGTCTTGTAGAGCTTCGACTTTTGGTGTTTAGAACCCAGCAATCGCCAAAGCCTTCTCCTTTCGTAGACTTTGGTGTCAACGGTCTTCAAGTTCAGTTTGGATACTAGATACTTGACGATCGACTTCCATATCAGGGGTAAATCCGCTTGAGCTTTGATCCCGAAAACTTCATGGTTAATGGAGATGCTTACTCCTTTCATGCCCGAAAAGGCAATGCTGATAATGTCCTTGGAAATGTTATAATCGTTGATGAAGGTTTTTACGAGCGCCACAGCTAACCCCTTTTTGACAAGCTTCCTAAAGACCCCTCTAATGTCGGGAGACAGCATCACACCATCACCCAACACATTACTAAGGATTCACCAGCAAAAAAGTGTCACGTTAGAAACTTGACTTTACAGAAACATAAAGCATCCTTCACTACATTGTTGCAGGACAATTATAGGAGGTGAAATTGTATGAAAAAAATGAGAAAACAACTTGATGTACTTGTGGAGATCTTGACCAATGCAAACGTTGACGTTTTAATACACTTTGATGAAGTGTGGGGCCGTGTCTGGACTGATGAGCAATTTAATAGGTATCCACTTCTGGACAAGGCGAAGTGGACTGTTGAAGACTTTAAAGACCCAAAGTTCGTTGAAGCCTATCGGAGATTTCTCATCGATTACGCCCAACAAGTAGCTGAAGAAAATCCTGAGCTTTTAGGCGAGATGGTGGAGGTCATGAAATCGACTCTTTTTCGAGGCAAGAGACTGTGGAGCGCCATAATCTGGGAGGAACATGGTAAGGAGGAATATGAAATTGAGGCGAGAAGCAAGCTCGATGTCTGGTTCCACGTTGCAACGGTTCTACTTCCAGCCCATCCGAAAGTCGTACAGGTGAAGGTTTTAGAGGTCAAGTAAAAATCCATATATTGGACGGTTCATTAACCGCTCAATTTCATCACCCAACTTTTTGGAGTCTGGTCGTCAGTTAAAGCACCGTGCAGGTTTACTCAGAGATCAATTTCTTTATGTCGGACAGGTGCTCAGCAATCTCCTTCCCGGTGCTTGTCAAAGAGTACCATGTTTGCACTGGCCTTGTGGCTTCAACCCTCCTTTCGACAATCTGGTCCTCCTGTAAATCTCTCAACGTAAGCGCCAAAGTGCTTCGACTAGGTATCACCTCACGCAAGAGCTCAGAATACCTGGCGCTGCCATTTTCAAGGAGATACAACAGAACCTTGATGTTGCCTATCTCAAAAACTGCTTTCATCCTCATTTCTGGTCGTGTTATTTGACTCAATACCCACAAAAAAATCCATTGCACAACAAAATGCGCTTAGAACAACTCAATAAACATATAAATAGGTCAATAAGAAATAAATATAAAGATTTGAAAAAATGGGAAAACCACCGTCACTATCTGAAAGAGAAACAATCACTTCGGCGTCGTGCTGCTTCACTCCGACGGAGTATCCCGCAGATTCGATCTCTCCAAGTATCCTCACATCCGACAAGACCCGCAACGCGTAGCTGAGCAGATAATGGAGGAGTGGGGCAAAGAGACAGACGACGCAACCATAATTATTGTTTCGCTCGGGGGGTGGAGAGAGAGAAGGAGGGAGGTAAGACTCGGTGGTCACGGTTGGCGAAGGACTTGTGAAGACACTTGGTGAACTTTTCAAGGTGTACGTGACGAGCAGAAGCGAGGAGACAAGGTACAAAGCATTTGAATCAGGAAAGAAACTATTCAAAGAAAGAATGCCTCCAGACAGGGTAGTGGGGCTGTACATCGAAACCATCAAAAGCCTTGAGGGAAGAAAAGGCTTCAAAACATCGGGGTGCGAAGACCTTCTATTAAAGATGATGATGGCCTACAGCTCCAGCTTCCTCGAAGACATAGAACTCAAAGAGCGGCTGCTGAAGGCTTCGGAGAGCAGATTCAAGAAGCTGTTCGACAATGTGGGTGACGGCGTCTTCCAGATTGACCTCTAGGGCAACTATGTAATAGTCAACCTGCCTACGCGCAGATGCATGGCTACAGCGTCCAAGGGGAGATGCTCAAAGGCAGGGTGAAGATCCGGCAGGCCTTCTTCAACGAGGAAGACGCAGAGGCTCTGCTGAAGGAGGTGAACACGAAAAGCAGCGTTCAAGGCAGAGAGATAAAGTTCAAGCAGCGGGACGGCTCCGTCGGCTGGCAGGAATTCTCCATGCTCGTGAAAAGAAACGAGGCTGGGGAGGTAATCGGCTACGAGGGCATAGTCCGAGACATAACTAAGCGGAAGCGAGCTGAGGGAATCCACCTACAGGCTGAACGGTGTCTCCCCCGGCGAGTGCTACCTCCACACGTCCCATGACGCTGCGTACAAGATATGCACCCACCTCATAATCCACGGGGTTCCCGGCCTCTGCATTACGAGAAAAAACCCTATGAAGCTGGTGTCGGAGTACGGCCTAACCCAGGAGAGCATCATCCTTTTATCGTCGGAGCCCTTGGCTGGGTTTGACGCTGTCTCTAACCTCCAAGAAGTAAGCCTAGCCATTTCACAGTTCCTCGAAAGCTATGAAGCACCCGTGGTGTTGCTGGACGGCCTCGAGTACCTGATCAGCCGTTTCGGCTTCAACACTGTTTACAACTTCATTCAGGAGAAGCGGCTATAATTCTTTCATTTCTCTTTTCAATCATTCTTTTCAGCTCCCTTACTTCTTTTATTCGAAGACAAGCTACATGCCCGTTTGATCGATCATTCTCAATTAAAAGAAGAAGGGTTTCCTCTTTCTCCTTTAGATACTTCCTTCTTTCGATAGTTAGACCTCTAATTTTTTCCAGGGGCACGTCAAACAAGATTTTAGCTGGTTTTTTCCGGAACAAGAAGAGCCTTTTGTTTGTGAGATAAAGATACCCCGGTCTCCAGACGCCGGGAAGAGACGTATCGCGATAATAGTGCGAACCAAATGTCTTGAGGACGATTTTTTCGTTCTCATCTAATGGGGCTTCTTCTTCGCTGTGTTCTAGGGCGTACCTTCTGATTTTTTCGTCCCATGCTTCCATCATACCGTAATCTAGCATGGTTGTCATACCGGCGATTGCAGCCTTCAAGTTGACGCCGATCAAGGGCACCCCGGAAACTGAGATAACGAGATCTGCTTGGAGGATGACTCCTTTGCCCAGTATTCTGTCAATAAGGTCTACGAGTGCACTGTTTCTTGTGGGTTCCAACTCTATCTTTCCCCATAGTCCGCCTCTAGCAAGATTATCATTTCCTTGAGCTTATTCATCTCTTTTCCCACGTCTTTGTAGGGTGCCCCCTCAAGCCTTTTAACCACTTTCTCAACCTTCCTTCTCTCTTCGCTGGAAACCTTATCCCTCAGCCTCTTCTCCATTGAGGACACCAATTTCTTCGCTTGACTTACCTTTTTCACCTTCATGTTCACTCCTTTAACCAGCTCCAACAACTCGTCCGTGTACGCTTTGATTTTCTGGGCGTTGTCGCCATTCAACGCTGTCTTTAGTTTCCCTAAGGTTTCTTCAAGTTTCCTTTTTTCCCTTTCAGAGATTTCTCCGCCTATCTCTTCTATTGATTTCTCCGTTGCATAGATCACAGCCTCTGCCCGGTTACAAGTTTCGACGATTTCCTTCTTCCTTTCGTCCACCACGTCAAACTTGCTTGCCTCAATAATCATTCTTGTGATCTCCTCCTCTGACAGCTCCATTGGCTTCGTCACTTTGATCGCCTCTTTTTTTCCCGTTTCTAGAATCTCGGCGGAGACGTTTAGTATGCCATCGGCATCGATTTGGAAGGTAACCTCGGCCTCCTGCTCGTATCTGGGCGCGGGGGGGATGTCGTCTAGCTTGAATAAGCCCAAGGATATGTTGTCTTTTGCCATCTCCCTTTCTCCCTGTAGAACATGGATCATCATCGAGGTCTGGTCTTCTTCTTCTGTTGCAAAGATCATGCTTTCTTCCGTTGGGATGGTAGTGTTTCTCTTGATTAATCTTGTAAATACTCCGCCAGAAGTCTCGACACCCAATGAGAGAGGCGTAACATCCAGCAAAAGCATGTCACTTATCTCACCTTTCAGAACACTAGCTTGAATAGAGGCGCCTACAGCGACGATCCCCATGGGATCTATGCCCTCTTTGGGTTCCAATCCCAAGAAGAAATCTTTGAAGTACCTTCTAACAAGTGGCATCCTAGTCGGCCCGCCTACGAAAACAAGTTTGTCTATATCTTGAGGATCTAGCCCTGCGTCTTTCAAGGCCTGTTCCAAGGGGTCTCGTAGTCTATCGAGTTCTGGTTTTATGAGCTCCTCCAGTTTGTCTCGGGTTAGAACGGTGTGTGGTTTGATCTTAGGCCAGTCTGTGTTAAGCTGGGTCTTTATGGTTGTTGAAAGTTTGCTGGAGAGATGGATCTTTGCCATTTCCCCGGCGTCCCTGAGCTTGTTCAAATTTTTTTGGTCGTCTCTTAAGTTAATGCCGTATTTTTCCTCAATTTTGCCGACGAGATAATCTAAAATTATGTCGTCGTGTTCCTTGCCACCCAGATGGGTGTCTCCACTGGTGGATATGACTTTGAAGATGCCGTTGTTCATCTGCAAGATGGTTACGTCGAAGGTTCCAGCGCCCAAGTCTAGCACTGCTATCTTTAGGTTCTTTCCGATCTTGTCTAAACCGTAGGCTAGTGAGGCAGCTGTCGGTTCGCTGACGATTCTCAAGACTTCAAGCCCCGCTATTTCTCCTGCCTCTTTTGTGGCGTTTCTCTGGTTGTTGTTAAAGTACGCTGGCGCCGAGATCACTGCTTTGTCTATCTTCTCTCCGAGGAAGGTTTCTGCGTCCCTTTTTATCTTCTTTAGTATCAAGGCAGAAATTTCTTGGGAAGTGTACTTGCAACCGTCTATGTCTACGATGTATTCTGTGCCCATTTTCCTTTTAATCCATCTTATCGTCCTATCCGGATGAACGTAAGCGTAGGTCTTTGCATTCTTTCCCACAACTATTTCGCCGTCTTCTTTAAACGCTACAATAGAGGGAAACATTTTTCCGTAGGGGGTCGGCCCTTCAGACGCTGGAACAAGCCTTATTTTTCCATCTTTCATCACAGCGCCAGCGGAGTTGGTGGTTCCAAGATCAATCCCTATTGTTCGACCCATTGCAATCCCTTTTTTGGAGATAGTTTCAGCCAGTCTTTTCCTGTATTAGAAGGGTTTCCTCAACTTTTGATTTCTCGAAGGAGCAGAGGTAATGCTCGCAGTACTTCGTCAACGCGTCATACGCCTTCTTTATCTTCTTGAACTTCTCTTCGGCAAATGGATCATCGGGATGAAGGTCTGGGTGGTATTTTCGCGCCAGCCGATCGTATGCCGAGTTTATTTCGGACATGCTTGTCTCTTGGCCTAGCCCCAGAGTTTTTCTCGCGTCTTCTATGGTCTTAGAATCCATCTTCTTTATCTCGATCCCAGTGAAATCGTATGGTGGCAAGGGGCCGACGACGAGGAACATAAGTTTTTTATCGTATTCTTTTTCCAGTTCATCTGTTTTGTCGTAAAATCTCCGTTCTTGTTCTTTGTCTACCAAAAAAGAAGCGTTCATTACGGTGTCTTGATCGGTGATTTTGTTTTCTTTGAACCCGCTTGACAGATCTCCTAGGACACTATGTATGTTCTTCAGGTATTTGTTTTTTCTCTCGTCTAAGACTGACTTAACCTTTCTTCCCAGCTCTATTTTGAGTGACTGGTCAGCAGTCTTCTTCTTTGTCGCTTCCGCAGCCAATGTCCGTATTTCTTCGTTTTCTCCTAAGATGCTGGTTATAATGGCTTTGTCCCATGAAATCTTGACGTTGATCTGCAGCTTGTTGTCTATCTTCTCCAGCGTGTTCTTAAGCTTCATTCGAGCCCGCTTCAGGATGCTTTTTATCTCCACCTCGTTCTTAGCCATAACCCCGAAACCCATAGGGATGATCATCTGAATATCCATGATTTTTCGCAAGGCCTTCTCGTGGATCAAGGCTTCTTCTACTTCAATCTTGTAGCCTAATGGGATGTCGCTGACCACTGCGCCGATATCCTCATGTTGGATGGTATACACCTTGCTGTTGCCCACTCCAATGTTGCCGAAGCTTTTTCTATTCTCCGTTTCTATTATTCCGTACAGGTATCTTCCAGTTGTCACCTTTTTCACCTTCTATCTCCCTTTGATCCTCCGATCTCTCCTACAAAGGAATAAGGTGGCCAAGGTCCAGTGAATCTGACAGCAAAACCGTCTCTTTTGTTGACCTCTCCCAGCACATTTCCTAAGCTTTGAAGGTTATCTTTGTGCGCAAGGCAGGCTAGGTTCAAGATCATTTGCTTGCCCTTCCATTTTTCGGGAGCTTCTTTTTTTGTGGAATCGAGCTTCATGTCGTCGACAAGCTTCTTAATCTGATTGTACAGGTTCTTAGCGTGCTTATCTGCCAACAGCTTTCTTTCAAGCTCTAGTTTCCTTTCCAATTTCTTCTGAAGTAAGTAAGCTGCCCCTTTGGGTTTGTTTTCTATCTCCTTTTTTAGTCTCTGGATTTCTTCGTTTTCTTCCGGCGCCTTTTCAACGAAATCATTCTCGACGAATATCTGAACTCCGTACTCTGCCTTTCCGTCAAGCTTTTCTAATAGAGTATTAAGTTCGCGATATTCTTCACGGAGCCACTGCTTCACCGTTTTATCGTTTCCCTTAAAAATGGTGTCAAAAGTTAGAGGAATTACTGTACCGAATTCTTTGGTAGCCAAATCAATCACGTATTGATGCGTTAAAATCCATTCTCCCGCTTTTTCCTTGTCCTCCGTTTTGTAGGGTTTCGCCTCGCAACGGTGAACTACCGCGCCTAAGTCGTTAAAGGGCACAGTATAGACGAGACTGTCTTCGATTCCCATCTGCCCAAAATTCGTTTTTTTGCTGCTGTTGACTAGGCAGTAGAGATATCTTCCTTCTGCGTGACTATTGTCTGAGCTCAGTTTTTTCCATCTCCTGTTCCCATCTTTCTGGATTAGCCATAACGTCGATGGTTTCCTCTACCAATTTGTCAAGATCAGATCGCACAGATCTGACTAGGTCTTCGATACCGTTTTCCTCTTTTATGTGCTTAAGCGCTGCGTCGAGTTCCATCAGTCCTTTTCCCAACCTTTCGATCTCCTTTTCCTTTAGTCTCCCAGACTCCATCCTTCGTATCGCTTCTCTTTCGAGCACCTCTTGTATAACCTCGACCAGAGCCACAACTAGTCCAAGGAGTCCGGACTTCAAGTTGTCTTCATCGATTTCTATTGGCATGCTTTCTCATCCGATTTTGTTCAGTTGGACTTCTAAAACGCCGTTTTTGATGGTTTTTTTTACCATCTTTTCAACGGGATAGAAGAGGGGAACCTCCCGGTGGTACTCCTTTCCGGATATTATGAGAAGATCGCCTTTCACTTCGACATTGACATCTCTTTCTTGTGGGGGAAGGCAGGCTACTACTCTCAAACCGTCTTCCTCGTCGAAGACATCCAACAACCGCTCATAATGTAAGCTTTCCATCAGTTCTTCTTTCAGCCACCAAGAAAATGCGATTTTTTCACCAGTCAAAGGATCGATCTTAGATTTTTCAAACGTGATAAGAGGTTCTCCTATGATTTTTTGGGCTCTTGGATTTATGACCTCTCTGATCCTGATAAGTACTTGCATATCCGAGGAGGCGCAAATTAGATCCGCGAGCTTTCTGATTCCTGCGTGTCGTTCTCTTAAAAGGTATGTTATGATCTGTCTGCTTTTCTCGTCTACCGTTCTCATAAGTACGTTCACCTTCCTCGCTTTTGCTAAGAGATTCAACTACTGGACCCCTACCTTTGCACGAACCTTCCTTTTCTTCGCCTTTGCGCTCTCCCATCCACACCACGGGCACGCAAAGTTAAGCAATTCTTCTCTGTCAACCCGTTTGCCGCATTGCGGACACTCCTCTTTCTCTATCATGGCTTCCCTCCAACCTGCTGTTTCTAGGTTGGTTCCTGAAGGGAACTCCAGCCCATATTTCGCGGCTGTCTCGAAAGAGGCTAGGGCAGCTCTTATTTTGATTCCAAGTAGTTCAACGCCTGCAACGTCAATGGTGATGTCCGCGTTGATCACTAATCCTTTGTCTAGAATCTTGTCTATGGCACCTGATAGGCCCGTGTCTTCCGTTCTTTCAGGTCTGAATGTTGTGCTTTCCATCGTTTTATCTCTCATCTGGTCTGTAGTTCCATCCGCACCAAGGGCAGCCTTCTTCTTTGAGATCCTTTGGTCTGGATTCCATGCCGCAAACTGGACACGGTTGCTTTGTTATCAGATCTTGCCATGCTGGGGTGTTAAGATTGGTTCCTTCGGGAAAATCTAGGCCTATCTTCGCCGCTGTTTTGAAGGAGCTGAGGATTGTGCGGGCGTTTATCCCTAGAAGATCGACGCCAACAAGGTTAACTCTGACACTTGCGTCGACTGCCACTCCTTTGTCTAGGATTCTGTCGAGCAGTTCTTTCAATCCTGTCTCTTCTGGCCTTAGTATCACCATCAGTGAGAACCCCCTTGAATTTTTGCGCTTTCTTTTTCAGCTTCCCTCGTTTCTTCAGCTTTTTCTCTAATTGTTTCCACCGTTTTGGTTCCCATGCGGCTAAATGCACGTAATGTTGCTGAGCCTACTCCGATGAGAGTCCCGGCAGGTCCAGCTGTGGCCGACCATAGCAGAACCTCTCCGGTTGCATCAACCTCTATGGGCGGAGCTGTATAATGAAGCCTCTTTATTCCCTTACTCCTTGGAATAGGACGTTTGCAAAACTGAACTCTCTTTAGTATGTTACTTTTTCGAGGCTTGATTACGCGTTTCGTTTGTTTCAGTTTTTCGCATTTACGGTTCAAACTACCTACTTCCCTCTGAAGCTAACCCAGTATGTTTATCCTCTGGTTGAGGTTGGTTCTGTTTATTCGATTGTTCATTTTTCGTTGGTGGTTTAGTTCCCCGTTTACCCTCTCATATTCCTCTTTTGTTATTTCACCTATTTCGTAGAGCAGTCGGTTCTCCTTTATTTTGTTGTTTATATTTTGCTTTGTCTCCTTTTTCCATACCTCTTCAACGTGATCACTAATTGTTTCCATGAGCCAGATCATGTCAAAGGGTGGTATGGAGATACCGAGCGTTCGCAGAAAAATGTCATCTACAAAAAATACCATTTATTTCACCTATTTTTTGGTGACTTCCATGCCCTCCGCCCCGATCTTTATGTACACAAAATTGTAGGGCGCCCATGGCCCACTGTACAGGAGCTTTAACATCGAATACTTTTCTCTTAATCTTGACACCTCTTCTGAAAATGCGTCCATGTCGTCTTTGTCAACTAGATATGATGCGTTTAAAACCAGTCTATCAGTGAATATGTCACCCATGAACGCTTGCTTTGCCTTGCTGCTCAGCGATTCTAAGATGTCTGAGATGCGTTCTTTTCCTTTTTTTCTGTCAAAATACACAATATCCTCGTCTAGAACAGCTTTTACTCCGAGTTCAACCATGTTGTCCACCAGCTTCAGCCATTCTCTTGTTGGATCGTAAGCCTTCCCCAGCAAGCGCCTTAGGATTCTTTCGTTTTTTATCGTTGTGCCGAATTCCACTGGTACAACTGTGTGTTCCTCCATTATTTGCCTTAAGACTGTTCCATGCCTCCTTGTGTTGTCCTCGGTCAGTTCGTAATCCTTCATGGGAGAATCGCTAACTACCGCCGCAACATCTCTGTAAGGAACAGTGTAGACCTCACTGTGGTTCATACCTATGTTTCCAAAACTCTTTTCTTTCCTAAACGGTATTACACAGTAGAAATACTTTGCCTCTTCCCTTCTTCTCCTTCTTTTTTCCTCAATCTTTCTTGAGGCCTCTAACCTTGCTTTCTCCATTAGTCCTTTAATCTCGTATGATAGGTTGAGTGCTTTCTCGTAGTCTGCTGAGCCAAAGCTTTTCTCTGCATCGATCAGCATCTCGTTTATTTTCTGCGTCATCTTTGGAACATAGAGGGAGGCTTTTGTCTTTTCCTCAACTTCTTCTACAACCGTTTTTACGCTCGTTATTGCTTCTCTGGCCTTCTTTCGTTTCTCGCGTTGTAGCTTTTCTTTTTCCAAGAGCTTTGGTTTGATCCTCCTCCTTCTTTCTGCTTCGACCCGTTTTCTCTGTTCTAGCGCCTTTTTCTGCTTCTCGATTCGTTCTTTCTCTCTTTTGAAGCGTTCTTCTCTTTCTTTGAATCTCTTTTTTCTGAGTTTTTCGTATTTTTTCCTAGTCATTTCAATTCTCCCTACGTTGTTGTTTCTTGTCGTAGATAGAGGTTCAATAGATTGCGGGCTTGAATTTGTTCATCGAGTAGACTTCTTATTTTGGGTTCTGCGTCTTCAGCTGGTGCGTAAGTCTTCACTTTGCCATTTTTTTGGAATGTTAACAGTCCTCGCTCTTTCAATGAATGGAGCAGCGGATAGATGGTTCCTGGACTCAGCAAAACGTTGAACTCCAGATGTATGGTCTCCATTATGTCAGTTCCACACATTGGTTTCTTTTGTATGAGGGCGAGGATTATGGTCTTCAGGTTGTCTTTCACGATTTTTGCCATGGAGTCATCCGATAACTTCTTAGACTTGTCGATGAAATCTCCGGATAAAACTGTTAGATCGCTGGTTGTTAGTCGAAGTTTGTTATGGTATTTCGCGATTTGTTTGATCACATCCGGATTGAACTTAGAGATGTCGTATGTGCATAGGCAATTTATCAAGTATTTTTTGCCTAGTTCGTTTATGTAGCCCTCTCTTTCTTCGATTTCGTTTATTTTTTCCCTTTTTGTGATTGATCCAGCATCTATTATGATCTTCATTTCGCCGTCTTCGATTTTGAGGTCTCTGAGTTCTTCGGGATTGATTATTCTTAACTTGACATCTCCAAAATTTAGTTCTCGAATGGAAGATTTCGGTTTGCTCGCTGTTACATAAACTATTTCTTCATCGTTTCGGATAGAAGGTAAAAAGGCGCCTTGAATCGCATATTTATCCACCTTTGGGGTATACAAGTGGAGAATATGGTTTAGGCCTTTAGCATCAACCTTAGATCGTGACTGTGAGTTGAGTGAGTTCATTTCCCTTAACCTATTTAACTAACTGTTTTCTTTTGTCTTGACTCTTGTTTGAAGAGGGAAATGAACAATGGAGGCGTGTAACTAGTTTCTTAGAGTCTTGGGCCTATTTTCTTGCCCGGGCGTCCCATTTCGCCTTTCTTCTGTTCCATTTCCCTCTCCATCTCAGCTCCTTGGTTGCCTTTTTTCTCTCTACTGTATCCACGCCGGTTACCGCTTCACCTCTTTTTCTAGCTTCGCTTGCTCTTTTATTGGCTTGTTCTTGCTGCTCTAGAGTTCGTTCCTTTTGACCCTTGATCCTTCTCTCTTCTATTTTTCGTCTTTCTTCTCGAGCGCGAAAATGCGTATTAAGGCTTCTTTGCCACCAGCTTCGTTTTCCCATTTTTCTCACGTTATTATTGTCCACTCTTCTTCCGTCGGCATCATTCTGTCGGCTCGCTTCTTGATCATCTTCTGTTTCCAGCCGATTAGTTCACCGTTCTTGTTGAGTCTTATCACGTATCTCCCCAGTAGATCTTGTGTGTCAGGCACGGCTTTTCGCTCTAATGCTTCAACCGTAACCTTCCATTCTCCCTCTTTTTTTTCGACGCTTATGATGGTCTCGGGTTCCTTGGATATATACTTCTTTACTACGGAAAGCGCTTGATTACATATCTTCTCTAAAGATAGGTTAGGCTTTTCTGTTTCCATTTTCTCTCCCTCCTATGGAATGTGAATAAATCTTGAATCGTCTGATTTTGTTATGGTAACCTGTATACCTTTCCACTTTTCTACTTCTTCTTTCAGGTTGTATTCGGCGACATTATCAGTTATTTTGTAGTGTTTTAGGAAACTGGCAAGTCTTAGTCTCCTTGCGCGGCTACTGTCTTTATTCAATGTGTCCACGTTGAACGTTCCGTCTGGTTTGAGACAGAAGTAGAAGGCTTCCTTTATGATATCTCCGTCCGAGGTTTTCAGTGTGACGATAAGGGCGTCTGTGTCGTTGAACTTTAGTCCTCTTGGCTTTCTTCTCCAAATGTCGAAGATCTTGTAGATCTTTGCTTCCTCGATTGTTGCACTAGTTTTCTCCAACTTTGACATCTCCATAATTTTCGCTAAGTATTCCCCTTATGAGGTCACAATTCTTCAGTACCTCTTTTGGTTCACCTATTTTTGTCGCCAAGACATCCATGTATATCTGTTCAAGGCCTACCGTCAAATAGCCATCTATTGCTTTCAATCCTTGACAGATCATTATTTCTGCTCTCGTCCCAGGTTTGTAAGGATCGGGCATCTTTTCTCTGATCGTTCTGACTGTGCCCACTACTTTTCTCGCTTCACCTGGTGAGATGCCGGTGTGTGCTTGAACGATTTCTACTTCAGTGTCGAAGTCATAGTAGTCCATGTAGATGTCCACCATTCTGTCAAGCAGAGCATCTTGAGGCCTATGGACTCCGGCGTATTCTATGGAATTACTTGTAAATATCACGTTGAAGTCCGGGTGGACATCGATGTATCTTTCTTTTCCGAACATTGTCGGGAGTTCGAGGATGTTTTCTTCCAACACTGAGAGAAGGACATTGTTTGCTTCTGGTTTGGTTCTGGAGAATTCGTTGTAGATCAGTGTGTAGCCGTATTTGCATGCGATTGTTAAGGGATTGTCCACCCACACGAATTTTGTTCTGTCTTTCGCTAGCATGACATTGTGAACAAATCTGTCTCTCACACTTTCAACTTCCATCTCCGAGTATCCCCCAATCAAGTCCGTTGTCGTCATTTGTTCGTCCCCATTTATCCACACCGCTGGTCTTCCCAACTCATTTGCCACCTGCATTGCCAATGTCGTTTTCCCGCAACCTGTTGGTCCCACAATCTGTGGTGGATATCCAGCTTTTATCCAAAGTTTAACTCTGTCCTCAAGTTTTCTAACCTGTTCTGTCTCAACAAAATTCTCTATGGCTGGAATCAGAAACTCTGCTTCAATGTGCTCAAACGACAATTCTATCGGTTCTTGTTTGGATTCTAGCATCGAAAGTCTTTCTCCCATCGTTTCGTGGAGCCTCTTTCCTCTAACTACTCTTTTGTGCGTAGGCTCGTATCTCATGTTTCAGATCACATTCTCTCTGTGCTAACCTGTTCACTTAAGTAATATTCAGAAATCTGATACGAAGCGTGTGTCGAAAACTGACAATAGACTAGATCGGACAGTAATTTCCAAATGACTTTGTGTCTGAACTGGAAAAATAGTCGAAATAATATCTGCTATACCCTAGAGCTGATAGCTCGGTGTAAGATCAAAGAAGAAAAGGGGAGTATCTTCTCCCTCAGATTAAGATGCTCTCATCGTTTCTTGAGTATGTCTCATCCATATCGTGCGAACCATCTGTGGTCGAAAGACAACTGAAAGATGCTGTGTCCTTTCTCTAAACTGCCTTAGCCAAGTTATCTTCTTGGCTCTCTCTACGTTTCTGGTTTTAGGCCGCATACCAGTCAAGTCTTTTCACCTCCATTATTTCGGCTGTCAGTTCTTTTTATGAGATTTAATCTTTTATCTCAATCTTTCCATTCTTAATGATTACATAAAAAAAGGGGAAGGATACACAATGCTCCTATTTGTGCTTGTGTTTCGACGACTACTTACCCGTAGAAGTTCTTCACATACGTTTCGTTTGCGTTCATTTGCCCCTTAATGTCTGTTTGCATAGCGACTACCCGTGATTGGAAATCCTTTGCAACTGCTTGGTTTTCTTTGACCTGTTCTTCGATAAGTGACTGGAGCTCTTGAGTGCCCGACTGCATGGTAGCAGCGGCCTCCATGTTTTCGTTCATTTGCTTCTGGATTTCTGACTGCAACGCTTTCACGCTCTTCTGCATCATCTCAGCAGTTACCTTGATAGCTGCTATTTTTCCTCTAACTGTGTTTTCTACCATTTTATTTTTCAACTCCTGAATGCGTTCCTCCCGTTCATTCGCCATTCTCTCTCTTTCACGTTCGCGTTCCATTCTCTCTCTTTCCCTTTGTTCCTCCTTAGCTGTTAGAATGGCTTCTGAAATAGATCTCTTGTTTGGGTAATCTGCAGAGTCGAGGCCTAAGGCTTCCGCTATCTCGTCCAACGCTACCCTACTATAGCTTTCTACAAGTTCTTCTAGAGTTTCTTCAGACATCCTTATTCTTCCTCATGAAAAAAGGGGGGAACTGGCGACAACTTTCCTCTCCGGCTGCTTAAGCCGCGGGAACCCCGATGGCCGCCTGCTCTATCTTTGAGATCTCTTCAGCGTAGTGCAGGAAGGTGTCCACTGATGCAGCTACCACTCGTGCCTCTATGGTCAAAATTTCAATGCCAACCAGAGAAACTCTGGCCCATAGATCGACGACGATTCCCTTGTCAAGTATTCTGTCAAGAACCTCGGCCAAGCTCGAGGCATCCGGGCTTTGTGTTACCATTTTTGTCTTTCACTCTCCTTTTCTGTTTATGACCTTAGCTCCGTCATCTTATTATTTAAAAAATATTCAGAAAAGTGTGACCGATATCGTATCGAAAACCGATTTGTAACTTTAGACTTTGCCTGATTTCATATAACTGAACTGTCGTCGTGGATTATTCTCCAAAATTTTTCAGCGACACATATCTCTCTTTTAATTCCTTTTCGCGTTCCATGAGCTGCCACCTCACTGTTTCGAGGATTTTCTCTGCTTTAATAGGTTTGATCAAGTATGCGTCGGCTCCTTGGTTTAAAGATTGCCTTGTGTTTTCAAGGGTTTGATACCCTGTAACCATAACCTTGCGCATTTTCGGGTCGGTCTCCCTCATCCTTTTGAGAAGCTCGATGCCTTCGAAGTCTGGAAGTTTTATGTCAATTAATGCTAAGGAATAAATCTTTTCTCCGCTCTTTTCGAGTGCTTCTTGACCTGTTCTTGCGGTTTCTACTGGGTATCCCTCATACCTTAATAACGTGGAAAGTAGGTCTAGAAAATCCAAGTCGTCGTCGACGATAAGTATCAAATCTTTCACCTTCAAATTATTCACCCTCGCTTACGATCTTACATCTCTCCGAAGGGGCTAAACGGCTGTTACGCTGGGTCCGCTTATTGGTATTTGGACTGTGAAGGAGCTTCCCTCACCCAGCTTGCTTTTCACGGCAATTGTTCCGTCATGCATCTCTACGACCCCTTTGGCGACAGATAACCCAAGACCCATTCCCTTCGCCTTTGTCGTATAGAAGGGCTTCCAAATCAAACCCCGTTTAATCTCAGACAAGCCCTCTCCAGTATCTGTGATTGAGAACACCACTGAACTTCCAACACGATTCGATTCTAAAGTTAACGTTCCGCCTCCCTCCATGGCTTGAATTGCATTCAATATCAAGTTTTTGAACAATCGTTTCATCTGGTTCTGATCCACACGTATGTTTGGAACTTCCATCAGCTTCTCCTCCACTTTGACATGTTCTGGCGGCGCGGTTTCTCTTAAGCACTCTCTTAGCAACTGGTTTATATCCGTTTCTTTACGGTTCAATGAGATTTCTTGACTGTACATCAAGAGGCTATTTACAATCTCGTCTGCGTAGGCTACGTTCCGGTCGATCTTGTTTAGCAGTTCCATCTGCTTCTTTTTTTTCTCATGTGAATAATGCTTTGCCAGCAGGTACTGGGCTAAGCGTATGTCCTGCAATGGATTGCGGAGGTCGTGAGCTATCATGGTGGCAGTCTGACCGACAGCCGCCAACCTCTCAGCCCTCAAGAGCTCTGAGACACGCTCCTCCACTAGCTCCTTCAGATGCTCAGTATGAAGTCTAAGCTCATCTATAGTCTGTTGCTTTTCCTGTATGCCACAAGTGGATGCATCACTATATAAGAGCCCTCTAATCCGGTTCATCAACTTCACGATCCGACCTTCCTTATCAACGGGATGTAAAGAATATGATATAGCGTTGAACATCGTCTCAAGCGTATTTTGACATGCTTCCACCATATCTTCTCTCCCTTTCTGTTTTGTGACATCTATGGTTGCGAGGGTTCCTCTTTCAAATTTGCCATCTGCATCGAAGACACAGTTGAATGAGATGAGAGCTGAGATTCTGCGCCCATCCTTCCTAAAAAGCTCGGACTCGTGACCTTCGCTAGCACGGTTCTTTTCCAAGAACTCAATTATCATGTTCTTCCGATCTTTCGGGACAAATAAGAACAGATTCTTCCCCCTCATCTCTTCAGCTGAATATCCTAACATCTCCGCCATCCTAGTGTCAACGTAAGTTATTTTGAAGTTTTTGTTGATCTGCCAAATCCCCACTCCTGCAAGTTCAACAACTCTCTTCCACCGTTCAAAATCCTCTAATTCAACGCTGGGGGGGCGGCTACGGGAATCATGCATTGTATATCCCAAAAGTATGATTACAGAAGAAATGACATCCAACAGCATTTATAAGTATTGTTTTGAGTTCCGACACAATTTCCGTTACAATTTATATGAGCCGTTGGGAGAAGTCCGAAGGGGAAACAATTAAACAGGTATAACAACAACATCTTTTTTCTGCTTTTTTATAAAATTACACATCTTTTTGCTTGTATAGCTGAACGCCATTACCGTATTTTTTAAGTTCGTTTTTCCTTTTGAACTTAAATGATAAACTTTTTTATTGCCAATATGATTTACCACTATTAACTCATTATTTTCTAACGAACGTAGTAAAGGGTAGATGGTGCCGGGGCTGAGTAAGAGTCCAAACTCTTTATGAAGAGTTGCCATAATCTCGTAACCGCACATTGGTTGACTGTCCAATATCGCCATGACAAAAATGTCCAGAAACGATCTGACAAACTTTTCGTTAAGCTGTTTTTCATTCAATCCTCTACCACCCCAAATTTATTCCACTATCATATCTTGTGTCGAGTGCAATTAATTGTGTCAGGTATATCGGACTATTATGTTGAGGGCATATTTAAGTTTTTAACATAACCAGAAGGTCCAAGGGAGCTAAATTTTTATGAAAGATGTTGTCTAAACTAACGTTCCCAAGCTTACCGTCAGCCAGCCATAATAACATCAATCAACAAAAGCATTAAGCTTTCCTTTATACCGTCTCCTGTTTGCTGACTCATACTGTTCCTTCTTTAAGCATCAACCTTGAGTCCTATGATCAGCCTTAATACGTGAATTAGGTGAAAGTGCCATGTGAATTGATGAGTGGTCAGTATGAGTCACGTGAGAACATTATATGTTGCTGTGGATGTATGAGGACGAGTCTCAGGTAACTGTCTACGAGTCTGAAGGTACATTGTTGGGGGAGAGGAGGACACCTACCAAGAGGTTGCCGAAGTACATTTCTTCCCTTCCAGGTGAAAAGCATGCTGGGATGGAGTCTGTCGGCTTCATCTACCGATATATGCTGGCCTCTTGGGTGTTGGGCGCTACAACCCAGACAGAAGATGATTTATCGTCTCTGTTAACTTGCGGACTCCCGATTCTATTTCTCCCCTAGATACATGTAATATGATTTTTGAAACCTCCTTTCTCAGCGACGCGACTCTATGACAGTTTTCACAGTTCCAATTTCCATCTTCATAGTTTTCGCATGATAAAAGATCATCCGCAATCTCCAGCAAATTCCGCGCCTTGGAAGCTTTTAAAGCTAAATCTCCTGCTCTGTTGATCTCCTCGGTTAACTGTTCAATACCACCTTTCATCTCCAAGTATTTTGGGCAACTCATCCTTCGAGGATGTCTAGTAACCGCGAAATCCTTTGGGTTGATGGCTATTTCGATACCGACGGAGTCGCAGATCTTAAAGTATTTTCTCGCTGCACCTAATGGGCTCTTTCTCCAGAAGCTCTCTATTAAACCCGCTTTCTGAAGAAGGCTGAGATGCTTCAGAATTGCTGGCTGCGTCACATCCAACTTCTTGGCTATCTGAGAGATGTAGTGAGGCTCCTCTGATAGAAGAGTAAGCATTCTTCTTCTAGTTTCGTTTCCAACGATTTGGAGGACTTCATCCATCGACTTCATGTATAGTCACTTCACATATACATTTACTACAAAAAGGTTTATATACCTTTTGTTATTAACCTAGAGTTAATGACATCTTAAAGGATGCCCATACATGTCGGAACACACACAAAAGGGAAAGGCAAAGGCCTTAACGCTTCGGGTCGCCGAGGCCTCCCAGAGAGACTTCGGTCGAGGAATAGCCAGAATCGACCCCGAAGATATGAACAAAATAAGTGTGGAGACAGGCGACGTTATCCAAATCGCCGGAAAGAAAAGAACAGCCGCCAAGGCAATGCCGGCATACCCAGAAAATCGAGGCAAAGGCATCATCCAAATCGACGGGATAATAAGAAACAACGCGTTCATCGGAATCGACGACAACGTTGGCATTGAGAAGATCAACGCTGAAAAGGCGGAAAACGTTGTATTAGCCCCTCTAGAGCGAGATCAGCCATGGCTCAGAGGAGATAAGTATGGAGAGCATGTGAAGAGGCTTTTGGAAGGCCTGCCACTGGTTAAAGGAGACAGGGTGAGGCTGAGCCTTCTGGGAACAAGCGTTTCCTTTGTCGTAGCCCGTCTAAATCCGAAGAGTACCGCTGTCATAGTGTACCCCACAACAGAAATAACGATACAAGAGAAGGCAATAGAAACTGGAAGAAGAATCGGTGTCACCTACGAAGATGTCGGTGGGCTCGACGAGCAAATTCAAAGAATAAGGGAAATGATAGAGCTTCCGCTACGACATCCAGAAGTGTTTGATCGTCTAGGCATAGAGCCACCAAAAGGCGTTTTGTTACACGGCCCACCAGGCACCGGAAAAACACTTATCGCAAAAGCCGTAGCAAACGAAACCTTTGCCACATTCATAAGTCTCAGCGGGGCGTCGGTCCATGGCAAGTATTACGGAGAATCCGAGGCCCGTGTGAGAGAAATCTTCAACGAGGCTGAACAAAACAAACCGTGCATCATCTTCATCGACGAAATCGATGCCATAGCACCAAAAAGAGAAGAAGTACATGGAGAAGTCGAAAAGAGAGTGGTCTCTCAACTGCTAGCGTTGATGGATGGACTGGAGCCAAGAGGACAGATAGTGGTTATCGGAGCAACCAACCGACCTAACGCCCTTGACCCCGCGCTTAGAAGGGGCGGAAGATTCGACCGAGAAATAGAGATAGGGATACCTGACAGAAAAGGGCGATTCGAAATCCTTCAAATTCACACTAGAGGAATGCCGCTCACCGAAGATGTAGACCTGAAAAAACTAGCCGATTCAACCCACGGCTTCGCGGGCGCAGACATTTCAGAACTGTGCAAAGAAGCAGCCATGAAGGCATTGCGGAGAGTTCTGCCTGAAATAGACTTCGAAGTCGACTATATTCCGGTAGAAATGCTCAACAAACTCGTAGTCAGCATGGAAGATTTCCTCGGCGCCTTGATGTTTGTGGAGCCTTCTGCCATGAGGGAAGTGCTCATCGAAACACCTAACGTCACATGGAACGACGTTGGAGGCCTTGAAGAAATGAAACAGGCACTGAAAGAAGCCATCGAATGGCCGTTAAAGTATCCAGACATCTTTGACGAGGCTGGAGCAAAGCCTCCGAAGGGCATTCTGTTACATGGATCCCCAGGCTCAGGCAAAACCCTTCTAGTCAAAGCTGTGGCGCATGAAAGCGAGGTAAACTTCATCCACGTTAAAGGTCCAGCACTTATGAGCAAGTTCGTAGGCGAATCCGAGAAGGGAGTGAGAGAAACCTTTAAGAGAGCAAAACAAACCGCGCCCTGCATCATATTTTTCGACGAAATCGATGCTCTGGCACCAAGGCGGGGAAGCGGAATCACAGACTCCCACGTCTCTGAAAGAGTCATAAGCCAGCTTCTCACGGAAATGGACGGCCTTGAGGAACTCCACGGAGTCATCATTCTAGCCGCAACAAACCGAATGGACCTAATCGATCCCGCTCTGCTGAGATCTGGAAGATTCGACCAGATTCTCTACGTACCACCCCCAGATGAAAAGGCAAGATTAGAAATCTTCAAAATTCACACAAGAAAAAACCCTCTCGCTAAAGATGTCTCCTTCCAGAAGCTCGTTGCAGAAATCGAGGGATACATGGGATCAGACATAGAGGCGATCTGCAGAGAGGCCACAATGCTAGCCATTAGAAACGTTCTAAACACTCATACAAAACGAAAAGAGGCAAAAGGAAAACCCTCCCAACTTAAGGTAACCATGTCAAATTTCCGACAAGCCATCAAGAAAATCAACAAACAGAAAGAAAGCCAAGAACAACCTAGGAGGCTATCCCATTGAAAAACCTAACTGCCAAAAAAACGAAAGCCCAAAACAACCCAGAAGAAACCAAAGAATGGATCAACCGAACACTCGAGAGAATTCACAGAAAAATGATCAAGTTATTTGGCGTTGATTTCACATACTTTAGCGACATCAAAATAACCAAACAGTCGGATATCCTCAAGCAACTAACCCAACGCATGCGGAATAACATCAAAGAAAATGGCGTGGTGTACAGTGACATCCAGTGGAAACAAATCCGTGAAAGCTTTTCAAAAAATCAAGTCACAGGCTTTTTCGAAAACCTTGCCTTTTACAACCCAAAGGATGAAGTTTTGTACATGAACGAAAAAATGATAACAAACCATCCAGAAAAAATAATTTCCATATGCACTCACGAGCTCTCAGAAAAACTCCTCTCCACTTATCTTCTCTCACCGCTAAAAACACCCACACGCACTCTGGTTGAAGCATACATCGAAGCAAAAAAGACGAACAATACAAGAAAACTCTACGAACTTTTGAACACATATACAATCATCGTTTTCAAAAGTGTTTTCAAAGAAGGAGTCTGTGAAGCAATAGCTCTTCAAACCTTGCGTCACATAGACTCTGAAATGATGAAAGCAGCATCTTTGGAAAAAGAATTACAGATAGGGCATTCAAAATGCATAGACGTGCTCTTTGACCTAGATAACGCGAAAAGGAACATAGAGCGCATAGAAAAAACCCAAACCCGCCTGGACGAAAAAAGACAGAGAATACAAGCGATAGATGAAGAAAAACTGGTCAAAGAAGTTCTTAGAAGCCCCCAGATAATTAAAGGGCTTTCATATTACTTGGGCTATCCACTTGCAAAGGCGGTTATAGAAAAATATGGGATTAAAGGAGCAAAGTTTGCCCTAGAAGAATACCCGCCGCTTAAAGCCCAATATTTTGCCAATCCACAAGCGTATCTAACTCAGTTAGAAAACCTGAAAACGCTTAACGAACAAAGGAAGTGAAAAAATGGCGAAAAAAGAAAAAGAGAAAAAAACTGGAACAGAAAAAGACCTTGAACAACTAGAGAAAGAGATCAAACAAAAAGGAAAAGAAATTGAACAACTAAAGAAAACGATGGAAGAGATGAGAACACAAATCCACGGAAAAGAAAAAACTGGCGAAACAGTAGAGCTGGGCAAAATATTCGACGACGTTTCACAACTGCTCGATGTCAGTTTCAGCATATTTGGCACATCCGACAAGGTCCAAGGTGAAAAATCCAAAGGCACAGGATTATTTGGATTAATCAATGATCTAGCCAAGCTGACAGAAAAGTCTGAAACATACCAAAAGACAATTAATCTTGGGAAAAGGGGAGTAGCGCACGCGCACTTCAGTGTAAGCTCTCATCCAATAAAAGGATCCTACGCGACAAAGCCAACAGGTCACCTGAAGATAAGTAAGCCTAAGAAAAAACCCGCACCCACACGCATAGCAATGCCGCCAACAGCTGGACCAATAAAAGAAAGGGAACCAATCGTCGACGTCTTCGAAGAAAAAGACCACGTAAGAGTGACGGCTGAGCTACCCGACGTCAAAGAAAAGGAAATAGACTTGAAGATAGAGAACAATACTTTAACAATAACCGTCGATACTCCAGCAAGAAAATACTACAAACAAGTAGAGCTTCCAACCGCTGTCAAAAAGAAACCACTTGAATCCAACTACAGAAACGGCATTCTAGAAGTGAAGCTAAAGAAAGCAAAGAACACTAAAAAGACAAAGAAAAACACATATCACAAACGTACGCCGATTATTCTAGCAAAAGAACAAGATTAACAAAAATGACCACTATAGGTACACTAATAAACTCTTCTCCTCTTCAAAAGTTGTTAACGTTAGAAATAAGTATTAGTTTGGAGGAAACCAATTGAATAGTGAAATAAAATACGTTCAGCTTGAAAAATTAGACGACATAATCAAAATGATGTCTGCGTCAATGAGATCTCCACCGCTTCACCATAAGAAAGTCAAAGACGGACACATTTACTTTCTCCCAGCATCCTTAGCACTAGGAAAAGCAGTCATATACTTTGTCAAGGTAAAGGAAAAAGTAGAAAAGAAATACATTGTTTTAGACACTATTCACGACAAGATTTCCTTCAGCGATGAGCTTAGCACTAAACCAAGCCTAAAACATTTCTCAATCGTGGAAGTCAAAGCGCAGAACATCTTGCCGACGGACATACTTTGACGCCCACGCTTGACAATTTACTACATTGATAGCACGCGCAGATGTTTCAGTACCTGACACGCATTTTGCCTCCCAGTTCTTCCACCGCAGCTCTTAGTTTCGCTATTGATTCCATCATTTTACTGCTCACTAGTTCTTGCCAACGTTCTGAGGCATAAACAATTTTCACCTCAATGAGGCATTCGTACTTTTCCTGCATTCTACAGTAACTCCAACGATCTTGGTTTGCTGGAAAAATCGTTTCTACACCTGCAATATTTAACACATACGAATTTAAAGAATTAATTTTCTATATTTTAAAGTCAGATTCTGAATCTACTTTCCATTGGTGGCTTTGTCGCCTAATAAAGAGGTTAAAAAGGTTAGAGAGGACTTTGCTTTCGTCAAATCGACAAAAGGAGATAAAGCGAAAATTGAAGCCCCCCTTCAAAGCCGAACCTGACGACAAAATCTTTTGCCCGAACGCTGGTCACGAGGTTTCCGTTGACGCCTACTGTCACGGCTGGGCGCTACGTAACCAATTATGTAAAGAAGCCGAAACCTGCGAATCTTACCTCCGATACGCGGAACGTAAGCTCTTGGAATTGAGCGATAAACGCCACAAAATACGTTTGCCACCCAAGCTTTACGCCAAAATAGAGGAACGTGCCCGGGCGAAAGGTTTGTCCGTTGACCAATTTGCCATGAGCGTGATTTTGAAGAACGTGAAGGAGGTGAAAACGGATGAATGAAAAAATTGTTTATGACCCGAAGAAGCACGTCAAAGCGGATAAAAACATAGGATCCAAAAAGCCCACGAAAAAGAACATTGTTTACCCGCAACCCGCCAACCCAACCAAAACCAAAAAGAAAAACGAGAAAGATGTGGTTGACGCGAAAGCCCACGCGAAAGATGGCGCTGATGTAAAACCCGATGAACCTGTAACCGAATTCCGAACGAAAGTTAATAATTACGGGTTTTTACATGTGCCCAAAAAAGCGCGACACTCCTTACCTTTCGGGCTGGAAAAACCTTTGAAGGCTCGGATTGATGGCGAAAGGCTCGTTATCGCGGCAGCCACGAAATAATTAACCTGAAAAGGCTAGACCAAGGACGGAGAAAACCTCTGGTCATTAACATAGGAGGCGACACGGTTACCCCAACCCTAACCTTTTTTTACATGCGAGGACTTTACCGAATTAACGCGCGAATCCGAAATCCTTATGAACCGACCGAGAATTTAGGTGGATGGACTTTAACGGTGGAATCGTATGATTAAACAAAATGCGAGCCTGTTCGAGAAAATCGTTGCAAAACATGTGACGCGTTTTTTCCTCAATTATTTTTCATATATACTTTTCCACCCAATTTTATCAGGCAACTTTAAGTTTTCTCCTTTCCCGTATAAAGAATCTAAATAGGCGGAGAACCCGGATGGAAAAGCTTCATCACAACGGCGTCCTAGTTCCACCCCGATACGAAGGAAAAAACCTCACAGTCAAAGTGAAGGAGAAAGAAACTAGGCTAACAACTGAGCAGGAAGAGATGGCAGTAGCGTGGGCAAAAAAGGTGGGAACGCCCTACGTTGAGGACCCAGTCTTCGCCAAGAACTTTCACAAGGACTTCTCAAAGAAACTTGGTACCGAAGTTAACCCAGGAGACGTTGACTACTCGGAAATAATCTCTCTTGTTGAAAAGGAGAGAGAATGGAAAAAAAGTCTCCCCAGAGAAGAGAAGAAACGGTTGGCGGCTCAAAGAAAAGCCGACCGAGAGAAGAACAAGGAACATTACGGTTACGCCTTGGTTGACGGTGAACGTACGGAGTTGGCTAACTACGTTGCAGAGCCCAGCTCCATTTTCATGGGGCGAGGAGAACATCCGCTACGAGGAAGCTGGAAACAGGGACCCAGTGAAAAGGACATTATACTGAATCTTTCGCCTGATGCGCCGAAACTGGAGGGTAACTGGAAGGAGATTGACTGGGAGCCTGAAGCCATCTGGATTGCCCGTTGGCAGGATAAGCTCAGCGGCAAAATGAAGTATGTCTGGTTTTCTGATTCATGCAGTTTTAAACAGAAAAAAGAGATCGAAAAGTTTGACAAGGCAGCAGAGTTTCGCCGAAATCTTAGCCGCGTCAAGAGGCATATCCTACGAAATCTTGAATGTGATGATCTGAAACGTAAGAAAACTGCAACAGTCTGTTATCTTATCGACAAGTTGAAGATTCGTGTTGGCGACGAAAAAGACCCTGACGAAGCAGACACGGTTGGTGCATCAACGCTTCGAAAGGAGCACATCAAAATCAACGGTGACGGAACAGTATCCTTCAACTTCTTGGGAAAAGACAGTGTGCCCCACATTTTCACCACAAAACTTCCTGACAAAGTCATCAGTAACCTAGATGAATTTGCCTCGAACTCGGAATCTGCCCTTTTCGGTGGAGTCCGCTCTAGCCATGTGAGCGAGTTTCTGGATGAGGTGATGACTGGGCTCTCAGCGAAGGTTTTCCGCACTCTTTATGCTTCTGATGCTGTGAAAACGAAGCTAGATAAGACTCCTGTTGAATCCGAAGACCCGGAATATGTTAAGAAGTATGTGGCTAAAATGGCGAATCTTGAAGCCGCCAAAGTTTGTAACCATAAGCGTACAATCCCGAAGAGGTGGGAAGCGTCCTTAGAAAAGAAGAAGGAGCACCTCAAGGTTCTCAGGGAACGAGCGAAGCTGGCTCAGGGTAAACTCGAGAGGAAAACGAAGGATCAGGATAAAAGATTTCGGATGCGGCTGAAAAAGCAGGAGGAAAACCTGAGCGCGGCTGTGGAGAAGCTGGAGGAGACTACGCGGCAACTGGAGGAGCGGCAGAAGCAAGGTAAATCGGTTAAGGCTTTGACGAAACGGGTTAGAAGCAAACGGAAAGTTATAGCACTTGCAAGACAGCGCATCAAAGAATTGAAGGCTAAACATAAAGAGCAGGTGAATAGGCAGAAGCAGAGATTGGAGAACAGGAAGCAACGGGATACGGCAGCCTTGGAAAAGATGAAGCTGAATATAACGATTCAGGGCGAGACCAGAGACTACAATCTTTCAACTTCCCTGAAAAGCTACATTGACCCCAGAATCTACTACGAGTGGGGCAAACAAGTGGAGTATGACTGGAAACAATACTACCAGAAAGCTCTGCACAAAAAATTCAGCTGGGTAGACACTCAAGAAAACAAAACAGAAAACAGCTAGAAAAGTGTCCAGTCACACAAAATGAAATAAGTGATAAACAACATTGCACAAACAAGATTTCGTGGATTCATAAGAATTGTCACGCTTCTAAACTTTAAAACTAGATAGATGTTGCTGGGCTAGAGTCAAGATTCTAAGCTTCTATTCCAAGACACAAAGGTTAAACAGATAAACATCAATGGATACTCCGAATATAAAGTTTGAAGAGTTTGTGGAAGACCGTATATTCTCCTCGACCAACCTTCCTTAGGCAGTCTTTCTTGACCAAGCGTCTTAGTAAATTCTTAACATTTTTGATCTTTAGGCTCTGTTGGATTTCAGCAGGTTTGAAGACGTCGATTTCCGAAAGTGCCATGAAGTTAAGTATCTTCAATTCTTGTGGACTCGCTGAGTTGTAGCGATCACTGAAAACTTGAATCTTTAATCTTTCAAGAATGTTGGACAATTCCTTTTGAAAAAGCTTTGCATCGATAATCCGCTCTCCAAGTTCAAATAGATAGAATCCAAAAACTTGAATAATAAAAGGATGACCGTCGGTATATTCTACAAGTGACTTCTTCACTTCCTCGGTGATAGATATGCCGTTCTTTTTCATCGGTTTTTCAATTGCATCTATCGTTTCATTTGCTTTCAATAAACTGATCTTTCTCGGGAAGAAAAATCTCTCCATAGGTAAAAATATCTCTTTTATATTCCTGAACAGACCTAAATTTCCACAGACAATAATATAGAAGTGATAATCGTTTTCCAGTAGTCTCGTAAATACGCTTCGTATAAATCCCCATGCTCCTTTTATATTTTGGATATGCTCTGCTTCGTCAAGCATAATGACAGTTACTGGAACTTGTGCTTGGATATTTCCTGATATCTCAGCTAATTCGTTATAGAAATCCTCTTGAATAGCTGCTGAAGGTACTCTCTCTATCGAGCCACCAAAACCGCTGATTGAAACGGAAATTTTGTATTTATTGAAGAAATCGCTGACAGAGGTTTTTGCTTTTTTTCTTTTTGAAAAAAA
>Ga0307428_1000320_pt1 | contig 34776 bp, 59 predicted proteins | sample SalMarWE160240MG_FD_202161 | JGI IMG/M metagenome (GOLD analysis project Ga0307428, IMG submission 202161) | Salt marsh sediment microbial communities from the Plum Island Ecosystem LTER, Massachusetts, United States - WE1603-240 | ecosystem: Environmental > Aquatic > Marine > Intertidal zone >...
GGCTGAGATGGCTAAAAAACGGCTGGAAGGCCTAAAAGCTGTATTATCCTTAAAGATAGCTCAAATCCGATTTCTTTCAGGTGATTAGAATGAAAAATTTAACCAAATGGTGTGCTGGTTTTTTGATACTGAAACGGATCTGGCTATTGCCAAAGGGATAGCTAAGGACATACCAACGCTCATGTTGCTGCGTCAGGATGGTCTAGAGGAAAAAGGATGGCGTGGTTCACCTTTTTGGTGGTCCGTCTTAGTCGCTCCAGAGAACACCAGAACCGTCATTTTTGCGAGTAAGCTTATTGAAGAAACTGACACTACTCAGAGTATGTAAAACAGCAAAAATGAATTAGGAAAAATGAAGTGACGGAATTAGCTGTACGAAATTCAGTTGAATCTAATAGCATAGTAGGCGAAAGCTTGGAGCATTACATGGCCGAATATGAACGTTCTTATGAACCACAGGTTGTTAGCTTTCGTGATAAATGTCCATGGATCAAAGGAACCGACAGATATACTCATCTAGTACATCGGTACACTGCCAAGCTTCTTCCACATATCCCAGCTTTCTTCTTGACTAGCAGCATTTGTCCTCCGCAGGCCACAATCTTGGATCCTTTTGCGGGTTCAGGTACAGTGCTGCTGGAAGGGATACTTCAGGGTCATCGAAGTGTGGGTGTAGAGATTAATCCTATTGCTAGACTAATTGCTAAGGTCAAGACTACTGTTTTTGAAGTAGATAGATTGGAAGAAGCAGCCAAAACTGTCCTAAACATCATTGCCTCTGATACAAGAGAGCCAGAAGTTCCTGATTTTCCTAATAGAGATCTGTGGTTTTCTAAGAAAGTTCAAGCGGGGTTGGCAAGGGTAAAGGCTGGCATTGAAGCCTTTGAAGAGTGTGACCTACGAGACTTCTTCTGGGTGTGCTATTCTTCCATGGTTAGACGAGTTGCTCTTGCGGACCCGCGAGTTAGTCCACCAGTAGTACTTAAACCAGACAAGTTTAACGTTAATTCACTCAGGCATAAGAAAGTTCGTCAGATGGTGGATGACAGAACAAACGCTAATGTAGAAGCTTTATTCACATGGACGTTGCAAGAGTTCACAAAGCGTTTCCGCCGGCTTAAAGAAGCGTCGAGGCGGCAGGAATTAGGTAAAGCAGAAATAATCTGGGATGATGCTCGGAACTTAGGCGTAGCTGCAATGAAAGAAAAAGGTCTGTTAGACAAGGCAGCTGCTATAGAGTTCCCGCCTAACTCGGTGGACTTGGTAATTACGTCTCCCCCATATATGAATGCTCAGAAGTACGCTCGTTCATTGAGACTGGAATGGTATTGGCTAGGTCTAGGCTCACATAGCGAACTCCGTGCGATGGATGCATCAATGATTGGAACCGAGCGCTTAACCCAGGATGAATATAGTGAGTTGAAAGCCGTCAGCCATGCAGAGGCTGATGAACTCATAATGAAAGTTTTTAAAATAGATAAGCATCGTGCCAGGCTCATGGCTAACTACTTCGACGACATGAGGACTTGTTTTAAGAATTTTTTCCGGGTAATAAAGCCTGGCGGCTACTTCGTGTTAGTAGTTGGTAACAATCGAGTGTTCGCTCAGCGTATACCAAACCATAGGATATTGGGCGATCTCGCGGCTCGGGAGGGATTCAAATTGGCATGCTTATTTGTTGATAGGATAAAATCTCGAGGATTGATGACTAAACGAAACACGACAGCCGACATAATTCCAGATGAATGGGCATTAGTCCTTAAAAAGTAAAAATTTTTCCCTAAATCACATTGGAAGTTATATGAATTCTATTGCATTGCTTGATAAAATCGAGGCCCCTGCACAAAGATTTGCTAACGAGGTAGCTGGCATAACATATCGTGGCTATCGACCTGTTAAAGACGAGATTAGGCTGCCTGCCAAGTACGACGGCGTTGACTTGCCTGTCAATTTAGTAGCAAACAACTACTGCCCGACCGACCGCGATGTGTATCTACTTTCTGTAGGAAGAGCAGGAAACCGTCACGGCACTTGGCCGTCTCTGTGTGGAAGATATTACGAGGACCTGTTGTTTGATTTCCATAATTATTCTAAGACCCAAGTGACTAGGCGAGGCAAGGAGAAGGACAATAGCTCTTACGATCTCTACGCATCTCTTACACGATACTATCGCAGAAAGATTAAAAATATCATCAGCGATTTGCAAACACTTAAATCCACATATAAATTCATAAATGACGCCAAGCTACAAGAAATCGAACCATTGCTAAGGAAGTTGGGCCGATTTGAGACAATCGCAACCTGTTATTTATTGGATCTGACTGTTGCGCGAGCCGGAGCACGAGTCAACTTGTCTCGGCAGTTTGCCTACCTGTTCCCCTTGGACCTGAGATATGAAATTGATTCCATAACGACAGATTTAGGACTGACAACAGCAGCCAAACCAGATTTCATATTTGACAGAAGGATAATTGGTGACATAAAGAGTGGTCAGTACAAAGAATTTTGGAAGATAACTCTAGCGGCCTACGCCTTGGCCTATGAATCTGCCACTGGTAGAGACATGAATTTTGGCCTAATTTACCATGTCTCGGATAAGCGTCGTTTTAATGTTCCAGACCATAATAGGACGATGATTCTCCTGATTTCCAACGAACTAAGATTAGCATTCGCTAAGCAACGTAATCGTAAATTTGAGATTTTTACTGATCACAGTGATCCAGGATTAGCCGATAGACAAAGAGATTGCAAAAATTGTGTCTACTTTCGGGAAAGTTTTAATTAAAGAATTTATATCTACAATTAGACCTTTCTCAATTCTTAAAACAGAGAAAATAGATAAAGCTATGAAGTATGCTGTGTCTAAAGATTTGAGAGGTAATAAGACTTGGTGGGGTGGTGGGAGTTTATCTGCTTCTATTAAAGATAGAAATAAACGAAATAAGTTAATTTCATTTATAAATAATTAAAGGAGGAAAACAATGACGACACCTGTAAGAAGAAGTATGGACAATTTTGGTCCGGAGGAAATGGCAATTCCAACGGCGAAATTGGTTCAAAACGTCGGCACCGAGTATGCCAAAGATCAACTGGATGCGAAGCCAGGAGATTTCTTTTTTTCACTCACTGACGAGGTAATTCCCCAGGCCCAAGGTTTTGATATTATCCTGGTCGACATTTTCAAAACCCGGACTTACTGGGGACGAGAAGAAATGGGAACCGACCCCCCTCAATGTTCTAGCCTAGATGGTATAACCAGCCAGGATGGGAAAGAATGCGCTTCGTGTGAACATCGTAACGATACACCATGGTTGTTGAGCAAAGGTGAAAGGCGGAATAAATGCCTTGTGAACTACGACATCATTGCTATCAATGTTAATAGTGGAACACCAATGATGATTAGAACCCATGGTATAAGCGTTCAATCCACTCGCCAGTTGTTCACACAACTCAAAACTAATAGAACCTTAAAGGGTGAATATCACAGGGTAAAAATTCATGTCTCGTCTGCTAAAAAGAAAACAGCTGCCGGGGAAGCTTTTTACTTCCGTTTCAAGGTAGAGCCTAATTTACTTTCTGATAAGGAAGCTGAACCATTTTTAATCTCAACAAATCAGCTGATAGGTTCTGTTAAAGCATTGCCCGAACCCGAGACTGAGGAACTAGCTGAAATGCTTAGCCCGGACGAAGTTCCTCAAGAAACTACTGAGAAGTTCGCCGAGGGTGAACTTATAACTTTTGAGGGCTCGGTAGTAGGAACACCTGAATTAAGCTTCACCCCTAATGGAAAAGCGGTATGTAAATTTATGGTAGATAAAGACGGCTTACAAATCCCGGTGGTGACCTGGGAAAACTTAGCTGAAAGGTGCTCTCAAGAACTCATAGAGGCATCAAGGGTTAGGGTTGAAGGTAAAGTTAAGACCCGGGTGTGGGGTGACCAAAATGAGCATAGCGAGACAGAGCTAATTGCTAAAGCGGTTACTCCTATTAAGGTTAAACCCAAAGCTACACCACAAGCAGTTAAGGCGGTAGAAATACCGTCTGAAGTGGCTAAGCAGCCAGCTGAGCCGCCACCGCCTAAAGCTGAAGAACCGCCTATTGATATGGAATTTTAACAATTGAATAGAACTTGCTGGTGAAGTTACTCACTAGATACTGGTGCGGCATAGAAACGGTGAGATTAACGTAAACCGCATATCCAGCAAGAGCTTGCCAGCTCCCGAAAGGGACAGAAAAGTGATAGCTAAGGAATGACGCTATTAGCTGGCAGGAGTCTGAGCTGAGGCAACTACGAGAACTGAAAGCAATGTTGAAGGCTCAGGCGCAGCCCACAGGGAATATTAAAGGAGGTAATAGATGAGATTTAAGAAGACCAAAGAGAGTAAGGGGCTTTTGGAAGAGGTTGAAAGGCAGCTCGCCGAAGGCCAAGCAATAGTAGACCATCTTCTAGAAGTTAAAATTAAATCCGGTCAACTTTTGGGAGAAGTTGAAAGACAAATTTTTGCAGCTAGAAAAGTGTTGGACGAGCTTCTAATACTTAAAGCTAAGGCTCTAATCATAAACGCTGAATGAAGAATTATGGAAGTTGCCCAAGAAACAGTAGACTTTTTTGCCCATTTATTCAGAGGGAGAACCGATGTTTGGGGTTCGGTAGAAGGACGGTGTAACAAAGAACCGGTTACCCTTGAGCATTATCGTCACCATTTAGAAGGTATTACCAGTCTTGGTATTTATCCTTTATTAGATGATGGGACTTGCTACTTTGCCGCTTGTGATATAGACGAAAAGGACTTTGCCAAACCTCTGGCTATTCGTCAAGAACTTGCCGAGCTCAGGCTTCCTAGCTACATTACTGAATCTAAACACAAGGGTTTCCATGTCTATCTTTTTGCTGAAATACCATTTAAAGCCTCAGAAATCAGACGGTTGCTCAGTAGTATATTAGACAAACTCGGCATACCAAAGACCGAATTATTCCCTAAACAAGATATGGTTGACGAAAGAACCCCTTATGGGAATTACATCAACTTGCCTTGTTTTGGTTATACCAGACAGTTTATTACCACGAAATTAAAAACAATGCCTATTACAGAAATTATGGAATAAAGGAAAAACAATGGGGGACACAAGACAAAGGGCTATCGAACTTAAACCGGCACGAGATATTGCCATCAAGTTTTGGCATGTTAATCCCGACGCTACAATAGATGAGGTATTTAGAGAACTTCAACAACTAGGCTATGTCAGCAGGTTTTCGTTGTCTCGTGGCGCTGTTAGAATGTGGGGCAAAAAGTACGGGCAACCAGTCATTCTCCCGAAGCGGATTCTTTCTCGCGAAAAGAAAGAAATGATTTGTGAGGAAATCCGTTCAGGGGAAACAACAACCCCAAGAGCTAGTCAGACCTATAATGTGTCACGAACATCAATATATTCCTGGCTTAAGGCTGACCACCTACCAATGCCTGCCAAAATAGAAAGTAAGGAGCATATTGGTGCCCCATCACAACCAACTTGGGAACAAGTTGTCAAGGCCTTTCCAGATAGGGCTACTCTTGCTAGCTTCCTTTTAGACGGCGTTCTAGCAGCAATCAGTGAAAAGAATGCGCTCCGAGAAGAACTTGATAGGCTAATTGAGGATAACAAGAAACTCTTCGAAACGACTGAGCTTATCACTAAAGACAGAGAAAAGGTAATGCAAGAGTTAAACAACTACTTGATTAAAGAGAAGAATATTACTTTTGGTATTGATCAAGCTAAAAGAACTCTCGTGCCAAAGAAGAGAAAGAATAGGTATGGAGACTTCTAATAATGGGAAAAGACAAGTCACTTGCATCATAAGGAGGTAAGCGATGATTGTAATTATAGAGTTATCTAATGGCAAGAAAGTTTATATTTCTGGTAAGGGAATTACTAGAAATGAAGCTCATGAAATCATTATTAAGCTGACTAAGATATGGGGTAATGATTTTGAGAAGCAAGAATTGAAGGACCTAGTATTAGGTTACTGACATTGAAAGAAATAGGGGCTTAGATGGCAAGAATCAGATTTTGCTCTCAGGACGCTATAACAAAAGCATTAGCTAAATTACCGCCTCCCCCACCAAAGCTAATACCTAAAAAGAGACCCCGGAAGAAGATTAAACTTCCGCCCTGTATTGAAATGATTGAGCGTGGTATGGTTACTCCGGGGCGAGACGTAGCGGCATTTGCCCTAGCTCGTTTTTACCTTGCTCAGGGGCTTACTTCAGAAGAAATTTTTGGGATACTCCAAGCTTGGGACAAGAAAAACCAACCACCGTTACATGATGACCACTTATTAGAAACCAAAATTAGGTCGGCTGAAAAAGGTTATGGCTTCGGCTGTAAATCTATCCAGGGAGACCCGTTCTTAAATCAGTTCTGTGTCGGTGAGGCTAAATGTGGGTGGCTGGCAGAATCTGTCAAAGAAAAAAAGAAGCTAGGTCTTATAAAAGAAGTCTCATTTTATGAGACAGCAACGCACCTTTACGAAGAAATTTATAAGGATAAGCACGCCTCTTTTATAAGCTATGAGCTGGCAACAAAGAAGATAGAGTATATAAGTTCGATTGAACTACCGGATGTAACTCTTGTCCCAATTGATAAAGGAGAATTTGATGTTCTAGATGATAACTACCTTGTAAAGGTTCCATCAGATGTCGAAGAATATGGCTCAACGTTAGAATTGGTTGAAGGGATAAAGCATTATCTTCGGATGATGTGGGACGTTGAGCCGGATTATTGGTATGAGTTTGCAGCGTGGTATGTCCTTATGACCTGGGTTTACCAAAAGCTTCCTAGCGTGAGTTATATTAGGTTTATCGGAGATTTCTCCACCGGCAAAACTCGTGGGATGCAGACTATTGGTTATCTGTGTTATAAAGCAACATCATTATCTGGGTGTATTACACAAGCGCCGCTCTACCGATTATTAAAAAGATGGGCGGGTACCACTCTCATAGAGGAAGTGGACAAACCAGACTCTGCTGAGACACAGGACATTATTACGATATTAAACACCGGCTATGAACGGAGCGCTCCTGTCGTCCGGTGCCGGAAAGACAATCCCGATATCTTAGATATAATGCCTGTGTTCGGGCCAAAGCTTTTCACTGCTCGGAAAAAGTTTAAGGACGAGGCTTTAGAGTCTAGGTGTTTATCTATTCGTATGCTCGGGATGGATAGAGCTTCAGGCTACAAGGAAGACCAGATACCGGGAAATATTCTCACTGCTCACCACCCAGAACTGAATAATCTCCGGAACAAACTTCTGATGTGGCGATTTCATCACTATCCCTCTACCAACATGAATGACCTACAGAATTTGGACCTGAGTTTGGATGGCAAAAAGTTAGAACCTAGGCTACAGCAGACCAGTGAGCCTTTCGCCTTAGCTTTTATGAACTACCCTGAAGTACTCCACAAGTTTAAGGTGTTTATTCACGAATACCAAGCCATGCTCCGGGAACAAAGAGGAGACACGATTTATGGTCAAATAGTCTGGGCCATCGCTGAATGTGTTTTGGAGCACGGTATCGAATATATTACCAGCTCATTGATAGTTACTAAACTGAATGAGACGTACGACGCTGAGATAAATACAAAGAAGTTCAGTTATTATCGCCAATACCTGGGGCTCAGTATATCCAAATCGAGGAGAGGTGGTGCTCAGGGTCGTTACCTTGACCTGTGCCCTAACCTCATGCGGAAATTGTGCCAGCGGTATGTACCCGACTACAGCAAGTTTGAGGAAATTTGGGCAGAGCCTGAAGAAGAAAAAGAACCTGAAGTTCCAGACAGCACCGAGGCTACAGTCCAAGAAAAATCATCAAGTATTGATGTTGAATTTTAGAATACAAATGAGCATTAAAACGAAGATAAAAGGCACTTTTGGACACTTTGGCGGGCTTACAGGTGGGACACATCGTGGGACACATTTCATATCTGCGGGACACATAACCCCACCTAGATATACTGACCCCTAAATGTTGCACTTTAAGGATTGGGACACTTGGGACAAATTAAAGGCTTAAAAACATAGCTATTATGATTATAGATAAAACAGTGATGTTAGTAACAATAACTAAAATCTGTCCCGTGAGACTAGATGTGTCCCACGGGCTTGCGAAATACAGTATTTGGGGGTCAGTATATCTAGGGGGGGTTATACGTCCCGCAGATACGTAATGTGTCCCACGATGTGTCCCACTAAAAAAGGAGGGAAAAAATGGCTTTTATCTATAAAACTGCCAAATGGGCAGAAATGCGTCGGCCACAGGGTAAATATGGGTTTAGTCACTTTATAATTCCCACAGAGGGTATTTCTTTAGGACTTAATAACTATGTATCAACAGGGCTTTTTGGGTTTATTCACAAGCACTGTATGTGCCCTATGGAAATAGTAGCAATAGAAAGATCTACGACTATGGGGATAGGCCCCTATTGGCTCGGGCCGCAGGCTGAGGGGGTTTTGACTTGGTGGCTCCGGTGCCCGGCCTGTGGTTTTGGAGGTAAGATACAGTGTGATTTGAAATGGCTGTGGCCTTTGGGGTTACTTGAGGGTGTCCCTGAAATGGCAAACTTACCTGAAGAACTAAGGGAAGCTCAGAAAGAAAAACGGGAGGAGCTAAAAGCTAATTGTCCAGAGGCTAAAGCTGGGAAGGAAATAACTGAAAAGGGTTACAACGCTTATCTAGACAAACTAGGGAAACTATATCCTATAAAGGAAATGCCGGAAAGGTAATGTTGGTAATGAAAGAGAAAGATGAAGTTCTTGTTACTATGGCAGAACTTATAGCTCTTGGGTTAATTAAGGAACATGATGGGGGATGGAAACTAACTGAGAAGGGCGTCGTAGTTGCAGATGAAGTTATGAGAAGGTTGACACGACGGGAGCAAGCTCTTTGTATGTTAAGGGCCGCTCTTGTGATAAAAGAGAGGTGAATAATGAAAGAACGACCAATAATCTTCTCAACTGAATCAGTAAAAGCAATCATAGATGGCAGGAAGACCCAGACTAGAAGGGTAATCACGCCTAGCACATCTATTGTTGGTGAAGGGGAAGTTGACTGGTCAACTTTCTGTTGGGATGGTAGCGAAGAATTTAACTTTGGTGATTCACGGTATTCAACTGAATCTGAGTATGTTCCCGATGAAATGAAAGGACAACTAATTGGGATAAAGAAGGCCCCATTACCCCTTGTGGATGGGCAAGCAAACGAATACTATCCCTATGAGCATCAATATCTCCATGTTCCTTACAGATGGAAGGAGAATGCTACTATCTATCGAATCTACCCTAAATGGAAAGTTGGCGACAGGCTTTGGGTGAGGGAGACATTAAGACGCAAGCAAAATGACCCTAGTATGGGAGCTGATTATATTACTTATTTGTGCGATTTTACACCTGTGCTAAATCCTAACCCCAACCAACACGGTCCAGTTCTTATTAGACCCACTTGGCAATGGAAGAGAGATACATTAAATTCCCTCTTTATGCCTCGCTGGGCTTCGCGGATACTGCTGAAAATTACCGATATAAGGGTTGAGAGGTTGCAGGAGATAAGCGAGGGGGATTGCCTAAGAGAAGGAATAAGGCGAGAGTCTATTGGTGTAGGACTTGTATCTTCGGCGGGAGATTTAAGAGTCGCCTTTGCACAGCTCTGGGATTCCCTCATTAACAATGGGTGGGAGGCTAATCCCTGGATGTGGGTAATAACCTTTAAGAAGGTAGTGAATGATTTAAGGCAGGAGATGCCCAAGCAATGAGCATGAGATATCCAATACCCCTGAAAAGATACCCGAGGGCTTACTTTGTTTATTTAATAGTCACTATTGGTCGGAAAAACAACTCTTACCGGATTTGTAAGTTTAAACCAAAGCATCTCAAACTCAACGAATTTGCTTGGTATTTCAAGATTAGTATAGATAAAGATGAATGGCTTGACCGGATAAAAGAAGCCGACCTGGGGAAAGCAGAACCGCCAAATTTCCCCGAATGCGTACTAGAATCCGAATTGGTTGAGAAAACTGAAGAGCATGAGGTCTTTGAACGGATAACGGGGGTATGACACTAGGTAATGGAGCTAACCGTGTAACCAGTGAGGATATAGCTAAGATAACTGATATAGTCAAAGGACGCTCTTTAGAGGAACTTGGACTAAATATTCAACAAGCAGTGCTATTACTTTCAGCAGGAAAAGCTCTTCTCAAAGGGCAAGAATTGACCCTGCCAAAATTTGTCCGAGATAAATATGACGAGACTTTACAAATGTATCGGGAAGGTCTTCAGTTAATTGATAATATGAATAATAAAGGAGCAAATAATGAATGAGGAAGAACTAGAATCTTGGACTAGAATCTTGGACTAGAATCTTGGATTGAATCTTGGATTGCCAATCAATCTTTATGGACAACTTTTCGGTTTGCGATAGGGCTTATAGTTTATGTTATGGGTTGGCAGTTCTATTACCTCTACTATAAACTGCTATTGAAAATCAAGAGGCGCTAAATTAAAAAGAGGCCTGCGGACTAACAGGCCTCTTTAAAGGAGGAGAACAATGAAAAAGTCACATTGTCCTATTTTCAACATATCAAACCCCTTAACTAATGTCAAGGAGAGTAAACTCGCAGGAGGTTAAATGACTAATCAGGAAAGGGTAAGAAGAGGGATAATAAGTGAGGTTGGTAGATTTATAATGAATTTTGCAGAGTATTCCACATTAGATACATTCCACATACCTTTAGAGGTGATGAAATCCCTGTTTAATGGAGTAATCCCCTATGACGATAAGATAAGGGAACAACCAGATGAAACAGAGAAATTTTAACAACAACAGGAGAAACTAAGGAGGAATAAATGACTATAGACGAAGCTATTAAAATTCCAGACTTGTTGTTAGGAGAGACAAAAGATTAAGATTATGAGAATTGCAGTTATTAACCGCTCGCCGGGAGTTTATAATCTGGCTACACACAAGATGCTAATCAAGTATCGGCGAGAGCAGAATGAAGTTTTCTTCAGCCGTGCCGCGGATTTCTGGGCCCTACGAGCTGATAAGGCTTTTATTAGCATTATTTTTACTTATGACCTCCCTGGGGCATGCCAAGATATTAACCTGCTTAAATCCGCAGGAGTAGAAGTGGAAGTCGGCGGACCGGCGGCAACAGCAATGCCACAATATATAGAGGAAAAAACTGGTATAACACCACATATAGGGTTAGATGACCGGTATGAGTGGACTCCAGGCAAATTCAAAATGACATTTACGAGTCGAGGATGTAGAAACAAATGTCCTTGGTGTATTGTTCCTCTAATTGAACCAGAAAGAAGAGAATATAACAACTTTCTTGTTCCTGTTGGTGATAATCCTAGTATTGGAGATAATAATTTGCTAGCTACCTCTTGGGAGCACCAACAAATTGTAGTGAATAAACTTAGGAACGTTCATAACCTTGACATAAATTCGGGACTAGAAGCAGCACTTTTTACCGAAGAACATTATCAGCTCTACTCACAACTCCATTTAGAAAGGTGGAGGTTTGCTTTTGATTCCATGGGTGCTGAAAGGGGCTTTGAACGAGCTATAAAGATATTAAAGAACCACGAAATTCGTTATAGTAACATCAGTGTTTTTGTGCTCATTGGTTTCCCTGGGACAACTTTTGAAGAAGCAGTTTATAGATTAGAAAAAGCGAGAACTTTAGGTTGTAGCCCTTATCCTCAAAGATTTATGCCACTACACTCTGTACAAGCTCGAAACTATGTTGCTCCAGGATGGGATGCTGAAAAATTAAAAGCTTTAAGGGCTTATTGGACAAGTGCTTTTATTTGGCGTTCTTGCACTTTTGAGGAATTTAAGGTAAAATACAAATCAGAGTTAGTAAATATAGATAATAAGAACTCTTTATTTGATGAGGAAAATGAAAAAACCTAAATTCTTAACCTCTGATGAAGAAAAAGAAATAATCTTGTTGTATCAGCAAGGGGAAACTCTTGTTAAATTGGGGAAAAGGTTTAATGTTAATTTTGGGACTGTTCAGCATGTGCTAAAAAGAAAAAATATTGACCGTCGCCCTCCTACAGTAACTAGCCGAAAATATTATTGGAACCATAAATTCTTCGCTGATATTACTACTGAGCACCAAGCGTATTGGTTAGGGTTTTTGTTAGCTGATGGTAATGTATTTAAACAGTTTGACCGGTCTTATTTACAAGTAAGTTTAAGCTTAAAAGATATAGAGCATCTCCAAAAATTAGCTCAAGATTTAGGGGAAAGTCCAAGAACTGTTCATACTTATCACTATCCCAATCTTGATATTGCAAGGCTAGTAGTGTACTCGACAAGAATCGCTTCTGATTTAGAGAGATATGGGATAAATATTAAGCCTAGAATTTTCCCGGATATACCTTGTAACCTTTGCCCTCATATAATACGAGGCTATTTTGATGGTGACGGTTCTATAGGAATCGGTATTTTGGCTAGTGGTAAAGAATACCAGCATCTTACATTTCAAACTAACGATGTAGATGTTCTTCGGAAGATAAATAAATTTATTTCTGAAAACTGTAACCTTAATTTGAAAAGACTCCGGTTCTATAAACGGAATCCGAATGCCCCTATTTTAACATGGACTGGTAAAAATGAGATAAAGAAAGTTTATAGATATTTGTATGCCAACTCTACTATTTACTTAAATCGTAAAGCTAACTTACTCGCAGGGCTTTATCCGAAGGAGGTAAATAAATGACAGATAAAATACAGCTCTGTCTGGAGATCGTGTTCTTGGGAAAACTTTAAGAAATAAAAAGGAGGAATAGATGATTATAGATGAAGCTATTGAATTACTCAACAAAGACCTTGATGACCCTGGTAGTGTTGATATTTTAGACCTTAATAAGGCACAAGCACTAGGCATTGAAGCCCTGACAGATACAAAGACTATGCGTGCTGTTTTGCTTGCTCTCGGCAAGAGCTTGCTACCGGGAGAGACAAAGGAGGAGGAGAAATGAAACAGAGTAAGTTTATTAAAGAGTGCGGCCCTTATGAAGTTGCTATCGACCCTCAGTGGATTAAAGAACCAAGATGACGAACACCGTGCCTATCCTGAGATATACCAGCTATAGCATTAGCCAAAGAATTTGAGAAGTTCTTAAATCAGCTTTACACAGAGGATGAGGTCAAACAGTGGAAAGTAACAAACGATAAGGCTCTCCGCAAAGTGCGCATTGAAGAGCGAAAGGCAATGAAAAGAACAGTAAAGAGAGGTAAGGCGTGAGCTATATAGTTAAAGATATTACACAAGAAAAGATCACGCAATATAGAGCTGCTACAGTAAAAGCTCTAATAGAGAGAGCCTTACATTGTGGTCTTGCAAGAGATGAATCTGGCTTGGAGATAAGAGATTTGGTGTCTTCAGATTTGGGCCAAGATTTCTGGCATACCCCGCCTAAAAAGGGTTGGTCAGTGTGGATAGATTGTAGCCCAAAAGCTGTTATAGGCATCTACCAGTTTGTTCAACTATCTGCAAATCCGACTGTTGCGACTATTAGAATAAACGATGAGCGTAAATACGCCATAGAGGTAACTTATGGTTCACTAGCTATTGCTCGAGCTTTAAGGGATGAAGAAGTTAGAGAAGTTCTAGATAGGTTGACGGATACTAATCCTAATATTATCCAACTAGAAATGTCCGGATACTTTTCTGAACCGTATATTATTGACGGTGGTGAAAAGCTGAAAATAGAAGTGCAATCTAGGACCGCCAAATCAGATAAGCTGGTTTTGGTAGGGTTTGCCGTAGAAGCAACTAGAGGAAGGAGGACTAATGTATCTAGTTAAAAAAGTAAAAATAGAAGAAGCAGTAAGCGCTTTAGCTGCTTTGAAGGCTGCTGAGCCATGGCACGAGCCGCTTGGCGATGTGTATATATTAAAGACAAAGGATAGGACTGTAGGTATTTATAGAGAAGAAGTCTATATTAAAGGTACGATTGGCTATGATTCGAAATACCCATCTTGCCGTATATGTCTCAAGATGTCTCGGATTCAGACTGTGCTGGACGCTTTGAACAAATCATTGGATAAAAAAACGAAGGATGAAGAAAAACAATTTAAGGCTCGAACTAAGGCGAAGACAAAATATGAGCTAGAGCGCCTTTGGCGTATATATAAAGCCGGGTTACTCAAAGAGAATTTATTAGCTCAGCGTATAATCCGTCTTTCTTCTTTGAGTAGAGAATTGCGTAAACTCCATCCGAAATGTGTAGCCTGCGGCATCCTTTTTGGAGGTTATCACATGGAACATCCAAATAAAACACCTATAGGGTCTGCTTGCTTTAGTTGTTTTCACTACTTTGAGAAACAGGGGCTAGAGAAATTTAAGGGGCGGATAGAGATGAGAAAGAAAAGGGAGAAAAATGAAACCGACTAAACCATGTTTTTCTTGTGGTTCAAGAACTTTCTGGTTAAGAGATTCAGAATGGGTTTGTGCTAAGTGTCATCCCCCGCCAACAAGCGAGGAGACTTTATTCTTTACACTGCCTTCTTACTCAAAAGAGGTCCTAGCACTACGGGCCCGTGTAATCAAGGGTAACGATTTACTCTATAAAGCTTTTATTCAAGCTAACAATGCTGAGGAGCCGGGCAGAACTAAACTATTAGCTCAATGGGACGAAGCTAACCGGAAGTTAGATGGTTTGTGCCAAACACTTATGGCGATGGGTTATCGGGACTGTCTTTATATCGACGAAAACGGGAATAAGACACGCAGTTGCCTGAATAGTGAAATAACCCCTTACGGGTGCTGGATTTGCCCGAGCGAAAGGAAATACTGGCGAGAGGAAATGGATGAGCTATAAAAATACTACTACCCAATTTTGGGAAAACATAGATATCCCAAATGACCTAAGTAAGTGTTGGTTTTGGACAGGCAACCAAAACAGTCAAGGGTATGGGAGAGTTTATCTAAATGGTCAAGGGTTCTATGCTCATAGAATAATGTGGGAGTTGATTTTTGGCCCTATTCCTACTGGAGTGTTTGTATGTCACCATTGTGATACTCCTTTATGTGTTAATCCGCTTCATTTATTTTTAGGAACACAAGCAGATAATATGCGAGATTGCACAAACAAAAGAAGACAAGAATATGGGGAAAATCATCATAATGCTAAATTAACGGCTCCTCAAGTTCTTAAAATTAGGAAAAGGCCAATGTCTATTAGTAAGTTAGCTCGTTACTATGGAATATCACGGCGGCATATTCGTGCCATTCAACAAAGAAGATATTGGAGGTATCTATGAAACAGATTAAACTCACTATTCATGTTGAACCGGTTGGGAAAGCCCGACCCCGGGCTTCTAAAAAAGGCTTTTTCTACACGCCGCCAAAAACAGCGCATGCTGAAGCATTGATAAGAGAAGCAGTCCTAAAACAGAGTATTTACTTTGGCAAAGGAATACCTCTTTATCTTGAAGCTACATTTTACCGGGCCCGACCAAAGAGCTTATCTAAAAAAGTTGGGCTTCCCGTGACTCGTCCCGATTGGGATAACGAAGGAAAATTACTTACCGATTCTTTAGAAAAGTTTGTCTATGCTAATGACTCGCAAATAACCACCGCAGTAATTAAGAAAAGGTTTGCTTTACTAAATACAACGCCACGAATAGATTTGCTAATAAGGGAGGATAAATGAGAATGACATGGAAAGAGTTTGAAGAGTTAATAACCGTTACTGAAGCTAATGGTGGTGATGTAGCTGTTATGAAAAACTTCTATAGTCACAACAAGCCTGGGGCAACAAGCTATAGAATAAAAGAATCGGATATCCGGTGGACGCCAGCGTGTCAGACTTTTTTAGAAGAGCTAGAAGCTGTTGCGGCTGAGCAAAATCTCGCATTTAATCCTAGATTTGATTTAAGGGAATGGGTTGTTAGTCGAGTAGATTGGAATAAAACTTGCGCCAAGGACCGGATTACGCCCTGTCCTTGTCCTGATCCTGTTGCTCGCGGGTGCCCTCTTTTTTACAAGAAATAATCAACACCCCCGTATCCTGGTCTATATCTAGGCGACAAAAATCTCCTTTGCGTTTAGCGGTAGGAACACTACGCAGGTCTTCTTTGGCAATTTCAGAGAAACCTTCCTTGCTTTCTACATCAATAATTCTTACATCCTCATCACCTAAGTCAGTTTCAAATTTGTTTTTACGCACCAACGCTTCAATCTCGTGGCACGGGCCACAATGCTCACCTACAAACAATTTAATTGTCATTTCGCCTCCTTTCATAAAACTTGGGGATACAGGTCCTCATAGCATTAACTAATTCATTGCGAGTAATCCCTTTTTTAATCCCGCAGTATTCAAGGGCTTCCTTGAAAAGGCTTTGTTGAGGAGTAAGAGGGTAAGCTTTAGGTTTTCGCTTAACAATAAACATATTGTTATCCTAACAAAAAGGCAGGAGTATTTCATCCTGCCTTTAGTTGGTGGGTCGAACTAAGCTTATCGGCCAAACTGACCTGGGATACAGGTCCGCATAGCGTCAACCAAAGACGCCCTAGACATTCCCTTGTGGATGCCACAAGCACTAGCCGCTGCCTTAACTCTCTTTTGTGGAGCAGTCATAGGATAAGCTTTCGGATACGAAGCAATTACATAACCCGGATGTGAGCGGGTTGTAATACCCTCTAACCGGTGGGCCTTTGGTCTAGTCTTAGCGTAGCCGAGTGCCTTTAAATTCTTGATTATCATGTCGCTTCCCCTTCTTAAGTTTTCCCACTTGACCATGGGGAGCTGGTGACCTTGCTGTCTAATAATGACCTTAGTCTAAGCTCGACCTTTGTTCTAATATATCACGTTTCGGCTAGCGGGTCAATCTTTACACAATTTAAGATATTCCAGGATTTACAGTATCGGCATTTGATTGCGATAGTGCCTTCTACCATTGCTTCCATAGCTAAGAAATGATTACAGTTAGCACACCGGAGTTCTTCTACCTTTGGGTTTAGTTCGTCAGGCAAAGTCTTAATAGTTTGGCGTTGTCTTGTGGCTGTGGTCATTTGACTCCTTTCGGGCAAAGCTCTAATACAACACCTGGCATACAAGTTTCCGTTTCATCAATCATGTTTGTGAACTCAGGACCAACAGTCTCTCTTAAGACATCTTTAACACTTTCTGCTAAACAAGGAACACAGGTTTTTACCCGGCGTGTTCTTCTAACTTTCGGTTCTCCTGGTTCTTTAGGAGGTTTGGGTAAGGAACATATTCTGATAGCTTCTTCTTTGGTAGCCGCTTTTGAGCTGCATAGTTTTGCACCAACACAGAAATCTAGTTGGCGTTGCTCTTTGGGTTTCGAACCTACCAAAAAGGGACGCAGACATTGATTATAAGCTTCACGGTTGGCCATTTTCTCTCCTTTTACCCATCAGCCACGCGATAAGTAACCCCACACAATCTATAATAGAAAACACTGCGATGGGTTTTAGTTCAGGGTTGATAGTTACTTTTCGTTTTGTTTTTATCATTCTTTGAGCGCCGCTTTACAAATAGCCCAGGCATTTGAACCTTCTGGTAATTCGCCAGCATCAATCTTAGCTTGAACATTAGCGACACAGCGGTCAAGTTTTGCTGGATTATCTGATTGTCCCTCTATCGTTCCTTCTGTCTCATCCGTTCTACCTTGCTCGGTAGGGTGTTCGGTATGGTAATCTTTAATCCTCTGGGTAAGGCCTTCTTGGACCTGAACCTTTTCTTGTGGAGACATTAGTTCAAGCCGTTGTTTAAACCACTGCCTGCCAACATCATTTCTGGTAGATTGAGTAGTCGCAGCTACCTGCTCTAACTTAGACACAGATGAAATATCTTCCAGATTATGTCTTATAGCCCGACTAGCTAGTAAGACTTGGTTTGCTAGATTCTTTTCCCATTCAGGCAAATTAACAATTAACTCAGGACGGAGGTCTACCCTTTCTAAAGCGTTTAGCTCGTCTAGGCACATATTGATACGGTCAAATATCTCATTGTTTTCTATACCGCCTTTCCTGGCAAACCTTACAGCTTCATTAAGCAGCCCTGAGCAGGTGCCGAGATGCCCTAAAGAACAAGGCACACAACCAGTGGCAACTGCTGTGGCTTCTGTAGAACCTACGGAGTAGTTCACGGCTTTTTCTTCAGTAATAGGTAGCTCAGTGACAGATGGCGCTTCGGCCTTTTGAGCCGGGAATAAAACAGCTCTATGGCGAATCATTTCCCCTATGACCTTACTGCCCTCTGAAATGACTAAAGCTAATATTTGGCTATCCATAATAATCCTCCTATTTCTGTTTACCATATTACTCTTTTTTAGTCAACTTGACATTAAATAAGTTGTATGATAAAGATAATAATAGAATGGCAAAACAGGGAGAAATAGAGCAAGAAGAAGAGCGAGGAGAAGCGCAGGAAGGCGCTGGTTATGGATGCTCTTGTGGATTTAAAACTCTAGGTAGAAAAGAGTTCAGTCGTCATTTAATAGAAGCTGGCCATCGAGATGGGAAAGGCACTCATAAAAGTATCGGTAGGGTTAATATGCAGACGGGTGAAGTAGTGATGGGCCCTTGGGTAGAGCGAACTAAAGAGCAACAAGAACGGTCAACTATTGGGCAAAAGAAAAAGGAGGGGAGCGGTAAAACTTTCCAGCAAGCAGCTGCAGTACAAGACGCTACCAGTTTAAGAGTTGTCCCTCGGATTTATACTATTCCCTTTACTCCTATAATGAATATGGGGCGGGAAGCGGCGGTTAGAGAATGGGGTTGGCCATCTGATATGGCTTTTGAAGATTTTTTAGATACTGTTATTTATCATATGTTTAATGATAGAAATATAACTTTAATCGGCTATATAGTAAATGACAAAGTTGAAGGAGGTAACAATGGCGGTCATTAAAGATGTAAACACACCTAGGGCTAAAGAAGTTACAGACGTAACTACAGAGGCTAAAAAGGGAGGAATTAAAAAAACTGAGGCTGAGCTTTGGGAAGAAAAGAGGGATGCGGCTGCGGCTAAAAGACAGTTTGAAGAAGAAGTTGCTTTGGCTGAAAAAGCTAAACAACCACCTGCGGTAGTAGAACCGGCTTTCCAAGTTAAAGGCAGTGTTAATCTTGGCGAATTTAATCCACAAGCCGAGGCGGAAAGATTACGCCAGGAAGCAGCACAAGCAGCAGAAAACAAGGATAAGAAAATCACTGGTTTAGAAGAGCAACGAGACCATTACCGCGATAAGGCTGCGGATGAACGATTAACAAATGTTGAGCAAAAGTTTTCTGCTCAAATAGATAGACTTGTTAATGAGATTAAAGCTGGGCAATCAGACACAGGGTCTTTAGGGAAACAGATAAAAGAGCTACAAGAAGTAGCTACGGGTGTCTTAGGTCTTCAATCTCCAATAGCTGGAACGGCTCCAGTAGTCTCTGCTGAACTTCAGCTCCAAATGCTAAAGATGGAACTGGACGATAAAAAGGCTCAACGAGAATTTGAGCGCCAGTTAAAGGCAGATGAGCGGAGTTGGCAGATGCAACTTAGAGATATGGAATCCAGACAAAATATTGAGCTGGCTAAATTGTCTCAAAGTAAGGAAAGAACCGAATTAGTAGCTACAATCCCGCAGCAAATTGGAGGTGCTATAGCTCAGGGTATTATGCACGGTGGTGGAGAAATGCCAGGGCTTGGCTCTAAACCTAATCCACGACATGCCCAGCAAAAACATCAATATGCCTTTGATGTAGAAGAAGGGAAAGCGGCTACAGGACAATGCCCTGAGTGCGGCAGTCCTATTGGGGTTGGACCTACTACTACTAAAGCAATTTGTTCCCAGTGTGGCACAGAAATAATTGTTAGAAGGCAAAAGGCTAGCGCCGAAAGCCCGAGTGAAGAAGATAACAGGTTTGGTCAGCATGGTTAAATTACCTGGTCTTAAGAAATTCGCTAATATGGCTTTTAGTGGGTTAGCTATTTCTAGCGCCCCGGCTATAGTTAAAGGCATGTTGGTAGAGTATCTAAAAAATGTTACCCTGGAAGAGATTATCTATGAAGTCGAAAACAATAGGGTATTATGGGTCAGAATAGACCCTGAAATGCAGCAAAAAACAATTAACATGTTAAGCCGTCTAGGTAATTTAGATTGGCTGAATGCAGATTTTGTGATAGAATCCATAAAAGATGAGCATCCAGCGATGGCTTCGTTATTCTTGGGATGGGAAGAAGCTCGTGTCTGGTTGGAAAAGCAAGCATCTATCCTTAAACAAGAGACAGCTTGACATATTAGATAGTTAGTGGTTTAGTGAAATAGGTGGGTCGCTACTAGAATAGCGTCTTGCCTATTTTTGTATTCTGAACTAAGGAGGTTAATATGGCGGCTAGAGAAGACCGGGGTCGTGGTAACCCGTTGACTGATGAAGAACGCCAACAAAGGCATTACGAAGAAACTGGTGAATGGTTAGATATTCCAGATTTGCCTAACCGGGGCACAGGACTTATTAGCGCTAGCCCAATCGGACAAGATGAAGGAGTAACGATACCGACACCAGTGTTTGTTGGTATCGTTATGTTTGGTCTTGGTATGTTTATCGGCCCAGCGTTACTAGCAAGTACATCTGGTGGTCGTGATTACCTTGAAAGAGCTGCTAAGCTGAAATTTTCAGTAACTTAGGAACCAATGAGTACTGGTATTACTATAAGGAGGGCAAAAATGCCAGTAATGACACTCGACGAGCTAGTTAGTGAAGCTAAGACTAATTTTGCTAAAAGTAGAGGGGAGCTTGCCGTAGAATACAAGGCTGAAGTTGTAACAAGGGGCGACCGTTATAAAGCTACTTGCACCTATGGTTATGGTGGTGCCAGAATTCATTTGGCGGAGATAAAACAGGGATGATTAGAGAAATTACAGCATCTGTAAATGACCAGCCAATTGCCGCTTCGTTCTTTGATGAGGCTATATGGCTTACTTCTTATATTACCCCTAATGCGTTAGAGGTAAAGAATCTCTACAGTCAAATAACTCAGGGAATTGTAGGACGAGATGATAAAATCCTCGCGTTATGGGATTGGGTTGCTAATAATATTAAATATGTTAAGTTCGTCAAAGGTCAATTACGGATAAACAATTTGACCTCTATTCAGAATGATTATTGGCAAATGCCAAGCATGTGTATTCAGACTGGTGTTGGTAACTGCGCCAATAAAACCTTTTTATTAACCTCGTTACTACGCGGTGAGCTATTAGAGCACGAAGTATCCGCTGTTTTAGGCAACCTACGTCAGCCTGGTGAGGGCGGGCATGCGTGGGTCGAACTCCGTTATCAGGGTGAACCTTATATAGTAGAAACTACACGTGCCGATATGCCTCCATTTGTGCCAAGTAGTAAAGCTACTATCTATGAGCCTGTTATCTACTTTAATGATAAAGAAGTTTCTTATGTACCCGGTAGAACTTTAATCGAGCCATTCTGCGATGTTTACATTGATTGGCTTTCGGATTATTTACATCAAGCTTATGTAGGGGGGAAATAATGACAGAATACTGTATGACTGAAGAAAACAAGGCGTTCTTGTTAGACCTGATGGACCTAAACACTGTAATCGGGCCGCGAGACCTGGAATCAAAATGTCAGGCTAACCTTGGAGATGGTCAGGAATGTTCTATAGAAGACCCGGTGTTTGAAAGAAACTTGAAAGAAGTCGCCTTGGAGTTAGGTAAGATACCAATATGTTCTAAGGGGGATTGAAATGAAATGCGTTGATGCTATAGCAGCCGCGTGTAAAGAATGTGGGGCTAGTGATTTACCATCTTTATGCCGGCTTATGGGAGCACCAATAGCTAAACCGGTTAAGGCAGCTAGAACAGGAATGAAAGTTCCAGAGACTAAAACAACACGATTTTCTAGACTACCGGGGCCCTTCTTCTTGTATAATTGTGATTTAGCAGAAGGTTGTGAAACTGAGTGGTGCAGCACGTTAACCGATTGTGCTCATAAAATAATGCCTGAACTTATTAAACCAACTCAAGGTTGTGCTACTACGATAGAAGCTATTGAGAAACCAACCTATTGTAGCTCAGTTCTCCCGCCTCAGTATCAGAAAAAACCTAAACCTTTCTTGCACAAGGTTATATCCAGTGAGAAATGTCCACCTGAAGTCAAAACCCGCCGATGGGATGAGAAGAATGTTGAAGCTTGGTTAAAGGAATACCCGGAAAAAATGGAGCATTTTAAGAGAACACAGCCTGACAAAACACCACCGCCTCCAATGACAGTTATACGACTTGGGGAAAACCCTGAGTTTAAAGGGAAATTGCCTGTTAAAATAACAGCTAAACCAGTTGCGGTTACAGCTAAAGTTATAAAAGAACCCGAAGTCCTTAAAGCAACAATAGGCGACTTTATTTATTACTACACATTAGGGTCTGAAGGTGAAGCTATGGCGCCCTATTACAATGTTAAACGAGAGGAAATACCGTATAGCGAAGTTAGAAAGCATTTTAAGAAAGCTGAAGAGGAAACATAATGGGCTGGATACAAATTGGTGCTGGTAACAATATAGGTAGCTTAAAACAGACTGTGGGGGATATGAATTTGCCTCCTGGGACTAAGATTAGAGCTGTAATGGATACTAAATTCCCATCTTACTTTGATGGCCCAACTGCTGCGTGGAGTTTCTCTGGTCAAATACCTCCTAGTTGTGAGTTGCTCGATGTTTGGGGCGAAGGTCCTATCTGGCCCTGGGCAAGCGGTCAAGCAGTCGTAGAAATGGAAGTCAAAGAGGGAAGAAGCGGTTTATCTGAACGCCCTACTTCGCAATTTGTATCGGCACAACCTATTTCGGGTAGCATTACTTTTGCGGTTGTAGGCACAGTTATTGGTTTTATCGCCGCACACTGGTTAGCGATTTTGATAGCCGGTATTGTAATAACTCTACTTATAAGCTTTATTAGGGTGATGGTTAAAATAGTTGGGGTTGTAGAAGGAGCCGCTCCTTGGTTAATTTGGACATTGCTTATTGGCGGTGTCGCGGTAGCCGGTTACCTTGGCTATAAATATATCTCAGGTCGGTCGCGAGCATCTCCAGTATCAAGGGTAAAAAATAATGGCTAAAAAAACAGCTACAAAGACTAAAAAGCCAGGGGAAATAACTACTAAAGATATTGGTATTGCGGCTGGTATCGGAGTAGGAGCTGGTGTTGGTTTTTATTTCTTGGCTAAATATCTTGGTGAAAAGGAAGAAGCACCAACCCCCGGCGGCGCTTGTAAAGTTGAAGGGGCAACCGTTTGTATTGGTGCTGACCTTTATCAGTGCCAGGAAAGTAAGTGGGTTTTAATCGAGGCTAATTCTGTTAATTGTGGTGCTGGGCCTGCTCCTCCAGATGAATGGAGCGAGATTGCTAGTGTTGAAATCATAGTTCCTTTATCAGGATATCCCTCCGGTACCTGGACCCCAGTTGCGGATACTGAAGTAATAGTCCCCTTGTCAGAATACCCTTCAGGTATTTGGACTCCAGTTAATGATGCTAGTGTAATAGTCCCACTGTCAGAATACCCTTCAGGTCTTTGGACTCCGGTCGCTGATGCTAGTGTTATGGTTCCATTGGGAGCACCGATAGAAGGTCTTGAAATAGTAGGAGTATATGGACAATCGCAAGCCAGTTATGGGGAATCGGTTCTATTAAATGTTAAGGTTAGAAATGATTTTTTGGCATACGTTTCAGCCTTTATATATGCTAGTGTAGTAAATGTATCAACAATTGAGTTTAGATTATATCCAGGGGTTAATAGTTGCCCTTTAAGGTTTACTATGCCTAACAAGAGTTTTACAACTACAATATCCGTTTATTATAAAACGACTGGCGGAGATTGGTATAAAGCTGATAGCGTTACTTATCGAATAGGTCTTATTTAGGAGGTGATATTATGGCGTGGCCGCCAACTGGAACATTAACAATGACAGCAGAAGAATGTGGGGTAGGAGATTCTTGTGTAGTCTACCTGAGTTTTACAGTTTTATATTCCAAAGGGTATCTACCTGATAATATCCAGACTAAGATTGATATCTTTGATGGAGATACTAAAGTAGGCTCAACGCCCCCAGACACTACACATTGTATATTACCCACCTGTAACTTTGGTAAGTCTAATATAAGGCTTGAAACCTCTGCGAAGCAGACAGACCCTGCGAAGAGATTAACCGCTGTCTTATATGCTAAAACGATATAGATTGACAATTTTTTATCGGAGTGATATAGATTAAGAAAGAATAATAGAATATTTCTCCCTGTAGATAATAGATATAGAAAATAATCTAATGGTCGATCAGGGTTTTTAATCCACGAAGGAGATAGAAAGATGATACGATTAGCAGAAGATTTGGGCGCACCGGCTGTCGTCGCTGCTGTTGATATCGGTACCGAAAAAGTTAAACCTGAGTGGAATGAGTATGCTTCCTATATTGCGTGTGGTCTTGGTTACGTCTTAGCTTCTATGGGTATTGGCGGGAATCTCGCCAAGAACATAGGTATCGCTTCGCTACCATGGGCAGCTAAGCACATTGCCACTAGAGCAGGTGCTTTTGGTGTCAGTAGCCGACCCGTTAGCCGCATAAGACGCTATCCGTCACCAGCGCAGGAAACTCCCTTTGGGGGTGTCCGCTTAGTTTAGGAAGCATGGGATAACTCTGATGGAGGTATACACGGATGAGTTATACAATTCCAGCGGCAGAACTAACCTCAACCGATATCAAAAATTTCAAGGCAGGCGCTATTGAAGCTGGCATAAATAGAGCTTTAGCTCTAGGGTTAGCCAGGGTTCGTGAAGAACTGGTTGTTCGAGCTGCCCTCCCCCACACCGACTTCGGTGCGGCTGCGATGGGTTGGCTTACGGAGAACTATATCAGTGGTGCTATTGCTGCGGCAGGTTGGGGTTCCCCATTTGATGCTGGTGCTGTACCAGCTTTCGTTCCACAGCTAGCTAGTACCAAGGTCGCGGTGTTCTATAAAGTCGGTATATCCGATGCGGCTCCGCAGATTGCTGGTATTAGATTTAGGGTGGGCGCAGGCGGTGCTAGTACTAAAGCAGTATTCTTCTTCCAAATTGAATCAACCACACGAATGGAGCCTGTAATGTATCTCAGCGAACCAGTAGTGTATGATCCTCAAGATTTCCTTTACATCGAGGCATACTACGTTGCTGCTGTAGCATTAGCAGAGCGAATACCGTTTGGTTGCTACATTGTCGAGAAAACCGGCGGCACAGTTTCCTAGAAGAAGAATCCATATTCCCGGTTTATTAAAAGGTCGTGCAAGGGGAGGGAATAACATATATAGTTTTCTCGTCCCTCCCCTGAAGTGGAACTCAAAAGGTGGAAGGAAGGCAAAATGAGTTTACCACAAGAAGTAAAAAGACTCTTTATCAGCGAAGCTGGTGGGAGATTAGGTACTCCTGCATTTTTGGCTGCTGCCGGTGATCCTATCGGTGGAGCTTGGGTAAATATGTTCACCATCGCTGGTGGATATGTTATGCTGACTTCGCTAGTAGGTATCAGAACTGGTGTTCAGAATGCTGGTGCCGGCACTATGCAAGTTCAGCATAGTGTAGCCGGTGTAATGTCTGCCGTTTCTGGTGCGATAGCAGGTCACGCTGTGGGTGTGCTTTATACCATTACAGGTACTCCAGGTGATGCTTTGCAGATTGGTCTTGCTGGACTCATACCAGGTGGTTTATTGGGTTCTTTAGCAGGGCTAGCAACAAATGGTGTTGTCTTACCTGCTGGAATCGTCCAGTGGACTACTACCTCCGCGGGACCTGTGGGAACTAGCGCATGTCGATGGATAGCTCATTACATTCCACTAGACCGCGACGCTGTATTAGTGTAAGGAGGATAGTATGGGTTACTTAACTGGAACCACTGGAGTCCGTTACTGGGTTTATCCCCGAGGGGCTGGTGCTGCTGGTGCTGTATCTGCCGACATCGTTGGCGATGGTGCGTCGATTGCGTGGGCTTGGAATGATGAGGTGGCTATAGTAGCTGTAGATGTTATCCCAGACCCCTGCTGGTTAGCGGGTATATTTACTCACCTACAATCGTGCCCGGGTCCAGCAGCATGGTATGGTGATTTAGCTATCCTGGCTAATGCGGCTATCATTGCTATCATCTCAACTGGTTCAGAATTAGCAACCCCGGTCGAGGGAATAAACAATCTAAACTGGTTGCCTAAACCAGTTCGTCTTGATGGCCAACCTGCTCTTGGGGGAGCTATCCGTAAAGATACTGCAGCTAGTGCTGCCGGAGTCCACGTGAGATTAGTGCTAATTACGGGGTTGGAGGATTAGTATGGGATATTTAGATGGTTCAGAACAAGTTCGATACGAAGTGCATCCTGAAGCAGCTGTTGGTGTTCCTATAATCAGCGCTGGTGCTGTTGATGCCTGGGCTTGGGCTGCCTACGTGGAGCTTGTAGCTGCGGGTGCAATCCCTAACCCTTGCTGGCTGACCGGCGTATTTATGCACCTCCCCACAGTGGAAGCTTTCTATGCTGATTTTGGCATCGCATCTGGAGCCCTGGCTGGTGAGGAAGACCTGGCTGAAATTCCGTTCGATTTAGAGGAGTTTGTGGTTGTGGAAGGTAGAACTTACTTTGTAAGTCTGCCAGTCCCAATCCGCATAGATGGTTCTCCTCGCATGGCGGCACATGTCCGCAAAAGCACTGGTGCTAGCGCTGCAGGTGTTACTATGAAAATCCAGGTTGCGACTGGATTAAATCTGTAATTAAAGGTCGAACCGGGGACGGCAAAGTTCGCCCCAGAAGTAAAAACTCAAAAGGTGGAAGGTAGGCAAAATGGGTTTTGCACAAGAAGCAAAAGCTAGTTATACCAATAGATTTGACCCTGAAAATGTCAGACAGATAGTTCTGCCTGATGCTGGTGGTGCTGCGATTGCTGGTTCAGGTGTCTCACCGCTTTATGGCGCCTGGACAGATGTCGTTCTACTGGCGGCTGTCCTCCAGGACACACTGATTGTCTCTATCTCCATAGATACTCCTTCAGTTCTTGAGATATATGATATAGACATCGGTAGTTGCCTAGGCTATGCTAATGCCGCGGCTGTAACTGCGGCTGGTGCTGGTCCAATAGCAGCAGCTAGCAGGGCATTAGTCAGGTTCGAGGTTTTAACGGTTGCTGGTAGTTATGCTCCGATTGTGTTACCATTCCCAGTCTGGATTCCTGCTGGCGTAGGTATTATCGCCAGAACAAGGACTGTCAGTGGTGCTGACACAATCAATGTCACTTGCCAATGTGCGCAGCTCTTTAGCTAAGGAGGTAATAAAATGGGTTTTGGACAAATTGTTAAAGCTACTTACTACAACCAGTTTAGACCTGTGGACGTGAGACAGATATTGCTTCCTGATGCTGCGGGTGCTGCGATACTTGTGTCAGGAGCAACTCCGGCTTGGGGTGTCTGGGATGATGTTGAGGTGGCCGGAAATGTTCTTCTCGACACATTAGTTGTTGGTGTAGCTGTCGAGTTAGCGGCTGGTGTGGTGGATATTTGGGATATAGAAATTGGCAGCTGTTACGGCTATCCCAATGCCGCAGCGTTGGCTGCTGTTCCGGCGGCAGTTCTAGCGGCGCCTAGGGCAAACACGAGGTTCGAGTTTGTCACAGCCGTTGGCACTCGTGATATTCTACCATTGCCAATTCCTGTCTGGATACCAGCTGGGACTGGTATTATTTGTAGAACAAGGAATGTGGCTGGTGGTGATGTAGCTACTGTAACAGCAATCTGTGTCCAAGGTTGGGAATAAACTGATTGAGAGGGAGGAAACCAGAAAATGATAACAAAATATGGCTGGTTAATCCTCCCTCTCACAGAGAATATTTGTAAGGAGGTGGAAGTTGGAAGTATCAGTTAAAAAAGCTGCCCAAATTCTTGATATCCCTAGGAGGGAAGTTCGTCGGCGTCTACATACCGGAAACTTAGCTGGCAAAAAATTAACGACAGGCTGGCTTGTCTCATTACCAGATACAGACTGGGGAATAAAAGCAGAAGTTACTGTTCCTTTAGCCCCGGCCCCGGCTCCGGCTCCTGAAATAGTTGAGGTGGGGACTTTGCCGGTAGGAGCTGTATTCACATATAATGGTCTCAAGTATGTGAAGGTGAATGTTATAAGAACTGGAGAGGTTACTGTAAGCCCAATTGAAGTCCCGAAAGTAATCCCCCATTTGGTTGACCAACCAAATCTCTACTTCGGGAAATTAGACCCCACTACCAAAGTAGAAAAAATATAAAAGCTTTCTAAATATAAAGAAAAGGAGGAAGCTAAAATGGCAGAATTATACCCACACAAATCTGGCTTGGGTTTAATGGAGCCCATCGCACTCATCAACCACAACGTCTGTGTTATTTACGGTAATACCAAGCACTATGGCAAAGTCACTTATTTAGAACCATTACCGCCATTCCAGGCTCTAAATATCGGCGCTATAGCTGCCCAAACTGTCAGTGCTCGTACAGCTGCCCCAAACCTTGATCTGTATGATAACGAGTTCGGGCAATTCAGATGGTATCCGTTAGATAATGCGCAGATAAAGCTGTTTTTACCGAATGTTGATGGTAGATATACTCTGCGTCGTATTCAGGTACCGGTTGAACCTAATATCGTTGACCGAGACCCTGATCTCCACATGACAGAGTTCTTCGAGTGGGAAGATAATCATCCTTCATTCGAAGCTATCAACTTCTCGGATTATGCTCTTAATGCTTGCCGGATAGTTTGCCTGGGATACCGCTTTGTAATTGCCCCCGCATCTAAAGCTGAAATTACGGCTATAGAAAGTGGCACTCCCTGTGTATTTTTGGTTGCGTCGGGCTTCGTGGGACTTACATAATCTAATGTAAAGTAGTGTAAACTAATGGAAAGGAGAGTGAAATGTCTTTAACAGCTTTAATGAAAGGCCGGCGAGTCCAGGGTGATGTTGTTAATCTGGCTGTAGCTGCAGCAGCTAATGCTGTAGCAATATTCCAAATTTCCAACTATGCACAGCTAGTCGGGACTAAATCTGTAAAACTTCGCAGGATTTGGTTACGTAACAATGCCGGTGGTGGGGACTGGGTTCATATTGGTACTGGTATCCCTTGTGTTGATGCTATTCCAGCTCTTTGGAGTGTAAACAACATGGATGGCCAATGGAATGAGTGGGAAGTGGAAGGTGTTGAGTTCTTCGTTGATATAACCGCATACGCACTGGCGTTACCCGGCGGTGGCAGTATTGATATCCAGGTCGAAATAGAAGAGATAGGATAAGGAGGTAGCCATGGCTACTAATACTGCAAAAGCAGGGGTTGCTATTGGTACTGCGGCAGCTATTGCGGCGGCTATCGCCTTAATCAAAACTCAGCCAGCGCATGCGGCGCCCGACCAGATAATTGGTTTAGATGACGCTACCATGAATTTGCTGTGTGCTATTGCTCAGGGTGTTTCAAATCTTGAAGAAGGCCAATTATCAAAGGCTGATATACAAAAGTTAGCTGATGCTATTCAAACTATGACTGTATCTGGCGTAATTGGTGTCGTGCCTAATACAGAATCTATTATAGCTGGCCGAGTTCAAATCGCAGCTCTAAATACAGCCTATGGGTTCCCTGATATAGCCGTACCGGATGGCATGAGCGTGGCTATTAAAGGATGGCCGACTAATGCTGGCTTAATCTATGTTGGCAGCACCGCAGCTACTTGCACAAACATCAACCAAATCTGGCCTTTGCTGCCTAATGAGATTGTATGGTTCAAAGTTAAAAATACTAAGAAGCTCCACATTAGTGGGAATGCCGTTGGCGATTGGGCTGTGTTTACAGTGGAGCAGCGAGGAAGGAGGTAATAAATGGCTGAAGGAGCCAGTATACCTCCGATCCTAAGAATTAGAAGGTCGGCTCAGTCAGGTAATAAAGCTATGACTGTAGCGTGGCAAGTTGTCTATACTGAAAATTGCACTCAGGTCTATATTTTTGCTGGTGCTATTATAGATCTTAATAATATGGCTGCCGGTGATAATGTAGATATTAGAATAAGGAAAATTATTATTCCTACCGGGGCCTGGGTGATGGTTGACCAAATGAATTATATCAATGCTCAACCGGTTAATCATCCTACATGCCAAATTTCAGGTATTCCCGATGTATCAGGTGTAGAAATATCTATACGCCAAACTGCAGGCGTGCTACGAACATTTGCCACCGAATTTTATGATGCTAAGAGGTTAGGTTTGTTATAATGAGAGGTACAGGAACTCAGGCTAATCCATACATTTTTGATAATGTGAATGATCTTCAAGATATGAGTCTAGATGCATACCATTATCAAGCATATTATGAGATGGACCATGATATCGACGCCACAGTGACCGCAGGGTGGAATGGTGGCGCGGGCTTTGACCCGATAGGGCATTATGTCATAGGACCCAATGTAAACTTTACTGGGCAATTTGATGGGAAGGGGTATTCGATTATTAACCTTTTTATTAATCGTATTGCTCCCACCGTGCACCACGAACATGTGGGTTTATTTGGTTCTGCTAATAACAGTATAATCAAAAATGTTAGTCTGGTTAATGTCAGTATCACAGGCGACGGACTTGCAGCTCCCCTACTCGCTTATGGCGATGATGATGGGGTTGAAATTTCTAATTGCCATGCTAGTGGGATAGTCACAACTAATAACTTAATCCCAACGTCTGCTGCTGGGTTAATCGGCTCAGTATATATAGATGGACTTATTTTGCCTGGGAATATAACAAATTGCAGTTCTTCGTGTATTGTATCTGCAAGCCATAACGCTGGTGGTTTGATAGCCGATGCCCAAACAGTTGGAGGTCCTGTAGCAGGGAAAATCAGTCATTGCAGTAGTTCTGGAAAAGTTAATTTTGGCAGAGATGCTGGAGGGTTAATCAGCTATATAGAAATTGGTCGTGTGGAATATTGTTATAGCACATCAAATATTACTCGAACATCAGCTCCGGGAGGCCCCGGTAATGATTATGTTGGGGGGTTATGCGGTCTTATTGTCAACACTGGTATCAAAAGGTCATACGCTACTGGTAATATTAATTCGCTCATCGATCCGGGCATAAATGAGTATGCTGGGGGGATTATCGGTGCGGCAGAAGGGGCCGCCGATATAGACGATTGTTATGCTAGAGGAAATGTTTATACCGTAGCTGCAGCAGGTCTTGCAGGCGGATTTATAGGGAGTATAGCTGCTCTGATCGCAGTTACCATTGAGGATTGCTATTCAACAGGACGAGTTATCGCTTCTACAATCGGCGGATTTATAGCCTCTAATGGTGGCCCGAATATTCCCCAAGATTGTTTCTGGGATACAGAAGCCTCTGGTACTCTAATCAGCGATGGCGGTACCGGTCATATTACCAGCTGGATGAAATACCGGTCTAATTTTATAGATGCCGGCTGGAACTTCGCCTGTCTTTGGTTTATGGATAGAAGCATCAATAATGGCTATCCTGCATTCATAGGATTAGGCTCTAGTTACAAAGGTTGGCCAACACTAGGCTTATCAGCCTTAAAACCTGAAGTCCAAACTATGCCAGCTACTAAAATTAGCGAAAACAGGGCTACTCTGAATGGAATTCTTATAGCAGATGGTGGTCGTGCTTGTTTAATCTATTTTGAGTGGGGGACTACTACACTTTATGGGAATACTACGCCAAAAGTGGGAAGGCAGGCAGGAGATAGCTTTGGGTTAGAAATAACAGGGTTACATGAAGGGGAAGCCTATCACTTTAGAGCTGTAGCGGCTCATAGTCCCCCAGTCTACGGTGCCGATATGGTCTTTGGAACTCTATCACCATACGGGCCCGTTACCTTGATAGAAGATACTAAAATTGAACAATGGTTGGGGGTGACTTAATGGCTTCACAAGTAGATATATTAGCTAAATTTTATCGGATGATGAACCAAGGTGCGGCTGAGACCTTTGACCCAGCTACTGATAGTCTTGAAGCTATCGCTAATGCTCTGGGTATTGGCCCTTCAGTCGGGCTCTGGATGTTCGGTGTTTGTGATCCAGCGATGGTTGCTAGCACGGTAAACATCTTTACTAATAATCTCGTAGGATTACCCGACGATATCTTTAACGACGAATTCTGGATGCAGGTAATCCATAATGATAATGCTCCTGGGGTAGCCCCAGAACGAGAAGTCCGCCGGATAACCGACTTTATCAGTGCTACACAACAGTTTGTGGTAGACGCATTTTCCGTAAACGTAGAAGCCGATGATTTAGTTTGTATCTTCCACGAGTCCCTTTTAAGTATGGAAGTTCTAGCTTTTGGTACTCTTGATACCGATTCAACAACCGTACCTGCTGATTCAACCCGAGCTGCCCTCTACGCTTGGGAAAACAATGATTACTTTAAGGGCGCCGCCCTTATGCCAACTGAAGGCGCTTGCCGGTTCCAGCCTAGACCAATAGCCTCTTTTGCAGTAGCTGGTGGTGTGTTTACCTTGGATGAACCTTTTACTCAGCTACCAGGTCTGGTTGATTATGTAGTTGTTCGGAGTGGTTATCCTGTTACCAGACTTACTGCTATATTTAATCTGATTAGTGCGATGCTGGTTACTACAGAAACAGGAGGTTCATTAACCACTACCGGTCCCGGCACTGAAGATAATGTTTATATCAATAATGCTCCAGCCGGGATATATGAACCTTTAATGGTCCAGATAGACTTTACTAACCAGCTAGTAACAGATACCGCTCGAGTAAGAGTTTATTATCGGATAACTCCTGGTGGCGGTTTACTTATGAAGGACGAATTGGTATTTGCTGGAGTTCAGGTACCTGTTTTAAAGAATATTCCACTTGAGCCAAATAGATATGGTATTCAAGTGACTATAGAGACGATAGCTGGCGCAGCTACTATCTATCCTTGGAATGTAGTGTATCGGGGGTAAAATGGCTTTAGGAATTAAAGGCTATGATAAAGCGATAGGTTTAGACCAAGTCTTAGCTCTGCCATTTGAGGAAGGTGTTGGGGTTGTCACTCAAGATGTGGCTAATCCTCATCATCCAATGACTATGAGCGTAGTTCCTCCGACCTGGGTAGCTTTAGCGAATGATCGGGGTATGCTCGAGTTTAATGGACTCAGTAATTACCTGGAATGTCCGGCAGCTGACTCAGGAGACTTGGATTTTACTACTGGAGATTACAGCCTAGCCGTCTGGATTAACTGGGTTTCTCCTGGTATCGCCCAGTCAGAAATCCTTGTAGCTCGGTATGAGGTAAACTTTACCGGATGGGAACCTTATCTTACTGAGATGGCGGGTCCCATCTATTATCTTACTTTGAGGCATCACCACGCCAGCTTCTGCCCTGCATACAATGCTCCGTGTCCGCCAGGGAATACACGAACCGGCTGTTATAGTGTGGGCTGGACGCCCGGCATCTGGTGTCTTTTGGGTATCACCCGTTCTGGGGCATACCCTAAACATTTTAGAAACGGACAGTCCCTTGAGGTAGGCTTTGACGCTTTAGGCTTACACGACCCCGACCCCTGCAATAGAGACTTGGTAATAGGAACCAGATTTTCTAAGGACCAGGACTGGTATCAGGGCAGAATGTGGAACCTGCGGGTCTGGGACCGCCAACTTTCGGACGATGATATGAAATTAATCTTCTTAACAGAAAGGCATTTATTTGGGGTGTAATTATGGCTTTAGGATATGATAAAAGACCAGTTTACCAAAACCTTCTTCTAGGTTTGACCTTTGAGGAAATGATTGGCGCTGAGGCTTTTGATAGAGGCAAACCTCATCATACCTGTGCCTTACATGGGACTCCACCAGTTTGGACAGCTCTCCCTAATGGCCAACCCTATCTAGAATTTGACCCAACTGGGATAGATTTCCTGGATTGTTGTGCGGGTGCCGGTTCCGACCTTAATTTTCAAGCTGGTGACTTTAGTATGGCTGTCTGGGTAAATGTTGATGATATTACTATAGACCGCACCCTACTTTGTAGAGGATTAGTTGATACCAGTGGCTGGTATTTCTTCATTAGTAATACAAATGGGAGGTTTGGTCTGGCTACCTGCCAAGCTACTCCTGCAACCCAGGCTAGTTTTGGAGGGGTTAATGATATAGTAGTAGGAGTATGGGTATTAGCCGGAGCAACACGCTCCGGGGCTAATGTAAACCTTTATAGTAATGGACAATTAACAACCGACGTTCCTGATACACATATTGATCCTGATAGCTCAGCCCTGGAATTACATATCGGTGTTTTGAATGATGAGACCAGCGAACCGTTTGATGGTAAAATGGCTTATCCTAGAATTTGGGGGCGGGAACTCTCCGATGATGATATGCTATTTCTATTTGAAACCGAACGACATTTGTTTGGAGTGTAATTATGGATGAAATAGGAATTTATAGAGATTTACTAAGAATGGCGTCTCAATCAAAGGAAGCTTTGACTGAGCATTGGCAAAACGAAATTGGCATTTCCGCTGCAAGATGGGGAACTACCATAACAGGTGCGGGAGGTGCGGCTAGAAGTGTCGCCGAACCGCCTTACCTTAAAGTGGTGCTTACCGGTCCAGTAAATGCTGATACTGCACGACTTTATGGCTTACAGCGATGGTATTGTGCTCCCGATGAAGATGATGCTAATTACCTCAAAGAAGCTATCATACGAGCCGCCTTTTTGGAATTTGAAGCTAAGTTTGAT
>Ga0307428_1000321_pt1 | contig 34755 bp, 34 predicted proteins | sample SalMarWE160240MG_FD_202161 | JGI IMG/M metagenome (GOLD analysis project Ga0307428, IMG submission 202161) | Salt marsh sediment microbial communities from the Plum Island Ecosystem LTER, Massachusetts, United States - WE1603-240 | ecosystem: Environmental > Aquatic > Marine > Intertidal zone >...
TCTTGTTACTTGTCTTATTACTAACCAAAGAAAGTATTATTAATATACAATATTTTTTCTTCTAACTACCCCACTAAAGTTTACACTAACTACCCCACTAAAGTTTACACTAACAGCATAGAAGCTTCTCCTATCCCTATTACAGGTTTAGTGCTTATCTCTCTAAGTAAATCAACTCCCACATCACTATGACAGGCAATTATAAATCCATCATACTGCTCTTTCCATTTTTCAAATTTATCTAATAAATACTGTACGGAAACAGCAGCATCGTGATAACTTTCTATGCCCGGTGGAGCCTCTTTAATACATTTTACTTCTATTTCTGTATCTGATAAAGAATATTTTCTACAAATTTTTTCAATACCTTCTGTTACTTCTTGCGAACTATTAGGATTTATGCACAGTATTTTCAAAATATACCTCCTTCAAAAAGCTATTATTTAATTATCAACTAACTTATTTTGTTTTGCCAATTTTTCAGCGATATCTTTCAATCCAAGTTTTTCTAAACTTGACCTGGTCTGCATAGCGGTCTTTTTATCCCATCCCGAAAGTTCATAGAACTCATCGAGCATATAATTATATTTCTCTTCATCAATCTTAAATCCCTTATAAGGACCGGATTTCACTTCTTCTTCTCGAAACCGCTTTGGAGGAAGATCATCTTCGCGAGACATATCGGTATGAAGAGCATTAAATGCAACTTCAAGATTTCTTCCTATTGCCGCATACTGGTTCATTAATTTTTCTTCTGTTAAATCAATTCCCATTCCTGAATTAATCAGTTCCACAAAATCACCTATGGTAAGAAAATTAGCGCCGGACCAGGTTCCTACATAATTACATATACCCAGATTATCTTCTAATTCTTTCGTCTTTCCTTGCCACACGACGCCAGCTGCTTGGTTTTTGTAATCGGTCACGCCAAAATTACCCGGACGCGGCTTAGGACCATATCTCTTACTACCCATAGTTGCTCCTCTTAAATGTCTACCGGCAACAGGTGAGGTAGAGACCGCAAGAGCCCAACCCTTGGGGACGCGAAAAGGTTCAATTGAAGGTTGTCCTTTTACCTGAATAAGATAGTATTCTGAATTACGACCAATTTTTTTCGCCGCCTCTACCATACCATCAGCTAATAAATCCCCAATTCCTTCCCTGTAAGCTAATTTTTTAATCATTTTTATTAAAGCTTCACTATTTCCCCAATTTAATTCTAAACCATCAGTATCTTTTTTAGTTATAATACCTTTTTCATATAATTCAAAAACCCAGGATAGCCCAGCAGCGACATAATCACCATCTAATCCCAATCTATTGGTAAGTAGCCAGGATTCTACCACTGATTCCGGTTCTGAAATATCAAAACGACAAGCATGGCCCATAATGGTATTAATCCAAAACCCTTCACCTTTATCGCCTTTATATTTTCCTTTATCTATTTCTATAAAAGGCATACATCCAATGGGGCACGAATAACAAGCTCTTACTCCTTTCTGCATATTAGGAACACCTGTTGTAGGATTCATTAACCTAATTCTTTTTCCCTTTTCCCATTGGTCATCCTGACCATTTTTAATAACTATATTAGTATTCCAACCTTCCCAATCAGAATCAGAGTAAAGATTGAATGGAACCTTACGCATCATTTTAACATTAGGTTCATCTTTGCATTGTTTGTAACATTTGGCAATAACCTGCATAAATTGCTTTGGTTGGGCAACTTCAATTTTTCCATGACCCCTTACAACAATTGCCTTCAGTTTCTTATCTCCCATGACACAACCTACTCCTGAACCACCCGCAGCTTTTGCTGTATCCATCATGATGGCCGAACCTCTCACCCGGTTTTCTCCTGCCGGTCCAATACAAGCAATTTTGATATGTTCATCCTCGATTTCTTTTCGTAATATATTCTCTGTTTCATAAACATCCTTACCCCATAGGATACCTGCATCTCTAATCTCAACTTTATCATCATTAATATACAGATAAACAGGGTTTTTTGATTTACCGACAATAATCAGGTTATCAAATCCTGCGTATTTTAATTCCGGACCCCAAAAACCGCCTACATTTGCCGAACCTTTCCCTCCGCTAAATACATTCATGGTGGAAACATCCACTCTACAAGCACCGGGAGCCAAGGTTCCGACCAAGGAACCTACTCCAAAGCAAAGGAGATTTTCCGGATCATGCCATTTTAGTTTAGGTTCTATTTCATTGATCATGATAAGAGAATTAATTCCCCTGCCACCTAATGTCTTCTCCGCATAACTTTTAGTTTCTTCGGTCCATATCTTCTTATTGGATAAATCTATCCGTAATATTTTACCTGCCAGACATCCTTTAATATCACCTGTTTTAATCATTGACTTTTTCCTCTTGTTTATCGGTATTTTTATTTGAAATTTGAAGAGCTCCATACATACAGTATTTTACACATAAAGGTTCTTCCTCATCTATACATTTATCACAGGTTGCATTTATACGCCATTTAATGGTTCCATCCTGAGGATTACGAGAGACAGTGATGCTACTTCTTTCAGGCCAGAAGGTTTTGGTGTGGTGGAAGGAACATACTAATTGGCAGGTTTTACAGGCATAACATAAATTACTATTTCTAATAATCTTCATAATTTTTCCTTTTAGAGCACAAAATAAAAGAATCGTATAGTAAAAATTTACATAATTTGTAATAAATAATCAATTGATTGTTAATTTTTATTCTATATTTAACCGTTAATTTTCTTTATTACTTTTTCTCTAATAATTCTTTCCCGGCGATTCCCACTTCAGTCATTTCGTAAGGATCAAGAATTTTATTTAATTTTTCCTTTTCCAAAAATTTATGAGCTAAAACAACCTCTCGTATACTTTTGTGGTTTTTTAAAGCTTCTTTAGCTACCAAGCATGATTTCTCATACCCAATATGTGGATTTAAAGCAGTTACAATTCCTATACTTTTTTCTACATATTCTCTACATCTTTCTACATTGGCAGTTATTCCCTTTAAACATCTTTCTACAAATGTATTTTGGGCATTTGTCATTATATCAAAAGTTTGCATTAAATTAAATGCCAATACTGGTTCCATCACGTTTAATTCTAATTGTCCAGCTTCAGAAGCTAAATTAATAGTTAAATCATTACCTATAACCTGGAAAACCACTTGATTAACAACTTCAGGTATAACCGGGTTAACTTTACCAGGCATAATTGAAGACCCTGGTTGCACTTCGGGTAAATTTATTTCCTGTAAACCACATTTAGGTCCAGATCCCATTAATCTTAAATCATTACTGATTTTAGATAATACGACTGCCCATGCCTTAATAACTGAAGACACTTCTACAAAAACATCTGTGTTTTGTGTCGCGTCAACCAAATCTTCTGCAATAGTGATATCAAAACCGGATATTTTCTTTAAATTATCTATTACAAAAGAGATGTATTGGATATCAGCATTAAGACAAGTTCCAATAGCGGTTGCACCCATATTAACTATTCTTAGGTTTTCGATTGCTTTAGCTATTCTCTCTCTTGATCTTTTGGCTGCACTTGCATAAGCTGAAAATTCTTGTCCCAGCCTAATAGGAACAGCATCTTCTAATTGAGTTCTTCCCATCTTTAAAACATGGTCAAATTCCTTAGATTTTTCTCTAAAAACCTTTTCTACTCTCTCTGTAGCTTCCAACAGCTTTTCAGACTTTAATAAAAGGGCAATTTTTATGGCAGTAGGAACAGCATCATTAGTTGATTGAGACATATTAACATGAGTTAAAGATGAAATTATTGAATAATCACCACGATTCCCTTCTCCGTATAGCTCTATGGCTCGATTAGCAATGACTTCATTGACATTCATATTCATGGAAGTACCAGCGCCTCCCTGAATTGGGTCTAATAAAAATTCATCATTAAGTTTACCATCAATGACTTCTTGGCTGGCACTCATTATAGCCTGGGCACGCTTTTCATCAAGTAAACCGATCATCATATTTGCTTTAGCGGCAGCTTTTTTAACTATTCCCAGCGCTTTAATCAATTCATTATCCATTTTATATCCTGTTATATGAAAATTTTCCATGGCTCTCAGAGTTTGAACTCCATAATACGCATCTTCTGGAACTTTCTTTTCTCCCAGTAAATCTTCTTCAATTCGATAATTCATTATTTTAAACTTCTCCTTAAAATTATTTTTTTATATTTTTTTATATTTTCCTTAAATTTCTTTATTTTTATAAGATTAAATTTTTCCAATGATTTTTGTCATTTCTCTTACTTTTCCTTTTCTAGATTCTCGCTACCCCGCTCTTTCTAGCCGCCTTAGCTACTGCCTCTGATTCTACTTCTACCACCCGGGGGTCAAAGGCATTGGCAATAATAATACCTTTATTTAGATCCTCTTCACTTATTAGGGAAGCAAGAGCATAAGATGCAGCTAATTTCATCTCTTCGTTTATCTGACTGGCTCTTACTTTAAGTGCTCCCTTGAAAATAGCAGGGAAACCGAGACAATTGTTGACCTGGTTGGGGAAGTCAGAACGGCCGGTAGCTATGATACGGGCTCCGGCTTCTTTGGCTTCATCAGGCATAATCTCAGGAATAGGATTAGCCATAGCAAAGACAATGGGGTCAGAAGCCATAGTTTTTACCATCTCCGGTTTTAAGACACCTGCTACAGACATACCTAAAAATACATCTGCTCCCTTTATAGCATCAGCTAAAGTACCTTTAACCATTCCCCGATTAGTGACTTTTGCCATTTCTTCTTTGACTGAATTCATATTCTCTTTTCTACCTTCATAAATAATTCCTTTTGAATCACAAAGAATGGCATTTTTTACTCCTGCAGACATAAGGAATTTTAATACTGCTATAGCTGCTGCCCCAGCACCATTTACCGCTATCTTAATCTTATCCATATCTTTACCTACTATTTTTAAGGCGTTAATCAGACCGGATAAAACAATTACTGCTGTCCCATGCTGGTCATCATGAAATACGGGGATATTCAGTATCTTTTTAAGTCTTTCTTCTATTTCAAAACAACGGGGTGCACTGATATCCTCTAAGTTGATTCCTCCAAAGCTGGGAGCTATTAAAGTTACAGCCTCTACAATCTTATCCGGATCTTTAGTAGCCAGGCAAATAGGAAAGGCATCTACTCCCGCAAAGTGCTTAAAGAGGACGGCTTTACCTTCCATTACCGGTAGAGCTGCCTCAGGACCTATATCTCCTAATCCTAAGACTGCGGTTCCATCACTTACTACTGCTACCATGTTTCCTTTGGAAGTATACTTGTATACTTCTGAAGTTTTATCATGAATCTTTCTGCAGGGTTCAGCTACCCCGGGGGTATAGACAACTGCCAGATCGTGCATATCCTTTACCTCGGATTTACTGATGACTTCTATCTTGCCTTTATTGTCTTCATGTAGTTTTAATGATTCTTCGTAAATGTTCATGAGGGGTCATTCTCCTTTTTAGTTTTTTTATTTTTGAATATCATAAAAAATCAAAACTTCTATTTTGATTTAATTTAAACCATTTTACTTGGATCAACCGCTTGATCAAATTCTTGTTCGGAAAGAATGTTAAGTTTTAAAGCTGCTTCTTTTAGGGTTATTCCCTCTTTATGTGCTTTTTTTGCAATTTTTGCAGAATTATCATAACCAATGATAGGATTTAAAGCAGTAACTAACATTAGGGAATTCTTTAAATAATAATCAATCCTTTCTTTATTTGGTGTAATTCCAACTACTAAATTATTCGTAAAGGAAGTAAGACTATCAGACAGTAGTCGTACAGATTGGAGAAAATTATATATTGTAACAGGTAAAAATACATTTAATTCAAAATTACCTTGGCTGGCAGCAATCCCAATTGTCACATCATTTCCCATCACTTGAATAGCTACCATAGTCACAGACTCACATTGAGTAGGATTTACCTTGCCCGGCATAATAGAACTACCAGGTTCGTTGGTAGGAATAATTAGCTCACCGATTCCACAGCGAGGTCCGCTGGCCAGCCAACGAATATCATTAGCAATTTTCATCATATCGGCAGCTAATGCTTTAAGCGCACCGTGAGTAAATACTAACTCATCTAAACTAGTTAAGGAATGATATTTATTGGGTGCTGATTTAAAATCTTTTAAAGTAAGCTCATCAATTTTCTTAGCTGCCCTATCGCCAAACTCCGAATGAGTATTTAAACCGGTACCTACGGCAGTTCCACCTAAGGCTAAATCCATAAGTTTTTTGATCCCTTCTCTAATCATCTCTTCGCTTCGTTCTACCATTCTATACCAGCCGCTCATTTCCTGTCCCAGGGTTATGGGGGTAGCATCTTGTAAGTGGGTACGTCCTGTTTTTATCACATCTTTATTTTCATCAGTTTTCTTTTTTAAAGCATCTTTTAATAATCGGATTGATGGTAATAACCTTTCTTCTAATTCTGTTACTGCTGCAATATGCATAGCAGTAGGAAAAGTATCATTCGAACTTTGGGCTTTATTGACATGATCATTGGGGTGTACTATATCTTCTCCAATTATTTGATTGGCTCGATGAGCAATGACCTCATTTATATTCATGTTGGTTTGTGTGCCACTTCCGGTCTGCCATATTACCAAGGGAAAATTATCGTCTAATTTACCTTCCATAATTTCGTCACATACTTTGGCAATCGCTATCGCCCTTTTCTTATCCAATTGTTCTAACTCCATGTTGGTCAACGCTGCTGCCTTTTTTAAAATAGCAAAAGCTCGGATGACTTCGATAGGCATACAACCTTTCCCAATTTTAAAATTTTGGAAACTCCTCTGGGTTTGCGCCCCCCATAATTTATCTTTAGGAACTTTAATTTTTCCTAAGCTATCTTTCTCAATTCTATATTCCATTTTTAAAATCCCCTTTAATTTCTATCATTTTCCAAGATATGTATAGATTTTTCATCCATATCAACATATAAATACTCAAAACAATTAAGATAAATACAAACACTACAAATTCTATAATAAAGTTATATTTTTTCTCTTTCAATTTCATTCAAATAACTTATTTGAATTTTTAATGTTCCTCAATATGGTACACTGTTCCATTATTATACCTAAAAAAATTTAATAGCCTTTTATATTAATTTTTTTCAGTATAAATTTTTATATTTCTAAGATTTTCTTATAGTTTATATCCCAGTGATAACCTTTATCTTTTTTATATAATTTTAATGCAAAAATTTTAAAATCTTGAAAACGATATTTTCCTCAAATTACAAAAATAAATAATGAAATTATAGGGATTGTAACAAAGTTACAATCCCTATAATTTATTTTTATCTTATCTCTTTTTCCATTCCGGAGCTGGATAAGTTGGAGGATTTTCCTGAGAAGCTTCAGGATATACAATAATATATTCACCATTTTGCACCTGAACTACAGGATGGGGCCATTTAATATTTTGTCCTTTTTCATTAAAGGCAATTGCTGGCCAAGTAGCAAGTTCTAAATCAAGAGTAGATAAGGCCTCTCTTACTTTTTCGGTTTCAATTGAATCAGCCTTTTCTATAGCTAACTGAAGCAAGGTTCCTGTAGCACTGGCACTGGATACATGGTATTCCGGCATATAATCTTCTCCAAATTTATCTTTACATGCCTGTACATAATCTGCAGTAGTTCCAAAAACTTTATCTTCAGTCTTCATACCTGGTAACTACCATTCACCTTTAAAAACATATTATACATCTTATCCTTATACCTCTTTTTTCCTATTAACCTATTTCAATTAAATCAAATACAAAAAACTTTTTATTTTTTTATTATATCATTCAACCTTTAATATTCTAACCATGATTTATCTTTCATTAAAGAATTACTTCTCCTAGAAAGACTTACTTTATCTATTTAATTTAAAATTTTCCTATATCTTACTATTCATTTTGTAAAAGGGGATGAGTTTTGAGGTGAACCAGCGACTATACCAAGATTGACAATAAGGTTTTATTCTTTGAAGATTCTCAGCAAATACTTTTTGTTCAGGACTAATACCTTTTTCTGCCTGCTTTCTTACTTCGTTATATATCAAATTCACATCGATATTACAAAATTTACGATTTTCTATTACAATATTACCATTTACCATAACAGTGTTAACATCTGTTCCTTTGCCTCGATGAATAATTAGATCTACCACATTCCAATGGGGACATATCCAAGGATCTTCCATAATGTGATCTAAATCAATTAAAAGGAGATCGGCCTTCATCCCGGGTTTTAATGCTCCTATTACTCCTGTAAAATTACATACTTTTGCCGCATTAACTGTCCCCATCTTTAAAACATCAAAAGCATTTAAAGGAATGGAATTAACTAAATGAAAACCAGCAATCCGGTGAAGATAATAAATCATTCTCAATTCCATAAAAGGATCTTCATCATCATTAATGCCCTTGTCATCGATTCCCAAAGAGACATTTATTCCGGCTTTATGAAGAAAAAAAATGGGGGCAATACCATTTCTTACAGCTAGATTAGAGCTAGGATGATGAGTTATCGATCCCTTTTTTGATGCCAGTAGTTCTATATCTGAATTATTTAAAAAAACAGCATGCCCCAATACCAAATTTTCATCAACGAGTCCCAAGTCATCTAAATGAGCTAATAGAGATTTGCCATACTTTTGTAATCCAAATGCTTTCTGAATAGGTGTCTGCAATGTATGAATATGTATAGGAATTTTACCTAATTCGTCTGCTTTAGATTTTATTCTTCGAAGAAATTCATCAGTTGACCCTTGAACCCAAAGTGGACCGAAAATAATTTTTCTATTTTCGTTATTGTATTTTTTATAAAGATATTGAAAGTGCTTAAAATATTCTTCGGTAAAAGCTTTTTTATCATTAAAAATAATGGGTTTTACCAATTTCTGTAATTCAGATGGTAAAGTTTTATAGAATTCTACATCATCATACGTCAAGGTATTTAAATCCCTTACTCCACTCGAATAAGCTACTCGAATCCCCACTTTATTATATCCCCTAAGAATTTTTTCAACGGCTTCTGGATCTAAGTCATTTCCTGAGTTATTGTGATGTAAAGTTGTACAGCCATTTTGTAAATGGCGAATTGCACACATAATTGCATTAAGTTCTGGTTCTAACACAATACCTTTAGGCTTGTCGATAAGAAAATTCTCCAAAAAATCGTAAGGTATTCCCTGTTGAAAAGGGGTTAATCCTGCTCCATGACTATGACCATCAATTAGACCAGGCATAACTAGTTGTTTACCGTTCCCTTTTACTATTGCTTTTGGATATTTTTTCTTAAGTAAATCATAATCACCAATTTCAATTATTTTATCATCTAAGATATAGACTGCTGCATCATACTTAATACCTTTTTCATCCATTTCGGGATCAGTAATTATATATTTACCCCTAATTAAAACATTCATTTTAATTCTCCTTAAGGCAACTTTATTAGAGTTATAATAATCTTAAAATTTACACTGTACTATATATTAAGATTTTCCATCCTCGTAAGAAATAAAATATTTTCTCCGTCCACCATTTTTGTATCAGAATGTGTTTTACTAAAAATAAGCTATATTATTATGAGATAGTTAGGTGATAATACTTATCCTAAATCATAATCTAAATAAACATTTATCTACTATTAGTATAATAATTTTTACTTATTATAATTTTAATTCCTAATCTCTTGAAACTTTAATATTCTACGCTGCATAAATACTCATTATAATACTTCTAAAATTCTAAATAAAGTTATATAGGGACTATAAATAATTTATAGTCCCTATAATAAGTTTATCTTTCTTTCCAGGTAGGTGTTGGATAAATTGGTGCTTTTTCTTGAGAACTTTCAGGGTAGACGACAACATATTTGCCATTTTGCACTTGAATTACCGGATGGAGCCACTTAGTATTCTGTCCTTTTTCATCAAAAGCAATTGCTGGCCAACAGGAAACCTCTCCATCAAAACTTGCTAATGCATCTCGAACTTTGTCTGTATCCAAAGAGTCTGCTTTCTCTATCGCTAATTGTAACATAATACCCGCTGCACTCGCAGTTGCTACTCGATATTCTGGTTCAAATTCAGGCCCAAATTTATCCTTACATGCCTGCAAATAATCTTTTGTAGTTCCAAACACCTTATCTTTAGTTTTCATACCAGGAAGCCACCATTCACCTTCGTAAGCATATTCAGCATCGGCACCTAATTCTTCTATAAAAGCGGGAATCATAACTCCTACAGAAAATGCATACATTTTGGGGTTAAAATTTAATTCTTTACATTGTCTCATTACCATTAAGGCATCCGCCGTATATCCACCATCCCAAAGTATATCGGGATTAAGATTTTTGACTTTAGTAAGCAGGGCAGAGATATCAGTGGCACCTAGAGGATACTTCTCAAAAATAACTACCTCAAATCCTAATTCCTTACAAGCCTCATCAAATCCCTCACTACAGCTCAAGGGAAACAGGTCATTAGCAGAAATAATGGCAACGGTTTTGGGCTTCGGTTCCAAAGTTGCGGCCAAATATGCTACTGGTACTCCTAACATAGGAGCAGGTGGTAGAATCGAAAAAACATATTTATAGCCTCTCTCATAAATTTTAGTAGCATTAGCACAAGAAGCTACAGTAAGCACTCCGTATTTCTCACCAATGGCCGATGTAGCAAAAGTAATGGAACTGGAGAAGGGACCAAAGAGAAATTTTACTTTATTTTGAGTAATTAATTTTTCGGTAAGCTTTGCGCCTCGTACCGGGCTACTTTCGTCATCCATATAAATTACTTTTACCTGATAATATTTACCTCCAGCAGTAATACCTCCATGACTATTCACCCAATCTTCCCAAACTTCGTAGCCTTTTTTAAGTAATCTACCTTCATAAGCCATTTTACCAGTCAGAGAAACTGCAGCTCCAATCTTGATGACACCATCTGAAGCAAAAGCAGTTCCCACTAATCCAACCAACAAAACACTAATCAATATTATTGAAACTAATATTTTTTTCATTTTTTTTCTCCTTATTAATTTTAAAATTTTATACCTTTAACTATTACCTACTTCCTTATTTTTTCATTTATCACCCCCTTTTTTTATAATATTATTGCGGGAATCACTTTTTCAGATATTCTACCTAAGTCTGATTATTATTAGGCTATTCCCAGATAGGCAGTTTTTATATGTTCATTCTTGGCTAATTTATCAGTCGTATCATGGACAGAAACAACTCCAGCTTCTAACACATATCCTCTATCTGCTATATCTAAAGCGACTTTTACATCTTGTTCAACCAATAATATACTAATTCCTCTTTCTTTTCTTAATTTAGCGATAATCTCTATTAAATCATCTACAATAACCGGCGCCAATCCTAAAGATAATTCATCAATGATAAGTAATGTGGGATGGGACATTAAAGCTCTTCCTATAGCACACATCTGCTGTTCACCGCCTGATAAATTCCCGGCAAGTTTTCTTCTATATCCTCTTAGAGGTTTAAAGAGTGTGTATACAAAATCTAAATCTTCTTTTACGCTTTTATTATACTTTCTTTGAAAAGCACCCATTAAAAGATTGTCTTCTACAGTTAATCCAAAAAATAAATGTCTCCCCTCGGGAGCAAAACCGAGTCCCATTTTTATTCTTTCCGGAGAAGCTACTTTGGTTATATCATTTCCTGAGTAAAATATTTCTCCTTTGGAAGAGGGAATAATTCCTACAATATTCTTTAATAGTGTACTTTTTCCTGCTCCGTTTGCGCCGATGACACATACAACTTCTTTCTCTTTTACTTCCAAATTAACATCCCATAGAACTTGAATTGCACCATAACCTGCTTCAAGATGAGAAACTTTTAATAATGAATTATCCTTCATTGTTTACCTCCTTAATCCCCTTGGCATATCTCTTGCCCAGATAAGCTTCAACTACTGCTGGATCGTTTACTACTTCTTGAGGAGTACCTTCCACTATCTTTCTGCCGTGATGCAAAACTACAATTCTATCTGAAATTCCCATTACTGCTTTCATAATATGTTCAATATATACTATACTTAAATCTTTTTCCTGCCTGACTTCTTTTACTAAAATACTTGCTTCTTCAACTTCTATCGGATTTAAACCGGCCATAACCTCATCTAAAAATATAACTTCTGGTTCCATAGCTAAAACCCTGGCAAATTCCATTTTCTTTAAATCAGGTAAGGTAATATCACTTACCAAAGAATCTTTTTTACTCTCCAAGCCCACTAATTTTATTATTTCTCTGGCTCTTTTAGATGCATTTTTCATTTCGCTATCTCTGTTTTCTCTACCAAAAAGGGAGCCAACCAACACATTTTCTTCTACAGTCATTCCTGTTAAAGGTTTCACTACTTGATAGGTGCGGGTTAACCCTATCCTTGCTATCTGGTAAGGTTTTAAATTGCTAATATCTAAATCTTTAAAAAGCACTTTTCCTTCAGTCTTAGGATAAGTTCCATTAACAAGATTAGTTAAAGTTGTTTTTCCGGCACCATTAGGACCAATTAAGCCAACTATCTCACCTTTTTTCACTTCAAAGCTAACCTCATCTACTGCCTTTAAAGCTCCAAAATGTTTGCTTAAATTTTTTATTTGTAAAATTGTACTATTTTCTCCCACTTTAAATGCTCACCTTCTTTCCTACTCTTAACTTTCTCCTTTTTACAAAATCACCGATAGTACCGGTTACTCCTTTTGGAACAAAAATTACTATAATAATAATGATAATTCCTAATACGGCAAGATGATATTCAAGAAAAGCACTCCAGGCTACTTCTGCAAACAGTTCAATTATAAAGGCGCCAATTATAGGACCTAAAATACTTCCCGCTCCCCCGATCAACATAATAACAATGGTATTCACTGCGATCATAACATCAAAAACCTCGTCAGGTCCAATAAAAGACATCCAGTATGCATAAAGAGCGCCAGCTATACTGGTAAAAAGAGCACTTATAGCCCAAGCTATTACTTTATGATAAGTAGTATTAATCCCCATAGAATTTGCCGCATCTTCATTTGCCTTTATACTTCGAATCCCAAAACCAAACTTTGATTTTATTATAAAATGTAAACTCAAGGTAGTAATTACCATTAAAGCCAACATTGCTAAATAGAAGTAATTATATACTACGCTCGGGGCTTTATCTATAATGGGCAAGGTAGTTCCCATAGCCCCTCCGGTTATCTCAGTAGCGTTTTGCACTACTGCTAAAATTGCTGCGCTCATCCCAATGGTAGCTATAGCAAAATAATGACCTCGAAGCCTAAGTACCGGGAGCCCTAATAAAATACTAAATAAAATTGCAGTAATAGCAGCTAAAGGAACAACAACTAAAAAAGGCAGCCCCTTACTCATACCGATTGCAGTAACATAAGCTCCTATCCCAAAAAACATGGCATTCCCAAAAGGAAGATAACCCATATAACCGGACATAATATTTATTCCTTGGGCAATTACCGCATACATAAAGATGGTAGTAATTACCCGAACCCAATAGCCCGATAAAAAACGCGGTAAAAAGATAAATAAAACTACTGCTATTATTAATAAGAAAATATTTACTTTTTTATTATTTGACACCTATCTCAACTCCTCCTGTTTCAAATAATTCCTAAATTAACCAAAAAACTTTTTCCCCATAAGCCCATAAGGTCTCCAGATCAACACGCAAACCATAATTACCATACCGATAGCTTCTTGCCATTGTGAACCAAGAAAAGCTGCTCCCGCAGTCTCTGCAAATCCCAAAAGTAAACCTCCGGCAGCTGCGCCCCAGATATTTCCTAAACCACCCAATATTGCTATAATAAATACTTTTCCTACAATGGGCCCTAAAAGGTGGGGAGAAAAAGCATAAATACTCGCCCAAAGTGAACCAGTTAATCCTGCCAAAGCAGTCCCTAAGGCAAAATTAATCATATACATTTTTTCCACATCCATCCCTACTGCCTGAGCACCTTCTTTGTCTAAGGCAACCGCCTGAATTCCTTTTCCGGTTTTTGTGTTCATCATAAAAAGATAAGTTAAATAGATTAATATTCCTGCAGTAATAAAAGTTAAAAATTTAGTTAAGGGAATATAAATATCACCTAATTGAAAATTACTACCAGCATAAGCAAGGCGTATAGTACGATAATCAGCAGACCATACTTTTAATATAATATTTTCTACAATTAATCTAACTGCAAAGGTTAAGATAAGAGTAAAAACTATTCCGCCTTTCAGAAAGGGTTGTAAGAGTCCGCGGTAAATTATTGCTCCTATTATAAAAAGAATAGCTCCGGACATTATCATACTAATAAACGGGTCTATATGGAAAAAATTAAAAAATTCCAGGGAAATATAAGAACCTAAAATAACCATTGCCCCATAAGATAAATTGATTATTCCGCTAATGCCCCACTGCAAGGAAAAACCTATACCCATTAGGGCATATAAGCCTCCCAACAAAATAGCATTTGCTAACATTTGTAAGCTCATACTATTATCACTTCCTTTTTCATTTTTAGATAAATATATAGTTTGTGATTTTTACATTATTAAACTTATTTAAAATATTAAAAATAGAAATAAAATAAGGGTCTTTTATATTCTTCCAGTAACTAGTGATAAGAGAGCCATTCTGACATAAAGTCCATTGTGGGCTTGTCTAAAGTAAGCAGCTCCTTCATAATCATCAACATCAGTAGATATTTCGTCTACTCTTGGTAGTGGGTGAAGAATGCTAATCCCTTTCTTGGCTTGCTCAATCATTGCTCTATTGATTACATAGACACCTTTAACTTTCTCATATTCCTCGGGATTTTCAAATCTTTCTCTTTGTACTCTTGTCACATAGACAATGTCACTGATTGATAAAGCCTTTTTTACATCTTCAGTTTCTTCAATCTCAGCTCCCCGACTTCTTAAGTCATTCGTTATATTTGCCGGCATTTTTAAAGATTCAGGAGATACAAAGATCATCTTATTTTTACATAAAGCCATAAAATATCCTAAGGAATGAACTGTTCTTCCGTTTTTTAAATCACCTAAAAAGGTAACTGTTTGTCCACCTAAAATTCCTTTTTCCTTACGAATAGTGTAAAGATCTAAAAGGGCTTGAGTGGGATGCTGGCCGGTCCCGTCACCACCATTAATTACCGGGTGAGAAGCATTGTCGGCAGCAATCTGAGCAGCACCCTTCATAGGGTGACGCATAACAATAACATCTACATAACCATCTACTGTTCTAATAGTATCAGCCAAAGTTTCTCCTTTGGCAACAGAAGAACTGGCTGCACTTGCTACGGTAACTACTCTGGCACCTAATCTGTTTATTGCAGTTTCAAAAGAAAGACGGGTTCTTGTGCTCGGTTCAAAAAATAAACTGGCTACTACCTGACCTTCCATGTTTCTAATGACTTCTTCGTTTTTCACTCTTCTTTCAAAATTTGCCGCGGTATTTATGATTAAATTTAATTCTTGAAGCGAAAATTGGGCAGTATTTAAAATATCTTTTCCTTTTAACATTTCAACTACTCCTTAAATTTATTTTTTAAAATATAATTGTATATTTCTGAATTATTTACTCTAATTGCTCCTAATTTTCATTAGATTATAGCAAGCACGTTATACTAAATTACTCCTAGCATATTTATAAAATATTTTTTCCTTTATATCCCAATATACCGGATAATTCTTCTGATGAATTAATCAAAATCTTAATGAATTTTTTAATATTACTACTGGATATCCTCTTAGACAATCCAGTAATAGTGATACTGGCTATTGCTTCTTTATTAAAATTTTTGACAGGGACTGAAATTGCTTTTATTCCCTCTTCAAGTTCTTCATTACAAATGGAAAAACCCTTATGTCTAATCTTTGATAGATGTTCTTCTAATTTTTTAGGATTAATAATTGTTTTTGAGGTATATCTTAGAAGAGTTTTTTCATTAATAATTCTTTTAATGTCATCAGGAGGTTGGTAAGCTAATAGTACTTTTGCTGAAGCAGCACAATGAAAGGGCATTTCCTTCCCGGTTTCAACGAAAAGATGGGTATTTGCATTTCGAGAGGGAACAATTGAATCTATGCAAATACTCCGACCATTATACCAAGCAGTTAAAAAAGTATTAAGTCCGGTTTCCAGGCATATCTTTTTTAGAAATGGTTTAGCAATTTGCCGGAAGTCAAACGAATTATAAAACGAATTTGAATATTCGAGTATACGCAATCCTAATCTATATTTAGAAGTACCTCTTTCTTGATCAACTAAAGAATAGTTTAATAAACTTTTTAATATTCTGTGAACTGTACTCTTGGGGAATAATAACCTCGAGCTTAATTCAGTTATTCCTACACTTCTTCCCGTATTACTAAGATAATTTAAGATTTGTAAAGATTTCTCAATTGAATTCATATAATGTTTTTCCTTTCAAAAATGTTCCGTTATATAGAATATTATTCCATATAACTATTATAATTACTATACTACGTAACATTGAAAAAATCCTTCTTTTTTTGAAAAAATTTTAAAATATTTTTAATTTATTTTATTTTTTTTAACTAAGATTCTTAAATTATTAATAATTGTAAAAATCCAAAATAAATTTATTTTTTTTAATTAAAAAGTTATTCATTATCAGTAATGGTCTTCAATTTCCTGGGAGCTAAAATCAACCAGACTTCATCACCGATATCTAAACTCATGCTGGCAAATATCTCCTGAGGCAGCTTTACCTCCAAAGAATTATTTCCGGTCATAACAGTGCAACAGACCGTGGAAGATGATTCATTAATTTCAGTTAATTTCCCTCTGACCCTATTTACATCTGGTCCGGGAGGTCTGGTATCAGAAAGATAGATATCTTCCGGTAAAATCGCCACCTTCTTTATTTTCTCTCTTTCGCCGGAAACTACCAGAGAAATATCGCCACATTTTACCTCTACTAATCCAAACCTTAACCTATTACAATAATCACAGGTTAAAATATTCGGCGCCCCGATAAAATCATTAACCGCCTCTGTAGGATGAAAAAATATTTCCTTAGGAGAACCTATTTGCTCTACTCTACCTCTATCGAGTACAGCAATACGTTGGGCCATTTCTTCTGCTTCATAGAAATTATGAGTAACATAAATGGTGGTGATACCCAATTTTTTCTGTAGTATTTTAAATTCAGTCCTGAGATATTTAGAAGTACGATAATCCAAACTGTTCATCGGTTCATCAAGAAGTAAAATGCGAGGAGAATTAGCTAAGGCCCTAGCTAAGGCCACTCTCTGTTTCTCACCCCCGCTCAATTCTTTGGGATAACGAGAGGACAAGTTTTTTATCTTCATTATTTGAAGGAGTTCTTCAACACTCGTCTTTATTTCGTTTGGAAGTTTTTTTTGAACTCTCAAACCATAAGCAATATTTGCAGCTACATCGAGATGAGGGAATAGATTCAATTCTTGAAATAAGTAACCTATTCTCCTTTTATTAGTGGGTAACCTGCCTACCGGTTTATTATCAAAAAATACAGACCCTTCGTAGTCAATTAATCCGGCAATAACATTCAGTAAAGTGCTTTTTCCTGCCCCATTCGGTCCCAATAATACCAATAACTCTTTATCAAATATTTCCAAGTTAACATTTTTACAAACATATTTAGAAATGTTTTCAAGTTTAATAGATGACATATTACCTCCATCGATTAGTCAACTTCTTTTCTAAAAAGGCAAAGAATTTCTCAAAAGAAAGACACATTACTCCCAAAACTATTAGACAGACTATAATAATGTCTATACGGATAAGACTTTCGGCCTTCATCATCAAGGCGCCAATCCCGGTAGGAATAGCTACCATCTCTGCCGCTATTATCACTCGCCAGGCCATCCCTGATTCTAATTTCAATCCGGTAAAAATATTGGGTAAAGCAAGAGGAATGACCACTGTACTCAAAATCTTTAGATCAGAAGCACCTAATGTTCTGGCCACAAAGATATAATTTTTGCCCACATTTTTAATACCGGTAACTGTATTATAAAGAATGGGGAAGAAGGAACAAATAAATATTATGGCAATCGGTAAGATTTCACCAATACCGAACCACAACATCAATAAAGGGAGCCAGCCCAGGGCAGGGATAGGATAAATTAAGCTGATTATCGGATTTAGTGCTTTGTTGGCTACGTTGTTCCAACCCATGATAATTCCAATAAATAGTCCGGCCATAGAACCCACGGAAAAACCAATAAGAACTCGAAGTAAACTGCTCAAGAAATTACGCCCCAATACTCCGCTTACTGTCAGATACCAAAATTCCGTTACTACAGCAGAAAATGGAGGGAAGAAAAATTGACCGGGTATCAAATCTAACCAAGCGATCGTCTCCCATATTCCCAGAAATATAACAATGGGAATTATCTCCCATTTTAATTTAAATATTTTATTTCTTTTCATTGTTTTATAAAACTCAAATCTAAAATATCTCCCGCCTTAAAGCTGCTCTTAATATAACCTAATTGAGCGACATAATCTATCGCATCTTGAATCACTGCAAGGTCAATATCGGTAGTATATTCCAACCTATTCATAGACCTTAATAAAACTTCGGGAGTAATCTCTGCCTTGGTAGCTATATCAGTTATTTCCACCGGGAAAAGGCTTCCTCCGGCTTCCTGTAATTGCCGAGCCACAATCTCTGCTGCTTCCTGTGGATGTTGATTAATCCAGCCAGTTGCTTTTTGGGATACTTTCACCAGTTTCCTTACCAGGTCAGGATGATCTCTTATCAGTTTATCTTTAACCACCAGAACACTCCCTTGCATTTCAGGCCAAACTTCCTGGCTCATCAATAGCATCTTAAAACCCGATTCCTCAGCCATAGTAGCCCATTGTTCAGGGAGAAAGGCAGCGTCTAATTTCCCTGCCTTAATAGCTAAAACCTGTTTTGATGGATTCATGCGCTGGACATTATTTAATATTTTATTCTCATCTAAATCATATTTATCTATTGTTTTGTGGAGAAGCACATCTACTGCACCTCCTTCCCTAACGCATCCAAGGCGAATATCTGAGCCTTCTAAATCTTTAATGCTTTTTATCTTCTCAGGATTAACTACCAAACCATAACCATATTTATGGGTCCCGGCAACTATTTTTATCGGAACTTTGGCATTAGCATAGACATTTATAGCCGGTATTAAACATATATAAGCCACCTGAATGTCCCCCCGAGCTAAAGCAGAAGCCAAAGCCATTCCAGTTATATAGCTCTCATAAGATGCTAAGTTTAAACCCTCTTCCTCAAACCAACCCTTATCCTGGCTTATATAGGCACAGGCAGCATGGTCCATAAATTCTACCGCCATACCTATGGGTATTTCTTTCTCCGAAAAACACTCTCCAAAAAAAGTAAAAAATAAAATCCCTAAAAGTATAAATACGGTAAATAATTTTTTCATATCTTATCCTTTTTACTTAATTTTAATCTCTTAACTTTTTTCAAATTTTAATAATTTAGTAATTATCTTTCCGAATAGTAAGCAATTTTACTCCACGTCCATGAATCTGTTTAAAGACTACCCCTTCCGAAATAAGGCGAAGCACTAACTCAGGATCAGTTATTCTTGTTCCGGAAACTAAATCTACTCCGTAATCAAACCACACCGGTGAAAGAGGCGTAGTTGCTCCTAAGACCATAACTATACTTTCCTTTGGACACCAAGATAAAAGTTCTCCCATAGTACCATTAATTAAAGCAGTACCAGTAATAGCAATAACATCAGCTTGAGGAATTACTCGCTTTGCTTCACTGGCCGGTATATCTCCACTTTGGGGCTTTCTCTCTACCACCCAAAGCTCTTTAGTTAACTCGCGCAATTTATTAACAAATGGAAAATGACCCACTACTACTACTTTTTTATTTTTTCCTTTTTCATAAAGCACTTCTGCTGCATTAATATTCTGACATTTATTCAAATCGACTTCCAAAGCAGAATTAATAGCCGCCATACCCACAGAAGCCTGCAATAGACAATCAGAATTTGCATAATTACAAAGTTCTAATACCGATTTTTGGGTTAAATTTCCCACTTCTTTTATAGGAGGAGGCATCGTCGGTTCATGGATGAAAGTAGTAGAAGCTAATCCACCATATTTAGTCCAAACTCCAGTCCAAAAAGGTCCTATACGCACTTCTTTAACTAAAATATCTCGAGTACTCTCCTCAATAGTTGAAATAATATCTTCTATAATTTTCATATATATTACTAATCCTCCTTTATTTTTTTTTATTTTGGGATTATAGGATCTTTTCAGTCTTCTGTCTTTAAAAACAATTAAGAATTAAATACAGAGGACATAAAAACAAGATCTTTTCTGTCTTCGAAACCCGCAACTTGTATTCGTTCTTTTCTTGACTATATACTCGATACTATATACTATATACTGATTTATTCTGTCTTTAGTGGCTACAAAAACAATACTGTTCATATCCCATAAGATAGGCAATCCCGCTAATAGTAACTCCGTAAAAAATAATTGGCTTTTCTGTTAAAAGCGGAGTTAGAGTATCATTAACCACTGTAGTGCCAGTAGCCAAAACTATATCCCCCCAAGATAAAATCTCTTTCGTTTTGGAAACACTCTCTATTAACACTCCTGCTTTTCTTTTACCAATATTATCTACGCTCAAGTCAACCACTCTAATCTTAAAATTATGCCTTAAGGCTGCAATCATAGCAGGTTGTAGTCCAATAAAAGCAATGCGAGGCTGGTTAAAACGTTCTTGAATATAATCTTTAAGATGATCGGCACATTTTCCCGGTTCTTTATCTCGACAATGAACTGTTTTAGAAATAAATTTAAAATAACGTAATACAGCATTTATGCTGGCTGTAAAAATCGCTCTTCGAAAATTATTAGCTAGCGGCATTTCAAAAATTTCCCTCAGTGTGCCACTATAATTTCCCGGCATATCGGTAAAAGCTTGACCTCGACTTCCTCTAAAATCTGCTTGTATCATCACTTCTTTCCCCCTTAACAAGGGAAAGTCATCTCTCTCCGGATTCCCAATTGCCTCTTGAGGAGTAAGAGATCGAATATTAACTACATTTATCCGGGAAGACCAAACATCATCTCCTTTAATTAATTGATAAAATTTTTCTTTTATCTCCTGGTAAAAATCCATTACTGCTTCCTTTCTTTTTTCTTTAATAAATCTTTTAAATAATTTATATTATCGGCCAAAATAACAATAAGGATAATGGCATACCGAGCAGGTAGAACAAAATCCTCCTTCTCCCATCTTTACAAAATCTCTTTTAGTTAAAATATCCCCAATAAATATCCTGGGCAAAACAATATCTAAAATAGTATTTTTATAAAATAAAGAAGCGCCCGGTATTCCTATAAGAACAGTCTTCCCCAAATACGCCAGCATAAACATATTTCCTGGTTGTACGGGAACTCCATAAGTTACTACCTTTGCACCACTTTCCCGAATAGCCCCAGGCGTAAGGTCATCAGGATCTACAGACATTCCTCCACTTAAAGCAATCAGATCAGCTCCTTGTTTCCTAAATTGCAAAATTACTTTTTTGATTTCCTCTATATTGTCCGGACAAAAAGTTTGTCCTTGTAATTCTGCTCCAAAATAAGAAAACTTCTCTTTTAATAACGGGCCGAATCCATCCTGGATTAATCCCTTGTATACCTCGTTCCCGGTAGTAATAATAGCTACTTTTAACTTTTTGTACTTTTTTACGGAAAAAACCGCCCCTTTCTTTTGGCATAATTCCTCTATCTGTTTTATTTTTTCTTCTTGAATAGTTAGAGGAACAATTCGCACTCCTGATAATCCTTGCCCTTTTTCCACTTTAAAATTATTAGGAAGACAGGGGATAGTAATATTTTCCAAGGAATTTATTTCGTATAAAAGCTTACTTTTTACTTTAAATAATCCTCTCCCCTGAGATTTTAAAGTTATTTTCCCTTCAATAGCTTCGGTTAATTCTATATTTTCCCCTGTTATCGCTTTAGACATTCTTAAAGAAGCTTCATCTTCATGAATCTCCCCCTCTTTTGGCAGCCAAATATATAGATATTCCTTTCCTATTTTCTTTAACTTCTCTATATCATCTTTTTGAACTATGTGACCTCTCCGAAAAGCCGGACCTTTAAATTTTCCGGGTATAATCTGAGTGATATCATGACATAATATCATTCCCACGGCTTTTTCTACTGGTATCTTTTTCATAATATTTGAAATAACACCCCCACCTTAATCCTCCCCCCACAAGGGGGAGGAAATTTACAAATCCGACAGGCGGGCCTGTCCTCGTGAAAACGGGGAACGCCTGTCCTACGAAATTATGGAAAACAAATAAAAAATTATTCTTCCCGAAATATTTTCTTATATAAGAAATGCAAATTTTGGTCAGCTTTCTTGTGGAACATTTTAAATTTCATCATTAATTCTCTCGCTTCCTCAGTAACTTCTGACCCTCCGCCTTTTTCTCCTCCGACTTTTCTTATTAAAAGATTAAATCCTAATCTTTTTTCTAAATCTTTCATTAAGTTCCAGGCCTGGGAATAGGACATATTTATTTCTGCCGCTGCCTGTCTCAACGAACCGGTTCTTTCAACCCGATGAAGAATATCCAAAGGTCCATCGCCAAAAACTTTTTCTCCATCCTTTTCTATCCAAAGCTTATATCTTAATTTCAATATCATCACTTCCCATAATTTAACCTTAAAATTATCACAACTTAGTTTCTTTCCCTCTAATTACGGGCAAACACAAGGTCTGCCCTTACATATTACATATTACTTGTTAAGATATTTCTTTTTTTCTTCTAACCTGGATAATCTCGGCCATAATACTTACCGCAATCTCTTCCGGAGTCTGGGCGTTTATTTCAATTCCGATAGGGGTATAGACTCTGTCCAGCTCTTCTTGGGATATCCCCTTCTTTGTTAATCGTTGAAAGACAGTGGCATTCTTTTTCCGACTTCCAATCATCCCTATATAGACAGCGCCTAACTTGATAACTGAACCCAAAACTTCTTCATCTTTCAAATGTCCTCTGGTTACTATAATTATGTAGGTAGAAGAAGTTATCTTAAGATGAGTCAGGGCTTTTTCTGTATCTTCAGCTATTATTTCATCTGCTTCTGGAAATCTATCTCGATTAGCAAACTCTTCTCGATCATCGATTATAGTCACCTTAAATCCCACCATTTTCGCCAATTTAGACAGACAAACTGCAATATGACCTGCCCCAAAAATCAATACCTCTTCTTTGGGTTGCAGAATATCTATAAAAATTTTCATATCACCACCGCAGATAGCCCCCTCATCCAAAGTAGCCTGTTCTTTGGTTAAATGATAATCTAAAAGCTTTCCTTTCCCTTCTTTTAAAGCCTGCTTTGCCTCTTCTATTACTCTGGCTTCTGTTATCCCACCTCCTATAGTGCCAGCTACCAAACCATCTTTATTTACTAACATTTTCGCCCCTACTTCTCTCGGGGTAGAATCCTTAGCTTCAACAACAGTAACCAAAGCAATTATTTCACCTTTATCAATTCTCTTTAAAGCCTCTTTTAAAACCCCTGACATCTACTTCCCCTCCTTTGGTAAAGTTCCATTTCACCATCGTTATGCTTATATAAATATAACGGCACGCAAAAAAAATACCTTTTCTTTAGGATTGTAAAATACTATGCTAAAATTTTAGTATGAACATTCTTTTTTAAAGTATACAATATTACTTTAGAATTTTTCAAGATTAACTTAGTTCGTATCTCGTGAATCGTATCTCGCAAAGATATAAAGACAATAGAAATCGAGAATCAGAATAAATTCGTATCGCGTACTACGTAAAAGAAGAGAAAAAAAGTACCATCCTTCTTTTTATCTAACTAATCCACTAAAGTTTACACAAACTTAATTTAAACTCTTATAATTAATTTTTTCTGTTCATTTGTTATTCATATAAGTACAGATGGCCTCTAAAACTGCCCCTCCTATAGAGCGGGCTTTATCAGAAACAGTAAAGCAGTATTCTCTTATCCCTCGGGGATCAATATCTCCAACCTTCATCCCTCTGTTAACCCTACTTTGAGGATAAATTAATCCTCGCAGGACACCGGATATTTCTGCTTTTAAAGGAACTCCCTCAACCTCTGTAATCACCTCTCCTGCCTTAACCATATCGCCAATACTATGTAAGGGTGTGATTTTACCTTCAGCCGGAGCTCGTAATAGCCTTCTTATAGATTCTCCCCCTACTTCTCCGGCCACACCGGTATCCGGTGTGGCCTTACCGTGATAGTAGACTCCCCCCAGGTTATGTCCTCTCATAGTTTCTATCACCACATCAACATCTTTCCCTGCAGTAAAACCTGGGCCTAAGCCAATAACTAAAGGTGCTTGATCTATTTTTGTCCCCAAATTACGTTTTGCTAAAATAGCATCTACCAAGATGTTGGGAGAAAGTTTTTTAATGCAACTTCCTTCCGGGTCTATTAAAACTGGAATTTTTCCCTGTTTAATAGTATCTTTCGCTTTTCCCCAGGAAGGAATCAAAACAGCTTCTATCTCTTCTACAATAGCCTTGCCTTCATAAACTGCTCGGGCAAACGAAACAGGGAGACGGATAACCGTAGGATGATCTACTTCTAAAATCATCACGGAAAATCGGGCTCGGGAAAGCCGCACCGCCACCCCGGTAGCTAAATCTCCACCTCCGCGAATCACTACTGATACATTATTCAATTTCAATTTTCCCTTCTATTTTGCAGTAATTTTAAATACGACTGGGCTTTTAAATAATCCTTTTCTTGATCAATATCAAATAGAATTGTTTCATCTGAAATATTTACTCTTTTTACCTTTTCGGGATGGGCTTTAATCAAAACTCTCCCTCCTACATCACCAGTTACAGCCATTAATTCATCTTTCCAACAAATATCAAAAAGAACCGGATTCCCTCGCTTATCCTTAAAATAAGGTACAACTATTTCCCCTTTACCAGGAGAAAAAGATTTTATTAATTTATTTATAATTTTAGAAGTAATTAAAGGTTGATCTCCTAAAATAAGAAAAAATCCTTCCACTTCTTGAGTGTTTATTTTTAGCAAAGCCTTCTTAATTGAAGTACTCATCCCTTTACGAAAATCATGATTAAGAATAATTTCAGCTCCCCAAGCTTTACCTGTCTTAATAATATCTTTATCTTCAGGGCGAACTACTAAAAAATATTTATCTAAGGGAGTTAACTTTGCTGCTTGCAATACCCATTCTATCAGTTTTTTATAACCAAGAGGAAGAGTTAATTTTACTTTCCCCATTCTTTTACCTTCTCCAGCCGCTAAAATTATTCCGTAAATCATGGCGTTTTTACCTTCCTGATTACCTCAGCTACCACTTCCTTCTGACCAGCAGCTCCAATAATTATATCACTAATTCTCCGGTGGCAGATTTTTAAAACTTCAAAAGTTAATTCTTCAGCCATTTTTAGGCCTTTGGAGTCTTCTACTTTATTAATAAAAAGATGACGGCGGCAACCCGGAGGGACTCCTTTAAACAAACCTTGGGAATGGCAGATTAAAAAGGCTAAGGCTTCTATTCCAACCTTTTCTCCTAAGTTTAATCCGGTTAGCTGTGAGAAAATCTGAGAACGAAAAACATTCTCTTCTTGCAAAGAAAGACTAAGAGCGTCTATACCAATTACTCCGACTAAATCTGTAGTCGATAAAGGAATTACCGGCTCGTGAGAAGCCGGAGCTTTTACCGGTCTTCCTGCTGCCCCATCGGCTTCTACCAAAAAATAATCTGCTAATTTGTCCTCCCACCATTTATCTAAATAAAGGGGTTCGGGACCCGAAATTTTTTCTCCTTCTTTTTCTTTTATACGATGATGGACCAGTACTATTTCCCTATTTTTATTTTGATAAAAATATTTTTTAATATTATCTTCCATAATTTTTTCATCATTAAATTCAATTAAGTTTCCTTTTTTTATAAAAGGAGCTAATTGCCAGGTAAACATATGAGTAGTAGTAGTTAGGATAATCTTCTTTTTCTGTTTGCTTAATTCCTGAGCTAACCCTTTAAAAAGAGTACTCTTCCCACCTGCACCTACAAGAGATATAAAAGCTCTTTCTTTTAAATCTAAAGCTTCACTGATTAACATTTAATTAATCCTTATTTATGATAGTAATTTAGTTTCTCTAACTATACTTTTTAACAGGTATAATATTCTTACTTTTTAAAAAAATTTTTCTTTAAATCTCTTATTATTTTTTCTGCTGTCGCAGGTAATTGCCTTATTCTTACTCCGGTAGCATCATAAATAGCATTTAAAATTGCTGGTACAATATTATTAAATGAAGGTTCTCCTATGCCTTTGGCTCCGTAAGGCCCTAAACCACCGCCAGATTCAATCATAATAGTTTTAACTTCCGGAGAATCAACAGCCGTAGGAATAAGATATTCAGCCAAAGAAGGAGTTTGAGGAATTCCCTTTTCTATAGCAAAATCTTCAGATAGAGCATAACCTATTCCCTGTATAGAACCGCCCTCCATCTGTCCTTCTACACAGGCCGGATTAAGTGCCTTCCCTATATCATAACAACTGACAATTTTTAGAACTTTTACCTGTCCAGTTTCTATGTCCACTGCTACCTCTACTGCTTGAGCACCAAAAGTAAAATCGGGGAAAGTCATACCTTTTATATTGGTTAAATCTGGTATTCCGGTAAAAGGTGCATTAAATTGAGCCTCCGAATATAATTCTATCCCAGCTGCATTACAGGCTTGTATAGCTTCCGTCAAAGGTAAATATTCTGATTCATCATATTTTACTACCACCTTTTCAGAAACAATATCTAATTTATCAGGATTAACATTTAAAACCTCTGCTGCTTTATTTAAAATTCGATTTCTAACTTCTCTTGCTGCTTTAAGTGCAGCATTCCCTGACATATAAGTTTGTCTTGTAGCCGTAGTAGTGCCGGCTAAAGGTGTTAACATGGAATCTGTATTATAAATTTTTACTTTTTCCATAGGAACTCCCAATTCATTAGCCGCGATTTGGGATAGGAGAGAAGCCTGCCCTCCGCCTAAATCAGGTATTCCGCTTCTTACTATCAAACTGCCGTCGGTTTCTAATTTTACATAGCAGCGGGAAGAGTCCCGAAGAAAAGTCATTCTCCCATAACTCATTTGCCCCATAGCTATACCCCGGCCGATTTTAATATTTTCCTCCTTAGAAACAGTGGGTTCTCCTAAACCCGCCCAGGCTTTTTCCGCAGCCTCCGGCAGGGCTACATAAGTTTTTAATACCTGTTTAGTAGTAGATAGGGCATCTCCGGTATGCATACAATTTATTTTCCTAATTTCTAAAGGATCCATATTTAATTTTATCGCTAATTCATCTATCATACTTTCATAACCGATATTAGCTTGATTAGAACCAAAACCTCTAAAAGCACTGGAAAAAACATTGTTAGTTAAAACCATCTGAGTCTTTATTTTGACATTAGGAATCTTATAGGGACCGGTAGCACTAACGGTAGCATATAAACCTACCCAGGGACTTAAGTAAGTATAAGCTCCGGCATTTCCGATATAGTGTGCCTCTAAAGCTATAATTTCCCCATTCTTCTTTGCTCCAATTTTATATTTTTCGATAAAGGCATGTTTCTTAGAATGAGCCATTAGCGATTCTTCTCGAGTATAAACTAATCTTACCGGCTTTTTAGTTTTTAAAGTAAGTAATGCTATAAAGGATTCTACGGTAATATCTTCTTTCCCCCCAAATCCTCCTCCTATCATTGTACCGATATAGCGGACTTTATTATGGGGAAGATTAAGCACTTCTGCTACATCTCTAAAATGTTCTATAACCTGGCTGCATACCCTGATATTAATTGTTCCGTAATCATCTAACCAGGAAATTCCGGCTTCCGGTTCTAAGTAAGCATGGTCAATAAAAGGAATTTCAAATCTATCTTCTATAATCACTTCGGATTCAGCAAAACCTTTTTCTATATCTCCAGTGAGGCAACCGAATTCGTTTACTATATTACTATCTTTTTCTCCCACTAAATAAGCGTTCGGTTTCATAGCCTCTTCCGGGTCAAAAACTCCGGGAAGAAGTTCATATTTAATTTCAATTAAATCACAAGCTCTTTCTGCTATCTCTTCAGTCTCTGCCGCTACCAGGGCAGTTGGTTCTCCGACAAATCTAATCTTCTTACCTTCTTCTGCTAATACCCTATATAAGCCTTCAAAACCTCCCTTAACATCTGTAGATTGGCCAAATTTAGTTACTGTTTCATTACGGGGAACATCACGAGCGGTTAAAACTGCTTTTACTCCTTTTAATGATTTCGCTTTACTTATGTCAATTGAAATAAGTTTTGCAGCCGGATATTTACTGCGGCAAACCTTGGCATATAGCATTCCTGGTAAAGTAAAATCATCTGCATATTTAAGTTCTCCCCTTACTTTTGCCCAAGCATCATGTCTGGGAATCGCTTTCCCTACAACTTTAAATTCAGACATTAATATCACCTTCTTCCTATCTTTATAAAACCTGACAGGAGACGGTCCTTTGTCAGGTTTTATAAAAAATTTAAATTTATTTCTATTTTTGATCTCCTACTGCGACATCATAAATAGCTTCTACAATCTTTTTATATCCTGTACATCTACATAAGTTACCCGATATTGCTTTTCTAATTTCTGCCTTGTCGGGTTTAGGATTTGTATCTAAATAGCCTTTGGCTGCCATCAACATACCGGCAGTGCAAAAACCACATTGTACAGCCCCATGTTGAACAAAACTCTCTTGTAATTTTCGACCTATTTCTATTTTTTCTAAACCTTTAGCTGTTAATATTTCTTTCCCATTGGCTTGTATGGCTAAAGTAATACATGATTTAATAGTTTTTCCGTTCATGATAACCGTGCAGCTACCGCAATCTCCCTTTTCGCATCCACATTTTACTTCTGTAAAGCCATTTCGGCGTAAAAATTTTAATAGGGATTCTTCGGCTTTGGCAGCAGCACTTATTTTTTCATTATTTACAGTTAGTTGTATTTTATATTCTTCCATCTAAATCCTCCTTCTTAATAAGTGACAAGTAATGAGTAATAAGTAATTTGTGATATGTAATAAGTAATAAATGATATATAAGTAATATGTAATTAGGTAGTTAGTAGAGGCGCATGCAATACGTCCATATTTTCCCTAATTCCTTCCTTCTTCTTTCTTCACGATATACGATACGATATACTAAATAGAGATTGCCGCGCCCTGATAAATCAGGGACTCGCAATGACATTTTAAGAGATTGCCACGCTCCCTACGGTCGCTCGCAACGACATTTGTAATTTCTTAATTATTTAATTATTTTCTCTCCTATTAATTGGTCAATTGATGAATTTTGTATTTTTCTTGGTATTTTTTTTACTAACGACTATTCACTATTCACTAACGACTAATTTAATCGGTCAATTTTCTAAATGCCCGTTTAAATAGAATTCCCGAAACATATCTTCGATATTCTGCGGAAGCTCTCACATCTCCGATAGGCTTTACTTCTTCTCTTACCTTTTTCACGGCTTCCTCAATAAATTCATCATTTATTTTCTTATTTTTTAAAAATTCTTCTACCTTAATTAATCTAAGAGGTATTGGGGCAATCGAACCCATAGCAATACGTACATCTGCAACTTTATCTTTTTCTACTTCTAAGATTAGGGCAACTGTAGCAAGAGAAATAGCCATAGCTTGTCTTAAACCTAATTTAATAAAACATCCATTTTTATTTATAGGATCATCCTTAATCTTTATACTGCTAATCATCTCATCATCATGCAAAACTGTTTTTCTCGGACCTACAAAAAAGTTTTTTAAGGAAATTTCTCTTTTTCCATCCATACTTTCTACTTCTAAAACTGCATCTAAAACCAATAAGGGCGGTGCAACATCAGCAGCCGGTGAAGCATCAGCTATATTTCCTCCAATGGTAGCACTATTTCTTATTGTCGGGTCGGCAAACTGTTCGGCTGCTTGATATAATATATTACATTCTTCTCTGATAATCTTAGAATTAATTAAACCAGAAATAGTTGTACCTGCTCCAATATAAATTTCGTCTTCACTTTCTTTAATATAATTTAATTCCTCAATACCGGAAATATCCAATAGCAATTTTGCTGGTAACTTCTTATCTTTTATATAGGGTAATACATTACTGCAACCTGCCACTATGCAGGCTTCTGATTTTTCTTGTTTCAAAATTTCTAATACTTCTTCTTTTGTTTTAGGAGAAATATATTTAAATTGATCCATTTTCCCCTCCTTCTGCACAAGCCTTAATTGCTTTTACTATTTGCACATACCCAGTACACCGACAAAGATTTCCTCTCATATAATCTTTAATCTCTTCTTCTGTAGGATTTGGATTTTCTTTTAAGAGAGCAACTGCGGTAAGTATCATACCGGGAGTGCAAAATCCGCACTGTACTGCCGCATTTTTTAAAAATGCTATTTGCATAGGGTGCAGTTCATTCCCTTTTGCCAGCCCTTCTATGGTAGTAATTTCTTTCCCATCAACTGCAGCTGCTAAAGTTAAACAGGATAAAACCGGTTCATTATCTAAAAAAACAGTGCAAGCCCCGCATTCACCGATACCGCAGCCATATTTAGTTCCGGTTAGATATAATTCATCTCTTAGTATATTTATCAAAAGGTCGTTTGGATTTACGAAAGCTTCTCTTTTCTGACCATTGATAGAAAATTCAATAGGAATTTTTTTCACCTTATAATTCGCCCCTTCCTTTAAATTTAATTAAAACTAATCTTTCGCTCTTGTCCAAGCTAACTCAAAGCCATCTTTAAGCATTTCCTTAGACATTGCAATTCTATACTCGGCAGTTGAACGAATATCATCTATAGGTTTAATCTCACAAGATGCTTTCTCTGCTGCTTTATTTATTAACTCAGAATTTACTATCTGTTCTATTAAGAGATTTTCTGTTTTTTCTGCTCGCAAAACTTTAATCGCAACTGAACCAAAAACTATCTTACAATCTTTACAAATATTGTCTTCTCGTTCCAAATAAATTGCTAAATTTATTTTAGAAAGGTCGGCTTTTACTCTACTCTTCTTTAAAAAAGCGCTTCCTGTATTTTTGTTTATTTCGGGAATAATTATTTCTGTAATCAGCTCATCGGGTTTCATAATTGTTTCCCCTACCTCGATAATAAAATCTTCTACCAAAACAGTACGTTCTCCTCTTTTACTTTGTAATTTTACTTCTGCTCCATAGGCAATCAAAGGAGGAACAGTATCTGCCGCCGGAGAAGCATTGCCCAGATTACCTGCCATAGTCCCCATGTTTCTAATAGCTGGAGCAGCCATAGACATAATCCCCTCATATAAAGCAGAATATTTCATTTTAACTTTTTCTTCCCTTATAATATGTGAAAGAGGAGTAACTGCCCCTATTCTTAATCCCTGATTAGTATCTACAAAATTAAGTTCCGGAATATTTTTTATATTTATTAAATAATCGACTTTTAAATCAATTGTCTTCATCTTAACCAGAAGGTCGGTTCCTCCGGCCAATATCTTAATATTTTTATCTTTATATTTATCCCATAAATCCAAAGCTTCATCTATTGTTTTAGGGGCTAAATACTCAAATTCTTGAGCTAATATTTTTGTATTAGTTTGCATTTCTAACTTTCCCTCCTATCTCTTTTTCTTCCAAGGCTTTAAGCATTATTTCCGGCGTTATTGGGAGTTCATGAAATCTAATACCTACCGCATTATAAACCGCATTTCCAAAGGATGAAGCTACTGCGCTTAAGGCCGCCTCTCCTATTCCTTTTGCCCCAAAAGGGCCGGTCGGTTCATAAGTATGAGCATGGTCTACGATAATATTATCGATATTGGGCATATCAATGGTAGTGGGAACTTTAAAATCGGTAATAAATCCATTGCATTTTAATTTACCGGTAATTTTATCATAGGGTATCGATTCTAACTTTCCTACACCTAATCCCAAAGCATAAGCACCCAATATCTGTCCTTTCCACAACTCAGGATTGATAATAGTACCCGAATCGCCTAACATCACTACTCTTGGTACTGTAATTTCACCGGTTCTGGTATCAACTTCAACTTCTGTAAAGTAAGTAATAAAACAAGGTGGACAATTTTTTTGCCTTAAGGTAGAGGTATAAGAAATAGTCCCTACACTCTTTATTCGAGCATGATCTGCTATTTCCCCAATGGTCTTGTAATTTTCCGGTAGCCCCTCCGGGTATATTACACCCTGACCAAGTTTTTCATTTAAAGCTAAAGTCAGATTTTCCGGTCTATCTTCAAAAAGTGTTGCCGCATAATTTAATAACATCTCTTTTACTTTTTCTGCCACAAATTTTATGGCACCACACCCGCAATATACTCCTCTAGTGGCATGAGTATTAACATCAAAAACAGTGGTACGTGTATCTACTCCATTATCAATACTTATTTTTTCAAATGGTACCTTTAAAACTTCGGCTACAACTTTTGCCCCGGCATCCCAGGTCCCTCCCCCGTGATCCATCAGAGCAGTTACCACGTCTACCGAACCATCTTCATTAATTTTAACAGTTGCCCCGGAATAATCTATAACTTCGCCAGCCTTGGGTCCACCAGTACCTGAAGTATGAAACCCTCTGGCGACTCCAATGCCCTTTCTGACGATGCCGGATTTTTCATCAGAATTACCTCTTTTATCCCAACCAATAAGTTCAACCCCCTTAACCAACATCTCTTCTACACCACAGCTTCTAATGATAGATTTTATAGTAGGTCCCTGCCCCCAAAATTCATCACCTCTTCCCACATAATTTTGCAGTCTGAAGTGCACCGGGTCAACCCCTAATTTCTCCGCTAAAATATCCATCATATTTTCTACCGGGAAATTTATTTGGGGACTGCCATATCCTCTTCTGGCACAGGAAGGGCCTTTGTTACTGTAAATAGCCTTCCCTTCGTATTTTATTTTCTGCCATTTGTAAAGGGAGGCAAACCAACCGGCTACACAACCAAGATAAGGATAAGCTTGAATATTATGGCCACCAATCTCTACCCATACCTGACAATGAGCAGCAGTTAAAGTTCCGTCTTTTTTAACTCCAACTTTTAAGCGGGTTTTTAAAGGATAGCTTGAATGGTCATACATATCTTCTTCCCGGGAAGTCACTAATTTCACCGGTCTTTTTGCTTTCAAAGCTAAAGCTACACAAATAGGGGTTATTGAATTCATTTGAATACTTGAACCGAAAGAACCTCCCAGGGTAATTCTCTTAACATTTATTTTACTAAGTGAAATGTTAAAAATATTCCCTAAGAGTATGCGTACATTATGAATTCCCTGTGTAGTTGTCCAGAGGGTTATTCCTCCATTTGCTTCCGGTTTACATACTGCAGATTTAGTCTCCAGCTGCATATGGTAAACTCTTTTTATATTAAATGTTTCATCTACAATTATATCCGCTTCTTTAAACCCTTCTTCTACATCACCCACTACAATATTTCGCTCACAGGCAAGGTTATTTTTTACATCTACTTTTTCTTCCCCTAAATATACATGGTCATATATCGCGGGAGCATTTGAATCCATAGCATCATCAAGGGTTACTAATGGTTTCCATTTCTTGCCCCATTCTACTTTTATCTTTTTAAGAGCAGCGAAAGCCTTCTCTTCTGTTTCTGCTGCACAAGCAGCAATAGCCTCTCCTACATGGCGAACTTTATCTTTAGGTAAAACTGTTCTGTCACGATAGGTTTTATCGGGAATACTTACTATTCGTTCATTATATAAAGTATCCGGCACATCGTCCGGCCCGATACAGATAGCTCCCATTTTTTCAGCTTCGGTGTAATCGATTTTCTTAATCTCGGCATGAGAATAGGGACTTCTTAGAACTACTGCATATAATTGACGGGGAATATTTACATCGCAAGAGTAAATCTCTTCACCAGTTACTTTTCCTATGTTTTTAATATCAAACCTTTTACCGATAACATCAAATTGCTCTTTATCCAACAAAACCACCCTCTTTTTGATAATAGATCATATTTTATTTATTAATTTTTTTTCTATAAAATCATTCGAGCATCTACTACTTGCAGACCCTTTTCAAAGACAAATATGGGATTTAAGTCTATTTCACTGATTTCAGGATTCTCCAGGACGAGCTGAGAAATTTTCATTAAAAGGATTTTTATTGCCTCAATATCTTTGGGACATTCTCCTCTTACCCCTTTTAAAATTTCGTATCCCTTTATCTCGGTAATCATCTCCTCGGCATCCCTTTCTTCTATGGGAAGGATACGGAAGGAAATATCTTTCAATATCTCCACAAAGATTCCACCAAGTCCAAACATAATTACCTGACCAAAATGAGGGTCTTTCATTATTCCTATTATAATCTCTGTTCCTTGAGGAACCATAGTATAGGCTATTACTCCTGAAATCCTCGCCTTTTTATTATAATTCTTAGCCTTGGAAATAATTTCCTGATAAGCTGATTCTGCTTCCGTTTCATCTTTAATATTTAGTTTTACTCCTCCTGCATCTGTTTTATGGATGATGTCAGGAGAGACAATTTTCATCACTATGGGAAAATTTATTTCT
>Ga0307428_1000323_pt1 | contig 34614 bp, 32 predicted proteins | sample SalMarWE160240MG_FD_202161 | JGI IMG/M metagenome (GOLD analysis project Ga0307428, IMG submission 202161) | Salt marsh sediment microbial communities from the Plum Island Ecosystem LTER, Massachusetts, United States - WE1603-240 | ecosystem: Environmental > Aquatic > Marine > Intertidal zone >...
TTCGAACTTGCCGTCGTACTTCACGTAGTTGGCGAAAGCCCCCTACACCCGCCTACGCACGCAGCGACAAGCCAAGCAAGTTTCGCGCCGAAATTCCAGCACGGCAGACCTTAAGCACGGGAGGCCCACTGAACCCGCTTCTCCCCACATCATAAGCGAAGCATGCTAACGACGTGATAATCAAGAATCTATTAACGATAATGCCCGTTCAAGTGTCGCAGCAAAAGCGGCCATTCCGGGGCGCCGCCCGGCCTGGGGAAACCGCTGGAACCATGACGCGGGGGGATCAGGCAGGCTTCGGAAGCATTTCCTCCGGCCGCCTATCGATAACCTTGTCGACAAGACCAAAGTCCTTGGCGGCATCTGCGGTGAGAAAAAAGTCGCGTTCGAGCGCATCCTCGATCTTCTTCAGGGATTGGCCGGTGTGCTTGACGTAGATCTCGTTTAGCCGCTTTTTCAGGTTCAGAATCTCCTGGGCGTGCAGCATGATGTCGGTGGCTTGGCCCTGGAACCCGCCGGACGGCTGGTGGACCATGATGCGGGCGTTCGGCAGCGCAAAACGCTGATCCTTGGCGCCTGCGGCCAAAAGTAGCGACCCCATCGAGGCCGCCTGCCCGACACAGAGCGTGGATACGGGTGGACGCACGAATTGCATGGTGTCGTAGATCGCCATGCCCGCCGTCACCACCCCGCCCGGCGAATTGATGTACATCGAGATTTCTTTTTTCGGGTTTTCGGCTTCTAGAAACAAAAGTTGCGCCACCACCAACGTGGCCATGCCGTCCTCGATGGCCCCCGTGATGAAGATGATGCGCTCCTTCAGGAGCCGCGAAAAAATATCGTAGGCGCGTTCCCCGCGGTTGGTCTGTTCGACCACCATGGGGACGAGCTGCATGTAATTTTCGACCGGATCTTTCATATCGGTTCCTTCACGCGAATCACGACGGCTAGGTTAGCCCCGCTCCCGCGCCGGGCATGATCTATTTTCGCCAAGCGGCAAGCGCAACGGGGGCGCTCAGGCCGCCGATTCGTCGTCTTCCTTGTAGAGCTCCTCGCGCGGCACCTTTTTCTCTGTCACCTCGGCGAGCTCGAGCAAGAAATCGACAACCTTTTCCTCATAGATCGGCGCGCGCAGGCCGGTGACCGCCTGCGGGTTCTGGCGGTAAAAATCCCACACCTGCTGCTCGCGGCCGGGGAATTGCCGCGCCTGTTCGGTGACGGCGCGGGTGATCTCTTCCTCGGTCACGGTGATGTTGTTCTTCTCGCCAATCTCGGCGAGCACCAGGCCGAGCCGCACGCGGCGTTCGGAGATGGCGCGGTATTCGGCTTTGGCTTTCTCCTCAGTGGTATTCTCGTCGGCGAAGGTCTTCTTCTCGTTCTCCATTTCCTGCAGCACCGACTTCCAGACGCGGTTGAATTCCTCCTCGACCAGCGACGGCGGCGGCTCGAACTTGTGGCGCTTGTCGAGCTCGTCGAGCAGCGCGCGTTTGAGTTTCTGCCGCGAGGCACCCGCATGGTCGCGCGTGATGCGATCCTTGACCGCGTCGCGCAGCTTCGCGATCGATTCAAGACCGAGCGACTTGGCGAACGCGTCGTCGGCCGTCACCTTGCCGGGCGTCTCGACCGATTTGGCGGTGACAACGAATTCGGCGTTCTTGCCGGCGAGATGTTCGGCTTGATAGTGCTCCGGAAACTTCACATTGAGGGTGCGGGTTTCACCAGCGGCGATGCCGATGAGTTGGTCCTCGAAGCCCGGGATGAAGGTGTTCGATCCGATCAACACGGCCGCGTCTTCGCCGGTGCCGCCTTCGAACGGCGCACCATTGATGGTGCCAGCGTATGAAATGACGACGCGGTCATCCTTGGCGGCCTTCTCGCCTTCGCCTTTCACCGTGTAGGGCTTGTTCTGCTCTGTGATGCGCGCGATGCCCTCCTCGACCTCGGCGTCGGTCACCTCGCTGGTCAACCTGGTGAGTTTGATGGTCTTGAAATCGGCAAGGGTAATCGGCGGCACGATCTCGACCGCCATGGTGTAATTTAGGTCGCTCTTGCCGGCGATCAATTGCTCGATCGCGTCTTTCTCCTCCGGCAAGGTCACCTTGGGCTCGGCCGCAAGCTTGTAGCCACGCTCGCTGACGATCTGATTGTTGGCGTCGCGCACCGTCGCCTCGATCACCTCGGCCATGGCCGAGCGGCCATAGACGCGTTTGAGATGCGCGACCGGCACCTTGCCGGGGCGGAAGCCGTCGAGGCGGATGCGGCCTTTCAATTCGTCCAGGCGCGCATTGACCTTGGCGTCGAGTTCGGCGGCCGGAACGACCACCTGGAATTCACGCTTGAGGCCATCGGACAGCGTTTCGGTAACCTGCATTGAGCACACACTTCTTGGCTTGCCACGTGCGCGGCGCCGGTTCGCCGCATCGCGCCTTGTCGGAATTCTAGGGCTGTTGCCCGCGATCGCTAAGCCCTCGGCATGGTGCGGGCGGAGGGATTCGAACCCCCACGACTTTCGTCACGGGAACCTAAATCCCGCGCGTCTACCAATTCCGCCACGCCCGCAAAGGGCAAGTCAAAGGAGCCCTCCGGCGCCGCAATCCGGCAGGGCTTAGACGCCGCCGCCCGCGAGAGCAAGGCAACAAACCCTGCCATTTTGGGCGGCGGGCTTATATCACGCGAAATCCCAACCACAGCAATAAAAAATGGTGGCCTTTGAGCTGCCTCAATAGGGCGCTTTCTAGCCGTGGTGTAATAACCGGGGCGAGGCGACGCCGCGATCAAACGAGCTTCAGCCAATGACAGGCGTGCCCTTCCTGCACCCCCTCACCCGCCGGCGCCTGCTCGCCTGCATCAGCGCGACCGTGACGGCGGTTGCGCTGTCGAAGCGCTCGTTTGGCGCGGAAACGGCCGCCGACGGCTATCGCGTCCTGCATGCGCGACCCGACACCGCGCAGCTGCGCGGCAAGGACGCTGGCCCAACCCCGATCTGGGGCTATGACGGCATGAGCCCCGGCCCGACGCTTCGGGTCAAGCAGGGCGACGAACTGAAGGTGCGGTTGGTCAACGATCTCGACCAATCGACGGTGGTGCATTGGCATGGCTTGCGGCTGCCCAATGCCATGGACGGCGTGCCGTTTCTTACCCAGAAGCCGATCGAGCCGGGCCAGAGTTTCGATTATCACTTCGCGCCGCCCGACGCCGGCACGTTCTGGTACCACACCCATTTCGGCTCCTCAGAGCAGTTGGCGCGCGGGCTTTACGGCGCCCTTATCGTCGAAGAGCGCGATGCGCCGCAAGTCGATCGCGACCTGATGCTCATGGTCGACGACTGGCGCCTCTTGGACAATGGCGAGATCCAGCCGAGCTTTGGCAATTTTCACGACGCCATGATGGCCGGGCGGCTCGGCCAATACATTACGCTCAACAGTGAGGACACGCTCGACATCTCGGTAAAGACTAACGAACGGTTGCGGTTGCGCATCGTCAACACCGCAAATTCGCGCATTTTCCAATTCCGCACCGCGCAGCACGTGGCGCGGGTGATGGCGGTCGACGGCCAGCCCTGCCCGCCCAACGTCGCCCCCAACGGTGTGTTGCGGCTGGCGCCCGGCAATCGTGTCGACCTGTTTCTCGATGCGACGCTCGCACCCGGCGCGCGAGCACCAATCACAGTGGACGACCTGCGCGGCGGCGAATTGCAAGTTGGCCGGCTGGTCTATGATGCCGGCCCGCCGTTGCGCGATAAGCCGCTCGGCGAGCCCCAGCCGCTACCGGACAATCCGATCCCCGCCAAGCTAGACGTCGCCAACGCGCTCAAGCTGGATGTGCCGCTCGATGGCGGCGGCATGGGGATGATGATGGGCCGCGGCATGGGCGGCGGGATGGGCCCCGGCCGCTTTCAGGGATACGGGGTGCCGCCGCAACAGCGCATCTGGGCGTTGGCCGGGGTTTCGGCCACCGGCCATGACGGCCCGCCGATTTTCACGGTCGCGCGCGGGCGCACGGTGATGCTGAATTTCGCCAACCGAAGCGCCTTCCCGCACGCCATGCATGTTCACGGCCATCATTTCCGCCAGCTCGACCCCAGTAGCGAAGGCTGGCGGCCCTACTGGCTCGATACCGTGATCGTCGATGTGGAGCGGGCCGAACGCGTCGCCTTCGTGGCCGACAACCCCGGCAAGTGGATGATGCACTGCCACATGATCGAGCACATGGCGGCCGGCATGGCGGCCTGGTTTCAGGTGACCTAGCGGCCGGGACCTGCAACTAGCCGCCGGTAAACGCGGGGCAGTTCATCGGGCAGATCTTCCGAAATCAGACCAGGGCCGAAGCTTGTGGCGGCCTCGCCATGCAGCCAGACAGCGGCGCTAGCGGCCTCGAACCCCGGCATGCCTTGTGCCAGCAGGCCCGCGACCATGCCGGTGAGCACGTCGCCCGAGCCGGCGGTGGCTAGGGTGGCCGGCGCATTGGTGGCAATTGAGGCGCGGCCATCGGGGGCAGCCACCACCGTATCGGGGCCCTTAAGCAGCACGACAACGTTGCTTAATCGGGCCGCTAGCCTGGTTTTATCAAGTTTTGAATTAACATTATGATCTTGCTCTATCGAATTGAATAGTATTGCGAATTCACCTTCGTGCGGTGTCAGCACCACGCTCAAACCGGCGTGTTTGGTGATGGCCGATGTGAGCGTCTCCGGTTCCTCCGCAAAGCTGGTGAGTGCATCAGCATCGAGCACCACAGCGGCCTCGCTCGCGAGGGCTGCCGTTACTTGCTCCCGCATTGCCGGCCCGACGCCGCCGCCGGGCCCTAGCGCAATCGCGTTGCGACGCTTGTCAGCGAGAAACTCAGTCAATTCCAATGCGCCATCCACTGGCCGCACCATGACCGCCAGGCTAGCCGCCGCGTTGACGCTGAGGGCCTCGCGCGGGCTGGCGAGGGTCACCAGCCCCGCCCCTGCCCGCAGCGCTCCCCGCGCCGCCAGGCGGGCCGCGCCCGTAGTCGAAAGCCCGCCGGACACCACCACGGCGTGGCCACGCGAATATTTGTGGCCTTCGATGCGCGGACGCGGATAAGCGTGCATCCAGAGCGACGGTTCATTGGCAAAGGCGGAGGGCTTAATTTGCTCCAGCACAGCGGCCGGGATGTCTATGTCAGCCACTTGAATGGTCCCACAATGCAGCCGGCCCGGCAGCAGCAGATGGCCGGTCTTGCAGCGGAAGAAGGTCACAGTCTGGCTGGCATTGACCGCGGTTCCCATCACCGCACCGGAGGTACCGTTCACCCCGCTCGGCAGATCAACAGCGACCACCGGCACCTTACTCGCGTTCATTGCCTCGATCATGGCGCGTGGTAGGCCCGCGACCTCACGGTCGAGACCGGCGCCGAACAGCGCGTCGATGATGATGTCGCAATCGGTGACGGCGGCCGGCGAAGCCCCATCTACCGGCCCGTTCCAGCGCCCGGCCGCCAGCGCGGCATCGCCCCTGAGCTGCTTAGTGTCCCCGACGAAACTGACACGCACTGGTTGGCCGCGCTCGGCCAGCAGGCGGGCGGCCACGAAGCCGTCGCCGCCATTGTTGCCTGGACCGGCGACCACCAACACGCGCCGGCCTTGCAGCAAGCCGATGGCAGCCTCGGCCACGGCACGGCCGGCATTTTCCATCAGCTCGATGCCGGGCGTGCCGGCCGCAATCGTCAGCCGGTCAGCCTCTGCCATTTCGGCGGTCGTGAGCAGTTCAATCATCACGGTCGAGACTATCGAGCAGCTTCCAGGCCGACAATTCGCGCTAAACGGCTGCGCCGCAGCAATTCTCTGCTCTCTGGCAAAAGTTTATGCAGAATGCTTAATTGCTGGGCGTCGAACATTGGGCAATCCGTTCGCAATCGAGTCTGCCACCGCGTAACTCATTGCGGCGAAAGTACTTTCGTCCGGTCACTGGATTGGCACGGGACCTGCTAACCGGTAGCGCGGCTCTCCCGATTAGTGCGGCGGGCTCGGGAGAAAGGGTTAAGCAATGAAGAAAATCGAGGCCATCATCAAGCCATTCAAACTCGACGAGGTGAAGGAGGCGCTGCAGGAGGTGGGATTGCAAGGCATTACCGTGACCGAGGCCAAGGGTTTCGGCCGGCAGAAGGGTCACACAGAACTTTATCGCGGCGCCGAATACGTGGTCGATTTTCTCCCTAAGGTCAAAATCGAGATCGTGCTCGGCGATGACATGGTGGACAAGGCAGTAGATGCGATCCGGCGCGCCGCCCAGACCGGCCGCATCGGAGACGGCAAAATATTCGTGTCCAATATCGAGGAAGCTATCCGCATCAGAACCGGAGAATCAGGGGTCGACGCTATCTAAACCGCGGGCAAAACGCTTTCGCGGGTGTTTTTCAAAAAAGGGGGAATGCAATCCATGACGACAGCCAAAGATGTCATGAAGTTGATCAAGGATAACGACGTGAAATACGCCGATTTCCGATTCACCGATCCGCGCGGTAAGTGGCAGCACGTCACTTTCGACATTTCGATAATCGAAGAGGAGACGTTTGCCGAAGGTCAGATGTTCGATGGCTCCTCGATCGCCGGTTGGAAGGCGATCCACGAGTCCGACATGAACCTGATGCCGGACCCGGTCTCTGCCTGCATCGATCCGTTCTTCGCCGAGACCACGTTGTCACTGGTCTGCGACGTGCTCGAGCCGACGACTGGCGAGCCCTACAACCGCGATCCGCGCGGCATCGCCAAGAAAGCCGAAGGCATGGTGAAATCGATGGGCGTCGGCGACACGATCTCATTCGGGCCCGAGGCCGAGTTCTTTGTGTTCGACGACGTCAAATACGCCGCCCTGCCCTACAATACCGGTTTCAAGATCGACTCCATCGAGCTGCCGATCAATACCGACACTGAGTACGAAGGCGGCAATCTCGGCCATCACATCGGCACCAAGAAGGGCTACTTCCCGGTGCCACCGCAGGATACCGCCCAGGACATGCGCTCGGAAATGCTCGGCGCCATGGCGCGCATGGGCGTTAAGACCGAGAAGCACCATCACGAGGTCGGCTCCGCGCAGCACGAGCTCGGCATGAAGTTCTCGCCGCTCACCCAGATGGCCGACCAGCTGATGATCTACAAATACTGCATCCAGCAGGTCGCCCAGATCTACGGCAAGACCGCGACTTTCATGCCCAAGCCGGTCTATGGCGACAACGGCTCGGGCATGCACTGCCACCAGTCGATCTGGAAGGCGGGTAAGCCGGTATTCGCGGGCAACAAATACGCCGACCTGTCGGAGATCTGCCTGTCCTACATCGCCGGCATTCTCAAGCACGCCAAGGCGATCAACGCCTTCACCAACCCGACCACAAATTCCTACAAGCGGCTGGTGCCGGGATTCGAGGCGCCGGTATTGCTCGCCTATTCACAGCGCAACCGCTCGGCCTCCTGCCGCATTCCCTATACGGCCAATCCGAAGGCCAAGCGCGTCGAGGTGCGTTTCCCCGACCCCTTGGCCAATCCCTATCTCGCCTTCGCGGCGATGACCATGGCGGGCCTCGACGGCATCAAGAACAAGCTCGACCCGGGCTCGGCGGTCGACAAGGACCTCTACGATCTGCCGCCGGCGGAATTGAAGGAAATCCCGACCGTGTGCGGAAGCCTGCGCCAGGCGCTCGGCGAACTCGACGCGGACCGCGGGTTCCTGAAGGCCGGCGGCGTATTCGACGACGATTTCATCGACTCCTACATCGACCTGAAAATGACGGAGGTGATCCGCCTCGAGCACACCCCGCATCCGGTCGAATTCGAGATGTACTACTCGGCGTAAGCATTCCTCCCAACGCATCGTACCGAGGCGATGCAACTTTTCGGGCGCTCCCTAACAGGAGCGCCTTTTTCTTTGCCAGTTGCGCTATCCCCGCTCAGACAGTCAGGAAGAGAACAAGCAAGAGCCCGGCGGCGATGCCGGCGGCGGTCACCAGCATGTGTCGGCGGTGGCGGCGCGGCCCATAGACGCCGGCGGCGCGACGGGCGGCGATCAGGGCGGCGTCGAATTCGGCCGACGATGAATAGGCGCAGGCCAATGCGGCCCCCGCGCGCTCGGCATAGGCTTCGAGCACGATCAGGTCAGTATCCGTGCGTATGCTGGCCGCCGGGCGAAACATGGCCCGAAGCTAGCGCCGATAGGGTAAATGAAAGGTTGCCGTCTTTCGCCGCCTGTCCGCGGCCGCCGAGTGCCGCCGTCAGGCGGCGTTATTGTGCCGCAGCAAACGCCCGAGTTTGCTCGCCTGGCCACGGGCGGCGGCAATCAGGCGCGCCCGCTCGTTCGCCGACTCGGCATCAGCGGCCCGCAGCCGGTTGCGGCCTTCACCTTTGGCACGGTAGAGCGCAACGTCGGCGCGGGCGATCAGCGCATCGATATTCGTCACCAGCTCATATGACGTTGCGGCGCCGATGCTAACCGTGGCGTGGACCGGCTGCCCGGCAACTTCCACGGCGGCGGTCTCAAAGCCGGCACGAATGCGCTCGGCGATCGGCACCGCCAATTCCATCGCCTCGGGGATGATGGCCGCAAACTCCTCGCCGCCGATCCGGCCGATGATGTCGTCCGCACGCGTGTTTCGGCGTGCAACCTGCGCAAACATGCGGAGTACTTCATCGCCCACAGCATGACCGAAACGGTCGTTGATTGACTTGAAATGGTCGAGATCGAATATCAGCAGCGTCACCGGTCTATTGCCATCAGCCCTATTCACGCACAGCCTGAGCGCGTTCTCCAGGAAGGCGCGCCGATTGAGCAGTCCGGTCAGAAAATCGGTGGCGGCGGCGTGCCGGTAATAACCAACATGATGGTCCTTGACCATCAGCAGCACGATGAAGGCGGTGCCGACCGCGTAAAGGATCGTCTCCAACGTGAACACGGTTAGCCAGCTGGCGGCAATCACCTCGGGCGTGAACGCCCGCATGGCCAAAGGCATCAGGTAAATCGCCGCGTGCAGGCATGGGACCACTATCGCGGCGGTGCGCGAATGAAGCGCTTTGCGCCGCTCGCGCGACAGTTCGAATGCGATGAAGAACGTATAGACCGAGACGACCAGGATGCCGAGCGCGACGCGCGCCGGGCTGCCGTCTGGAAATGCCGGCAGTTGGCAGAGCGCCAACCACACTACGGCGCCGGCGAATGCGGGGACCGGCAACAGCGGCCGCCCGCGGAACAAGCGCACGCCATTCCAGATCATGCCGCAAGCAATGAAGATCATCGCGAACGGCACTTCGCGCGGCACCGTGATCCATGGCCGCGGCGTGGCCCACAGCGCCAGCGAGGATGCGCCAATCAGATAGGCCGCACCCCACCAGGCGAGCGCGCGCACGTCACGTTGCTGCAACCAAGCCAAGACCAGCAAAAGGCCGAGCAACGCGACAACGCAGATCCCAACGAACGCTACGGTCGGGCCGTCCAGGAACAATAGTTCGACGCTCAGTGCGATTGGCATGCACACTCCCTGCCGCCCCGCGCGCGAATGGTGCGCAGCGAGTTGCAGCGCAAGAATTAAGCAGGTCCGCGTGGGAAAAGCGTTGTAGGTTTGCGCGCGCTTATCTGAAAAACTAGTAACAATTTTAGCTAAAGCCGCGCGAATCCATAAATGGTTGGCCAAGCAAAAGGCGGCGATCCGATCTCGGATTTACGCGAGATTGGCATAGAACGAAGCGCATCCCCACTTGCAGGTCGATGACGTCTTACGCGATCAGCGCTTGGAGAACTGGAACGAGCGCCGCGCCTTGGCCCGGCCGTATTTCTTGCGCTCGACCACGCGCGGATCGCGGGTCAGGAACCCGCCGCGTTTGAGGGCACCGCGCAGCTCCGGCTCGAAATAGGTCAGCGCCTTCGCGAGCCCGTGGCGGACCGCGCCCGCCTGACCCGACAGGCCGCCGCCGGAGACAGTGCAGATCACGTCGTATTGGCCGTTGCGGTTGGTGGCGACCAGCGGCTGCTGGATCAGCATGCGCAACACCGGGCGCGCGAAGAAGACCTCCACCGCTTTGGTGTTGACCAGAATCTTGCCTGCACCGGATTTGATCCAGACGCGGGCGACCGCGTTCTTGCGTTTGCCGGTAGCGTAAGCGCGGCCTTGTGCGTCGAGCTTCTGCTCGTATTTCGGGGCTTCGGGCGTGGCCGGCTTGAGGCTCGCCAATCCTTCCAGCGACTGTACGGTCTCGGCCACGGTCAGGCACTCCTCACGTTTTTGCGGTTCATAGCAGCGACGTCGAGCGTTTCGGGCTTTTGTGCCTCATGGGGATGCTCGGCGCCGGGATAGACGCGCAAGTTGCCAAGCTGCACGCGGCCGAGCGGTCCGCGCGGCAGCATGCGCTCGACCGCCTTCTCGACAATGCGCTCGGGAAAACGGCCCTCAAAGATCGATTTTGCCGAACGCTCTTTGATACCGCCGATATAGCCGGTGTGATGGTGGTAGACCTTCTGGTCGCGCTTGCGGCCGGTAAACACCACCTTGGCCGCATTGACGACGATGACGTTGTCGCCGTCGTCGACATGGGGAGTGTAGCTCGGCTTGTGTTTGCCGCGCAGCCGCATGGCCACGATCGAGGCAAGGCGACCGACGACGAGACCGGTCGCGTCGATCTTCACCCATTTCTTATCGATCTCGGTGGGCTTGGCCGAATAGGTCTTCATGACGGATCCTTGAAACCAAACGCGCCGAACGCGCGCCGAAGTGGCGTTCCTCTAACCGAGCCGTTCGCCCCGGTCAACGACCGCACAGCATAAATAAAATAAATATTTCAATGGCTTAAGAGATTGGTATTATAGCACCATTGTCTAATTGCCGGTCTTAAGGGATTGAATAGGTCGAGGTGACATGGGCGACCGGCTCGTCCGCGCCTTCGGAGTAGATGGTCACTTCTCCGACCGCGAGCCGCTTGCCGACTTTCAGTAGGCGCGCATCTGCAATTAAGTCGGCCTGCCCCGGTCTGCGCAGGAAATTGATGTTGAGATTGGTGGTCACCGCCAGCGGCTGGCGGCCAACGGCAGAGAACACTGCGACATACATGGCGAAGTCCGCGAGTTCCATCATGGTGGGGCCTGAAATCGTCCCGCCCGGCCGAATGGTGTTCTCATGATAGGTGCGCCGCACGCGCACATCGCCGCAATCGACACGCACGAGGCTCAGACCGCAGCCAGGATAAAACGCCTGCGGGAAAACCTCATGCAGGAGGTCGGCGATTTCTTCGGCCGATAGGGCTGGCACCGGCATTGCTCGTCCCCACTGCCGGCACATCCGGCTCCCTCGTCATAGACAAGGGCGCAGCGGCTCCGTCAATCCTTGCCGTAAAGGGCGCGCAGGGCGACCTTGGCCTTCTCCAGCTTCTGCCTCCGGGTCTTGGACAGGCCCCTTCCGGCTCGGTTGATGTAGAACACCAGCATCGACATGGCCGAGCGATAGGGATCGGATTTGCGTTGCAGGCTCGCGTCGGCGGAGCGTTTCAGCGAAGCGGCGATGGCGCGCGGATTATCGACGGTGAACACGCCGTCCTCCAGAATGAGCGCATGGCTTTCCTGCGTCACGCGCCGCGACCAGCGCTTTGATTTCCCGCGCTTGCTTTTCGACTTTTTGCGCTTGCGCTTTACCATCGCGTGCGCCGGTCCGGCTGAGCAACATGGGAAGCGTTGCGCGTGTTCACCGGACTTGCAAGGGTCCTGCTTCAGGTTAAGTATCGGTTCGAAATCAAAGCCAATGGACACGGCCATGAACCCGCGCACCGTCGCCGCCCGCACCGCCGAAGGCCCCGCCCCCGTGCTGCTGCGCGAGCGCAACAAGGATGTCGCGCTACTCGTGCTCAACCGCCCACAGGCGCGCAACAGCCTGTCGGAAGCCTTGCTTACGACCCTCGCCGAGGCCTTCACGGAGATCGCGGCCGATACGAGCATCCGAACCGTGGTGCTGGCGGCCAACGGCCCGGCCTTCTCCGCCGGGCACGACCTCAAGGAGCTGACCGCGCGGCGCAGCGACGCCGACGGCGGCCGTGCCTATTTCACCCAGATCATGACCGACTGCAGCGCGATGATGCAGCAGATCGTCAACCTGCCGCAGCCGGTAATAGCGGCCGTGCAAGGCGTCGCCAGCGCCGCCGGCTGCCAACTGGTGGCAAGCTGTGATCTGGCGGTTGCCTCCGCGGCCGCCAAGTTCGCCACCCCCGGCGTCGATATCGGCCTGTTCTGTTCGACCCCGATGGTGGCGCTCTCGCGCAATGTGGCGCGCAAACACGCCATGGAAATGCTGCTCACCGGCGACATGGTGTCGGCCGAGGACGCTGCGCGGATCGGGTTGATCAACCGGGTCGTGACGGTCGGCGCCGAACGAATCGAAGCCCTCGCGCTCGCGCAACAGATCGCCAGCAAGTCGACGCATACCGTCAAAATCGGCAAGGAAGGATTTTATCGCCAGGCCGAGATGAGCATCGCGCAAGCCTACCAATACGTCTCGCAAGTCATGGTCGAGAACCTGCTGTCAGCCGACGCCGAGGAAGGCATCTGCGCCTTTATCGAAAAGCGCGACCCGACCTGGGAGGGCCGCTGATGGCCTGCCCGGTCGTCGCTTTGCAGGCGGGCACTGATCGCCCATGAAAAATTCTGCCCGCGTGTTCACGCCAGCCGCGCAACGCGCGCAAGCCGAACGCGGCTCCTCCAAGGGCTACGAGCGCCGGCTGGCGGAAGGCTTTCCGGACAAGGTGACGCCGGAGCTTGCCGCCTTCATCGCCGAGCAGGACACGGTGTATCTTGCCACTGCCACCGCGGATGGCGCGCCTTATATCCAGCACCGCGGCGGGCCGAAGGGCTTCATCAAGGTCATCGACGAGCGCACGCTCGGTTTCGCCGACTATCGCGGCAACCGGCAATACATTACTCTTGCCAACCTGTCGGAGAACGACCGCGCCTATTTGTTCCTGCTCGATGCCGTACGCAAGCAACGCATCAAGCTGTGGGGTCGCGCCCGCGTGGTGGAGAACAATCCTGCGCTGGTCGAGCAGTTGTTCGATGCTGGCTACAAGGCACGACCCGAACGCGCCATCCTGTTTACCATCGAGGCCTGGGACGTGAACTGCTCACAGCACATCGTCGCGCGCTTTACCAAGGCTGAGCTGGAAGAAGCGCTCAACATCGTGCAGGTTAAGATCGCCGGGCTCGAAGCCGAGAATGCGCGCCTCCGCGCGGTGCTCGATGCACAAGCGACATCGTCGCGATCAGAACCATCGCGATGACCCACGACCATTACCCGGACAGCTATATCCGTGGCATTCTCAATACCGTGAAGACCATCGCCATGGTCGGTATCTCGCCGAAAGACAATCGGCCGAGCTATTTTGCCTTCAAATATCTGCAAGAGCGCGGCTACCACATGATCCCGGTCAACCCCGGGCAGGCCGGCACGGAGATTCTCGGGCAGAAAGTCTATGCCAAATTGTCGGATATCCCCGAGCCGATCGACATGGTCGACATCTTCCGCGCTTCGCAATTCGTGCCGCCGGTGGTCGCGGAGGCGCTGACGCTCAAGCCGAAGCCGCAGGTGATCTGGATGCAGCTCACCGTGTGCAACGACGAAGCCGCCGCACTCGCCGAACAGGCCGGCATGAAAGTAGTGATGAACCGCTGTCCGAAGATTGAATACGGGCGGCTGTCCTCGGAGATCTCCTGGATCGGCGTCAACTCGCGCACGCTGTCCTCCAAGCGCGCGCAAACTCTTGGCAAAGGTGTGCAGCGCATGAGCATCAGCCCGAGCCCGCACAGCGCGGTCAAGAAAGACTGAGTGCGTTATGTCGCCTTGACGGCGCGCCTGCCCGCCCCGTTTAATCGCGCTTCATTCCGCCAACGCCGAATGTGGCCGCGGACGACACGAGGATGGGGGATATGGCCGACGCAGATCGCATTCCGGGCTTTTCGACGCTTTCGATTCACGCAGGCGCCAAGCCCGATCCGACAACCGGCGCGCGCGCCACGCCGATTTATCAGACCACGTCCTTTGTGTTCGATGACGTCGACCACGCCGCCGCCCTGTTCGGCTTGCAGACCTTCGGCAACATCTACACCCGCATCGGCAACCCGACCTGCGCCGTGCTGGAGGAGCGCGTGGCCGCGCTCGAAGGCGGCACAGCGGGATTGGCGGTCGCCTCCGGTCATGCCGCGCAAGTCGTGGTGATGCACGCGCTGATGACGCCGGGCGATGAACTCGTCGCCTCCAAGAAGCTCTATGGCGGATCGATCAATCAGTTCAATCATTCCTACAAGAATTTCGGCTGGAACGTGGCCTGGGCCGATCCCGACGACATGGCGGCGTTCGAAAAAGCGGTGACCGACAAGACCAAGGCGATATTCATCGAGTCGATCGCCAATCCCGGCGGCGTCATCACCGACATCGAGGCGGTCGCCAATATCGCGCGCAAGGCCGGGGTCCCGCTGGTAGTCGACAACACGCTCGCCACGCCCTATTTGTGCAAGCCGATCGACTACGGCGCCGACGTTGTCGTGCATTCGCTTACCAAGTTCCTCGGCGGCCACGGAAATTCGATCGGCGGCCTCATCGTTGACGGCGGCAGTTTCAACTGGTCGCGCGACAAGAAATATCCGATGCTGTGCGACCCACGGCCGGAATATTCCGGCATCGTGCTGCACGAAACCTTCGGCAATTTTGCCTTTGCGATTGCCTGTCGTGTGCTCGGCCTGCGTGATCTCGGACCGGCGCTGTCGCCGTTCAACGCTTTCCTCATCCTCACCGGCATCGAGACGCTGCCACTGCGTATGCAGCGCCATTGCGACAATGCGCAAAGCGTTGCCGAATGGCTGTCGAAGCGGCCGGAGGTGGTCTGGGTAAGTTATCCGGGACTGACGGGCGACAAATACCACGCGCTGGCGCAGAAATACGTGCCGAGGGGCTGCGGTGCGGTGTTCACCTTCGGCCTCAAGGGTGGCTATGACGCCGGCGTGAAGCTGGTCTCCAACGTCAAGCTGTTCTCGCATCTGGCCAACATCGGCGATACCCGCTCGCTCATCATTCATCCCGCCTCTACCACGCACAAGCAATTGTCCGACGCGCAAAAGGTGCAGGCCGGCGCCGGACCAGAGGTGGTGCGTCTCTCGATCGGGCTGGAGGATAAGGAGGACATCATCGCCGATCTCGAGGAAGGCCTGACGGCGGCGAAAGTTCGGCGCGTTACGTCTTCTTGATTGTACGCTGCACGTAGGCGTGGATGTAGTCCAGGGTCGCCGGCGCGCACCAGATTTCGGTCACCGCCTTCTCCGTCGCAGCACCACTTTCCGCCAAACGCTCGGTCACCGGTTGGCGGATTTGCATCTTGTTTTGGGAAAATGCCAGGGGCGAGACCGCGGTGAGTTCCTGCGCCACCGCCAGCGCGTCCTCCAGCAACTCGCTCGGCTCCGCCACCTCGTCGATGAAGCCGCGCTCGAGCGCCGCGTCGGTCTCATAGGTGGCGCCGCTGAAGGTGACCTCGGCGAGAAAGCGCGGCGGCACCGCGGCACGCACGATCTCGAAGGCAAGAGCCGGAAATGGCACACCCACCAGCAGTTCGGTGACGCCGACGCGACCGGCCGCGCGCGCCATAATGCGGCGGTCGGCGCAACAGGCAAGCACGCAGCCGCCAGCGATCGCGTGCCCGTTGACCGCCGCAACCACCGGCTTGGGATGAAAGAACACCGCGTCGAACAGCTTGTGCAATGCGGGCAGGAATTTGCGAACATAGCCGGCGCCGCCTTCGCTCAGGCGAACGAGATCGACACCGGCTGAAAAGACGTTGCCCTGCCCCGTCAGCACGAGCGCTTTCGCATCGGACACCGCCAGCTCCTTAAAGCGCGCAGCGACCGCCTCGCAGAGCCCGGTATCGAGCGCGTTGACCTTGCCGTGCTGCAAGGTCATCACCGCGATGCCGTCGATGGTCTTGACCTCGATCATGACGCTGTCCCTGCGGCGGCCGGTTTCGCTGCCAGCAAATTCGAATGATGCCACAGCCGCTCGGCGTGTACGATCGCAATGGTGAACACCAGGATCGCCGCCATCTGATGCGCGAGTGCCAGCTCGATCGGCGCCTGCTCCAGCAGTGTGACGACGCCGAGCGCAACCTGCAAGGTGACCGCGCCGGCGAGAATCAGCGCGCCGGCGGTCTCGCGCCGCATGTCCCAGGCGTCGTTGGCGTGAAACATCGCCGCGAGCCAGATCGCATAGGCCATCATGCGGTGATCGAACTGCACGGTGAGCGTGTTCTCAAACAGATTGCGCCAGGCCGGTGCGATGAACCACAGGCGCGATGGATCCGGGACGAACGAGCCGTCGATCGACGGCCAGGTGTTAAAGACAAGGCCGGCATTGAGCCCTGCGACCAGCGCGCCGAGATAGAGTTGCAAGAGTACCAAAATGGCGATCGCCACCGCGACGATGCGCAGCCGCGCTGGCTGCCGGACCGGCGGTTGCGGTGTGATCTGCTGCGCGGTCCACAGCACGGCAGCATAGATCGCGCAGGTGAGCGTCAGATGAAAGGCGAGCCGATACTGCGACACGCTCACGCGTCCCGAGCCGGCGAGCCCCGACGTCACCATCCACCAGCCGACAAACCCGAGAAACGCACCGGCACCGAAGATCGCCCACAACCGGATGCGCAGTCGCGGCGGTACCCAGCCGCGCCACAGAAAATAAAGAAACGGCAACAGGAACACGGCGCCGGTCGCGCGCGCCAGCAAGCGGTGCGTCCATTCCCACCAGTAGATCACCTTGAACTGATCCAGGCTCATGCTGCGATTGAGGTCTTTAAATTGCGGGATCGCCTGAAAGGCGTTGAATTCCGCCTGCCAGGCGGCATTCGACAGCGGCGGTACGACTCCGGTAACCGGCTTCCATTGCGTGATCGAGAGGCCGGATTCAGTCAGCCGCGTGGCACCGCCCACCACCAGCGTCAGGAAGATCATGGCAGCGACGCAAAGCAGCCACAGCCGCACGACGCGCGCGTGGTGGGTCAAAACTGAGGTCGGCTCGGCCATGGAATGGGTTGCTTGCAGGAGACGGCGCGGACCATATAGTCAGGCCTGCCTCACTGCAAATGACGCTAAACGAAAAGCCGCCATGTCGATTCGCACCCGCAAACTGATCGGCGCCTTCGGCCTGCTGCTGCTGGCGATGGTCTGGAGCCTGCTCGCTATGGCGCTGGCGCAGTCGGTGCTGACCGACATCAACGGCTTGGTGGCGGCGATCTATTACGTCGTCGCCGGGCTCGGCTGGGTCCTACCGGCGATGCTGCTGGTGAAATGGATGGTGCGGCCGGATAGAGTCTAGCGTTTGCGCAAGATCTTGTCCGAAAACCGGTTCCCACATTTCGGGATCATGCGCTAAGAGCTAAGCCGCGTTGACGCGGCGAAAGCCGTTCCACATGGCTGTGGCGGCGCCCGACATCAGCACTTTCAGATAGCGCTGCTGCTGGAATTCGCCGTTGACCGAGATGCGCGGCAGCGCGGTCAGGTGATCGCGGTGCACCTTGAACAGCACGCCCGGCCGCGTGGTGACGGCGGTCTTGAAGCCGAGTTCGGAGGCGATGCGGAATTCGCGCGGGCCGGCGGAGGTGGCATCGCCGACCGGATAGGCCAGATGATCCGGCCGCTTGCCCAAGGCCGCCTCCAGCACGCTGCGACTCATGGCCATCTCCGCACGCACGGCGGCTTCGTCCGGCAGCTTCTTGAGTATTTTGTGATTGATGGTATGGGCGCCAATGGTGGCCAGCGGGTCGGCGGCAAGCTCGACGATTTCTTGCCAGTCCATGCACAATTCCTGGCAGAACGTGGCAATATCGACCCGGTACCGGGCACACAGATCGCGCACCACCGCACGCAACTCGTCTTCCGTCTTCATGCTGCGCAGGTAGCCATAGACGGCGTTGTATAGCTCGCGCTTTTCGCTCACCATGCCGCATGTGAAGAATTGCTCCTTGCCGTCGACGAGCAGGCCGATGCGGCTGTTCTGCGCGATCACCGCTTCGACCGCAATCCACCACAGCTCGCCGAGCCGATCGGGAAAGCTGGTGGCGATATAGAGCGCGAATGGCAATTCATATTTGCGCAACAATGGATAAGCCCAGAGTTTAAAATCCTTATAGCCATCGTCGAATGTAAGGCAGACGAAGCGGCGCTTGAACTCGCCGGTGATGAAGCGGCGGTGTATTTCGTCGAGCGTGATCACGTCGAGGTGCCCGCCCTTGAGTTTGTACAACAGCTCTTCCAGAAATTCGGGGGTTATTTCCAAGAGTCGGTTCGGCTGGAATGCACCGCGGCGTGCCGGGCGAACATGATGGAGCGTCAGGATGACGCCAACGCCGCCAAGCAGCGGGCGCATCAACTGATGCATGCCGCTGAAATACAGCGTTTCCATTCCGCTGCGGATGATGGTTTTTCTCAAGTTTGCCACGCTTCTTTCATGCCCCAGGTCAATTCTGCCGATTATTCCAACTCTTTATTGAGAAATGTTTGCGAACCTGTAGCCAAGATTAGCCATCTGGTCCGACGCCATCGCCATGAATGTGCTTGCGCTACGCTCCCATCTGGCCGCCGACGGGCCCATGCCGGTTGCGGACGGCCGTATTGCGCGGGTCGAGATCATCGAGGACATGGCCGCCACCGAGCCGCATTGGCGGGCGTTGGAACAGGCTAACAGCCTCTCCACCCCTTACCAACGCTACGACTTCCTCAAGCTCTGGCAACGCCATATCGGAGCCCCGGCGGGCGTCACCCCCTGCATCGTGCTCGGCTTCAACGCCAATCAGACACCGCTGTTCCTATGGCCGTTCGGCCGCGGCGGTTCCGATACTGCTCGTGCTGCTGACCACCGCTGCCGCCAAGTCGGCGCCGAATTTCCTGCTCCAGCATACCGGCTATTTCCGCGAGATTGTCCGCTTGTCGATCGTCAACATCCTGGTGATGACGACGGCCGTTGCGGTCGCCCGCATCGCAGATTTCGATGTGGTCGGGTTCCTGGCGGCCTATGCGGGCGCCTTTGTCACCGTCGCCGTGCTCTATATTATCGTCGCCATCCGCGGCTCATTGCGCGACGCCGCCCGCTAGCGGCAGCCGATAGCGAGCGCGCGATTTGGCGCGATTGCACTGGCGCGGAGGCATCCCTATAGTTCACGCCGTTCCGGTCGGGGCGTGGCGCAGCCCGGTTAGCGCACCTGTCTGGGGGACAGGGGGTCGTGGGTTCAAATCCCGCCGCCCCGACCACCTAAGCCACTTACAAATCTGATTATTTTCTACGACGCTCGAACGTCACGCACCTCAATTCCGGTGCGGGGAAGCACCGGGGAAGCACGGCCGCGCACCCAAAATTTTTCCATGCCCGTGCACGTGCCAAGGCAATCGAAATCCGGTGCCGGCCAAATGAGCCCCGCCTCCATCTTCTCTCCGCGCTGTTTCACTTTCAGCAGATCTTTGATCACCTCCTCGTCGCGCCCAGAAGCCATCGAGCAACCAGCTCTGCCACCACCATGGAGAACCCCGATGGGCAAAAGGAAGCGTAGCTTCTACGGTTGGGGATTTGAGGGGGACGTCGTTTCAGCAGACGAGCTAGGCTGGTTCGAGCGCGCTTGGTCGGAGCTTTTCGCGGTCGATCACTTTGACCCAGCACCCATGCCGCGAGAGTCGGAGATCACATTGCGAGCGGCTCGAGTGTCATTGCCGACAACTTTGAAGGCGTTTTGCACCACCGAAAAATACGATCGTTTGCTTCATTGCTATGGCCGCTCGGTGAAAGATCAAATCCAATTTGCGCGGTTCTCAGAGCGGCCTCTTCAAAAGACACATTGTACCCATGTATGAAAATCACTGCATTGCGGTCATCCTCATCGACCGATCGCGCACGGCTCTCCAATCAGCCGTTCTGAAATTTTCAAAGACCACGGTCTTCCAGATGCTGATTATGATTTTGATGTTGGGCACGACACGTCCAAAATGCCCGTGGTGAACTTCCGCGCACCCGGCCATCCGTTGCAGATGATCGACCTGACGGGGGCGAGCCAGATCAAGCAGAAGCTCGCGTTCGCGGGAGATGCAGAAGGCGCGTCACTCTTCGACCGGCTGATCAAGGATGCGCAGCGTGGGTTGGTCACGACGGCGCCGCTGTACGTGGACGCCTCTGGCGCAGCGCAGATGGATCACGGCGCTAAAACCGAGAAATTTTACTCCTTGCAGGAGGCCAAGATGGCGTGGGATCGGCTCCCGGAATCTCGGCGGGAGATTGCCACCATCACCTCGGTGGGCCGGGTGTACCAGCGCCAGGAGATCGAACGATTCCACTACCATTGCTCGGCTTAGCCTCAGGATCGGTCATGTCCCTTAGTTGAGTGAATGTCCGCTCTTCCGTCTCATGGCCCCCTTAATCACTTTCTAACCACCTACTCAGCGCATCAGGCTGCTTCGATGCATCGCTGCTTAAGGCCTAACACCAGGGCCCCGGCTGCGGAAATTAACAAATCTGTGTTTGGCATCTTGGGATACGCCCGCACGGCCTCTGAAAGCGCGGGATATTCAAGAATCTTATTCGAGTAGTAATGCGAAGCAAATCGGATTGCCTCGGCTTGTTCTTTCGACAGTGCGACGGATTGATTCAAACCAATTTTCTCGGCCTCTTCCAAAAGTAAATCAAGCCGGTGACCGAAAGGTCCGCCAGCTAGTTCAACTAAACTGGCGCCATTGAGAGACAAAAAGGCTTTAAGCCCTAGCTCGATAGAGTGCCCGGCGAGAAACGTGCGTGCCGGATTAAAGTTGTTTTTCCCTAGCGGAGCCGTGCGGGCGGTGTCGAGATATGTTTCCGCGAGAACAATGAATCCTGCAGGACTGAAGCGCCACGTAGTCCCCGCGATAGAAAGGTTTTCTATTTCTAAGGACGGCGGAACCTTTCGCCGTTTTCCCGGCTCACGCCGCCATTCTCTCCAACTAGCCAATATCGCTCGCTTAAGCCTAGCCCACATGTGTCCGCCTTAGCCACTTTCACTACGGTCTCACACGCAGGGACCCGAGGATATCAGAGCGTTGAGACCCAAGGTCACCGCCGCTCGCGTTTGCGCGCAATCGTCTTCCGCTTCGTATCACGGCCGAAGATTTTCCGCTTCTGCTCTTCCCACCGTTCGGCTCTCTCCAGCCGGCTGTGGGGCTTAAAATCCGCAATACTAGCCTGCCCGGTTAGAGCGCGCAGTCTACGGATGAGGAGAGGGCTTGAAAAAATCCCGAGAATGTTGGGGCGCATCATGAAACACAGCATTCGGTTGGCCCGAGAGCCGATTACATCGGAAATTTTTGGAATTGGATCTCGGTCCCATGGCCCCTCGGCCCGGTGGTGACAAATTGAGCGCGTTTGTATATTGAGCATGCCGACAGCGTGATCGGTTTTGTTTGTTCGCATGCTTTCCTCGTTGCAGATTGCAAGTCCGGGGGCGAAATGACTCGCGAGAGTGAGCCCCGCGCGTCTTTAGGCTTTTTGCCCCGGACATGCACGCGCGGCCCCCGGACCAGGTTGGAGGAAGCCGACTGACCGGAACGGCCTTCGGCTCTCGCCTCAAGCTTTCGGCTTGACCCGCCTATTACGGCGGCGAAGCGCCAGAGGCGCAACGCGATTTTTGTAGGGAGTTGTAGCGCCCGGAGTCCGACACGAAAGCCGCTGGGTTTGAATTGATTTTTAGCTTCGCGCGGTGGGCGCCACAAACCCGGCGGCCAATCCAGCTTGCTGCGCCCTCTGCGGCTTTCCTGTCTTTGTTGCTAGCTCGTGGGCGCTGTTCACGAATCTCTGCACAAAACGGTTTCGACGTGGCGTTGAATTGTGTGGGCCGGAACGTCGCCAGGTCCGACAAAATCAACGTGGCGCGCTTGGCAAATCTCCTTCTAAGTCGCAAGATGCGGGGCCAGCAAGACAGCGGCGGGAGGAAAGCGCGCATCCATGTTGAGATGGATTCTGCTTGCGCTGTTATCGGCAGGGATCTTGTTCATGGCTCGCCCGATGTCCCGGCTTGATTTTCCTAGGTACCATAAATTGCCCGAGTATTATTGGGTCAGCGATTACGGGCCGCCGGCACAGTGTCGCGAGGTCATTGTTTACTTGAAGCAGAACGGGTTGGCAGCGCTACTAAGTGCAAAGTGTGTGTACGCACGACGCTATGAGGTCTGGTGGCTGGCCGTGCAAAATCTTACACGCCTTCAATTGCCCCAAATAGTATCGCTGTTTTAAGGCGCCGCACGGCGCGATCATCGACGACCTCAGAGATTTTCACACCAATAATGGCAAGCATTTATTCATTACCGCTCGAACGTATGTAGGAGAAAATCAATTAATGGATGAGCAGTCCGCCGTCCTTAGAAATAGAAAACCTTTCTATCGCGGGGCTCGATTGCCGCAATCGGTACCTTCGTCAGTTAGCCATGACAATTTTAGACGGCATCCGTCCGCGGCGCCTGGCCTTGGCAAGTCGGGACTCACAAGGACTTCACAGTTCTTCTCACCACGCAACGCTATCGCGTTGGTTGAACTCTGGAACCTGTTAATCTCATTTATCTCTCGCGTCAGCTGCTTAATCCTCGCTTCTACCCGTGCCGGATTCTCATAAACCATCGTCCATCCCTCAACTGCTTGCCTGTCTGTGGTAAACTTAGTCTAGAGAAGTGGCGACGGCTCTGCAGTATATTCGATTGTCGTCGTCCGCAGCGCGCGCGGCGCGAGCGTAGGAAGTGCTTCTATGTTGGTGTGTTGTGGATGGCGCTACGAGATTATTTTAGGTCCCTCTTCAGGTCGGCTTCGGGTCAAAGCGGACATTCGCGCCGCAAAAAGTCATGTCCGCTATTCCCCCAAAAGCGGACATTGACAGTGCAAAATGAAATGTCCGCATGTCCGCTTTGGATCCATCTCGACCAAAATAGGCAGCTGCTTAGGGAACAGGTTGCTGTTCGGCCGGTATGTGCGAGAGAAGTGCTGGCCAACCCGCGGACAGTGTGCGCCATCGCAGCGCAGGAACTACGTGGCACCGCCCAGATAGGCCTGCATAACGCGCGGGTTGGCGGCGAGTTCCTTTGGCGGGCCGGACAGCATAATCCGGCCGTTCTCGAGAACATGTGCGTAGTCACAGATCTCGAGCCCAAGCCAAGCCATCTGCTCGACAATCAAAATGGTCAGCCCGCGCGCTTTGAGCGCAGTGAAGGTGTCAAAAATCGTGCGCACCACGATCGGGGCAAGGCCGAGCGACGGCTCATCGAGTAGCAGCAGTTGCGGGCGTCCGACCAGCGCGCGGGCGATCGCGACCATCTGCTGCTCGCCCCCGCTGAGCACGCCAGCCGGCTGATCGAGCCGCTCGCGCACCTGCGGGAAGAGTTCGAAGACCTCGGCCAGAGCACTTTCGAACTCGGCCCACCCGCCGGCCCGCAGCGCGCGGTAAGCACCGAGTTGCAGGTTCTCCAGCACTGTGTGCTCGGGAAAAAGCTGACGTCCCTCCGGCACAAGGGCAAGGCCGCGTGCGGCGATGTCATGGGCGGCCCAGCCGTCGATACGGGAGCTGCCGAACGTCACGCGGCCCCCGCCCGGCGTGATCAGTCCAGCGATGCAGCGGAGCGTGGTGGTCTTGCCGGCGCCGTTACTGCCCAGAACGGTCACGATCTCGCCGCGCGAGACAGAAAGCGAGATGCCGTGCACCACTTCAAGCTCGCCATAACCGACGTGTAGATTTTCGACTTCAAGCAACTTCACGGGACGACCCTAGATAAGCCGCGATCACCTTTTCGTCGCGGCAGATGTCGCCGGGCAGCCCGTTGGCAATCACCGCACCGTGATCGAGGACGGTGACCCGATCGGAGACATTAAGCACGAGCTCCATGTGATGCTCGACCAGCAGAATGGACATCCCGATGGCCTTGAGTCGGCGAATGACGGCGGCGAGCGCGGTGATTTCTTCCGCCACTAGACCGGCGGCCGGTTCGTCGAGCAGTAAAATGCGTGGATGCACGGCGAGCGCGCGCGCAATCTCGACCAGCCGGCGGTGGCCGTAGGCCAGATCGCTTGCCGGCACCTCGGCCAAATGCGCGATGCCGAGGAGGTCGAGCAGGGCGCGCGCCTCCGCAAGCTGCGCCTCCCGTTCGTTGCGGTCGCGGCGGGAGCGGATTAGCAAGTCCCACAGCCCGGCACGCGAATGCCGCGCCATGCCGATGAGCACGTGCTCGAGGACCGTCATGTCGCCGAAAAGCTTGAGCGTCTGAAAAGTGCGCACGATGCCGTGGCACGCGGCGACGTCCAGTGAATCGCACGGCAGCCGCGCACCGTCGAGGCGCACCTCGCCAGCATCGGCGGAATAAACGCCGGAGACGATATTGATTAGCGTAGTCTTGCCGGCCCCGTTCGGCCCGATCAGGGCGTGGACTGAGCCGCCGGCGACATCGATACTTACGTCGCCCAGGGCCTGCAAGCCGCCGAAGGCGCGCGAGACGCCCTTGATCGCAAGCTTGGCACCGGCGGTCGGGGCCAGATCGGCGCTGTCCCCGACCGGCGCTGGCCTACTTGGCGTGCGGTGGAGGTGCAGATAATCGAACAGCCCCATGACGCCACGCGGCAAGAAGTTGAGCGTGACCAAAATGAGCACGCCGTAGACGATCAGCCGGTACTTGTCGAAATCGTGCAGCATTTCCGGCAGCAGCATCAGCACCGCGGCACCGATCACTGGCCCGAACATCGTGCCGGCGCCGCCGAATAGGACGGCGAGCAGGAAAAACACCGAACTGAAAAACTGAAAATTGTCCGGGCTGATGTAGTTCTGCTGATGCGCAAACAGCGTTCCGCCGAATCCGGCAAAAGCCGCGCTGATCACGAAAACCACCACCTTGAGACGGTAGACGTCGATGCCGACCGAGGCGACGGCAATCTCGCTGTGCTTGACCGCGCGCAACCGCATGCCGAAGGCCGAATAGATCAGCCGGTACTGCACGGCGAGCGCGGCGAGGAAGAACGCCATTACTACGTAGTAGAACCTGCCGGTATCGAGCCGCAGCGGACCGATCTGCGGCTTAGGGATCGACGAAATGCCGAGGTCGCCGCCGGTGACGGCGACCCATTCCTGCAGGATCTTCCAGATGACCCAGCCGAAGGCTATGGTCACCATTGCGAGATAAGGGCCGCGTACGCGCAGGGCGGGAACCGCCAGCACGATGCCGGAAAGTGCTGCGATCACCGTGCCGCACAGCACGCCGATCCAGATATGCAGGCCGCTGGCAGCAAAAAACGGTACTGCAGCAAGCGCCTTGGTCAGGATCGCGGTCGTATAGGCGCCCATCGCCATGAAAGCGGCATGGCCGAGCGAAAACTGTCCCGCATAGCCGCTGAGTATGTTCAGGCCGATGGCGACGATGCCATAAATGAACACGATGATGCCGAGGAACGTGTAGTAGGTCCCGCTGGCGATAACTGGTATTGCCGCCAGCACGGCAACGGCGCATGCGGCAAGCAGGGTGCCAGCGCGCATCAGGCTCGTTCCTTCTGGCCGGTAACGAAAAGACCCTCCGGCCGCAGGTACAGCGCAATGATCATGATGCTGAAGCCGAGGATGTCGCGGATGCCGGTGTAGAGATAGCCGGAAACGAGACCCTCGAAGGCGCCGTATAGCAGGCCGCAAATCAGAATGCCCCTCGGGGCGGCAAGTCCCGCGATGATGGCAATGGCGAACGCCTTGAGACCGAGCACGGTGCCCAGTTGCGGTTCGGCCAGAGTCAAAGGCACAACCAGAAAACCGGCAAAGCCGGCGAGCGCGGCAGCGGATGCATAGGACAGCGCCTCGATGCGGCGCGGATTGATTCCCATCAGACTGCTAACGTCGCCACTATGAGCGACGGCGCGGAACGCCTTGCCAGAGAGCGTGCGGCGATAGAAGAAATCGAGCGCAATGAAAGCAATGCAGGCGGCGCCGACGATCAAAAGCTGCTGCGGGAGGATCGAAATCGGGCCAAAATACACTGGCTCCTTGCCAAGGAATGGCGGAACCGGTGTCGGATTGCGCCCCCAGAAGATTTCGGCGAAGTCGATCATCAGGAAACCGACTGCGAGCGTGCTCATCACCCAAACATCACTGCCGGCGCGCAGGAATGGATAGACCGAGAACCGCTCTGCAACAAGGCCGAGCAGAAATAGCAGCGACAGCACGATCGGCAGTGCGAGCAGCGGATGCATTCCGTATTGCACGTTGAGCGAATATGTCAGCATGCCACCGAGCATCACCCACATGCCGAGGGCGAAATTCAGCGCCTTGGTGGTCATGTAGGTAAGGCTGTAGCCGACCGCGATCAGCCCATAGATTGCCCCGGTGGCGATTCCGCTAACCGCAATCTGAAAGAAGAAATACATTCGGCGCCATAGAGGATTCGAATTTGAAAAACATACGGGCCCGCGCCAGTCCGGCGCGGGCCCGTCAGACCACTCTGCTAGAGCAGCTCCATTGTGACTTTGTTGATGTATTTCTTGGTGTGCTCGTCGAGCTCGACATAGGGACCCTTGCTGTCAAATTTGACCTCGAGCAGCTTCCCGTTGGTCCAGCGTGCCATGATCATGTCGGCTTCCGTCATCGCGTTGTGGCGCGATTTGGTGAAGACCGGCCGGGTGAACTTCTTGATCAGGCCCTTGAACTGCGAAATATTTTCGAGTCCTGCGCGAATCTTCGCCGGCTCGAATCCGTTGCTTTCCATTGCCGTCTTAAACAGGTAGACCGCATCATAGGCGCCAACGGCAAACACGGCGGCGCTCATATCTTCTTTATAGCGGTTCTTGTAGGCAGCGATGAAAGCCTTGCGCTCCGGCGACTGCGGGCCGTCGATGGTGACCGTCGTGCTAGTGAGCACGCCTTCCGCCGAATTACCGGCAGCTTTCCAGAACGCCGGGCCGGCGATGCCCCAGGCCGAGACATAAGGTGTGTGATCGTTCAGCTTTTCCTTGGTCTTGACGACGAACGTGTTCTCGCGAACGAGCGCATAGTTGAGAATACTCTGCGCGCCGGCGTTCTTGAGCTTGATGATCTGCGCCGTCATGTCGGTGTCGTTATTGTCAAAGGTTTCATCGGCAACCGGCGTCAAGCCGTCCTCCTTGAGCCGGCGCCGCAGTTCGCCGCGCCCGGTCACGCCCCAGCCGCCAGTCCAGGTCAGCAGGCCGACCTTGTTGTGGCCGAACTTCTTCACCATCGTATCGACCATGAAGTTGCCCTGCCCGGTGCCGTACATGCCGACGCGGAACAGGTAGTTGTCGCGGCCTTGCTTCTGTGCATCGTTCTCGGTGATTGCGGTGGCGTCGGTGGCCGGACAGATCACCGGCACCTTGAGCGTATCGTTGACGATCGGGGCAACCGCCAGCATCGAAGCGCTATTGGTCGCGCCGAGGATGCCGACGACGTTCTCGCGCTCGACCAGTTCGCGGTACTGTGCAACGGTCTTCACCGGGTTGTGCTCATCGTCGCGCGAGATCAGCACGAGCTTGCGGCCCTTTACGCCTCCTTTCGCGTTGATCTCGTCGATTGCGATTTCCGCGCCGCGCTTAATCTCTATGCCGACGAAGGATGCCGGCCCGCTCAACGCGCCGGCAAAGCCGAGCTTGACATCCTGCGCCTGTACAGCACCGATTGTGCCGAAACTCACCGCCGCGACAACGGCGGCGAGCCGTATGGTCCGTGTCGATCGACTCATCGTTCTCTCCCTTGTTGACGAGGCCCTTCCACGTTACGCCCGCGGCACCTGGCATCCGGTGTTCGCCGCGGACAATTCGTCGAGTTCCGGTTTTCTGTCGGCCCACGGCCGCGCAGCTTCAAACGCCGCGGCCGCGCTGAAGATATCGACCTCGCGCAGCGCCCCGGAGACGAGATGGAGGCCGACCGGCAGGCCTGACTGCGTGAAGCCGCAGGGGATCGAGGCGGCCGGAAGGCCGCACAGATTGAACGGATAAGTGTAGGCCACCCAGGACACAATATTGGCACCGTTGAGCTCGGGCGGAATGTCGCGGCCGAGATCGAATGCGGTGACCGAGGTGGTCGGCGTGAGCAGAAGGTCGTAGCGCTCGAAGAACTGGCGCACCTGCTCGCGGAACTCATAGCGCGCAAACACGCGGGCATAATATTCGTCAATGGTCTGGTCGAGCGCGCGGTCAAGCACCCCGACCACCGTCGGATCGATGAGGTCGCGCTGCTCGGTGAGCGTTTTCTTCAGCCGCGTGCCGACCCCGGCATAGAATTCGGCCATCCAGAGGTCGATTGGATCGTCGAACACCTTGTCGAGGCACTCAACCCGGCAGCCGAGCCCTTCAAATACCTGAGCCGCTTCCCCCGCGATGCGGACGACCTCGGCGCTCGGTCGCGCATAGCCGAGCGTGGAGCTCCAGGCGATGCGCAGCCCCTTCGGCGACCGCTCGCACGCGGCGAGATAGTCCGGTACCTCGGCCGCCACGCTTGCCGGATCACGTGCGTCGAACCCGGAAATCGCAGCGAGCAGCAGGGCCGCGTCGCGCACGCTGCGAGCCATCGGCCCGACATGGGCGAGCGTCGGCGTCGCGGCGACGGGAAACACCGGCACCCGGCCGAAATGCGCCTTGATGCCGAACAGGCCGCAGAATGAGGTCGGGATGCGGATTGAGCCACCGCCGTCGGTGCCGAGCGCGAATGGCGTTATGCCCGCCGCAACGCTTGCCGCTGCGCCGGCCGACGAGCCTCCCGTCGTCCTGGCCAGATTCCAGGGATTGCGCGTCTCGCCGGTGAGCGGGCTGTTACTCGAACCTTTGCAGCCGAATTCGGTGGTCGTCGTCTTGCCGATGATCGCCGCTCCGTGGGCCTTTACCCGTTCGGAGGCCGGCGAATCGACCGACGCAATGAAATGGGCAAGCGTGAGCGATCCGGAGGTGAAGCGCACGCCCTTGACTGCAGTGAGGTCCTTGATTGAGAGCGGCAGCCCGGTGAGCAAGCCACTGTCCTCGCCGGCGGCAATCTCCCGCTCGACCTTTCGGGCGGCCTCGCGCGCAAGCTCCGGCGTGATGGTTACGAAGGCGTTGAGCACCGGCTGGGACGCCTGCGCCATCTCAAGCACGTCCTCGACAATCTCGACCGGAGAGACCTCGCGGCCGCGGATCAGGCGGCGCATCTCCAGCGCGCCCATAAACGCGAAACGACTTCTCGCCGGCGCCGTGTGCCAGCCCTTCGCATCGCTCCGCTTGCCGATCGCCTCTCCGATCGTCACGCCCCCGTCTCCTCAGTCGAGAAACGCCACCGCACGAACCGGCGATCCGCTGCCCTTGCAGATGTTCAGCGGCAAGCCAGAGAACTCGAACTCGCCTTTGCCGACAAGTTCTTCGAGATTGCATAACCATTCGTAGTGCGTGATACCGCGGTCACGGCAAACGCGGTGATTAGGGAACAGATTGCTGTTCGGCCGGTCGGTCGATGGCCCCTCGACACCGTGCACGCGCGAGCGGTCGGCGAGCCAGTGCGTCGCTTCGGCGGTGATGCCGGGATTCGACCACACCACCTTGTCGGTAGGGTAGTGACGCTTGTGCAGGCCGGTGCAGATCAGGACGATATGGCCGTCGATCTTGACGCCGGCCTTCGTCTCGGCAGCCTCGAAATCCTTCACGTCCATGTCGCCGAGATCGGGCACGTGCTGCATGTCGAGGCAGATGGCTTTGCCCATGAACATGTCGAGCGGCATCTCGTCGATGGTCGCGCCGCCACGTTTAGTATGACAAAATGAATCGATGTGCGTGCCGACGTGATCCATCATAGCAATAAACGTCGTGCAGCCGCCGAGCGGATCGTCCGGCGTGCCGTTGCCCCAGGTTTCCATCTCATCGTGGGTGAAATGGGGAAGAATAACCGGGCGCGGAAAGAACTTGTGCGCCGGCATGTTGTTGGTGAGGGGTACCGAGAGATCGACAATTTTGCGCGCCATTGGCTTTGCCCCCAAAGCGGGTTCCTTCCATGAGGCCGGAAGGGCGCTGGCCGGGACGCGCAGATCTGGCTTGCTTCGGCGCGTGTGGCGCGAGTGCACCGCGCCTCGCCGCACATCTGGCTATCTCCGCTGACGTCGCCCGCCCGGAATTGACAGCGAATGTTAGTCCTTCGGCGGTCGATGACCAATATTGATTCTGCTGTTGATTCATGCCGGAATTGATATAGATGTATCGCGGTTTCCAGAGGCGGGGACGGCGCATTTGGTCTTTTATGCGATTGCGGCCACCGGAGAACCGGCATGAATCTGCGTCAGCTTCAGTATTTCGTCGAGGTCAGTGAACTTGAAAGCGTGACGAGGGCGGCCGAGCGCTTGCATGTCGCTCAGCCGGCGGTGACCCGCCACATGCGCGCGCTCGAGCGCGATCTCGGTGCGCGCCTGTTCGAGCGCGATGGGCGCGGCATTATTCTCACCAATGCCGGGCTGGTATTTCGGGACCGCGTGCGCACGGTGCTGCGCGAACTCGACCGCGCGCAACTCGAGGTCAAAGCCTTGTCGCGCTCGCCCGGCGGGCGGATCGACTTCGCAATGCCATTCTCGGTCAGCCAGGCGCTCACCCGGGTGCTGGTCGAACGCGTGCACGAGGATTTACCCGGTATCGCGCTGCGGGTAATCGACGGCTGGACCGGTTTCATCATCGAATGGCTACTGCGCGGCCGACTCGATCTCGGCATAATCTACGACTACACGCTCAAGGGCGACGTGCTGCGCACCGAGCCGCTCGCCACCGAAGAGCATTTCCTGCTTTGCACGCCGGGCGATCCGCTTGTCGCCCGCCAATCGGTCACGCTCGCCGAGGTAGCCACGCTGCCGCTTGCGCTGCCGAGCCGCGAGCACGGCTTGCGGATTGCTGTCGAGCAGCTCATGCAGTCAATCGGTTGCGTGTTCCAGCTTCACACCGAACTCGACTCGATCGTCGGGCTCAAGCAGCTTGCCGAGGACGGCGGGGTGTACACCATCCTGCCGCGCGGCGAAATTCAGGAAGATCTTGCCGCCGGCAAGATCAGGACGATCCCCATCACTGATCCTGCTGTGTTCCGCACCCTATTTGTTGCTTGGTCGAACGAGCGGCCAAATACCCCGCAGATGAAGGCTGTGTTAAACATCGCCAAGCGCGAGATTGCCCGGATCATCCGGCACGGCAAATGGGGCAGCACGTTTCTCGGCTGAGACGCTTGGTTTGCCAAAATTATTCGTTTCGAACTAGGGAACTCACAAAGACGATCAAGCAAGGCATTCAGCGCGCAAATGCGATCGGGGGCTGATGTTGCTACATCCGATATTCGTTGTTATCGGAGGTTAGCTTTGTCCGCCTTAACGCGTAGCCAGAATAAGCTGGACGTACGCAAGTTCTCCCCGTCGCAGTATAATACGACGGCAACAGGCATCACAGCACGCCACTTTTTTTTGACGTTTCGCGCTTTCAGCAAAAATCCACTCGAGCAGCCACGTAGAAAAGCTCCTGCCAGAAGCCTTCCCTGACCCCGTGAAATAACTGATCAATGTTTGCCGGAAGCAGCCCTCCTGCCCCACCAGGCTGGCTATAGTCTCAATTTGCTGGTGCTTATGGGCGAGAGCCGCTGTTTGATTGGACGCATCGAGGTGCGCACTTTCAGAAGCCCTCGCGGCCATAAACTTTAGGAGGCCAATATCATTGCTTGTACCGCGACGAGTATGAAGGAGGACAGCAACGGAGGGCTGTCCATCACGCCCGGCTCGACCAAACTCCTGAAGGTAATCCTCGACAGACGATGGGTGCTGCCAGTGAATAACTAGTCGTACGTTCGGAACGTCGAGCCCCATACCAAAAGCACTTGTACAAATGATCCGATCCACAAGCGGACGGCTCTCCCCGACAAACCTTTTTATCAGCTGTTCCCTCTCCCAGGCGGACGCGAGCTGGGAATGATAAAACGGCGTCTCCAAACGCTGATCGTGAAGATAATCCTGCAGCGCCTCGCCGATTTTTCTGGTGGGCACGAAGATCATTACTTTTCCACCGTCCGCCATTTGCGTACGGCATAGCTGAGATATGATCTTCTGCCGTTGACTGAAATGCACCTCCCAACGAAGCAGCGAGATGTTAGGTCGATCTACACCACGAACAAAAACTCGGGCATCGTTCACTCCAAGAGAAGCCAAAACTCGCTTTTGCATCTCCACCCCGGCAGTAGCCGTGAATGCGAGAACCGGTGGCGAGCCGAGAGCTTTGCGAACTTCACTTAGTCGCCCGTATTCAGGACGAAAATCGCGGCCCCATTGATCAATGCAATGGGCCTCGTCGATCACAAGGAAAGAAGGCCTGAGTGACCGAAGCATCTGGAGTTCGCGTTTGTTCTGAACAAAGAACCGTTCTGGTGCTGCGTAAAGGAGCTTGAAGCTCTTGTTGCTCAATAGCTGGTAACGAATCTGCTTCTCGACACTGTCCAGATCGCTGTTGATAAAGGTGGATGGGATTTTGCGCCTAAGAAGAGCAGAAACCTGTTCACCCATGAGTGCTTTAAGGGGGGAAACAACGATGCTCACACCCGGTCGCAAAATGGCTGGCATCTGAAAACAAAGAGTCTTGCCGAAACCGGTAGGGCTGACAACGAGCACGGATTGCCCGCCCAGAGCTGCCTCGACCACCGGCAGCTGGCCGTCGCGAAATCGATCCAATCCGAAGAGGCGTAATGCCGCTCCAAAATTGCGGCTCGCGTCTGATATTGCGCCATAACGATCAAACCACAACGCGAGCCTAACAGCCCACTTTTCCATCACTCGGCGCGCAAGTCGTCCTGCCAGCTTTGGATGATGAGCAGCATGGCACCCGTCACACAACGTCACCAAGTTCGATGGCTCATCCGTTCCTCCTGCGGAACGCGGAAGAAGATGATGCACATCTGCTTCAATAGCGGCGCTCGGAGTTCCGCACTCCACGCACTTGTAGTTGTCGCGCTTGAGCACGGTCTTGCGCACCGTGACCCAGTCTGGTGACCGGACACGAACAGATGACGGCAGCGACATGATCACGATCGGTTGGTGCCCCCAGATTTTGCGCGATGATAGCGCGAATACTAGCGAATGGCCTTGGCGTAGGATCGTTGTTCTGGATTAACGGATATTAAGGCTGTGCTTTTTCCCTCGAAAGCGGTCACATTCGATAACCACGGTTATTGGAGCCAAATCGAAAATAGGCTTTGTTGCAGCGACGAAGTCTTTGGTGCCCCGGTTCCGCCAAACAGAAGGCGCATTGGCAGTGATGTCCGCCGCACCGGAATTTCGTGTATGGCTATATCCCGGGAGCGGTGGTGGCACACGGTTTCTGGGGAGAGGGTCGCCCGGACGCGCGGCGCAGCATGCGGGGGGCCAAGTCGCAATTTGCCATGCGGCGCGTGCGAGCTTCGGCTCGTAGGGCGCCGGCAGCTCGGCATCGTCGCGCGGGCCATATCGCGGATGGTCGTGGCAACGCAGACGCTCAACAATTCGATGGTAATCCGGCACATCTAGCCCAGATAGGTTTCCGAGGCGTTCGTACACATTGCGCGAGCATCCGCTTGCCGCGTCGCCAACGCTGCGTCGCCGTCGCGAGCGAAGCATGTTTAGGTCCCGCTGTTATTCAATGATCGCATGTACAGAAATCCCTCAAGCACAACGCTTTTGCAGCCATTGAAAGCATAATGCTTTCCTTACCATCGAATGTTGTACGGAAAATAGTTGTTTTCCGTACATGCTTGCGCTATGGTGACGGCGATCGATGCGCCAACCGGGAGGATCGCCATGCGCCGCGTCGCCCTCTATACCCGCGTTTCCACCGACCATCAGACCACCGCAAACCAGGAACGCGAGCTGCGCGAAATCGCAGCCCGCATGAATTGGGAGATTGTCAACGTCTACTGCGATCACGGCGTGAGCGGCGCCAAGGGCCGCGACATGCGCCCGGCCTTCGATGCGCTGTGCAAGGACGCAGCGCGCCGCCGTTTCGACATGGTGATGGCCTGGTCGGTCGATCGCCTCGGCAGATCGCTACAGGACTTGCTCGGCTTCCTTTCCGAGCTCCACGCGCTCGGCATTGACCTGTTCCTGCATCAGCAAGGCCTCGACACCACGACGCCGGCCGGCAGGGCGATGTTTCAGATGATGGGCGTGTTTGCCGAATTTGAGCGCGCGATGATCCGGGAGCGCGTTAAAGCCGGCCTTGTCCGCGCGCGCGCCCAAGGCAAGGCGCTGGGCCGCCCGCCGATCGATACCAAAACCGAAGCAGCGATCCGCAAGGCCCTGCAAAAGGGCAAGCTCGGCATTCGCAAGATCGCGGCGACGCTCAACGTCGGGGTCGGCACGGTGCAGCGGGTCAAGGCCGCGCTGCCGGCGTGATCGGCGCCGCACGGGATCGGAGCGCACTCCGCGTCAAATCAGAACGGCGCAGAGCAGCGCGTTAAGTTCTTATTCGCTTCTTAGGCTCCTTGGTTCGGGGCTATCCGGCCCGAACATTGTCCGAACGACTGTCCGACATCAGCGCCTGTGAGACAGATTTAGCGGCTTGAGGAAGGGAGGATTTCTGGCTCATCGTAACCATCAAGGAGTGGAGATGAGACAGAAATCC
>Ga0307428_1000324_pt1 | contig 34441 bp, 28 predicted proteins | sample SalMarWE160240MG_FD_202161 | JGI IMG/M metagenome (GOLD analysis project Ga0307428, IMG submission 202161) | Salt marsh sediment microbial communities from the Plum Island Ecosystem LTER, Massachusetts, United States - WE1603-240 | ecosystem: Environmental > Aquatic > Marine > Intertidal zone >...
CATCCGGGCACACTATGGTTTGTTACCTCCCCATATTCCGGATATACTAATCATCCAAACCGGTTAATTGATGATAGGAGACTTTCACTCCATTAGATTCTCAGCCTTGACGGCTGCTCCAGATTGCTTCGTCCCGCCACACATTTACATCTCCAAACGTCTAAGCTTAAGATTGATTGTTGCCGCTATTATTAAAATTGCTCCTACGAATGTTTGATACCAATAGGCAGGTGCACCTATCATTACCAGGCCAGTTCTCATCATCCCCATAAGAAACGCTCCAAAAAATACTCCAATGATTGTTCCATAACCTCCGGTTAAGAAGGTTCCTCCGATAACCGCTGAGGCAATTGCTTCCAATTCCATTCCTGTTCCAAATGAAGCGTTAGCGATATTAAATCTACTTATTACAATACAACCTGATAATGAGGCCATTAGAGATGATAACATGAAATTTGTTACTTTTACTTTATTTACATTTACCCCCATCGCCCTTGCTACTTCTTTATTCCCGCCGGTTGCAAATACCCAATTCCCGTAACGTGTATTAGTAAGGACAAGTGAAAACAGCAAGGTGAGTAAGACGAACCAGATATGAGAAGGCCGAAAACCATAGCCCATAAATCGGGTTAATATGGTGGGCATAATGATATCGCTTTTATAGCTAACCGACTCACCTCCGGTAACAGCCAAGAGTGACCCTCTTAAAAATAACATCATACCTAAAGTTGCTATAAATGAAGGGATATGGGCTCGTAGGGTTATCATTCCATTACAAAAACCGATAAAAGCTGCAATAGCCAATGTAATAATGAAGGCTACTGGTGAATTAAAGCTATTTGATAAGGTTACAAACAAAAAACCTGATAATGCATAAACACTGCTAACCGAAAGATCGAATTCTCCGGCAATCATTAAAAAAGCTACACCGATAGCCATAATTCCTAATTCTGAAACTATGGTAAGTATCCCGGTAATATTACGTAGGGTTAGAAATTTTGATGAAAAAATAGAAAAAATTGTAAATAATATCAAGAAAGCAAGTATCACTCCAAATTCTGGCCATCTACGTATCTGAGAAAAGTTTAAAAATTGCCCTCGAGTTTCAACTCCTATATTGTTCGTTGACTTTTCCATTAATTCCTCCTAATAGCATTTTTATATAATGTTGGGTGGTGTCTGAGAAATAGCACCACCCAACACATCTAATTATCGCTCCATCCAGTTAAAGTTTACCTGTATCCTTCTTTAACTAAATCCTCTAAGGCAGGAATATTGTCTGCAGTAATGACAGCTGGTCCTGTGGAGACTGGTGCCGGTGGAGGAATATAACCATACTTTGCACTTAAATAAGCAAATACTACTCCCAGGTAACCCTGTATGTATTGTTGCTGATCCATGGTAAACATTACTTTACCTTCCTGGATGTATTCGAGTATCTTGGAAGAGCTATCCATTTGGGCAATCTTTACATCTACTCCTACTTTTACCCCATCTGCTTCTAAACGTGGGATTATAGTCTCTGTACGCATAGTGTTTGAGCAGAAAATTGCATCAGTTTCCGGATGTGCTTTTAAATAAGCAGCTACCATTTCGGCACCTTTAACTGCATCCTCAGTAATGTCCAGAGATTCTGCAATCACACCTTTTGCTTTCATGGTATCTATGTAACCTCTTCCTCTTGCTTCAATGTGAGTGGCTCCTGGATGATGGTTAGCAAATATTGCGCGTTTGGGAGTAAATCTCGCTAATGTCTCCTGAGCTGCCTTAACTCCGATAAAGTAGCTATCTTCACCAACATAAGTTAAAACAGGTATCCTGTCTTCGGGGTCTCTAAGGTCTGGTGCATTAATTGCTACTACCGGTAGTCCTTTAGCAATCTCTGCTCGAAGGGATTCATCCATAGCCTCAGGTGCAGTCAGGGTGCAAACCAAAGCGTCGGGTTCGCTTGCCAAGGCCGCCTCTACATAAGCCATAAACTCTTCAAGTTTAAATACTGCAGGTCCGGTATAAATTACTTCTAAATCATCATACAGATCACCTGCGTCGAGTGCCCCCTTTTCGCAAACTTTCCAGAATGGGTCAGCAATGCCACCATGAACTACTACATAGATTTTATATTCTTTTTCTGCTGCAAAAGAAGATAGGAAGATACTCGAAAATATAAAGATCACTAAAAAAATAAGCAAACCAATTTTTAAATTATTTTTCATTTTTTACCTCCTAAAAAATTTTAAAATTTTAAAAAACATTCAGGAAAAATTTTCTTCTTATATCTCACCTCCTCTTATTGGTTCCCTGCTATCTAAAGGAAAATTTCTTTTTCAGGGTATATTCACAGGGAGTGTTTTAATTTTTCAAAAAGCTAATTTTGGTAATTTTTACACCAAAGAAGTTAAATTGATCAACAGTATAAATAATGCTTAGTAAATCAATTTCTAGTATCAGCCTAGACAATTTTAAATATTAAATGCGAACGATTGCATATAATAATTAAAATCCTATAAAATTTTTTTCTTTGGTTTATTTTGATTAAATCACTTCTTTTGATTTCTAATTTTCGAGTATCCGTACTTAGTTTTATTCATTAATTGCTTGCTGAGCTCATTAACAAAAATTCAAAATGGTGATAAAAATAAGAAGGCATTTTCAGTGAAATTTTATAATTATGCATTCGATTGCAGGTGATTTTATTTTATAATAAGGCAATCCCTCTTGTCAAATATTAAATTACTTTTTTTAAAATTTTTTCCAGATAATTTTTATTTTAATACTAATTGATTTTTCTATATTTAAAATGAAATTACTAAAAGGCTATGCTATACTAATTTATAGAACCTCAAGAATAATTTCCAAATCACAAAATAATACAATTGAAAATTATGGATTCCAAAACATAAAAAAGGAGAACTAAGATGATTAAAAGATCAAAAATTAGTCTTAACAGAATCATTTATCCAAAATTGAAATTAGAGAATTTTTTTAAATTTGCTAAAGATTTGGGGTTGAATAAAATCGAACTACGCAATGACCTTCCCGGAGGAAAGATAATTGATGGCTATACTGCTGGGCAGCTGAAAGAACTTTTAAAAAAATACGGAGTGGAAATATTAACTATTAATGCTTTACAAAAATTTAATTTAGGCGCAATTCTGTCACAAACTATAAAGGAATTGAAAAAATTAATTAATCTTTCACTATCTATTGGTTGCAAGGCTATTGTATTATGCCCCAATAATGATGTTAATGATAAAAGGAATCCAGAGGAAATTTTTAAAGAAACAGTAAAAACCTTAAAATCTTTCGGACCTTTGTTTCAGGATAGCGGTATAAAAGGTTATTTAGAACCTTTGGGATTTGAAGAATGCTCTCTTAGGTCGATAGTTACAGCGATGAATGCTATTCAAGAATCAGGTTATCCTGTCTATAAAATTGTTCATGATACCTTTCATCATCATCTCGGTCCTGATACCTTTGACATAATTGAAAACGATTATGATATTTCTTATACCGGATTGGTTCACATCTCCGGGGTAGAATGTAATATCTCTGTTGAAGAATATAGAGATAATCATCGTGTTTTAGTCACTGCACAAGATAGGCTTCAAACCAAAGAACAGATAGAATTACTCCTCAAACTTGGTTATGCGGGAAATATTTCTTTTGAACCTTTCTCTAAGACAATACAAGAAATGGAGATCGAAAAGATAAAATCAGCTATTGACCATAGCATAGAATATATAAGTAACTAAAATAAGAAGCAGCATTCCCGTTCCTCTCTTTTTCTCCTTTGCTGTAGAAAAAGGGCATTCCTGAAAATACTCTCTATTGATTTTTTATCTCTACTACATCCTCCCTGTTTTAATATAATAATCTATCATTTTATTGATTAATTTTTTACCATTGGGAGTAATCCAAAATTTTTTAATAACCTTAATTTTTATCCCGGGAAATATATCTCCCTTTTGAGTTCTGACTATCCCCAGCCATTGTAAATATTCTATTAGAATTGTCTCAATTGCTGAAGCTAAATCATTAAGCAGGCTTTTAGAAAATTTTACTTCTTTTCCCTTGGGGCTATAGATCTTGATTACAAATTCTTTCATACTTATTTTTCTATTTATCTTATATTCATCAATACAATAAAGTAAGGCAATAAAATTTTCCTGATATTCTTTAGCCTGATTATCCCAATAATTAGTAGCCAGGAACTTTGTCCAATTCGCTTTTTCAACCCAGATAAAAAACAATTCAAAAAGTTTTTCTCCATAAGATTTCTCACAAAATTCTTTAAAACGACCAACGTTTACCTTGATCCAACCCTTCTTATCTGTATAAATAAACCTTGCTGCTCGAGACAATATATCTATAAAATAGATATATCTTTTACTAACTTCTTCTCCTCTTTTTTCTTCCTCACCTAATGAAATGAAACTATCCCTATTTATAAAATCTTCCTCTATTGATTTTATATGCTTAAAAGGAATCCATTTGTTTTTTAAAGTAACCTTTACGCGATTTTTTATAAAATAGTTTACAAAAGTTTCTAAATCTTCTGCCAGAGGACTATCTTTTTTGCTTAAATCAGTTAAATCAATATATTCTTCCTTCATTCCACAGCTTACAGGTGTTATAGTCATTGAAAAGGTGAAACCCTTTCTAGGGCTGCCCAATCTTTTTCTTTCATCTGAAATTACTTCCCAGGGAGTTTTGCCGTCAAGCTCTTCCTGGGGTTGTTGAAGCCATTGATCCTGACATTTCTTAATCGCTTTGTCTAATTCTTCTTTATTGGAAAAATTATTCGGATTAATGCTCGATTGAATCTGGTGCATTAAATCCAGAATCAATTCTCTTTCCCGGGGTCCCATACTCTGCTCATTAACTTTCTGGGGAGATTCTCCCTGAAATTCATCACGGGAAGAAAGATTCCAGAAATCCATAAATATTTTTTGAAATTCTATTAATTCATCTTCAGAGGAAAATTTAAATTTTCCCGACAATTCTCTCATTAGAGGAAAAGGATCGGTAATTTTATTTATCTTCTTTCTAAGATTTTTGATAGAAGGCGCTTTTTCCCCTAAATATTTTTTTAAAAAATGTTTTAGCTTTTTTTCTACAAATTCCAGACTGTTTTCCTCTACATCAAAATTTTGACATGCCTGATAAATTTCTTTCTCTATCATTAAAGGGGTAATTGATTGAATAATCTCAGAAGGGTCATTTTTCCGTAATCTTTTTAATGAATAGGCAAAATCTTTTGGGCATAATATATTAAAATTACATAAAGCATAATCTGTTTCATAAGGTAAAATGCGTCCTACAATATGGTCTCCTTCTTTGATTTGATAGGTAGCATTACTTTCCCACACTTTATATTCTTGATTAAAAGTAAAATTCTTAGCTATAAAATAAGAACCAACCACAACCTTGACAATATTAAAGATATCAAAGATATCATTTCTAAATCCCAGGAGAATATTCCGGTCTTTTTTATTATATTTAAATAAATTATTGGATAAAAAAACTTCTAAGGGACTCGTTTCATAATATTGAGAAACACAAGTGAAAATATAATAATCGGCAAACCTCTGCTCGACGGAATTTATTTCTTCAAATGTTTTGTAATACAACTCAGGAGTGGTAGTAAAAAATCTTTCTCTTTCTTTGATTAATTCTTTAGATAAATAGGGATCTCTTTCACAAAATTCCATTATCTCAATAATAAAGTCAATAATTTTGGTATCGAGTTTCATAATAGTTTCCTGCTTTCTATTCTATATAGTTTTTGCATAATGCATAAAAATTTTAATTTTTTTTAACAAATCAAAATGGATAGTTGGTGAATTGGTAAAATATATTAAATGTAAGGGGGTTTAACTCCAACGGTGACCGTTCTCTATACAGGTTCAATTCCGATACTATTTAACCACTCAATAACTTTTTTATTCAACCTTTCATCTCTAAATTTAAACCATTTTTCTCTATAATCCGGATAATCTGCTATTACATTTTTGAAACGCCTGAAAGCTCCCTTTCCATCTAAAGCTATATCTAATTTTTCCCTCAATAATTCATCCTCTACCTTCTCGGCGAATTCAACCATTAAATTATATCCTTCATACGATGGCCTCTCAGGGATGCAAATATAACGATCAGGGTTATTAAATAATATATCCTGGGCTAATTTAATATCCTCTTTCTGCCAATCAGGTAAATCTTCTCTTAGCTTATCTTCATCTTCTTCGGCATATCCAAATATTTCCTCTGAGGTAACAATAACCTCTCCTGTTTCTTTATCAAGATAGTAATCCATATCCATTCGGTTTGTATCTTCCATGGCATTAGCAATCATTTCCAGATCTGCTTTTAATTTTTTCATAATTTTAAGCTCTACCCCCTTCTCATCTAATATTCCGACATCCGCCCTACTCTCTCTTCCTTACTTGTCTTAAAAAGCCAGATGGAGAAACTTCTTGTATGTCAGGGGACTTCCCCAATTTATCTAATTTAAAAACAAAAATAGGTGTCCCTAATATTTCCGAACTTGTAAGAAATCCTTACAAGTTGTCGTTCGGTCAGCTTCGGCATACGATACTTCAATATTCATCGAGCCGTCTAGTGATTTATAAAAAAACGATTTGATTGTCAGGTAGTTTTTCATAAGTTTATACCTCAACTGCACCGCTCCTCCGATAAATGGGTGTCTGTCCCTATTATCCTATTATTATCCTATTATCCCTATTATCTATCTTATCTGGTTAAGAAACTCTTCAGATACTATAGCTCGTCCACAAAAAGTTATCAGATTATTGAGCTAGTACATGTGTCCCCTTGACAATTAATGTTGCATTTATACATAAAGAAACACTCTTTACTTATCTTCCTTTAAATACCATTTCCACAAAGGAATATAATTTATCTTCTTACCCCTAATATTTTCTTCGGCTTCATAATCATCAGTAATAATCAGTCCCTCTTCAAGATTAAATTCTTTCATTGCCTTAAGTAAAGCTCTGATCTCTCTATTTTTTGTCTCTGGTCTATTTACTTCCCAACAAACTTGAATAAGTTGCTTGACCTTCAAATCTTCTTTGATTAAAAAATCAACTTCTCTATGATTAACATCTTTCCAATAGTATATTTCTAAATTAGAAGCAAGCATCTCTTTCCTTTTTAATTCCAGAAATACCAGGTTCTCTGCAAGTCTCCCCATATTCTGACTGAATCTAAAACCAATAGTATTTGCCAGACCAACATCTATGGCATATACTTTTCGGGGGCTTTTTTCTTGTTCTCTAAACTTATAAGAAAATCTTTTAAGGAAAAATAAAATGAAAGTATCTTCCAAATAACGAGAAAATTTTTCCACAGTATCTACTGAAATATTTAAAGTTCTCTCCAGTGAACTAAAAGTTATCAATGAAGAAATATTACCTAAATAAAATTTAGCCAGAGAAACTAACTCTTTGCTCTTTCGTATTTTAAATCTTCTTACAATATCTTTATTTAATATATCTTCAAAGTAATTTAACAGAATCTGATTTTTTTCTCCTCCCAGGACTACCTCGGGGAAAGAACCAAATTTAATATACTCTCTTAAAAGCCTTTTGATCTCAATCTCCTTATTTACAATTTCAAATCTTTTGGATAAATCCATATTTTTAAATTTTAGAAATTCTTTAAATGAAAGTGGAAAAATAACTAAATCTAAATGTCTTCCGGTAAGCAAAGTAGATAATTCTCTACTTAACAATTTTGCATTGGAACCGGATATAATAATTTTTGCCTTATCTAACTCATGTATTGTTCTTACCCATTTTTCCCAATCCTTTACTTCTTGAATTTCATCAAGAAAAAGATAGGGTTTTTCTTGAGGATTTAAAAATTCTAAATAGACATCATATATTTGTTGTAAGGTTTTCGTATTTAGTTCTACAAAGCGAGGATCTTCAAAATTAACAATCAATATGTTGTTTTTTCCAATACCTCCTTCTATTAAGGTTTTAGCTGTTTGTCTCATTATAAAAGATTTTCCGCTTCTTCTTGCCCCGGTAATGACAATAATATGAGAGCTTTCATGGAAATTTTTAATTTTATTTAGATAATATGGGCGATTGATTCCCGTATTTAGATCCTTGTCCCAGAAATTCCAATCTCCCAATATTTTAATTATTTCATTTTTATCCATTGTATCACCTTGTATTCGGTATAATTTTTTATTTTTACCGATTATTAACAATACTATTCTATAATAATCTCTTTTTTATGTCAACTTTGACAATTTAACCCTATAAAATAGCCAAAACCCTAAGTTTCAATCATCTGATTAAGAATTCCTCATATCCTATAGGTTGTTCCGCTAAGAGTTACCGAATTATTTATTAAAATAGGTGTCCCTATTATATTCTGTGGAATATTTTTAAAATTTTCACTTATACGGTTTTTTCTAATACTGCATATATTTTATAAGCTCAATTTGACCTTGTAATTCATTATCCTCAAATATCTTGCTCCTAAGAGGAAGGGCTAATTCCGGGTCAATAATCCATTCGGCTATCATTTTATCCTCTTCATTAGCCTGGAAAAGCTGGCATACAAAGCCTTCTCTTCCCGCAATCTTCTCCTTGCCTATTACCTTTACTATCCCTGCTCCAAAGAAATTCATCTTTTCTCCTACCTTTAAATCCATCTGGCTAAAGAAAAAGGCATAAGCAGGATTAATCACCAGCATATTTAAGGATATTCCGTAAGCGCCCCATAAGCCGAAAGCTGTTTCTGGTCCTAATTCGTCTTTGGTCAAGGTTCCTTTGGTAGTATAACTAACTTCAAAGACTTCCTCACCGCTTGTAGATTTTTCACTACTTTTTTTGATATCCAGAATATAAATGGCTTCCCCTTTCTCTTCATCTTCTTCTAATAAAATTTTATACTCAAAATACTCATTTCCTTTGAACTGGTAGGGCTCCCATTTTTCTGCCCAGACTACTTGTCCTATTCCAAATAAAAATAACCCTATCAGCACTACAATTAAAAATTTCTTTCCTGTCCTTTTCATTTTATTATTCCTCCTTTTTAATTTTTCTTTATATATTTTTAAATTCAACAAAAGATTTAAAAATCCTTCTTTTGAGAAAAACCCCACTGAAACCCTTATAAAATAAGGCTTTCCGCCTACATCTAAAATAAGCCATTTTAAGCTATCTTAAACGCTTATTTCAAAAATATGAACAATCACCTTAGGCCACCTCAAGAAACGCAGCTACGACGATATTTCTCTGAAACCCTTATTTTGCAAGGCTTTCAGACTATTAAAAATAGGCTTTTTAGCCATTTTTTGCCTCATTTTCTCCCTATTTTGGAGCCACTATCAACATCCTATATACCAAAAAAACGCAGAAACCCTTCTGTTTACTACGTTTCAGAACCTTACTATTTTTTCCTATAAAAACTTATAATGCTCTAATTCTACATATATTTATCTACCTTACTTATGCCGTATCTTTCGCAATAACAGAGAAGATGGATTCCCGCGTGCGCGGGAATGACAGAGGGGAAAGTGTGTAAAACCTGTAGAAAAGAAATTTGCTGAAACCCTTGTAAATAAATGGTTTCAAGGAGGGTAAATATATCAAAATAAGGACGTGTATCCCCCTGACATTTTATTCTTATTTTTCTTCCCAGTTTAGAGACCTACTGACTGCTTTCTTCCAGCCCTTATATAATTTTTCTTTTGTTTTTTCATCCATATTGGGGGAAAATTCTTTATCTACTTTCCACTTTTTGGCAATTTCGTCTTTATCTTTCCAATAACCAACCGCTAAACCAGAAAGATATGCCGCTCCTAAAGCAGTAGTCTCTGCAATTTGAGGTCTTACCACTGGAACTCCCAGAATATCAGATTGGAATTGCATCAAGAAGTTGTCTCTAACTGCTCCTCCATCCACTTTTAATTTTTTTAGATTAATTCCTGAATCTTTCTGAATAACTTCCAGGACATCACGGCTCTGATAAGCTATTGATTCTTCTGCTGCTCTTAGGATATGTTCTTTCTTTGCCCCCCGGGTCAGTCCTACAATGATACCCCGAGCATACATATCCCAATAGGGGGCACCAAGGCCCACAAAGGCAGGGACAAAATAAACCCCGTGGGTATCTTTAACTTTTAGGGCATATTTTTCAATTTCAGCTGAACTTTTTATCAGTCCGATTTCGTCTCTTAACCATTGCACTACTGCTCCGCCTATAAAGATACTCCCTTCTAAGGCATATTCTACTTTACCATTAACTCCCCAGGCAATAGTAGTCAAAAGACCATTTCTGGAAGGAACAATTTTTTCTCCGGTATTCATCAAAATAAAGCATCCGGTTCCATAGGTGTTTTTAGCCATCCCCGGCTCATAGCAGGCCTGGCCAAAAAGGGCGGCCTGCTGGTCTCCGGCATCACCGGAGATGGGAATTTCCCTACCAAATATCTCTTTATCTGTGCTGGCATAAATATAACTTGAGGGCAGAACTTTGGGGAGCATCTCTCGGGGAATATCCAGTTCTGTTAATATCTCCTCATCCCAATCGAGATTATGAATATTAAATAACATTGTGCGGGAGGCGTTAGTATAATCGGTTACGTGAACTTTGCCTTTAGTTAGATTCCAGATAAGCCAGCTATCCACTGTACCAAAGAGGAGTTCTTTTTTTTCGGCTCTTTCCCTGACCCCATCTACATTATCTAAAATCCATTTAATCTTGGTGCCGGAAAAATAGGCATCAACCACCAGCCCGGTCTTTTTTTGAATAATCTCCGCCAGCCCTTTCTTTTTAAGCTGGTCACATATAGGAGCAGTCCTTCGGCATTGCCATACGATAGCATTATAAACCGGCTTACCGGTTTTTTTATCCCAGATTATGATAGTCTCTCTCTGATTGGTGATACCGATAGCAGCTATGTCTTTGGATTCTAAGCCAGCCTTATCTAAGGTAGTTTTCGCTACTTCTATCTGAGAGGACCAAATTTCTGTGGGGTTATGTTCTACCCAACCCGGCTTAGGATAGATTTGTTTAAATTCTTTACTGGCGGTACTAACTATAGTTCCATTATGATTAAAGATTATCGCCCGGGAACCGGTAGTCCCCTGATCCAGAGCCATGATATATTTTGCCAATGATTACACCCCTTCCGACTATTTCCTCATTATCTGTTTCATGTAAAATATAATAACACATCTTTAAATTAAAAAATAAAAAAATTGAGGCTTAAATTAAAAATTTTTTTAAATATATTCCTTTCTATACTATTTAATCATTCGACAATATGTTTAAAAATCCTTCTTTTCAAATAAAAAAGCCCTTTAGTATTTAAACTAAAGAACTACGATTTTCTTGACTCCGCATACAACCAATATATTAATTAACTCTATTTTGAGGTTCTCTTCCTTCTAAAACATCAATTAAATTCTGTGCAGCTTGAATACTCATATTTTCTATAGCTTCTTCGGTATAGGCACCAATATGTGGAGTCATTATTACATTATCCAATTCCTTCAAAGGAGATTCTCTGAGGGGTTCATTATTATAGACATCTAAAGCTGCTCCTCTTAATTTATTATTCTTTAGAGCATCATAAAGAGCCTCTTCATCTACTATTCCACCACGTGAAGTGTTAATTAAAAATGCACTTTCTTTAATTTTTTCTAATTCTTCATAGCTAATCATGTTTCGTGTAGCATCATTTAAAGGAATATGAATTGTGATATAATCTGATTTTCGAAGAAGTTTTTCCAAGTTAACATATTTAATACCATATTTTTGTACAAATTTTTTGTCTTTAACTATATCAAAAACAAGAATATTCATTTCGAAACCTTTGGCTCGCTTAACAACTTGTCTGCCTATCTTTCCAAGGCCGATAATTCCAATTGTTTTCTTCCAGACTGACTTACCAATAATTTTTCCCCACTTAGCACTTTTTGTTTTTTTATCGGCTTCAGGAATTCTTCGGGCTAAACTCAATATCAACCCAAAAGCCAAATCTGCTACAGCATCAACATTGGCTGTAGGAGTACTCGTTACTATAATTTTCTTATTTGTTGCCATATTTATATCAATATTATCTACACCTGTTCCATATTTGGATATTGCTTTCAATTCATTTGCTTCTTCAATTATTTCAGCACTGAGTTCATCTATTCCAATTATAATCCCATCTACATCTTTTATAAGTTTTAACATCTCCTCTTTTTTATAAGGTCTACCGGTATTATTTCTTTTTATTTTATAACCCCTTTCTGTAAGCATCTTTATGGACTTATCTGAGAACGAAGCAAAGGAGCGGGGAGTAATTAATATTTTCATATAAACAAACTTCCTTTTTTTTAAATCCCAAATAAATTGATAACAAAATATCATTAAATAAAAGTTATAATACTAATTAATTCTATAGCTATCCGCCTGAAATCATGGGCAAAATTATTAGTTCATCGCCATCCTTAAGAATCGTATTCTCTTTCTTCAGCTGATTAATTGACCTATTATTAACCATGACAATTGCTGTAGACACAACTTTCTTATATTCTATCTGATATTTATCATCAAGTACTTTAAATACATCCTTCACATTTACTTTATCATTCTTCAAGAATAATTCTTCTTTTGAATGTCCACTAATCTTTTTAAAATTCAGAAAATATTTTACTTTAATCTTCAAAATAACTCACCTTTTCAAGTTAAAATATCATCTAAGCTTAATTCATACAATCTTTCTTTGGTGGGTCTACCATCCATATCCCAGCCTCGAACTTCATAATACTCATCAAGCATTGTATTATAAATTTCATCACTGACAACATGCCCCTTTGCTTGACCTTCCGGCATTTTCTCTTTTCTTAATCTTTCTGGAATCATATCATCTTTCCTAAATCTACCTTCGCCATTGATAATTAATCTTTCTAAAGTATATATTCTTTCACCAATAGTCATAAGCTCCGGAGTAAAATCATAACCGGTTAAATATTCCAAGACTTTACCTTTAGGTTTATCAGTAAAACCATATCCGCTTCTAACAACGGTACAAATACCCAGTGAATCTATATAACCTCGAGTATCCTGAATAGATTTTATTAATTTCCCTTTTCCTTCAACGGCAAAACGGTCATATTCACCTGATAAAAGTTCATCTCGAATACTCCAACCCCCAACATTATGACAAGCACCTCGGCTTGAAGTTCCATAAGTCAATGCATTACCGTAAAAACCCCTCGGATCATAAGCTGCTAAGGGCAACCCTTTCACATGCATCATATATTTTTGCATTTTCGGCATTTTCTCAGCGATACCTAACATGCCCTCTGCTAACAAATCTCCAATATCTTCTCTTTTCGCTATTTTCTCAATCATATTTACCATAGCTACTCCATTGCCAAATTTAAGCTCAAGTCCACCAGTATCTTTCTTAGTAATATACCCTCTTTCAAATAACTCCATTGCAAACCCAATAATAACCCCAACAGACATAGTATCTATGCCCAGCTCATCACAAATTTCATTTCCTTTAATAATGGCTGCAAAATCACTAACCCCACAAACAGCTCCCAAAGTACCTATAGTTTCATATTCTGGATCTGATTTCGCTCCTTTAAAATTACCTTCTTTAACTTCACATAACTGGGAACAGGCTACTGGACATCGAAAACAGGCCTGGTTTTTTATAAAGAAGTTTTCTTTCATATATTCTGCTGTTATAGTATCAATCCCATCAAATACTCCAGTTTGGAAATTGCGTGTTGGATAACAGCCAAGTTCGTTCATAACTGCGGTATATTGGGCTGTGCCATATTTAGTATGATTGGCTTTGCTTTTACGTACGTAAGAAATAGCATCTTTTACAACGCTTTTAAATTTATTAGGTTCGTTTACGGCTATTTTACCAGTCCCTTTTACAGCTATAGCTTTTAAATTTTTTGAAGCCATAACAGCTCCTGCACCACCACGCCCAATGCTTCTTTCGCCAATTTGAATACATGATAATTTAACTCTATTCTCAGCTGCTGGACCACATGAAAGAACCTGATCTTCTCTTCCTACTTTTTCTTTCAGTTTTTTATTAACTTCTTTGGTGTTTTTACCCCAAAGATTTCCTCCTTTTTCAATTTTTATTTGATTGTCCTCGATCAAAATATAAACAGGTGTGTCTGCTTTTCCTTCTATAATAAGGCCATCATATCCACTTTTCTTAAGATGCGGGCCAAAAAACCCTCCACCATTTGAACATAAATATTGCCGGGTTTCAGGAGATTTAGTAGCCAATCCTATTTTTGTGGTAGCTGGTCCTGTTGTACCAGTCAATGGTCCGGTAAAAAATATTAATTTATTATCAGAAGATAATGGCTTAATATCATTACCAATTTCATCATAATAAAATCTTGCCGCCAAACCGCGTCCGCCTAAAAACTTTTTCTGCCATTCAGGATTAATTTTTTCCTCTTTTATTGTTCTATTGGTCAGATTTATTCTTAAGTACTTTCCTTGATATCCTCCAGAAAACATTTAATCAACCTCCTTTGTCTCAAGTAACAAGGTATTTATTTGCTTTATACTCCACTTTTCCTTCTATTCACCTTTCCTCTTCATTTTTTGAAATTCTCCTACTCTGAATGACTGATTATTTTTTTATTTTTACTTTGCAATTTGCGAAATTAAAGTTTAACATCCGATTCTAAAGAGCAAATCGTCTCCTTCGCCATTGATCAAAAATAACAACACCAATAATGATTAAACCCAGAATAACTCGCTGCCAGAAAGCAGAGACATTGAGTAAGTTCAAACCGTTACCCAGTGTGCCCATTATAAATGCACCAATAACTGAACCAACAACACCACCTTCACCACCAAAGAGATTTGTTCCGCCAATGACTACAGCAGCAATACTCTGCAATTCCGCTCCTTCTGCCATTAAGGCATTGGCTGAATTTAGACGGCCGGTGAGGACAATGCCAGCAACTCCAGCCAGTAGTCCCATAATAGTATATGCCATGATTTTGGTGCGCACAAAGCTGATACCTGAAATTCTAGCAGCTTCCCGGTTGCCTCCTACAGCATAAATAGCCCGGCCTAACGTAGTACGAGTCATAATCATCCAGCCCAGGATAGTTATAACTACAATAACTAGAGCCGGAACCGGTACACCTAAAACGTTACCGCTACCCAGCCAGATTAGTCCTGCGGGCAAATATCCTACAAGTTTGAGGGCAGTGAAGTGTGAGGGAACCGGCAGACCCTGCGTCAAAATCAGTGCTAAACCTCTTGCTGTAGTCATCATGGCCAGCGTAGCAACAAAATCGGGTATCCTTCCCTTGGTAATGACGACACCGGTTATAAATCCCGTTAGTGCCCCCGTCCCCAGACCCAAAAGTATACCAACTGCCAGATTGAGTCCCCAGTATGATACTGCTACCGCAGACATTGAAGCTGAGAGAGCAAGGACAGCGCCAACAGATAAATCAATACCTGCACCAATGATAACTATGGTCTGACCTATAGCAAGGATGGCGTTGATGGAAGATTGTCTTGTTATATTCAAAAAATTACTCAAGGTAAAGAAATACGGGGTAGCAAAAGCAAGATATATAATCAGGAAAAGCAGTGCTACAATTGGACCCCCCTTTAGTAGAATTTTCCTGATTACTTCGCCCCCCATAGAGATCCACTGATTCATTAAAGATACTTCCGAAGGCACTTTTGAGGGTAACGTGCTCTTGGGATTATTTTTTATAGTAGATAGTTTTTTTCTTTGTTCCCCCATAATTTTTCCTCACTTTTTCCTAATATTTTTATATCTTAACTGGCACTTTTTAACAGTTTCTCCTGTGTTGTCTCTCCTCTTCGATATTCCGCAGTAACAGTTCCTCTTCGCATTGCAAAAATACGGTCAGCCATAGCTAAAATTTCTGGTAACTCAGAAGATATCATAAGGATTCCTACTCCTTCCTTAGTCAACTGATTAAAAAGCTGAAAAATCTCGGCTTTTGTTCCTACGTCAATACCCCGTGTGGGTTCATCAAAAATCAAAATCTTCGATCCACTGCACAGCCACTTGGATAAGGCAACTTTCTGCTGATTACCACCACTAAGATACATGAGCTTTCTAGTCAAGTCAGGGGGATGGATACGCAGTTCATTAACATAGTTTTCTCCTACTCGCCGCTCTTTTCGGTGCTTGAGCAGACCTAACTGCGAGATTTTTTTCAAACTGGCTAAAGTTATATTTGACACTACGGACATTGGGTGTATGAGGCCATCTTTTCTATCTCTGGTGAGATAACCCAATCCTAACCCGATTGCCTCTTCAGGAGAAGATATAGTAACTCTTCTATCATTAACATAGATTTTACCACTATCAATCTTTTCCAATCCAAATAATGCACGGACAAGAGTAGTACACCCAGCTCCCAACAGACCAAAAATGCCCACTATCTCCCCTTCATGTAAGGTGAAGTTCACTTGGTGAAGTTTATCTCTTACCTCCAGATCTCGAACCTTCAAGATAATCTTACCAGGATTTGTCTCCTCTTTAGGAAACTGTTCCTTAAGTTCTCTTCCCACCATCATCCGAATAATAGTATCCTCGTCGGCTTCATTCACGGGTAATGTAGCAATCCTTTTCCCATCTCTCAGAACAGTTACTCGCTGGCCCACCAAGGGAACCTCGGATAAGCGATGGGAGATATAAATAATAGAGATTCCTCGTTCACGCAATTCATTTACGAGGTTAAAAAGTCGTTGCCGCTCCTCTTCTGATAGAGCTGATGTAGGTTCGTCGAAGAGTAAAATTTGTTCATCTAAAGATAAAACTTTAGCGATTTCTACGAGCTGTTGTTCAGCCAGACCAAGATGCCTTACAGACACAGTAGAGTCAATATTTAAGTTCAGTCTCTTCAAAATTTGTTGAGCCTTTTCATATATTCCTGGCCAATCAATAAAGAAAAACCTACGTCTGGGTAATCTACCTAAAAAGATGTTCTCAGCTACACTCAGGCTGGGAATGAGACTCAACTCTTGATAAACCATGCCGATTCCCAATGAACGAGCATGATAAGGGCTGATTATTTCGACCTGCTTACCCCGCAGGATGATACTGCCACTATCTTTGGACAAAGAACCGCTAAGGATCTTCACTAAGGTAGATTTACCAGCACCATTTTCACCTAAGAGAACATGGGTCTCTCCTTCATAAAGGTCAAAATCTACATGATCAAGGGCATGAACGCCCGGAAAACTTTTATCAATAGCATCTAATCGTAATAAAGGCTCTCTTGGCATTTCTCTTCTTCTCCTTCAGAAAAATAAGCATACTGCACTATTATAGGTCCACAAGATAAACAAGTAACTATCCATTTTTATGGAACTTAGCAGTGTCCTCTATTAGAAAGTTACTCGTTCATTTATTTTGCACAGTAACATTATCGAAAAATTAAAAAATCTCATATTTATATAAAATACAACATAAAAAGTACAAAAAAATAGATTATAGAAATCAACTTATATTAAGTTTGTTATAAAGACATAGAGGGGACCCTTATAAAGGGACCCCTCTTGCCATAACTTATTTTGCCAGATATTCAGCCTTGATTGCATCCCAGTCTATAGGCTCAAGCTTGGGTTCAGGATAAAATTCATCCGCATTTTCCTTATACATTGTCCTTGGCCTAATGTCGAAAATCGGAGGGACATCTAATTCCAGAGCTGCCCTAACCGCATATTCGACTCCGTACCAACCCCAGTCAGCAAATCCATGAGTTGTTTCTGCCACCATTCTTCCTTCACGCACCCTCTCCGCTGATTCCGGTGTAACATCATTGGTGAATATTTTCACCTCATCTTGCCTGCCTGCAGCCTCAGCAGCTAACATTGCACCCATACCCATCTCATTAGACGCCGCCCACATAAAGTCGAGCGTTCCTGAAGGATTGGCTGTGAGAAAATCTTCCGCTGCCTTGATACCTTTCTCTCGATTCCAGTCCGCTGGCAAAGTACCTACTATTTTAATACCTGGATACTCATCAATCACCTTGTGAAAACCGATCAATCGAGCTGTAGAGAAGAAACCACCCGCAATACCCTCGATAATGGTTCCGGTTGCTTTTATGGCTGCTTTTTCTTCTGCTGTGACAGTAGCATATAAGTCTTGCCACCATTTTAGATCAAGGTATTCTCCCGGTTTAACCGCAATTTTTCTTCCCGTACCTAACACACCCGGTCCACCAAAATAATCCAGTACGGTATGGGCAGAAACCTCAGCTGCTTCGCCATTATCGAAACCGATATAAGAGGCTACCTCAACTCCTGCAATGGGTTCCAGTAAGTTTACAATTATCACCGGGATACCAGCTTCATTAGCTTTACGAATAGCAGGAATAATCACTTCCACTTCTATAGGCGAGATGGCAATTACACTTACATTCATGGTAATAAAGTCTTCGATAATTGACACCTGATCTCCAAAAGCAATATGTGAGGCCGGAGCCCGATAGATGATACTAGCAGTGATTCCATTAAGAGAAGCATCGTAAGCACCTACCTCGAAGTAATGTGTTGCAGTTCTAAAAACTCCGGTGATATCAGGCGGTGTCCAACCTATAACTATTTCCCGGGGTAATTCTTTTGCAAATACCCCAAACGAACTTACAGTTACTAACAAAGCAACAACAAGAATTATTAATAAACTTTTCTTAATCACCTTCTAATACCTCCATTTAATTAAAATTAGGTTAATCATCTTCAAACAAACTAAATATGTTTTATTTCATAATCACCTCCTTCTTTTAAAATTTGTATAGTTATACGTAATCACCCCCTTCTTTTTTGTATTTAAAGCTAATTATAATTATGAGCAGTTTCCCTATATGCTCTTTCTGATATATATTATTTTCCTTCCATTTCATCTATTTTAGATATCATAATATTTATTTAATAATTAGGATTATCTATTACTTTGATTTGCCCATTTTTCTCTACAATTAATTTACCAAATCCTTGACTCTCAATAATTCCATAATTATGTCCGGCCTCACCAGGATAAACTGCAAAAAAGATTAATGGTGTATTTCCAGTATTTATCGTCCTATGAGCCCAATATGGGGGAATATAGGATATACTACCTGATTGCATATCAAGGATCTTAACTTCTGTATCTTTCTTCTGCATTAATAATTTACCTGTTCCCTGTAATACTAAATATATTTCTGCAGTATTTTCTTGTTCATGAAAATGTCCTTTGGTCATATGGTATTCGTCACCTACTCGTCCAGGATAGATAATGCTGGTGCAGTGCTGTAGATGTCCATATTTCTCAGGGACATCTATATTGTAGACTTTATATATTACACGATCGTCTTCATTAATTATCTTTTGAGTAGCTTTTAAATCATAATACATTCCTTCCATGTCGCTCAAATGACGAACTACTATATTACAATTTGAGAGAATCTCACCCGTATTAAAATTTAAATAACTATTAAAAGGCTCCATTAAATCTATATCTATCCTTCCTTCCAAATTTCACTATTAAAAGTTATCTAACCTTCATCAAGATAGTGAAAACTCCTTTAATTGTACAAGTCTTTGAAAAGTATTATTAAGATTATCAATTAAATCAATATATATTTCAGCATATTGTTTATAGTGTTCGTGATATTCAGTACGGGATTCTATTCTGTCTTTAACCTGAACAAATTTTTGAGAAGTTTTGGCTAAGTCATCAAATAGCCCCACAGCATAGCCGCCAATAATTGCACTACCCAAAATAGCTGGTTCTTGTTGAGTCACTATGGTATACGGAATATTAAGAGTATCTGCTTTTATTTGATTCCATAACTTACTCTTTGACCCTCCACCTAAAGCTCGAACTTCCTTAAATTCAATATTAGGATAGAGATTTTTCATAATTTTCAAATAATAGTAGTATTCATAAGCTATACCTTCAAGAATGGATCGATAAAAATGATTTTTACTCTGTCCCCAACTAAAACCAACCCAACTCCCTCTCAGGTTGGGTTGAGCTGGTAAGACTCTTCCTCCTAAATGAGGTATAAAGAGCAACCTATCACTGCCAGGTGAAACTTCAGAAGCCAGCTTATCGAGAAATTTATAGGAATCCTGCCCTTTGGCTTCGGCTTCCTTTTTCTCCTGATGGGCTATTTCATCTCTAAACCATCGTAGACAAAGCCCTCCACCATTTATGAAAGCAATAGGATTCCACAGGTTTTGAATAACCGAACGGGAACACATCACAGTTTTATATTTTATATCGGGCGAAAATTCATTAGTACAACTGGCTAAAACCGATGCTGTACCAGCCACATCAAAAATAATCCCCGGTTTAACTATTCCTGCTCCTAAATAACTTGTAGTTGTATCCCCAGCACCAGCTGCAATAGGAATGCCTTCAATTAAACCACAATGATTAGCAGCTTCCTTACTTAAATGCCCGATGATATCCCATGGTTTAACTATTCGCGGTAATTTTTTCTCGGGAATACTAAACATATCACATAATTCATTATCCCAAACCATTTCTTGAATATTAGCTACACCAGAATAATGGAGATAAGTATAATCTACAAAAGCATCAAAAGTATTCAAATCTGCCATCTTCCCGGCAACATAACAACCTGGGACAACAAATTTAGCTATCTTTTTAAAAACTTCCGGGCACTCCTCTTTCCACCATAATATTTTCGGACCATGGGCATATGTAGGCGGACAACCGGTCTTCTTCAGTACTTCCTTTCCTGCTTTTCTCTGCATTAATTGAATATAAGGTTCGCAACGAGTATCAAGCCAGGAATCATAACGAGATACCGGATTCCAATTTTTATCAATCATGCCAATCCCAGACATCTGACCGTCTACTGTTATTGCAGCAACTTTCCCCGGTCTTATATTTGATTTTTCTATTACCTGGCGGATAGTTTTTACTGCTGAATTGTAAAAACCCTCAGTTTCCTGCTCAACCCAACCAGGTTTAGGATATAACAATTTAGATTCTTCGTAGGCCTGAGCTAACAGAACTCCTTCTGTGTTAAAAAGACCTGATTTTGTTCCTGCGGTCCCTATATCTACACCAATTAGATAGTCTGCCATATAGTCAACCTCCTTAAAAAATTGACTTTCTTTGCTATTTTGCGGTGTAACCACCATCAATAGAAAGGACAGAACCAGTTGCGTATCCTAAATTATCAGAAGCCATGGCTAAAATTGCTGCTGCTATCTCTTCTGGTCTTCCTAATCTATTTAAGGGGCGGCATTCTTCAAGTTTGCGTCTTTCCTTTTCTGGATCTTTAGAACTTTTTAAAGCATCCTTAACTAAAGGAGTTTCTGTTGTTCCCGGACATACTGCATTAACCCTTACACCTTTCCTGGCGAAGTCTACAGCCATACTTTTAGTTAGAGAAATAACTCCTGCTTTAGAAACATTATAAGCCACCTGACCGGCAATACCTACAAGGCCAGCCTCGGAAGCAACATTAATCACTACACCACCATTCCCCGCAAGCATAACGGGTATAACATAATGGGAGCAAAGATACATACCTTTTAGATTTACAGCTATCACTTTATCCCATTCATCTTCCGGGGTTTCAATTACATCACCCTGGTAATATATTCCAGCATTATTAACTAAAATATCTATCCTTTCAAATCTATTGGTGATTTCTTTAACCATATTTTTCACACTTTCACTATTGGCAACGTTTATTTTAATAAATAAGGCATTTTCACCAATTGAAGAACTAGTCTGTTTACCTTTTTTAATATCAATATCAGCTACAACGACTTTGGCATCTTTTTCTGCAAAAGCTATAGCTGTTGCCCTGCCAATTCCCACAGCGGCCCCAGTAACTATAACAATTTTATCTTTAAAATTCACGGTTTTACCTCCTTTGATACAAATCGTTTAAGTATCTATACAAAAAAATGTTAATTATACAATCCTTAAACTTATTGAACCTCAGGTAATAAGTTCAAAATATTTTAAGCCCATTATGCTTTCTGCAGCATATTGATCGAAAATATTCCCTGAAACTCCTCCTTCAAGAGCAAGGTAAGGATCAGAAAATGGTGGTAATGGTTCTAAAGTCAATGCATATTGATAATTTATTTCCTTCAATGCTTTAATAAGCCCTTTAAAATTTATATGTCCTCTTCCTACTGAACACCGATTACTATCTGCTATATGAACATTAATTAGGTTGTTACCGGCTATTCTAATTGCTTCTGGTATATCTCGCTCTTCTATATTCATATGAAAAGTATCGGCCATAATTTTTACATGACTTGAATTTACCTCACGGGCATAATATAAAGCATCCTGAATGCTGTTGACCAAATAAGTTTCATACCTATTTATCGGCTCTATTGCCAGTAAAATATCTTTTTTCTCCGTATATTTCGCTACTTCCTGAACTGCCTTTACAGAATTTATCCAGTCTTCTTTTTTACTTAGAGAGGGAGTTAATTTAGATACAGCAGCTGGAACAACAATAACAAGTTTCGCACTTATCAACTTGGCATAATCTATACATTTAATCAAATAAGCAATAGTTTGCTCCCTGATCTTCTTATCTGATGAAGCCAGATCCCTCTTTATCTCTTCTTTCCATAGATACATTCCAGCAATAGAAGAAACTTCAAGCCCATACTGCTGTAACATTTTCTTTACCTTTGTAGGTTCATATTTTTCTTTATCTGGTTCTCCTTCAAGTTCCACAGCATCATATTTGTACTTTGCTAATCTTTGAAGGCTCTTTTCCAAATCTTCCGTTGCATATATCCAGTTACTGATAGAATATTGCATATTTCTACCTCTCAAAGCTAACTACAATTTTCATATTATTATTAAAAACTGAAATATCCTCAAAAATAGTACTTAGTTCTTCAACGCCTATCTTTTTTGTTATTATTTTTTTTAGATTACACCCAGCATTTTGAGATAGCTTTACAGTCTGTCTAAATTGTTTTAGAGAAGCCCCAGTAGTTCCAGTAATTTTTAGCTGTTTATAGTGAATTATATTTGAATTCAATTTAATTTCTTCTTTTCCTACCGGCAAACCAGCAAAGAAGTTAATTTTGCCATTTATTGCTACCAATTCCAAAGCTTCCTCTTGAATTTCTGGAACTGAAGCAGCAGTAATTATATTGTCCACCCCAATACCCTTGGTTAAACTCATAATTGTTTTTTTTATCCTGGAGTCACTCTTAACTATGTAGTCCGCTCCATATTCCTGACTAAGTTTTAGACGCTTCTCATCGACATCTGTGACAATGGTCATTCCAATTCCTAAGTGCTTATTCAAAATTAAATGCAGGATTCCCATTGGACCGGCTCCAAAAATCAATAAACTCTCTCCCGGTATCACATTTAGGGACTCATAAGCGTTATAACAACAAGATAATGGTTCAATTATTGCCGCTTCTTCGTAACTAAGTGATTCCGGTATTTCAACTAAATTTCCGTGCCTGACCGCAATTTCAGGAATTTTCACATATTCCGCAAAACCCCCAGGCCAACTAATACCAAAAGCATTGTAGTTTAAACATAATTGTTCAAGACCTTTTCTACAGACTTCACAAAAACCACAACCAACATTTGGGGCTAAAGCAATCCGCATTCCTTTTTCGTAGTAATCCACTTTTTTTCCAACTTCTTCAATTACTCCTGATATTTCATGGCCTAATATCTGCTCATTTTTTTCTTTAATTTTAAAATGTCCATACTCATATATTTTTCGATCTGTACCACAAATTGAGCAATCCTTTACTTTTAATAGCACTTCATTATCGCCTATTTCTGGTTTAGGAATATCCCTTACTTTAATGTTTTTCTTTCCCTTATAAATTGCAGCTAACACAATTATTTTCTCCTCTATAAAATTTAGGTTAATATAAATAGTTTATAGTTTAACTGGTTGACCAGTCTTAATAGATTTATTTGCTGCTATAACTATTTCAATCGCTTTTTTCCCATCCTCAATATTAACTTTTGGTTCTTCATTGTTTAATATACAATTAGCAAAATGCTTATCCTCCTCTAAGTATGCATCTTTAAATAAAATCCTCCAGCTTTTATTGCCTTCTTTAATTAGTTGACTCTTGTTATTCCAAACCAAGACCGAGTAAGCCTGTTGAGAACCTATTTGTACCATTCCCTCTGTTCCTAAAATTTCCATCCTCGCATCGTAGCCATATGTTGCAGGGCAACATCCATCAATTAGACCTAAAACTCTATTTTTAAACCTTAAACTAACTGCAGCTGTATCATAGAAATCAGGATATTCTTCTTTGTATTGTGGGCATTTAAAATTATCAGCTATAGCATATACTTGTTCATAATCACTGCCAATCAACCACCTCATAGAATCAAAATCATGACTGTTAACCTCTGCTAAAAGTCCATTGCTTCTTTTTATATCACAGTACCACTTCGGTGGTAAACCTGGTCCTCGTCCTACAGATTTTACAAGAATTGGGTTGCCTATTTCTCCTTGTTCAATAATTTTTTTAGCTTTTAAGAAATTTTGATCAAATCTTCTCATAAATCCAATTTGAAATTTCACATGATTTCTTTTAATTACGTTTTCCATTTGGTTTGCTTCTTCCAGGGTTGCAGAAAGTGGTTTTTCGCAGAATATATGTTTCCCAGCTTCAGCTGCTTTAATAACAGCCTCAGCATGAACGAAAGTCGGCGCTCCTATACAAACTGCATCAAATTCTTCACATCTTAACGCTTCTTCAAATTCAATAAAAAAATTGTTAGCACTTAATTCTTTTGCAGCTCCCTCAGCAACCTTTTTATTAGTATCAACAACTGCAACAATTTCTGTATTAGCTATTTCAAATTCATAGTTTCTTGCATGAACCATTCCTGCTCTACCGGCTCCGATTAAACAAAACTTAACTTTTTCCATTAAAACACACCCTTAATTATATTTCGTTATAAAGTACAACTCTAACCTTCCCTTTGTCACCTCTAAAACGCGATTCAAAATAATCCATTGCTATATTATCCTTTGTATAAGTAATATTTTGCATTAGGTGCATTGGAGCTCCTAATTTAATCTTTAAAATTTGAGAATCATATTCTTCGGCCACAATCGGCTCCAAGGTAATTTCCGCTTTATAAGGTTTCAATTCATACTTATTAATAAGCATACGATAAAGTGACTTATTCTCTAAATCTTCATTTATTAAATCTGGACATAATTTATAAGGAATAAAACTCATTACACTTACTACAGGTTCATTCTCAACAGATCTTATTCTGTGCAGAAAAATAATCTTTTCACCTTTCTGGATATTTAACTTTTTAGCTATTGCTCCTCTAACCTCTTTAATTTCTTGTTTAACGATCTTTGTTTTTGTTGTGTAACCTTTTTCTATCATATCATCGTAGAACGTGGTTAACCTTTGGATAAATCCATAATCTATCTTAGGTTTTGCTATAAAAGTACCTTTCCCCTTTTCTCGATAGAGTAAACCTTCATTAACCAATCCTCTTAATGCTTGTCTAATAGTAGGTCTGCTAATCTGATATTTTTCAGATAATTCTTTTTCCGAAGACAGTAAATCTCCTGGCTGTAATTCTCCTGCTTCAATCCTTTCTTTTAATATCTCTTCCAATTGGAAATATAATGGTATGGGTGAATTTTTATCTAATGTGTCTACATTTATTTTTATCATTCTTTAAAGCCTCCATTTTACTCATTTTTAAATACAAATCCTGTGATATTTTTTGAAATAAGTTTAACTATTTTCAATTTTGTCTTTAATCTCGTTATATTTATTAATAAATTCTTGCGCTCTATCTTTAATAATTGCATAATCATTATTTTCAATCGCATCTTTTGTTAAACTACTACCAATTCCTACGCAAAAACTCCTGCTTTAAACTATTCTTGTAGATTATTTATGTTCATCCAAACTGCCTTATTTTTTGTTTTTATATTAATAGTTCTTTACCTCTTCACATGCTTATGTTAATATGTCTTTACGTTCTATATATCTGTATACGACATTCATTTAAAAAACCCTTCTTTTTATTAAATTTTTTTTAAATTCTACCTCTTTGATTTATAATCTTAACTTATGAAGATAGAATAAATGATAGGATTAGTCATTTATAGGACTATAAAACACTTTGAAAAAGACCTAAGAACAAGTCAATAATTACCAGAATTATTGACCATAATTTAAAAGACAGTAGTCAAGGCAATAAAAGATGTAGAAGTAGGAAAGGGATATATAACAAAAAAACCTCATCCCAGGATTTTATATCCTTTAAAAGAACAGATTGTGGAATGGACATAGGAAGGATTGACTGGGGTTACGAGAAAGTACGCGATACTACTCGAACCGTAGTTCGAATCGCTTTTCAGCCTTTTCTCTGATCCCACTTACATTATCCAAAATCCATTTAATCTTGGTGCCGGAAAAATAAGCATCAACCACCAGCCCGGTCTTTTTTTGAATAATCTCCGCCAACCCTTTCTTTTTAAGCTGGTCACATATAGGAGCAGTCCTTCGGCATTGCCATACGATAGCATTATAAACCGGCTTACCGGTTTTTTTATCCCAAACTATAGTAGTCTCCCTCTGATTAGTTATACCGATAGCAGCTATATCAACCGCTTCTAAGCCAGCCTTATCTAAAGCAGTTTTTGCCACTTCTATATGAGAATCAAATTTCTGTGGGGTCATGTTCTACCCAACCCGGCTTAGGATAGATTTGTTTAAATTCTTTACTGGCAGTACTAACTATAGTACCATTATTATTGAAGATTATCGCCCGAGAACCGGTAGTCCCCTGATCCAGAGCCATGATATATTTTGCCAACCCTAACACCCCCGACTATTACTCCGATATTTGTTTCATTTAAAATATAATAACATTTTTTTAAATTAAATAATGAAGAAAAAATTTTTAAAGCTGCAAAATATCCGGACGAAATATCTTCTCGTCCTTATGCTATCAATTCTTTTATCCTTTATCACCTTAACTCCAAAACTTTGGCTCCCTCAGCAGGTGGGGTTACATATATATCCGGAATGATACCGGTAATTTTTTTATATTCATTCCTAATATTCTTCTTAAAGGCATCAATATAATTTTTTTCTATTAAGTTTATAGTACAACCTCCAAAGCCAGCACCTGTCATCCTGGCCCCCAAAACTCCTTCCTGTTTTAAAGCTAAATCCACGAGGAGGTCCAATTCAGCACAACTTACTTCATAATCATCCTTAAGGCTTTGGTGTGATTCTATCATCAGTTGACCAAAGGCAGAATAATTTCCCATCCTTAAAGCCTGTACCCCGGCTTGAACTCTATAATTTTCCGAAATTACATGCCTGGCTCTACGGGCAATAATTTCCGGTAATTGTGCCTGATATTTTTTATATTCATCTACGGTAATGTCTCTTAGAGCTCGTATCTCGCGGTTTAATTTATGCTTAAAAAATTCGGCAGCTATTTTACACTCTTCTCTTCTTTTATTATATTCAGAATCAATCAACCCCCTTTGAACTTTGGAATTACAAATTACCACCTGATAATTGTGGTCTTTAAAAGGGACTAATTCATAATCATCAGATCTACAATCAATAAAAAGGGCATAATTTTTTTGGCCCAAACAGGAAACATACTGGTCCATAATGCCACAGGCAACACCTACAAAATTATTCTCCGCTCTCCGACAGAGATGAGCCATTTCTACCGATTTAATTTCCAATAAATTTAATTTTGCCATAGTTAATGCAGTAACTACCTCTAAAGCGGCGGAAGAACTCAATCCTGCTCCTTTAGGAATATTACTAATAAAAATAAGATTTACTCCTTGTAAAGGATATCCTGCCTTTTGTATTTCATCCATCACGCCCATCAAGTAATTGGCCCACGTATCTTTTTTGAGAGGGGTTAGACTATCTAAAGAAAATTTGATTTTAGTCTTATAAACCAAATCAAAAACCTGAACCAGTCGATCGTTTCTTAATTGACCCAGCATAATTATCTTTTTTCCAATAGCCATCGGAAGAACAAATCCTTCATTATAGTCAGTATGTTCACCAATTAGATTAACTCTCCCGGGTGCAGAAAAAGCCCCTTTAGCCAAACCAGTATCCGTAAATTTTTCCTTAAATATCTTCCAGAGTTTATTCAAATCTTGCACTGAAATCTCCTCTTCATCTTATGTTATATCCAATTATGCCCACAATTAATCTTCCGGTCAATTTTATTTTAATTCGGAAATCTTTAATAGCAAACTACTCCTTCAGGTAGCGTATTCCTTAATTCTTGAGCTTTTTCTTCAGGTAAAGAATTATTAATAAAAACACCCATCCCTATCTCACTTCCAGCCAAGTATTTAAGTTTATCTTTTGTGCGATAAGGGGGATAAAATTCAATATGGAAATGAGAATATTCTTTGCCTGTCCCATTAGTTGGTTGTTGGTGAATAGACATGATGTAAGGGAAGATAAAACCAAAAAGATTATCAAATTTCATTAATATTGTTTTTAAAATTGCCGCTAGATCAATTTCTTCCTTTTCGAAAAAATCATTAAAAGAAGGAAGGTGTTTATTAGCATAGATGTGCACCTCATAAGTGTAAGAAGCAGAAAAAGGGACCAGTGCGGTAAAAGAATCGTTGCTAATAATAATTCGTCTGCTATCTTCTTTTTCTTCTTCTAAATTTTTACAAAAAAGACATTTCCCTTCTTTTTCTAAATATTCTTTGCTGGAATTCAGTTCCTGTTCGATAATCGGCGGGATAAAAGGATAGGCATATATCTGACCATGAGGATGATGAAGAGTCACCCCTACTTCCTCCCCTTTATTTTCAAAGATGAAGACATATTTAACGAAATCTTTATCCCCTAACTCCCGATATCGGTCTCTCCATACCTTTACCAGCTTAATATAACGGCTTAAGGGTTTCTCTGACATAATCCCATCATGGTCAGAACTAAATAGAACTACCTCACAAATTCCCTGAGCTTTACCATGTTTAAAAAATTTAGGATCTTTTTCAGTTATTTCTGGTAAGCCTTGTTGTAAAGAAGGAAATTTGTTTTCAAAAACTACTATATCATAATCTTCGGCCGGTACTTCCGTAGACAAGCCTCCCTTTTTTGTAGGACAGAGAGGGCAATAATCCTTCGGAGGTTTATAGATCCTGTCCTGACGATGGGTGGCAATTATTATCCATTGTTTTAGAATGGGGTTCCATCTTAGTTCTAACATCCTTGCCCTCCTTCTCTTCTTCGGTAAAAGTATAATAAATCAAATAACGGCCATCTTCTTTTTTAATCCTTTTTTTATGTACTTCCACAAAATCACCTCAATTAATCTAATTCTATGTTATTTCAACAATATTATTTAACTCAACATTAAGATATATATATTTACTTATAATTATACTTCCTGCACCATTAATTTTGTGCAACTTTCATTAGTTCAGTAGGTCCTTCCGAATAGTAATTTCGAAAAATTAGCGTAGTTATTGGAAGACAGTATACTACATGTACTAAAAATAACCCCATATAGAACCATACGACTTTATATACTGAAGAAATCTAATTAAAAAGAAAAGGAAGCTCTGATACAGAATAAACATACCAAATAAAATCAAAATAAAGAAAAGATTTGCCTTTTTGAACTTTAATATAGGGAGGAAAAGAGCTATCCACCCTTTCCCCCCTATTTGAAAAAATATGTTACCTAACTCCTTGCTCTATTAATGTTTTTAATTCTCCAATATTTTGTGGGGTAGCAATGCCAACTCCTGTATTAATAGCAAGACCGGGGATATTATATTTTTTCATTAGTACCACCTGTAAAACAGGAAAAAATCCTTGCAGATAGAGCATCTGATCAAATGATGCACTTACATAACCTTTTTCAATACCTTCAATGGTTGCGGGTGAAAGATCTATTCCTCCGACAATGACTTCTCCTGGTTTTTTACCTGCAGCCTGCAACACTTTCATCATATTTGAGGTTACATTACCATGTTGGGTACCAATGGCTTTTACATCAGGGTTTCTTTCCAGGTAGGCGGTAAGAATAGGAATGCAAAGAGATGCCTCTGAATCTACATCAGGAGAAATATCGAGCTTTTCCACAATTAGCCCTGCACCTTCAAGGGCATCTACTATTCCCATTGGGCTTTTTCTTCTTCCTTCTTGTGAGAAAAGCCCATAGACTAAAGCTTTATCTCCAGATTTAAGTCCCTGTTTTATCATAGTCAGCCCAGTTAAATACCCACCTGCATGAAGATCCGCCCCCGCATATCCAAATCCCTTATCTTGATACATCGTCTGCAAGTTAGGAAGAGGATTATTTCCACTAGTTACTATAACCCCTCTACTTATTGCTTCTTCAACCAGTGATTCAAACGCACCTTCCCCTGGATGTCCCATAATAACAATACCATCAGGCGAAGCAGCGAGAGCCTCTTTAAACTGGTTGATCATTTTTTCTGGTTGCCATGCTGAATATTGTTCAATAAGTTTTACTCCCAAGTGCGCAGCGGCGGCCCTTGCCCCATTTGTACGAGCAAGTGTCGAGGGATCGCCTTCTGTACCACCCATCTGCATATAAACTACCATTCCTGAACCTAATAGTTCTTCTCCTGCGGCACCTGCAATTAAACTTGTACTGGCCAATAAACCACATATAATTAAAGACATAATTATAATTATTAGAAACTTTTTCATTTTTACTTTCCTCCTATTTTTCAAATATTTTAAAACTTTTAGAAAGCCCATATATTTATATAAATAGAAAAAATAGTATTTCTTTTAATTCTATTTATAATAAGCTTTCTTTCGTTAAGAAATTATAATTTTTTCTGTTTATTCGCCTCCTTTTTTCAGGTATTTTTTAGAATTTCTCTTTTTAATAAAGAACTTTTATCGCCTCCTTTTTTTTATAAAAAATTATAATTTGTTTTTTTAAAGATTTTTAATAAACACAGATTCTTTTATTCTCTCTTTTAGCCCTTTCCCTTTTTCTCGACTTAATATAATATTTAAACTAACAGAAGCAGCCATTACCAGACCGGTAACTAAACGTGTCCAGTATCCCCCAATTCCGCTGGCAACTACTCCTGCTTCTAAGGAACCTACAATATAAGCACCAAAAAAACTTCCTATAACTGTTCCGTATCCTCCAGCGAGGGAGGTACCACCTATAAAAACCGCAGCTATTGTAGGCAAAAGAAGTCCTGCCCCTTGAGTAGTCCAAAAATTTATCATCTCTAAAGTTAATAATATCCCAGCAAAAGCAGAAATTACTCCCATAAACACGAAAAGTTTTATCTTGGTAGCCGTGACATTTACTCCCATAACCCTGGCTACATCAACATTATCACCAATAAACAAAATATGTTCACCAAAAGTATGTCTATTAAGGATAAACCATAAAAATACTGCCACACCAACCCCCCACAGACTTTGAGCAGGTACTATACCTCCAATTCTTCCTACAAATAAAGTATGAATAAAATAAGGTCTAATTTCCTTAATATTCCAGGAAAGACCACCGGACAAAAGAATAGTTAATCCATTCCAAAAAAATTGGGCTGCTAAAGTAGCCATTATAGAAGGAATCCCAACTTTTGCAACCATCCACCCATTAATAAGACCTACTAAAGCACCGGAAGAAAGTGCGAGAATAAAAGCTAACCAGGGTGTTCCGAAGGTACGAAAAATGTAACAAAATATAAAACCAGAAAAGGCAATTATTGCTGAAAAACTTAAATCCATTTCTCCGGCTGTAATGACAAAGGTAAGACCTAAGGCTAAGATTAAAAGTGGAGGAACTGTTTGTAAAAAGGACATATAAATTCTATAACCCGTAAATACCTTTGTAGCAGTTATTATAAAAACCACCATTAAAACAAAATAAACTAATATAATAGGAAGACCTTCAATTTTTACTAATTTAGCAATAAATAGTTTTAAATGCTTCATTATTTGGTGTTCTCCTTATTTTGCATGTGCATATTTAAGCATAAACTCACTAAGCTTTTTTAGAGTTACCTCACTTTTTTTAATAGTGGCAACTACTTTCCCTCGATCTAAAATTATAAATTTATCTGAAATTTCATATACATCTGATAAAATATGAGAAATATATATACAGGCCCTTCCCGAATCCTTTATCTTTCTAACAAAATTTAACACTTTATGAACTTCCTTAAGTGATAAAGCTGAGGTTGGCTCATCAAGTATTATCAGTTCTGCATCAAAGTACATTGCTCTACCAATTGCAATTCCCTGTCTCTCCCCCCCTGACAACTTATTAGCTTTAGATTCTGCAGTAATTCCCGCCCCTCGAAAGCCAATTATATCAAACATAATTTTTTGGGCAATTTCTTTTTCTTCACGAACCTTAATAAAGCCAAAACGATTGGTAATTTGCCTGCCAATAAAAAAATTTCTCCATAGATCCTGTTTTTCTCCCAATGATTTATCTTGATATACTGTCTCAATCCCCAATTTATAAGCTTGTTTAACATTATAATCTCTAAGAGGTACTTTTTTATCTCGAATATACAATTCTCCTTTGGTGGGAGGGAAAACCCCGGTTATAATTTTAATCAATGTTGATTTACCAGCACCATTATCCCCAATTAATCCCACTACTTCATTAGCCTCTACTTCAAAGTTTACTCCTTTAAGCGCAGCGGTATGTCCAAAATATTTTTCAATATTATTCATCTTTACTGCATTTTTAAATTGTCCTTTTTTTAACACTGATTACTTCTCCTTAAAAAATTAATGACGGATTACTACTTAAAAATAGATTAATTGTCCAAGATTACGGTTTAACTTTCCCTTACCTGAAGTTCTACACCTAACATTACCTTTTTTGTCATTTTCCGTTTACCATTTATCCGAGAAAGTAACATTTTTACACTTTCTACACCCAAGTCCTGTTTCTTTAATCTGATAGTAGTTAACGGTGGGCTGATAAGTGAGCCAAAGGGGATATCATCATAACCAACCAATCCGATATCCTCTGGTATTTTTAAACCTTTTTCCTTTATAACCTGCATAGCCCCAAAGGCCATCATATCGTTGTAAGCAAAGATAGCAGTGAAATCCAATTCTTTTTCGAATAGTTGCTTTGTCCTTTCGTACCCATCTTTAACATCTATATCTCCGACACTTAAAAGATCATCATCTAAAGGTATCCCGTATTTCTTTAAGGCTTTCTTGTACCCCTCTAATCTACCTCTCGCAGGTGACTTGTATAGGAAACCATCTACTAAAGCTATCTTTTTATGTCCTTTTTTAATCAGATATTCTGTGGCTAAAAATCCCCCTTTAACTTCATCATTATAAACAGCATCTACCTCAATATTTTCAAAATCTCTACCCACAACTACAAAAGGAATATTTGCATCAATAAGATTTTTTATATCGTCATCTCTATCTTGGACCGGGGTGATAAGTAATCCATCTACTCGTTTTGCCAATAGTAAATTTATTACTTCTTCTTCTTTCTGGTAATCTCGTTGGGTATTGGCAAGAATTATGTGGTAGTTTTTCTCTCGGGCTGCCTCTTCTATTCCATTTAAAACCTCGGCATAGAATGGATTCCTGTTATCTGCTATTACTACTCCTAATGTCCCGGTTCTTTTGGTCCTCAAGGCTACTGCGGTGTCATTTCGAACATATCCCAATTCTTGGGCAATCTGGAGTATCCGTTTCTTGGTCTCTTCGTTTATATCCGGTTTATTATTAATTGCTCTTGATGCAGTATTTACAGAAACTCCTGCTCTTTCTGCTACCATCTTTAAGGTTATATACTTCATATTACCCTCTATCTCCGTTAACGTTACCGATAACGTTATCATTAAACTAACACAAGATTTTATATTTGTCAATATATTTTAGAGGAAACTTTTTAACTCTTAATAAATGAAGGATAAATTAAAATAGTGATTTATTTAGGTGGGGTTTATTAATTAGGGGTTTGATAAATCAAACCCCTAATTTAACTCATATTCAGGACATCTGTCCTATGGTTTTATATAAATCATTAAGGGCGTATGGCAATACGCTTTTTATGGGCAGACACAAGGTCTGCCCCTACATATTATACATTATTTCTTTCTTTTCGTGCCGATGTTTAGATAATTAGCGATGTTGGCATCAGCATCTATGTTAAATTTAATCTTGCTGGTTGTTGAAGTTAAAAGAGTGGCTACTCCCGGTCCATGCCCGGCAATTACACAATCACTATGAACCACTATCCCTATAGGTCGGGATAGAAATATAGCGCGCGCTGCCTTAGATGAAGAGTTTCCGATTCACACTCTTTCGATTGTGTGACGGGTTCCTAGCTCCATCATAACCCACGTTTCCATAAGCCCCCCTACGATCCCGG
>Ga0307428_1000327_pt1 | contig 34069 bp, 36 predicted proteins | sample SalMarWE160240MG_FD_202161 | JGI IMG/M metagenome (GOLD analysis project Ga0307428, IMG submission 202161) | Salt marsh sediment microbial communities from the Plum Island Ecosystem LTER, Massachusetts, United States - WE1603-240 | ecosystem: Environmental > Aquatic > Marine > Intertidal zone >...
CTCAAGCGCGTGGCCGAGCATATCAGCAATGAAAAATCGTTCTGCTTCACCTATGGCGACGGCATCAGCGATCTGAACATCCGCTCGGCCATCGATTTTCATTGCCGCCACGGCAAGCTTGCCACCGTCACGGCGGTGCGTCCGCCTGGGCGCTATGGCGCGCTGGTGCGCGAGAGTGACGCAGTGACCGCCTTCACCGAAAAGCCGCGCGGCGACGGTGGACTGATCAACGGTGGATTTTTTGTGCTGTCGCCGCGCTGCCTCGATCTGATCGACGGCGACGACTCGAGCTGGGAGGGCTCGCCGATCATCCGGCTCGCGGCCATGGGCGAGATGATGGCGTTCGAGCATCGCGGCTTCTGGCACGCGATGGACACGCTTCGCGACAAGACCATGTTGGAAGAACTCTGGGCATCCGGCAAGGCGCCATGGAAAATCTGGTAATGACCGGCGCGCCACGCGTGTCATTTTGGCGCGGCAAGCGCGTCCTGCTGACGGGCCACACCGGATTCAAGGGCTCGTGGCTGGCGCTGTGGCTGCATCGGCTGGGCGCTGACGTAACCGGCATCAGCCTGCCGCCGATGACGACGCCCAATTTACACGCGGAAGCAAAAGTCGACGCGGCGTGCCGGAGTCATTTCTGCGACATCCGTGATGTTTTGGCGTTCGCCGAACTTTTGCGGGCGGCGCGGCCGGAGATTGTTTTTCACCTGGCGGCGCAGCCGCTGGTGTATGCAGGCTACCGTGCGCCGCTGACAACGTTCGAGACCAATATGATGGGCACCGCCCACGTGCTGGAAGCGTTGCGTGCCCTCGACCGCGCGCGCGTGGCGGTGATGGTGACGACCGACAAGGTTTATCGTGACGGCAACTCGCCCCAGCCCCAAAACGAGGACGATCCGCTCGGCGGCTATGACCCATACAGCGCCAGCAAGGCGGCTTGTGAAATCGTCATCGCAAGCTATCGCGATTCTTTTTTGGCGACGCAAGGCATGGGCGTCGCGAGTGCCCGCGCCGGCAACGTGATCGGCGGCGGCGACTGGTCGCAAGACCGCTTGATCCCCGATGCGGTGCGCGCCTGGCAGGCGGGCCGAGCACTCGAGGTTCGCCGGCCGCAGGCCATTCGGCCGTGGCAGCATGTGCTGGAACCGCTTTATGGCTATCTCACCCTGGCGCAGGCGCTGTGGGAACGGCCGGCGCTGGCCGGCGCCTATAATTTCGGCCCGGACAGCGGCGAAGCGGTGGCCGTGCGCGATCTGGTCGAGCTGGCGCGCGCCGCTTACGGCGAGGGCGAGGTGCATTACGGCGACGGCAACGACGGTCCGCATGAAGCCGCTTGGCTGGCGTTGGATAATGGCAAGGCGCGAAATGTGCTCGGCGTTGCGCACAGGCTTACGCCGGTGCAGGCCGTGCAGCGAACGATGGCATGGTACCGCGCGCACAAAGACGGCGCCGATGCGCGGCAATTGTGTCAAGCGGATATCGATAATTTCGAGGCGCGCATGCTGCCGAAGATGAAGCAGACGGCGGCCAAGAAGCAGGCTGGCTAGCTATGCCTTTTACGCCGACGACTTTGCTCGGGCTCTGTCGCGCCGGCATCTCCGCCGATGAGGCTTTGGCGTGAACCGCTTCGCGATTACCGATCTGCCTTTGCCTGGCCTCAAATGTATCGAGCGCCGGCGCGTGGGCGATGCGCGCGGCCACCTTGCACGGCTTTTCTGCGCCGATGAGTTACGCGCGGCGGGATGGACCCGCCCGATCGCGCAGATCAACCACACCTACACGGCTCGGAAAGGCACCGTGCGCGGGCTGCATTTCCAGCATCCCCCGCATGCCGAGATGAAGCTGGTGAGCTGTATCCGCGGCGAAGTCTTTGACGTCGCGGTCGACATCCGCGGGGGTTCGCAGACCTTCCTGCGATGGCACGGCGAGCATCTTTCCGCCGGCAACTATCGGGCCTTGCTCATACCCGAAGGTTTCACCCACGGCTTCCAGGCGCTGAGCGACGACACTGAATTGATCTATTGCCATTCGGCCCCGTGCAACGCCGCCGCCGAGGACGGCCTCGACCCGCAGGATCCCAAGCTTGGCATCCATTGGCCGCTGCCCATTGCCGAACTGTCCGCGCGCGACGCGCAGCATCCGCGGCTCGACGATAGCTTCGCGGGCGTGTCGCCATGAACTGCCGCTACTGCGGAACGCCGCTAGCGCAGGTCTTTATCGATCTTGGCGTCGCGCCGCCGTCCAATGCCTATCTGACCGCGGTCGACCTAAGCCGGCCTGAAAAACAGTATCCGCTGAAGGTCATGGTCTGTGAATACTGTTGGTTGGTGCAGACCGAGGATCACGCCGCCGCGGACGAGCTGTTCGGCGCCGACTACGCCTATTTCTCGAGCACGTCCTCGGGCTGGCTCGCGCACGCCAAATGCTATGCCGACAAGATGACCCGTGTTCTCGCGCTGACGCGCGAGTCGTTCGCCATCGAAATCGCCTGCAATGACGGCTACCTGCTCAAGAATTTTGTCGCGGCCGGCATCCCCTGCCTCGGCGTCGAGCCGACTGCGAGCACCGCGTTAGCAGCCGAAAAGCTCGGCGTCCCCGTGCTGCGCGAATTTTTCGGTGAGGCCCTCGGCCAGCGGCTGGCCGCCGAAGGCAAGCAGGCCGATCTGATCGCGGGCAACAATGTCTATGCGCACGTGCCCGACATCAACGACTTCACGCGCGGACTGAAAGCGGCGCTCAAACCCGGCGGCACGGTCACGTTGGAATTTCCCCATGTAATGCGGTTGATTGAACACGCCCAGTTCGACACCGTTTATCACGAGCATTTCTCTTATTTGTCGCTGTTCACCGCCGCGCGCATCTTCAAGACAGCGGGCTTGCGCGTCTTCGACGTGGAGGAATTGCCAACGCATGGCGGCAGCCTGAGGCTATACGGCTGTCATGAGAACGATGGGCGCGCGACGTCCGCCGCCGTATCCGCGCTGCTCGCCGACGAGAAGCAGCGCGGGTTGCAGACTCTCGACGTCTATCGCGCCTTCCAGGCGCGCGCTGACGCGATCAAGGACGATCTTCTCCGGTTTCTGCTCGAACGAAAGAGCGGGAGACAGTCGGTCGCCGCCTATGGTGCCGCCGCCAAAGGCAATACGCTGCTCAACTATGCGGGCGTGACGGCAGATCTATTGCCGTTCGTCTGCGACGCCGCCACCGCCAAGCAAGGCAAGTTCATGCCGGGCAGCCACATTCCTATTTTGCCGCCGGCTGTGCTCAGCGAACGGCCCCCCGATTACGTGCTGATTCTGCCATGGAACATCGCTGAGGAAATCAAGGCACAACAGGCGGCGCTTGCCGCGTCCGGCACGAAATTTGTCACCGCGGTGCCAAGGCTAGAAATGGTATGAAAACGCGGATCTATTACACGAAGCCGTCGATCACGGCGCTCGAGGTTCGCTATGCCACTGACGCGGCAGCGAACGGTTGGGGCGACAAATGCTACGACTATATTGATCGTTTTGAAACGGCGTTCAAAACTCATCTCGGCGTTGAGTACGCGATTGCAACGTCGAGCTGCACGGGTGCCCTTCATATGGGCATGGCGGCGCTCGGTATCGGCCGCGGCGACGAAGTTATCATGGCCGATACCAACTGGATCGCGACAGCATCGCCAATCGTTCATTTGGGCGCGAAACCGGTATTCGTCGATATCCGCGCGGACTCCTGGTGCTTGGATTCCGACCAGGTCGAGCGGGCAATTACCCCCCGCACGAAAGCAATCGTTGCCGTTCATTTGTACGGCAACCTTTGCGACTTGGACCGGTTGCATTCTATTGGCGCCACGCACGGCATTCCGGTGATCGAGGACGCTGCCGAGGCCATCGGATCCGTGTATGGCGGCAAGCGTGCCGGGTCGCTCGGTAAGTTTGGGACCTTCTCGTTTCACGGTACCAAGACGGTCACCACTGGTGAAGGCGGGATGTTTGTGACCAGCGACCCCGATCTGTACGAGCAGGTGCTTACGCTGAGCAATCACGGGCGCGCACGAGGCCAGACGAGACAGTTTTGGCCCGAAGCGATTGGTTTTAAATACAAGATGGCGAACGTGCAGGCGGCGATCGGCTGTGCACAAATGGAGCGGATCGACGAGCTGATATCTCGCAAGCGCGAGATCATGGCGTATTATCGCGACCGCCTTGCTGCGGGACTGAGCGTTTCGATGAATCCGGAACCGAAAGGCGTCACCAATGGGGCCTGGATGCCGACGGCTGTGTTTGCGCGCGATACCGGCGTGACCCGCGATATGCTGTTGAAGTCGTTCGCCGATGAAAGGATTGATGCGCGCGTCTTTTTCTACCCGTTATCATCTCTGCCAATGTTCGAAGAATCCAGGATGAACCCTGTTGCCTGCGACCTGCCAACTCGGGCGATCAATTTGCCGTCGTATCATGATTTGACAAACGACGAGCTCGACAGAGTTATCGGCGTAATTCAGAGCGAGCTCGACCGGCATCCGGTCAAGGCTTTGGGATGATCGAGATCGACGCCGTCGGCGGCCTGCGACGTTAATTCAACTGGATGGTGCTGAGTAGGGGATTTGTCCGTAGCAGCGGAGCAAATGGTCGCTGACATCGACGATCGCGCTGAATTCAAGCGGAACAAGTCAGTCGTCGCCGAGAAACACCATCTCCAGCTCGCGGCCCCGCCACTCTTTCACATCGGACAGGATTGAGCGCGCGTGCGCCGGGTTCAGCCCGACGTAAACCACGGAAACGTCCAGCGGTAAATTCTCGGGTGCAACAACCGGTCGCCCGAAATGCGGTCGGCAAAGCAAATGCGGATTGCGGTCTACGAAGCAGGCAATCTCGGTGTCGGCTTCGAGACGGGTTGTGATGAAGGACCCGTAGAAGCCGGCGCCGTATATGGCGCACCGCTCCCCGGTGTGCATACGAGCGGCCCTCGCGATCCGGGCGGAGGCGTCGGTCCAGAAGTCCGCGATCGCGATCAGGGACCGGATTTCCTCGGGGTCCGAAGTAGCGCCGCCGTCGAGTTCGATCGAGTTCTCCTCGCGGGCTCGCGCGACCACGACGAACGCTCCCCGGAAAGCGCCGTCTTCGCAGACCTCGATCTCGAAACCCGTTTTGGCGAGCGCGACACGGAGGGAGTTCGGCGTGAAATGATTGATATGATCGGCGACCAGCAGGTCGCCGATGTTGGCTAAAACGTTGGGAACGCTCATGAAAAGCCGTCCTCCCGGCTTCAGGACACCTTTGATCTGCCGCAAAATCGCGAGCGGCTCGGCAACATGCTCGAGCACGAAATGTGCGGTCACGACATCGAAGCGCTGCGACCATTCCGAAGGAAGTTCGTAAGTGGCGCAGGCGGCAGGTTCGAGCCACCCTTGCCAATGCGCGGCATACGAGTTGCTGACATCGAACACATGCGGTCGAAGCCCGGCACGCGCATTGCAGATTTTACGCAACGTCGCAGCCTTTGCGGCCCCGTAGTCCAGGATCGCCATGCCCGAAGTGAGTTTGACGAACGAGCACACGAGATCGCACTGCTTTTCGGTGCGAAACACCTTCCGCCCGTCGACAACCTCGTAGAGCTGGTCGTGATCGTTGCTCGAAAGCGAGATCTGGTAGTCCGTGTCGTAATAGCTATCGAGCTCGTCGAGCTCCGAGCACTGGACGTGACCGCAGGTTAGGCAAATTGAAACGTCAAGTTCAAATGGAACGGTCGTGCTCGTCGATGTTATCGAAGGGGCGGGCGCCTTGTAATCGGGTTCGCCGATTTTGGCCGCGCAGATGCGGCAGGCCCCCGTCATGCCGCGGTACCCTCGAGGACCTGCCGTATATCCTTGAAGATTTCGTCGATCGACTTGCCTTGTGCGAAAGCGCCGGCCCAATTGAGGCTGGCTCCCACGGGATCGGCGAAATTGAAATAGCGAAACTGCATCGACCAGCGCGGATGGTCGGAGCTGTTGCGCCCCGACTGATGAAGCGTCAGGAAGTCCATGACGATGAGATCGCCCGGTTCGGTCAGCGGTGCGATTCTTTCGTAGTGAGCGATGCGCTCCGCCTCGTTTTCGAGCCTGAGGGAATAGGCGCCCGTTTTGCCGGCGCCCCCGTCGTCGACGAGCACGGGAACGAGGCCCTCGCGGTGAGATCCCACGGCAACCTCGACCGGCCCCATTTCCGGCGTTACGGGAAGCAGCGGCGACCACAGGACGAGACCGTCGATGCTGCGCAGTTGTGCTGGAAATTCCTGATGCCAGAACGCGCGGAAACGGTCTTCGGTGGGGTTGTCGATGCGGATGCCGTAGCCGCCCGCGGCAATGCCCGGGATCGAAGCCGGATGCAGCATTTGGTAGATTTCCTTGTTACGAGCCGCCGAAACGAGTGCGACAAACTCCGGGATCTGTTTCACAGCATCGTAGATCACGCCGCCGAGCTTGCGGTCGTGCTTGATGATCGCGGGATAACCGTGCGCCATTGCCTCGATCCCGTCGGCGCATGGCACGGACAAGCCGTTCTGCTTGGCGACAAGCTCGATGATGTCACGGATGCCGTCTTGGATCGGCTTCACCATCGTCTCGACATCGTAGAAACCGCGGATCACCGCAATGCCATCCCGTTTGAAGTTCTCCAGAATATCTTCTCTGACGTTCATGATGTCTCCGCACGTTTCTCAACGAAATCCCGCCAGGGAATAGTCCGCGGGCTGAGGTGGTCGGGGGCGTTTGCACCTTTTACGGCGATAAGGTCGAGCGCCGTAACGTAGGGCGTGAAGCTGTCGCCGCGCTGTGGCCAGGGTACGACCTGATAGTCCATGAATTCAACGGCGACACCCGCGGCCTCGAAGCTCTCCATGTCGAGATATTTTGCCGCCCCGTGCCCGGTGAGGTACCGCGTTCCGCCGAAGCACCTCACGATATCGAGCACGCGCGCCGATCTGCGCCCCTCGATGCCGAGATCGCTCGATTTGTAAGATTGGGGCGGCATTGCGCGGAGATTCCGGGCACACGTTTCGGAGGAGGCGATCAAGATGTCGACGATCTGTTCGTGCGAAACTGCCTCGTCGAACACGCCGAGTGCATTGTCGAGATAGCCGGATTTGCGCAGGCTCTGGGCGAGAAGGTCGCGGTGCGAGGCCTTCCAGCCGTTGCCTTTTGCCGAAAGGTCGCGAATGTCACGCTCCGTCTTGTCCGCGAGCGGGATCGTCATCCACGCCTGTTTGTCGGGCAGGAGAACCTGGACGCGGTTCGTGAAAGAGCCTTTTGAGAATTGGACGTCGTCCAGCCAGACATAGACGTCAGCGAGACGCATCTGCTCGAAAAACCCCACCCAGGGAAAATACATCGGTTGGCTGATAACGACGCTGGTCATTTTCTATTCGCTGCCGATCATGCGCTCCATGACGATGACGTCGTGATAGTCGGCACCATCGAAATAATGGTCGTGGAATTCCCCGACCGTTCGAAATCCCATGTCCCTGTAGAGGTTAATTGCGGCTGCGTTGTCGGCTCGAACTTCGAGCAGCATTTTTCTCAGGCCAAAATCGCGCCGGGCCTTGTCGATCAGCTCCTGAAGGGCCCACCGTCCTAGCCCGCGTGAGCGGCGTTCTGGCATCAGCGCCATGCCGAGCCATCCGAAACGCCCGCGTCTATGCCAGCCGGTGATCTGAACGAACCCGCAGAACCGGCTTTCCTCGTCAGCGATGGCAAAACAGATCAGTTCCTCGCTTTTCGTCCGGCGTTTCATCCAGCGGTCGATATCTGCGGTGCTGGTCTCGGGCGGGAAGGCGAGAAGCAGATGCTGTAAAGGCCGGTCCTTTAGCAGCATCTCGACTTCTGCGCGGTCGGAAGGGATGAGCGGCCGCAGCTGGAAACCCTTTGGTGGCGAGTAATCGAGAGAAGCGTCGGACCCAACGGTCATCGGATCCCCGCAGTCAGCTTTCACGGCACCGCACGTAACCGCCCGGCGAACTTGAAATCACGAGCTTGCCGTTGATCACGGGATCGACTTCGAAGCGGTTGGTTTCGCTAGTGTACTGTTTCAAGGCCGTCAGCGGCTCGTTGCCGGGCTCCCAGACCGCCGAACGCTTCTTGGGGGTCTGGTTTGGCCGGATGCGACCGAGCAGGGTGTCGGCAACGATGAGATACTGGCCCGGAGTGACCATGGGTCCGTAGGCACGCAATTCGCCGAGCACATGCTCCCGGCTATGTTTCGAATCGAGGATGACCATCACCTTTGCGCCCTCTGGAATGAGTTTTCTCACGCGCGCAAGTGTATCGTCGTCGGTAGAACCGCCCTCGATCATCTTGATGCGATGCGCCAGCGGATGATCTTCGATGGACTGGCGGTTGTGGGCCCGGATGTCGATGTCGACGCCGATGACCGTACCTTCGCCCAACAGTTGCAGCATCGAGGCCAGGAAGATCATCGAGCCGCCGCGGGCGATCCCGGTTTCCACGATGATATCGGGCTTCGTTGCCCAAATGACCTCCTGCGTCGCCAGGACATCGGCGGGCATCTGTATGATCGGGAGGCCGAGCCAGCTCCACAGATAGGCATAGTCGTACCGGTCTAGTTCGACGACCGTATCGACGGTGCGCTGAAACAGTGCGTGGTCCTCGCCAAGAGCCAGACACTGCCGCTTCGTGTGGGCCGCAAACGCCTCGCGGTCGTCGCTCATGGGCCTCCTCGGCGGCTGTGCGAATTGGTCCTTTGTTCGGACGACAACGACATTTGTATCAATCGTTCCATGGAGTAAAACGATTGTGGTAGGTGCACGCGGCGTTCACTATCGCGCGAGACGCCGCGCGGCTTATTCGGCAGGGAAAGCTTGATGGTCGTCGATTGACTCTCGGTGAATTCAGAGCGGATGAGTCGAGATCCCAGATCAGGGGCCTACATCGCGGGGTGGGCGACATTATGAGCTTGCCGCGATCGGTCATGAAAAATACCACCAGCGTGATTTTACTTCCGCACGCGGGGGTACAAAGTGGAATGGCCGGATATGCAGCTGGCTGCGTCTCGGTTGAAAGTGATCCATTTGAGACATTTTCCGCAGAATCTAAACTTCTTCATTCTTGCTACCTTCGCGGCGGCAAGGAGGTCTAAGCAACGATAGACGTCTTGCCTAAATTTATATTGTCGAATCGATATTATATCACAATATGCTGCAATCTTCGATCGGCTATCTAAGCCCAATGGAGTTCGAGCAGCGCGCCGGATTCGCTTAAGTCGATGTTGTCCAAACCGGGTGCGGGCTATCCATCCGACGCATATATCGAGAGTAACGCGAAACAGGTCGTGGTAGCTGCGGGGTGTTTCATTGTGCTCGACTGCATGGTGTTCCACCGTGGCGGCCCAAATGGAACGTCGGCCCAACGCCGCGCTGTCTATCACGTATACACGACGGCGTTCATCAAGCGGCAGATTGACATCCCGTCCGCCCTCGGAAACGAGCGAATTCTCTCGCCGGAATTGGCCGATCTTTTTGGTTTTCGTTATCGAATTCCCAGAACGATCGATGAATTCCTGAGATCGAGGAGTCGTGAGTAGCCCGCAAGTGTATGCAGCGTTTTACCGCGCCGACATATGTTCGCACCGCGTCGCCGGCTGCGCGAAATCGCCTGAACAAGGGTAGATTTTGCCACCGGCGGCTGGGAACGACGCCCGCCCGCACCCGAACGCGTGCGCGCCTAAAGCGTGCGGCTGAGCGCCAGCGGCGGGCTTGCCGTTGCACCCGGCGCGTTGGCGCGGCCGGAGGCGCCATAGGTCGAGGGCGTCTGCCTGCGCGCGAGCTCGCCCGAAACGCCGCGGATGATGCCTTCGGAAACGGCATGCGCGGTTGCCAGCACCGTCAGATTGGTCTGCAGCAGCTCCTGAAACGCCGCATGCCGCTTTTGCAGCGCATCTAGGGCCTCGGGCAGCGACTGCGCAATCAGGTCGCGGGCATTCTTTACACGCCCGCTTTCGGCGCCATAGCGGTGCGCAAGCTCAGCCTTGGCCTCGTCCAGCTCGGTCGCGGCGGTGAGCTTGCCGGCGCGCGCGCGGGCGGTCTCTTCTTCGACGGTTTCCACCAGCCGATCCATGATCGTGTTCAAATTGGCGATCGCGCGCTCGGCCTCGCCTGCGCTGGCAATCGGCGCGTCAGCCTTGGCTGTCTTGCTCATGATCCGCTCTCCATCTCCTGATGGCCGATCAGGCTGCGATAGACCTGATCGGCGATGCCGATACCGCCGGCCTTGGCGAATGACTTGGCGTAGGAGTCGGTCAGGAACGAGCGCCACACTTTGGTCGCGCCACTGCCGCCGAACGGACCTTCGCCGTCGATGTCGGTGAACATCTGCTGGAACATGGAATTGAGGAACACGGATTCGAAATCCTGCGCCGCAGCTCTTGCTTTGGCCTTGTTGCCGGTGGCGGCGGGCGCGACGATCCCGTTCGCCACCATCAGGTCGATCGGCTTTAAGCCGGGCGTGGGGAGCGAAAGTGCGCTTTCCATCACATCACCTCGATGTCGGCCTGGATGGCGCCCGCGGCCTTGATCGCCTGCAGAATCGCGATCAAATCGCGCGGGCCGATGCCAAGCGCATTAAGCCCGTCGACCAGTTGCTGCAGCGACACGCCGTTCTGCACAAGCGCGAGCTTCTTACCGTCCTCCTGCACGCCGATGCGCGTGCGCGGCACCACCCTGGTTTCACCGCGGCGCGAGAACGGCGCCGGCTGGCTCACCTGCGGCTTCTCGGAGATGGTAACGGTCAGATTTCCCTGTGCCACCGCGACCGTGGAGACCCGCACGTCGTTGCCTATGACGATGATGCCGGAGCGCTCGTCGATCACGATCTTGGCAGACTGATCCGGCTCGACCTTCAGCTGTTCGACTTCAGTGAGCAGCGTGATCACGTTGCCGCGATATTGTTTCGGCACGGTGATGCCGATCGTCGACGGATCCAGCGGCTCCGCCGTCGGCACGCCGATAAAGTCGTTGATGGCGGCGGCGATGCGCTTGGCGGTGGTGAAATCCGGATTGCGCAGCGCCATGCGCAACTGGCTTTGGCGGTTGAGATTGAAATCGATCTCGCGCTCGATCAGCGCGCCGTTGGCGATGCGGCCGACGGTGGGCACGCCGCGCGTGATCTTGGCGGCCTCACCTTCAGCCTGGAAGCCGCCGATCGCGACCGAACCCTGGCCGACCCCGTAGACGTTGCCATCGGCGCCGAGCAGCGGCGTCACCAGCAGCGTGCCGCCTTGCAGGCTCTTGGAATCGCCGAGCGCGGAGACGGTGATGTCAATGCGGGTGCCTTGCGTGGCGAAGGGCGGAAGATTGGCTGTCACCATCACGGCGGCGACGTTGCCGGTGCGCAAGGTCTGGCCGCGCACGTTGACGCCGAGCCGTTCTAGCATCGCGGTGAGCGATTGCTTGGTGAACGGGATATTGTTGAGCGTATCGCCGGTGCCGTTGAGGCCGACCACTAGGCCGTAGCCGATGAGCTGGTTTTGGCGCACACCCTCGACATTGGCGAGGTCCTTGATGCGCGACGTCGCCCCGGCTCCCACCGGGACGCACAAGCCCATCAATACAGCCAGCAGCGCGGCCTGAAGTGTCTTCGTCATCACTGCTCCCCAATGTGACGTGCGACTTGCCTTCTCCTATGCGAAGGCCGTGCCAACACAGGCGGGCATGCCAAGACTCTGGCATTGCAGCGGTTTTTTTAGTCAGCACCGTGTAAGCGGGTGGCCGGCAGCCGGGCATGATCGTCCAGGGCGGTAATTTTTGCCGGTGTATTTACCGGTGATTAACCATACCGGCCCAGGCTTCACGGATATTCGGGGACCGACGATCGCGTCGACTGGGATTGTTCGCCATGCGCATTTACGGACCGAACGGAGCCGCGCTTGCCAACGCGCCGTCCGGCGCGCGCCGCGCGGCAAGTGGCACGTTCACGGTCGCGGAGCAGGAGGCGCCGCGCAATTCCGCCGCCGCCGGCTCGCTGCGCGCGATCGCGACTGTCGATGCGCTGATCGCGCTACAGGGCGTGGAGGATCCGACTGAGCGCAAAAAACGCGCGGTTGCCAAAGGCCGCAATGCGCTCGACCTGCTCGATACGCTCAAGCTCGGGCTGCTTGACGGCTCCGTCGATCAGTCCACGCTCGCCCGCCTGAAAGTCGCCGCCGAGGGACTGACCGAATGCTCGGGCGATGCCGGGCTGGACACGGTCTTGGGCGAGATCGACCTGCGGGTGGCGGTGGAACTGGCCAAGGCCGGCAACCGCTAACCCGGGGAACTTTAAGCGGCGCGGCCCGCCAGGGCCCTTAAGTCACTGAACCGTCATATTAATCACGCCGGCACGGCGACCTTACTAGGATATTGTCCGCGCCGTGGCGCGCGTATATAAGCCTGCCGCACCGGGACGGTGACGTCGCGTTCAAGAAAAAAGTCAGGGAGTGAGTGGGATGTTGGCCAAGACCAAGAATTATCGGCCGTCCGACAAGGAGCCGTTCATGAACGAGCGCCAGCGGAACTATTTCCGCGCCAAGCTGCTCGCATGGCGGGAGGACATCCTCAAGGAGGCCAAGGAGACGCTGCTGCACTTGCAGGAAGAGAACCAGAATCATCCCGACCTCGCCGATCGAGCGTCCTCGGAGACCGACCGCGCCATCGAGCTGCGCGCGCGCGATCGCCAGCGCAAGTTGATCGCCAAGATCGACGAGGCGCTCGGCCGCATCGAGGACGGCACCTACGGCTATTGCGAGGAGACCGGCGAGCCGATCTCGCTGCGCCGCTTGGAAGCCCGCCCGATCGCGACGCTCTCGGTGGAAGCGCAGGAGCGGCACGAGCGGCACGAGCGGGTCTATCGCGACGATTGAGCTTTCGTTTGCCTCTCGTTTAATTGCAATTGCCAGCCGTCGCGCCGGGCATTGTCGTTTTAAGCGCGCCAATATCAGTCCATCAGTCTCGCCAGTCGCGCGGCTTGAAATCGGGCACGCGGCGGCCATAGACGCGCTTGCCGTGGCCGCTCCAGCGCGTGATGCGGGTCTGCGCGCCGCGCATCAGCCTTGAGAGAATGAGCGCGAACAACGCGCCGAAGGCGAAGCCCCCGATATGCGCCCACCAGGCCACGCCCGCGGCCATGCCGTGGCGCGCCAGCTCGCTCGAGCCTTGCAGCACCTGCAGGCCAAACCAGAGCGCGGCGAACAGGATCGCGGGGACGGGCACGAACAGCGGAATGAAGAAGATCGGCACAATGGTGATGACGCGCTCGGCCGGATAGACCACGGCATAGGCCGCGATCACGGCGGCGATGGCACCTGAAGCGCCGAGTACAGGCTCCGCAGAGTCCGGATGCGTGACGATCTGCACCGCGCTCGCCGCCAGCGCGCCGCCGAAATAGAGCGCCAGAAACCATAGGCGGCCAAAACGGGCTTCCATGGCCGGTCCGAAGATCCAGAGGAACCACATGTTGAAGATGATGTGCAGCCAGCCGCCGTGCAGGAAAGCGTCGGTGATCAGCGGCCAGAAATTATGCGGATTGAGTCCGACCGAGCGCGCGAGATCGGGGTAGGTGTAGCGCACTGGAATCAGCGCGTATTGCACCAGCACCGCATGGAGCAGGTCGAGCGGCAGGCTGAGCGTGATCAGAAAGACCAGCGCGTTGGCCGCGATCAACATGAGCACAATCGCCGGAAGAGCGGCACGCGGGGCGGTGTCGGTAAAGGGAAACACGACGCATCTCCTCGCCTGCGGGCCCGGGCGGCCGCAATTCACTCAGCGCTCAATGTCGGAACAATGCGAGGGCTGCGCAAGGCGTTCCCGGCAAGCGGCCGCTGAGATTTTTCAATGCAAGGAAATCAGCACGCACGCGGCCCCCGGCCGGGGAGCTGCCGGAGGCCGCGTCGTTGACGCCGTCTCACGCTCGCGCGATGCGAAAACGGCGCGGGAGCCCAAGTACTCACGCTACTGACTAGAACGGCAGCAGCACGTCGAACACCTGCTGGCCATACCGTGGCTGCTGCATGTCAGACAGTTGGCCGTGCCCGCCATAGGCGATGCGCGCCTGCGCGATCTTGGTCGACTCGATGGTGTTGTCGCTTTCGATGTCCTCCGGCCGCACGATGCCGGCGACGATCAACTCGCGAATCTCGAAATTGACCCTGATCTCCTGTTTGCCCTCGATCACTAGGTTGCCGTTGGGCAGCACCTGCGTCACCACCGCGGCGACGTTGGTGGTCAGCGCCTCCGAGCGGTTGACCGAACCCTTGCCGTCGGTGGACGTGGTGGAATCGGACGTGAAGATGCGCGTCGGCACGGGCGTGTTCATGATCGGCACCTTGGGTTTGCCGAAGAAATTGTCGATGCCGGAATCGTCCTTGCTGTCGCGGCTGCGTTTGGTCTCGTTGTCGATGATGGCCTTGTCGGTGATGTTGACTTTGACCGTGAGAATGTCGCCGATCTGGTGCGCGCGCTGGTCTTTGAAGAATGCGCGCGAGCCATTGCGCCACAGCGAGTTCGGATTATACGAGGCGGGCTGCGCCGCCGGCATCGGCATCTGCACCGGCTTGTAGCCGGGATGGGTGGTCGGATTGTCGACCGCCGACAGCGGCGGCGGGTCGCCGATGGTGCGCAGCCGGTCGAAAGCGGCGCAGCCACTGAGCAGCGACGCCGTCATTGCGGCCAGCACCGCGTGGCGGGTGAGCTTGGTTACATTCATCGACGTTACTTTCACAAATGGCGCGGCTTGCGCCGTGCCGTTTCGGATTGACTTGAGAACTCGGCACGGCGCCTTGCTCGCTCCGGAAATTTGCTTCGCGGTCTTTGGCCTCATGCGTTAGCGCGCCACGCCGTCGGTGGCGGGTTTGACTGGGGCGGAATTGTCGGCAAGCTGCCGCGAGGGGCTGTTGATGACGACGCGGCCGGGGCCGACGACGATGCCTTGCAGGGTGCGCTTGGAGTGCTCGTTGAGCACCGAGATCACGTCGCCCTTGGCGCCGCCTTCGGCCGCCTTGCCGTGCACGGTCAGCGTGATGCCGGGCACCTCGTAGACCAGCGTCACCTGCTGGTTGCGCTTTATCAGCTCGGGTTTCATCAGCTCGGCCGCGCGCAACGGCCGGCCCGGCCGCAACGTATTGCGGGCGGCAAGGCCGATCGCCTGCGCACGGTCGGTGATGACGTCGCGTCCGATCCGGGCGCGCGGATTCCGTTCGAGCACCACGTCCGCATCTTTGAGGATGACGCCGCGTTCGACCGTTTGCGCCACCGTCGCCACCTCCACGGTCGCGGTTGCGCGGCCCGATAGCCGCAGCGCTGCGCGGCTGGACGGCCCCGTGGGAATCTCGAGCGTGGCGTGGAAACGGCCGCTGTGCGCGTCATAGTCGATGCGCGCGACCCGCGGCTCGCCCTTGGCGTTTGGGTCCACATGCAGCGGGCGCAAGGCCCGGTCGAAATTGACGACAACGTCCTCGGGTGCGCCAAGCGCAAACTGCGTGGTAAGCGCCCGCACGACGCAGTCTTCGATTTCCTTTTGCGCAATGGTCCGGCTCGCGCGCGCTACCTCCACGTCGTGGATGCCCCCGGTTTCGAGGCCGACCAGCGCGTGAGCGCGCACAGCTTCGACCACTGCGTCGGCCGACACCGTGCCGGTGAAGCCGAGATCGGGCGCGCGAAAGATCGGCACCTTGGCGACGACGCCGGCATGCTCGACCAGATCGCCGATGCGCACGAGGTCGCCCGTAACGACCGCCGCCGCCTTGAGCCGTGGCCGGTCGTGTTCGAGGCCGGCGGCGACCTGCGCGGTGGCGGTCGCGGCGAGCGTGACGAGGCTTACGAACGCGAAAATGACGGTGCGGATCATGGGTCCTCCTCAGCGCATCAGGTTGGCGGTGGCCGACAGCATCTGGTCGGCGGCGCTGATCACCTTGGCGTTCATCTCGTAGGCGCGCTGAGCGGCGATCAGTTCGGAGATCTCGCTCACCGCTTCGACGTTAGCCTGTTCGAGACTGCCCTGTTGCAGATTGCCGAAGCCATCGGTGGCGGGCGTGCCGTTCTGCGGCGTGCCGGAGGCCGGCGTCTCCAGGTAAAGATTGTCGCCAATGCCTTCGAGGCCGGCCTTGTTGACGAATTTCGCCAGCTCGATCTGGCCGACCTGGCTCGGCGTGTTGGACCCGGGCAGCGTCACCGACACTTGGCCCTGCGCATTTATCGAAATAGAGCTCGCGTTCTGCGGAATCGTGATGCCGGGCTGCACCACGTTGCCCTGCACTGTCACCAGCCGTCCCTGGGCGTCGAGCTCGAACGAGCCGTCGCGGCTATAGGCGGTGCGCCCGTCCGGCAGGAGGATCTTGAAGAAGCCGTCGCCGCGGATAGCGACATCGTAATCTTTGCCGGTCCGTACCAGTTCGCCTTGCGTCATCAGGCGGGGCGTGCCGGCCGCCTTGACGCCGGAGCCGAGTTCGATGCCGGCCGCCAGGATATTGCCGTCCGAAGAGGTCTGCGTGCCGACGCGGCTCACGTGCTCGTACAGCAAATCCTGGAATTCGGCGCGCTGGCGCTTGTAGCCTGTGGTGCGCATATTGGCGATGTTGTTGGAGATGACCTGGACGTTGAGTTCCTGGGCCATCATCCCGGTCGCCGCCGTATTCAATGCTCGCATGATTTAATCTTTCCCTGCGGTTCAGGCCGGCACTTCAGCGAGTTTGTTGATCGCCGCCTGCTGAAGCTCGGCCTCCTTCACCAGCATGTTGGCGACTTGCGTATAGCTGCGCGTGACATCAATCATGCGCGTCATCTCGACCACGCCGTGCACGTTGGATTTCTCGAGCGTGCCCTGTACGAGGCGCGACTTGGTGTCCACTTGCGGCGTGACATCTACCGGTGCCATGAAGGTGCCGGATCCCTCTTTCAGCAACAGCTCCGGCTGCTCGAAGCCGACCATGCGCAGCCTGCCGCGTTGCGACTCGGTCTTGACGTTGTCGCCCTCGCGCACACTGATGGTGCCGTCCGGGCTGATGGTGATGTCGTGATCTGTGGGCTGCAGGGTGATCGGACCGGAGGCGCCCAGCACCTCGAAGCCCGCGCTGGTCACCAGTTCGCCGTTGGCGTTGACCTGCAGCGCGCCGTTGCGCGTGTAGCGCTCGCCGGCCGGCGTCTGCACCGCCAGGAAGCCTGAACCGTCGATCGCAACGTCGAGCGCATTGCCGGTGCGCTCCATCGCGCCCTGGCCCAGGTCAATCCAGGTGGCGACGTCGTACACGAAGCTTACTTGGCTGTCGGTGCTCGTCGGATCGCCCGAGCTCGCCGTCTCATCGACGTATTCCTGAAACACCACGCCGTCGCTCTTGAAGCCAGCGGTATTGAGGTTGGCGATGTTGTTGGCGACCACGTCGATTTCGCGCTCGAGCGCGACCAAGCGCGACAGTCCGACGAGAGATGCGTTATCCACCGGTTTCTCCCCTTTAGAATCCGCAAGGCGCCGGCCCTCCCGAGGCCGAACGATGCGAATAGCTGCTGCCACGGGCTCTCCCAAGCCGGCGGTCGGGCTTTGCATTGCAGCCGCCGTGCCAAGTTATAAATATTAGCAAAATCAACAAGTTAAAGGAAGTGACCGAGTCCCGCGCGGCGGCAAAAACAGCCCCAACCCGGCAAAAGATGCCACTCCCGGGGACCCGGGCAATGATCTGTTAACCATACCAACCTACCTTCGCCGCAGGGAGCGCGGGGTCCGCGCATCAGCGGCGTTTCGCTTCAAGACGCCGCGCGCACACCCAACCAGCACGTCGCAATCGGGGCAGTCATGGCAGCCAAGGCGAAACAGGCGGACGCTGAAATCGAGGAAAAGCCGGAGGAAGAAGGCGAGCAGCCGGCGGCAAAGTCGAAGCTAAAACTAAAACTGCCGACTATGAAGGTGATGATCATCGCCGCGGCCGGCCTGCTGGTGATCGGCGGCGGCGGCGTAGCCGCTTATATTTTCCTGGGCGGATCCGGCCACGAAAAGATGGCGAAAACGGAAGCCAAACCCTCGATCTTTGTTGATCTGCCGGACGTGCTGGTCAACCTGGCGAATACCGGCGGCGATCGCACGCAATATCTCAAAGTTAAGATCGTCCTTGAATTGCCCAGTGCCAACGAGGTCCAGCAAATCCAGCCGTTGATGCCGCGGGTGTTGGACGCTTTCCAAACTTATTTGCGCGAGTTGCGCGCAACGGATCTCGACGGTTCCGCTGGACTCTATCGACTCAAGGAGGAATTGACCCGCCGGGTCAACGCCGCCGTCGCGCCCAACCGCATCACCGCCGTCCTGTTCAAGGAGATTGTCGTCCAGTGACGACGTAGCCAAAAATGGCGGGCAACGATCAAATCGACCAAGATGCGCTGGCCGCCGAATGGGGCGTAGCGTTAGAAGAAGAATCGGGCGCGCCGGCGCCTGACGCAGCGGCCACGCCTCCGCCCGCCGTCGACGAGGCCGCCGCACAATGGGCGGCGATGGTCGACGACAGCGGATTCCAGGGCGCCAAGGGCGGCACCGAGCGCATCCTCAATCAGGATGAAATCGACAGCCTGCTCGGCTTCAGCCTGGCGGACGTGACGCTCAACGACAACTCGGGCATCCGTGCCATCATCGACTCGGCGATGGTGTCGTACGAGCGCCTGCCAATGCTGGAAATCGTCTTCGACCGCCTGGTGCGGCTGATGACGACGAGCTTGCGCAATTTTACTTCCGACAACGTCGAAGTCTCGCTCGACCGCATCACCTCGGTGCGCTTCGGCGATTATCTTAACTCGATCCCGCTGCCGGCGGTCTTGGCCGTGTTCAAGGCGGAAGAGTGGGACAATTTCGGCCTCGCCACCGTCAATTCAAGTCTGATTTATTCGATCATCGACGTGCTGCTCGGCGGTCGGCGCGGACACAGCACGGTGCGCGTCGAGGGCCGTCCCTACACCACCATCGAGACCAACCTGGTCAGGCGCATGATCGAGGTGGTGCTGGCAGACGCCGAACTTGCCTTCAAGCCGCTGTCGCCGGTCAAGTTCAACATCGACCGGCTGGAAACCAATCCGCGCTTCGCCGCCATCTCGCGCCCGGCCAACGCCGCGATCCTGGTGCGGCTGCGCATCGACATGGAAGATCGCGGCGGCAACATCGAGTTGCTGTTGCCTTACGCCACCATCGAGCCGATCCGTGCCGTCCTGCTGCAGATGTTCATGGGCGAGAAGTTCGGCCGTGACCCGATCTGGGAAGGCCATCTCGCGACCGAAATCGGCCAGGCGCAGGTCAGCGTCGATGCCGTGCTTTACGAGGAGCGGCTGCCGCTGCGGCAGATGATGAGCCTCAATGTCGGCGACACGCTTACCCTCGAGCTCAAGCCGGATGCGCTTGTCAGCGTGCGCTGCGGCGATGTCACGGTGACCGAAGGCCGCATGGGGCGGGTCGGCGACCGTGTTGCGGTGCGTGTTGTCAAAGCCCTGCGCAAACCACGGACAACGTTCGCCATGTTCGAGAAGGCGGACGAGCCCACCAGCCGGATGGAAGCGCCATGAGCTTCAACGTCGGATACCTGGTCGAGATCATGGTCTCGATCCTGCTGCTGCTGACGATCCTGTATTGCGTTCGGCTCAATCAGCAGCTTCGCCTGCTCAAGGCCGACGAGCAAACCCTGCGCGCGACCATTTCCGAATTGATCACCGCGACCGAGATCGCCGAGCGCGCCATTGCGGGGCTTAGATCCACCATGCGCGACGGCGAGCAGAATCTCAGCGAACGACTGGAGCGGATGGAGCGCGTCACCGGCGAGCTCGACAATCAACTCGCCGCCGGCGAAGAATTGCTGGGCCGCGTCGCCCGCATCGCCAACGCTGCGCGGTCGGCGGGTCAGAAGCCCATTGTTCCCGACGCCAAAGCGGTGGCCGCCGCCGCTCAAGCCTTCACCGAACGGGCGCGCGCGCGCATGCGCGGCATCGCGGCATGATCCGCATTGCGCGCGATTTCCGACTGGTCCCAATTGTGCTGCTGGCCACGATCGCGTTGTTCGCGCTCAAGGTGTCAGGCCTGGTGTTCGACGGCGGCTATACGCTGGCCGAGCGCCTGGAAAACCGCAACACGCCCAGCCTGCATATCGCCGCGCCCGAGAGCGTGCCGAGCTATCCGAAAATTATTGTTGCGGACGACGCGCACCTTCCCGGCGCGCCTGCCCCCAAGCAACCGTGGGCGCGGGAGATGTTCAACTACAACGACGGCAGCGACCGCGACATCACCGGCTCGGTCGGTAAGGAAGACAAGGCAAACAAGAAAGACAAAGCGGTTAAGGAAAATAAAGCGGCCAAGGATAGCGATGAAAAGCTCAAAGTGAGCGACGAGCGGCCGGGGCCGCCCAAGCTCAAAGCCGCCGGCGAGGAAATCCAGATCAAGCCCGGCCACATCAATTCGCCCGGCGAGCGCGCGATCCTCGAAAGCCTGCATGAGCGCCGCCAGCAGCTCGAATCCCGCAGCCGTGAGCTAGACATGCGCGAAAGCCTGCTCAAGGCGGCCGAAAAGCGGATTGAGGCCAAGGTCGTGGAGCTCAAGGGCGTGGAAACGCGCGTCAAAACCGAGGTGGGCAACCGCGATAAGGCCGAAGCAAAACGTCTGAAGAGCCTCATCATCATGTACGAGAACATGAAGCCGAAGGACGCCGCCCGCATCTTCGACCGTCTCACGATGTCGATTTTGGTTGACGTTTCGACCCATATGAACCCACGCGCCATGTCGGCCATCCTCGCGCAGATGACGCCGGAGGCGGCCGAGCGGCTCACGGTCGAACTCGCCAATCGCGCCAGCGGGCAGCCAATGGCGCAAAATCCGAACCAGCTGCCGAAGATCGAGGGCAAGCCGAGCGGGAGCTAGCGCTAGCGATTTCGACTCGGTTAACGCCGCGTTAAACGCCAATCCCTAGGCTGTCACGATCGGCAGTCTCGCCGGCTGGAACGGCTTCATGACGGTTTCGTCCCTCAGCCCGAAAATGATGCGCCCGTGGCTGGCGGCGGCCTTTGTCGCGCTGCAGGCGCTGGCGCTGCTTATGTTGTGCGAGCCAGCGCGCGCCGACGATCCGGTCAAGGGCGAGGTCAAGGTCTTCAACGATAGCGGCTATGCGCGCCTGGTGTTCCGCTTTGATGAAGCAGTCACGGCGACGGTCCGCCTCAACTTTCCGATCATCGTGGTGACATTTAAAAGGCCGGTCGCCGTCGCGGTCGACGATCTCTATGAAAACGCCTCCGGCTATGTCAGCGCGGCGCGCCTCGATCCCGACGGCACGGCGATCCGCATTGCGCTGGGTAAGAAGGTAAGGGTCCATTCCATCCCCGCGGCCGAGCGGCTCTATGTCGATCTGTTGCCCGAGCCGTGGCCGGGCGTGGTGCCGGGTTTGCCGCAGGATGTGGTCGAGGAACTTTCCAACCGTGCGCGCGAGGCCGAGCGCCAGTTGCATCGTCAGCGCCTTGCCGACAAAGAGCGCAAACCGCCGACGATCCGAGTCAAGGTGGCGAGCCAGCCGACCTTCGTCCGCTACGTATTCGAGCTCCCGGCCGGCATCAACGTCGTCCCCGACCGTCACGACGACCGGCTCACGCTCAATTTCGACCAACCTATCAAATGGGATCTGGCGGACGTGGTGGCGACCTTGCCGCCGACTTTGAAATCGGTTGACGCCAATGTCGAATACGATTCGGTGGCCGTCAACTTCACGTTCAATGGTACGCCGAAAGTGCGCACGTTCCGCGAGGACCGCAGCATCGCGGTCGATATCGGCCTCGATGGCGCCAAGCCCAAGCGGGCGGCGGCGGGCGGCGCCGCGGCCAAAGCACCGGCAAGCGCGCCGCCCAACACCGTGGCGGCCAAGGATGATGTGCCGCCGCCGCAGCCGGCCGATCAGTCCAAGAGCGCCGCCGCCCCGCCGCTAACCGATGTGCCGCCGCCGCCCAAGAAAGCGGCCACCAAGCCGCCCGCCGCACCGGCTGCCGCCAAGGCTGCCGAGAAAGTGCCCATCGCTCCGCCGATGAAAGAGATGAAAGACAGCTCGCCCGCGCCAGCGAAACGCGCGAGCGATACCGCGCCGGCGATGCCAAAACATCCCGAAATGCCCGCGACCGCGTCGAAAGCGGCAAACGAAATCGCGCCCGCTGCCAAAGCGCCAGCGCCAAAGCCGGCCGCGCCGAAGCCTGCCGCCGCAGCGGCACCGAAGAGCGTCGCGCCGCCGGCGCCCAAGGCCATCGCGCCGAAAGCCGATGCGGCGAAGCTCGAAGCTGCCAAACCTGCCGAGCCTAAGCCCGCGGAGCCCAAGCCCGTCGCCGCCAAACCTGTCGAACCCAAACCCGTCAAGCCCAAGCCGGCCGCGCCCAAGACCACGATGGCAAAGGCGAAGGAAGCGCCGAAAGCCGTCTCCGCCAAACCGGCAGGTCCGGCGCCCGATCCGAGAGCGCCGGTTACCGCCGAGCTGCACAGTGCCGGCACCGGCCTACGCGTGGAATTCCCCTTCGCCACCCCGACGCCGGCCGCCGTGTTCCGTCGCGGCGACACGCTGTGGCTGCTGTTCGACAGCGGCGCCCGGATCGATCTCGCCGCGCTGACGCACGATCCGGACAACGGCATCCGCGACGCCCACTTCGAGCGTGCCCAAGACGGCGCGACCGTCGTGCGCTTGCAGTTGAAGCGGCCGCGCCTGGCGAGCGTCGTTGCCGACGGCCCGGCTTGGATCGTCACGATCGACGATAGCGTCACGGCGCCGACACAAGCGCTCACCATTGCTCGTAGCATCGTCCGCAAGAACCGCGCGAGCATCGCCATTCCATTCGACGATCCGCGCGCGATCCACCACATCACCGATCCCGCCGTCGGCGACCGCCTGCTGGTGGTTACCGCGCTCGGGCCTGCACGCGGCTTCCTCAAGCCGCAAGATTTCGTCGAACTGCGCGTCCTGCCCGCCGCCCACGGCGTGGTGTTACAGCCGCTTGCCGACGACGTGACCGCCGTGCTTGCGGTCGACAAGATCACGGTGAGCCGACCGGGCGGCCTCTCGCTGTCGCCGACCGCAATCGGCCAGCAGCGGCTCGCCACCAGTTTCCGCGCGTTGAGCTTCGACACTCAGCTCTGGGGCTTCGATCGGCAGGCCAAATACAACGTCCGGCAATCGGATTTGATTTTCCGCGCCGCCATGGCGCCGCCGCCCAAGCGCCGCACCGAGCGGCTCAATCTGGCGCGCTTCTACCTCGCCCGCGGCATGTCGGCGGAAGCAATCGGCGTGCTCAAGGTCGCACTTTCCGATGTGCATGGCGCCGACGACATCACCGGCAGCGTACTCAAGGCGGTTGCCAATGTGATGCTCGACCGGCCGGCCGATGCGCTCAAGAACCTGTCCAATCCGCAGGTCGGCAACCAGCTCGACGCGCCGGTCTGGCGCGCGATCGCCTTGGGCCGCCAGGGCAAGTGGGCGGAGGCGCATGACCGCTTCAAGGACGTCGAGGCAGCCTTAGGAGGGCTGCCGATCGAATTGCAGCGCATGGCGCTGCGCGAGCAGCTACAGGCTGCGATCGAGGTGCGCGATTTCAACGGCGCCGACCGCGTGATCAACGAGCTCGAAACCCTGGGCGTGCCACCGGAGATGGAGGCCTCGATCGCCGTGCTGGTCGGGCGCCTGGACCAGGGGCTCGGCCGCAACGAGGACGCACTCACCAATTACCGCACCGCTGCTGGGTCGCGCGACCAGCGTGCAGCCGCGCAAGGTCGCCTGCGCGAGATCATGTTGCGCTTCGCCATGGGCGACATGCCGCACAAGGACGTGATCGATCAGCTCGAAACCTTCACCACCGTCTGGCGCGGGGACGAGACCGAAGTGGAGGGCTTGAAGCTGCTGGCGCATCTTTACACCGAGGACAAGCGCTACCGCGACGCCTTCCACGTGATGCGCACGGCCATGCTGGCGCATCCCAATTCCGATCTCACGCGCCAGATCCAGGACGAGGCGGCGGCCACCTTCGAAACCCTGTTCCTGAACGGCAAGGGCGACGCGCTGCCGCCGATCGAGGCACTCGCCCTATTCTACGACTATCGCGAGCTGACGCCGGTCGGACGGAGCGGCGACGAGATGATCCGCAAGCTGGCCGACCGGCTGATCGCGGTCGATCTGCTCGAGCAGGCAGCCGAACTGCTCCAGCATCAGGTCGATCACCGCCTGCATGGCGCCGCGCGCGCTCAGGTGGCGAGCCACCTTGCCGTCGTCTATCTCATGAACCACAAGCCAAAGCGCGCGCTCGCCGCCTTGCAGGCGACCCGCACCGAAGGTTTGTCGAATGAATTGCGCGAGCAGCGGCTGCTGTTGGAGGCGCGCGCATCGTCGGAAATCGGCCGCCACGATCTGGCGCTGGAGATGATCGCCAATATCAAGGGCCAACAGGCGATTCGCCTGCGCGCCGACATCCTGTGGGCGGCCAAGCGCTGGCGGCAAGCGGCCGAGCAGATCGAATTGCTCTACGGCGAACGCTGGCGCGAGTTCGCGCCATTGAGTCAAGCCGAGCGCGTCGACATCCTGCGCGCGGCGATCGGCTATGCGCTCGGCGACGAGTTGATCGGGTTCAAGCGCTTCCGCGACAAATACGCGGCCAAGATGGCGCACACCCCGGACCGCCACGCCTTTGAGGTGGTAACCGCACCGGTCGGCACCTCGGGCGTCGAATTCAAAAACGTGGCGCGCACGGTGGCGGGCGTCGATACGCTCGACGAATTCTTAAGCGAGATGCGCAAGCGCTATCCGGATCCGGCTAGTAAGCCGGCGGTGGGTGACTCTGCCGACGACAAGGCGGCGGCCGCGGCGCCGCAAGAGAAGCCGCAGGGTGCAAAGCCGGGGGTCAAGAAGGCCGCGCCCCAAAGAGCTGCCGCCGGGGGCAAGCCCGATCCCGCCGCGGCTTCGCCGCTGCCGCCGAAGGTGCCGGCCGGCGTGCCGGTCAAGCCCGAACCGTCGACCACCGGATCGATCCCGCGGCTGCCGTGGGCGAGGGCAACGCGCCGTTAGCCGATTGCGGAGAGCGCGACCTACGTCCCGTAGCTCTGGATCAATGAGCCGGCGACTAGGCTCCAGCCGTCCACCAGCACGAAGAAGATCAGCTTGAAGGGGAGCGACACCACCACCGGCGGCAGCATCATCATGCCCATCGACATCAAGACGCTAGCCACCACCAGGTCGATGATCAGGAATGGGACGAACAGCAGGAAGCCGATCTCGAAGGCGCGCTTGAGCTCGGAGATCATGAAGGCCGGCACCAACACGCGCAGCGACAGGTCTTCCGGTTTGGCGGGCTCGGCTTGCTTCGACATGTCGACGAATAGCTTTAAGTCCTTCTCGCGCACGTTTTTCTGCATGAAGGCGCGCAAGGGCTGCGAGCTGCGGTCGAAGGCCTGCTCGGCGGTGATCTCGTTGGCGACCAACGGGCGGATGCCGGTGTCGTAGGCCTTTTGCAGCGCCGGGCCCATCATGAAAGCGGTGAGGAACAGCGCCAGCGAAACGATCACCGCATTGGGCGGCGCGGTGGCGGTGCCGAGCGCGGTCCGCAAAAGCGAAAGCACCACCACAATGCGGGTGAACGACGTCATCATGACGAGGATGGAGGGCGCCAGCGACAGCACCGTGAGCAGCGCGATCATCTGGATCACGCGCTCGGTGAGGCCTGAGCCTTGCGCGAAATTGATGCTGACGTCCTGCGCGCCCGCGGGCGTCGCTGTCAGCGCCATCAGCCCTGCTACTCCGGCTGCCACCGTCACCAGACGGACACGGCGGCCGGAAATGGCTGTCACGATTTATCGGGTGGACGGCCGAGCAAGCTGGCCATCTCCTCTTCCAGATTATCGTAGATGGTCTTGCCCGAGGTGGTTGCCGCTTCCGGCTTTGGCTCGGGTTTGCCGTCGAACTTGAACCTGGCCTCGGGCTTGACCTCAAATTTCGTTTCTAATTTGGCCTCGAATTTTGGCTCAGGCTTGGTCTCAAGCTTGGGCTCGGGCCGGCTCTCCGGCCGGCGCTCAGGCTCGAACCGGAATTCGCGCTTCGGCTCGAGCTTGGGCTCGGGCTTCGACTTGAAGTCGCGTGGCGCGGGGCGCGGGGGCGCGGATTTGGCCGCCGGCGCGACCGCCAGCGGATCGGTCACCGGCGGGCGACCCTCCGGCGCCGGCGCGCGGCGTAAGGCGGCTTCGAGCTGCTGGGCCATCTCCGCCAGGTTGCGATCGTTCTGCGGCGTTGCCGCCGGCGGCTCCGGTGTCACTGGCGGTGCGGCGGTGCGCGGCGGTGCTGGCGGCTCGGTACGCGCGGGCGGGACAGCGAGATCGCCCGAATGCAGCTTGGCCGAAAGCTCGGCGGCGAGCCCGGTGAGGCTGTCGGCGGGACGCGCACGCGCGCCCGGCTCGGGCGGCAGCCAGGGCTCTTCGGTCGCCTGCGCCCGATAGGGACGCGGCGGCGAAACCGGTGCCTGTGGCTCGTTCGCGGCCGGCTGCCAGGACGGCTCTGGCGCCGGCCCAAGCCGCGCCGAGCCCTCGGTCGAAATCGACAGGCGCCCGGGCTCGCGTGCTACCTCGCGCGCCGCCTCCCGCGCGCCACTCGCGCGCACGATGTTGGGCTCGATCACCACGTCGGTGGGGCCGCCGATCATCAGGAGATGTTCGGTATTGTCGCGGCGGATCAGCACCAGCCGGCGGCGGCCGTCGACGCTGGCCGCGTCGATGACGGCAAGGCGCGGCTGGCGGCCGCGCGCATTCGCGCCGCCGAGCCGCCTGGCACCGAAGCGACGCACCAGCCAGGCGGTGACCCCGATCAGGGCCAGCACGGCCAAAAACGCGATGAAGAAGCGCGCCGCCAGCGGCATGGTTGAGCCGAACAGGGCGTCCATTAATTCACTCCATGCTTCAGACCGCGACCCACCGGCCGGGAATCGCCCAAATGGTTAATTCCGTAGGTACAATTTGCCGCTCGGAATACTAACAGTCTGTTAACAAATAAAGGGCCATTTCATGTCAGGCCAGCGTTTTTGCCAATAAGCCCGGCCCAACAGCGGCCCGGATGGCCCCGTCAATTATTATCTTTTTACGTGCCATTAACCATACCCCCGGCAAAGTCTGCCTAGTAGCCGCTTGCGGCCGCGGGGGCGGCTTTTTCAAGGGGACGTCATGGCCATCACCGATATCCCGATCCTGTCAATGCTGCGCACCCGGCTGCAATGGGCGCAGGAGCGCCAGCGCGTGCTGGCCGAGAACGTCGCCAATGCCGACACCCCGCGTTATCGGGCGCGCGATCTAGCCCCGCTGAAATTCGAGGCGGCCGGCGAGGTTAGCCCCGCCACCGTTTCATCGGTCACGCTGGCAACCACCGCGCCAGGCCACATGAGCGGGTTCGGCGCCAGCCCGCCGCGGTTCAAGACCGAGAGTAAGGACAATTACGAGGTGCGCCCGACCGGCAACGCGGTCAGCCTCGAGGACGAGATGATGAAAGTGGCGGCCAACCAGATGGATTACCAGGCCGCGACCGCGGTCTACACGCGCAGCCTGAGCCTGATCAAAATCGCGCTCGGCAAGAAATGACCATAACGCCCGCGCGCGGCGCGCCGCGGGCCAAGGAGGGCAGTCGTGGACTTCATGAAGACTCTTGCGGTCGCTGCATCCGGCTTGCGCGCGCAGGCCGGGCGCATGCGCATCATCTCCGAGAACATCGCCAACGCGGATTCCACGCGGTCCTCGCCCAGCGCCGATCCCTACCGGCGCAAGGTGCTGACCTTCCGCACCGAGCTCGATCGCTCGCTCGATGTGCAGACGGTCAAGCTCGGCAAGGTGCGGACCGACCAATCTGACTTCCGGCTGAAATATGAGCCGGGCCATCCGGCGGCCGACAAGAACGGCAACGTCAAATACCCCAACGTCAATCAGCTCGTCGAAATGACCGACATGCGCGAGGCGCAGCGCTCCTACGAAGCCAACATCAACGTGGTCACCGCCACGCGGCGCATGCTCCAGCGCACCATCGATATCCTGAAAGCTTAAAGCGCAAACATAAGGCAACGCGCATGATCCCGAAAGGTGGAAACCGGTTTTCGGAAAAGATCATGCACAAACGCAAGGAATAACCATGGCCACACCGATCTCCGCCGCCGGCGCCTATGCCGCCATCGCGCGCCTTACCGCCAATCCCGCGCAAGCGACGGCCGCGGCCGCCGACCCGAAGAGCGCAACCAGCTTCACCGATGTGCTCAAGGAGGCGATCGGCTCAGTCAACGAGCTCGGCCACAAGTCCGACGCGCAGACCCGCGCCATGGTCAATGGCAAATCCAACATGGTGGACGTGGTCACCGCGGTGTCGGAGACCGAGGTCGCTATCGACGCGGTGGTGGCGGTGCGCGACAAGATCATCGCGGCCTACGAAGACATCATGAAGATGCCTATCTAGCGCATGATCCCGAAAAGCTTGTTCTCGACGCGATCGGGGATGGGAACCGGTTTTCGGAAAAGATCGTGCGCCAACTAAAATAGTTCATGCACAAACCAAGGGTATCTGGAAATCAATGACCGGACCGGAAGTTCTCGATATCGCGCGCGAGGCGATCTTCACGCTGATCCTGGTCGCCAGCCCAGTCATGCTGGTCGGCCTGGCGGTCGGCATCGCCATCTCGTTGCTGCAGGCACTCACGCAGATCCAGGAAATGACGTTGGCCTTCGTTCCAAAGATTCTGGCGATTTTCGTGTCGCTGATGGTCGCGCTGCCGTTCATGGCCGAGAAGCTGCACGCGGAGATGCTGCGGCTCGCCGCCCGCATCGTCAGCGGTATATAAGCGCATGATCCCGAAAAGCGGCAACCGGTTTTCGGACAAGATCATGCGCAAACATAAACGATCTAAATGAAAGTCGACATCTCCTTTCTGCCTGGGCTGGCCGCCGCATTTTTGCTGACCTTCGCGCGCATCGGCGCCATGGTCATGCTGCTGCCCGGCATCGGCGAGCAGAACATGCCGGCGCGGGTGCGGCTCACCATCGCGTTGGTGCTCACCGCCGTGCTGCTGCCGGCGCACCAGAAGGCCTACACCGTCGATCTCACCGCGCTTGGGCCGGTCATGGTGATGCTATTCCAGGAGATCATCATCGGGGCGGTGCTGGGGCTGACCGCGCGGCTGGCGATCTCGGCCTTGCAGGTCGCCGGCTCCGTGGTGGCGCAGCAGATGGGCCTCGGCTTCGTCACCGCCATCGACCCGACGCAAGGCCAGCAGGGCATGCTCGTCGGCAACTTCCTTACGCTGCTCGGCGTCACGCTGGTGTTCGCCACCGACCTGCATCATCTGGTGATTGCGGCGCTCAACGACAGCTACACGCTGTTCCAGCCGGGCGAGATGCCGCTCGCTGGCGACGTGGCGCAGCACGTCACCCAAATCGTCACTACCGCCTTCCGCATCGGCATCCAGCTCGCTGCGCCGTTCCTGGTGTTCGGCTTGCTGTTCAATCTCGGGCTCGGCGTGCTGAGCCGCCTGATGCCGCAGATGCAGGTGTTCTTCATTGGCCTGCCGCTGTCGATCATGCTCGGACTTCTGCTGCTGCTGCTGGTCATCGGCGCCATGATGGGAACCTTCGTCGGCTATCTCGAGGGCGTGCTCGGCAACCTCGCGCCGCACGCCTGATTTTTGAAAGCGCGGCATGGCCGAAGAACAAGAAAGTCACGAAAAAACAGAAGACCCGACGCAAAAGCGTCTGGACGACGCGCTCAAACGCGGTGACGTGGTCAAGAGCCAGGAGGTCAATACCTGGTTCGTCATCGCCGGTGCCACGCTGGTGCTGATCACATTCTCCGGCGGCATGGGGGCGGGCGTCGCCACCACGCTGCGCGGGCTGATCGCCAATTCCTGGCAGATCAGCCTGGACGGGCCGGCGCTGCCGCACCTGTTCGAAATGATCGGCGGCGAGCTCTTGGCCGTGGTCGCCATTCCGTTCCTGCTGCTGATGCTGGCGGCGCTCGCCGGCAACGTGATCCAGCACAGGATGGTGTGGTCGGTGGAGCCGATGACGCCGAAGCTGTCCAAGATCTCGCCGATGAGCGGCCTCAAGCGGCTGTTCTCCAAGCAGGCGTTGGCCAATTTCGCCAAGGGCATGGTCAAGCTGCTGCTGGTCGGCACCGTGCTCACCGCGCTGATGTGGCCCGAGCGCCACCGGCTGATCGCGCTGGTGGGCACCGATCTCGCCGGTGTGTTGCCGCTCACGCTGTCGCTGGCGCTCAAGCAATTGGGCGCGGTGGTCGCCATTCTGGCGGTGGTGGCGGCCGCCGATTACCTGTTCCAATACCGCCAATGGTACGAGCGGCAGAAGATGTCGCTCAGGGACTTGAAGGAGGAATTCAAACAGACCGAGGGCGATCCGACCATCAGAGGCAAGATGCGCCAAGTGCGCCAAACCCGGATGCGGCGGCGCATGATGGCGAACGTGCCCAAGGCCGCCGTGGTCATCACCAACCCGACGCATTACGCGGTCGCCCTGCAATACGAGCGCGGCATGGACGCGCCGGTCTGCGTCGCCAAAGGCGTCGACCTGGTGGCCCTGAAGATCCGGGAGATCGCCGACGAGCACGCGGTTCCGATCGTCGAAAACCCGCCGCTGGCGCGCACCCTGCACGCCGCCGTCGAGCTCGATCAGGCGATCCCGCCCGAGCATTACAAGGCGGTGGCCGAAGTGATCGGTTATGTGATGAAGCTGCGGCGGGCGGCGCGGCGGTAATTATCCAAAGGACATAATTTCCGCCGGTCAAACTGAAATCACACGGTTTTTTGCTCTCACTTTGATCGTACCCATAACGCAAAACTCATAGTTTTCGATTGCTGCAGCTCTGGCGCTCGCCGTAGCACTCGACATGACGAGGGGCGCGAGCAATCAGGCGAATGCGAGGTGGCTCGGCAAGTCCGCCCGCCGATTTGACTGATTCTCTAGGAAGCCCGCCTATGCGTTTATTCGGTCGACGGGCTAGCAGGGCTTCGGCCATCAGCGCTGCGCTACGGCTCGCGCTCGCTGCCTTGCCTGAAACGGTGGTGCCAGGTGAGTGCCGGCCCCTTTTGTCATGAACCGAAATCCCCTAGCATCCCAATTGGAGCAGACGAGTCCCCTAGGTCGAGGCCACACTGCTCCATGACGTCGGCCCCAGTTCTCTCCGAGGGACTGGGGCCTTCGATTTGAAACCGCCTTAGTTGGCGACTTCTTTCATTAGGACGCGTCGTCACCCGAAGAATTCGAATAAAAAACCCGGGCAGGGACTGCCCGCCCGGTTCTCAGTGGAGAGGAACCGTACTCATTGCCAGTACGAGTTCAAACGATGCATCAAGAAGGTTTAATAAACCATTTCACCGCTCCGACTGACGCTCGCGGCATGGTGCCGTTACAAACTAATTAAAAGTTTAATTTTCTTGCGTATGGATACAGTGCTAAAAAGGGTCGCTCCCATTCCCCAATGAGAGCACGGCCCCGATCTCACCCGTCCCCTAAAGCCGAGAGGTCGGGGTCGATCTTTTTCTACAACGGTTTCCTGTAATGAATTGCGACTATTCGCCTAGACAGGCGGTGGACGTTGTGACGAAATTTTGAAGACTGTTGCAAATCGGACAATCTATTCACGACCTGAAATGAAATACGCCACTTTACAACCAATGACCCTCGGCAACATGTGCGCCAACGGCGTGAACACCCTAGCCCCTTAATTATTAATTCGGGTTTTTTAGATGCGAGCCCGGTGACGGTTATACTCGGCGGGTTATCGCGTTCGTTGTGCGTTTTAGTCAAATGAAACTATAGGGTTTTGCATGGTGCAAACCTGGAGTAGTTGGAAGCGCTTTCCCGATGCCGAAAGCGGCGACATGGTCGAAGCACCGATCGGCCCCGGCGTTTATGAAGTGCGCCACACGCTGACTGGGCGCGTGATTGCGTTCGGGCGGGCTGGCAATGTCGCGCACGCGCTGTCGAAACTGAAGGTCAATGGCGGCGTCGGCAGCAGGTTCCTGAGCGTGTTCCGCAAGCAGTCGCTGGTATCGCGTGTCTCCGACCTCGAATACCGCACCTGCGCGACGGCAACCCGCGCCGAGGCCAAGATCGCCGCGCACCATCTCTTCAGCCTTCGGCAGATCGCCTGGCGCCGGCGCATCGATGCCGGTTGGGCAGCGCGTCGGTCGAGCTGACGCATCACAATCACGTACAACACGTACGCAACTTATCCTGACGACATGCCGGCGCCGTCATCCGGGCCACCCCGGATTGTCCGTATGAGATGTAGCGCTATCGGCGCGGACGCGCGGCCGAACTGGAACGAGGGACACAAGCAAGCGCCGATCACGCGGGCGAACAACACGTCCGGGGCTGAGCCGTGAAAACTCATAAACTCGTTAAAAGATCGCACGCAAGCGCGCGACTCATCCGCGGAACGCTAACCTTCGCCCTCGAACTTGCATGAGACTTTCACCTTCGCGCGATACGCCTCGACCTTTCCATTTGTGAGCTGCCTGTCTAACTGCGCGACTTTTGCGACCCGAAGGTCCCTCAAAGATTTCGTCGCCCTGTCGACTGCAGCTTTTGCGGCTTTCTCCCACGATTCCGCACCGGTGCCGACCAACTCAATGACTTTATAGACGGATTCCGCCATGTGTTCCTCCTTTGATCGACTTATTATTACGGCAATTCGCTCGCGCTTACCGAGCCACTAAATCGTGGGAGTGGAATGGGCAAAAGACCTCATGTCGAGCACGTTCGGCTGTTCGGCTTTGCACCAGAAATGTTGGTCGCAGAACGCGCATGACAAGTCCGCTTTGGTCCAAAAGCGGACTAACGCGGGCGCAGTTGGAATGTCCGCTAAGTGCCAGACGGCGACAATCGAGCTGTGGTCCAAAAAGCGAAAGAGGCTGCCAACTGAGGCGGCCGCTTGTTTCTTAGCCGGACCTTTTTGGTCCTTCGGGCGCTCCCCACCAATAACGTCAAATGCATACTGGCTCATTCAACGTTGGGGATGTCTAGTCAAATTCGCTCGGCATTTCTAATGTATGATCTTGCCAGCCAAATCACAGCGGGCAAGAAATTCCCAAGCCTCACTTTCGGTTTCAAACCGCTTAACCCGACCGTTCTCAAACACCACCCGCCCATGCCAGAACGCGTGAAACTTGCCTTCGTATGAGGGGGCGACTCTGTTATTGGAATTTTTCCTTTCGTTGGTCATGACGCGCTCTTTGGATTGAGACCCAAAACCCTTTTCTTGGAGCGTGTTGTTTTGCACATCCGAAAGTATCACGCTCCAGTCCGACCAATCGTGAATTCCATTATCGGATAAGGTACCTCTCAATTCACGGATGTGGGAAATGAGATATGCGCGTGCGGCTTCCGAATTCCTCAACTCAACGCCGTTGGCGTCGGTGAAGGTGCGCTTCCCATCCGTTAAATGAAAAAAGAAGTGAGGCATAAACACCGCCCATCTCAGTAGCCGTCAATGTATTCCGTGTCGCGTGGCAATCCCTGAATGCTATGGTCGCACTGCCCCCGAAAGCGGACGTCAGGAACATGATTTGGCGTGTCCACTAAGTCTCTGAGCGGAGACATGGACTCACTGACCGGCGCGTGTTCAGTCGTGATGTATTTGGTCGGTGTTATCGCTGCCCCGAATAACTACGGATGCCACGAAGGGCAGGCAGATCACAGCCAACAACCCAACTATGATAGCGACAGAATAGTCCATAGCGTCACCATCTGCACACATCTCCACATACGCCCCAATGTCTAATTGCCGTCTAACCAACATCGGCAAAAATTGAGCTAGACGGAACTGCGGTACGGTGCATAATTATTGGCGCGCTTGAAAGTTCCATTTTAAAAGAATGAGTTGGTAAGTCCGCTAAGTGCCAAAAGCGGACAAACGCAGGCGCGGTTGGAATGTCCGCTATTAGGGTCTGGACTCACAATTTGATCCAATAGAGCGCGCCGACGAGCGCGCTGGCGGCAAGATAATTGCGAGCGAGCTTGTCGTAGCGGGTGGCGATGCGCCGCCAATCCTTGATGCGGCAGAAGAAG
>Ga0307428_1000329_pt1 | contig 34051 bp, 28 predicted proteins | sample SalMarWE160240MG_FD_202161 | JGI IMG/M metagenome (GOLD analysis project Ga0307428, IMG submission 202161) | Salt marsh sediment microbial communities from the Plum Island Ecosystem LTER, Massachusetts, United States - WE1603-240 | ecosystem: Environmental > Aquatic > Marine > Intertidal zone >...
CAATCAATGGCTGCAACAGTACAACCATGTCCGACCGCACCACGCCCTCGGCATGCGACCGCCAGTCCCTGAAACAATCTTAGTCAACCACCAAATCACTGGTACTGAAAAAGGGGGCTAGACACGAAATTAATCGATTGTTTTTGCACAAAAACTCGTGAGCCTGCCCGAAAACCCCCAAAATATGGGCCATTATTGTGCAAAGCCCCCGCCAGGGGCGCAGCCGCACGTTTATTGGCGCGGCCATGCCCTCGACACCATCCACCGCTGAAATGATAGTGGCAGCTCTTCGCCGCCGCCGGAGGCTCTGCATGCTCACCATCGTCCGCGCCGGGCTTGCCGCCGCACTCATGGCCCTCGCTTTGGTTCCGGCCGCGGGCGCCGAAAAGGCCTTCCAGCGCAGCGACCTCGATGATGCCGCCGTCAAGCTCGAAGCCCAGATCAAGCACGACGCCGGCACGGTGACCAAATCGGTCGCGAGCCTCAGTCAACAAGCCGATGCCGCCTTCCAGAAGCGCGACTTCCGCACCGGCATGCTCGTCCTCGGTCAAATGGTCACCGCCGCGCCCAACGACGCCGCAAGCTGGCTGCGGCTCGCGCGCACCGTGCGCCAGATCGGCCCGCGCGATGCCCACGAAAAAGCGCTGCTGCTCAACCGCGCCTCCACCGCCGCCTACATCGCCTATCAGCGCGCCGCCGACCACGGCGTCGAAGCCGACAGTCTGGCGCTGCTCGGGCAGACGCTCGCCGACCGCCAGCTCTGGCGCCCGGCGCTCGATGCCATGCGGCTGTCGCTTGCCTTGCGCGAGACCGCTGACCTGCGCGGCCGATACGAGCGGCTGCGCGTCGAGCACGGCTTCCGGCTCTTGGATTATTCCGTCGACTCCGATGCGGTCTCGCCGCGCGCCTGCTTTCAGTTCTCCGAAGCGCTGCCGCGGCGCACCGACTTTTCGCCTTTCGTCGCGGTAGCGGGCCAGAGCAAGCCGGCGGTCTCGGCGCGCGACAAGCAGCTGTGCGTGGAGGGCTTGAAACACGGCGAGCGCTATCAGGTCACGCTGCGCGCGGGATTGCCCTCGACGGTGCGCGAGACACTGGCGAAATCGGCCGACTTCACGATCTTCGTGCGCGACCGCAAGCCGTTCGTGCGTTTTTCCGGCAAGGCCTATGTGCTGCCGCGCACCGGCCAGCGCGGCATTCCGGTGCTCAGTGTCAATACCAGTGCGGTCAAGCTGACGGTCTACCATATCGGCGACCGCAACCTGCTCGACACCGTGCTCGGCTATGAATTTCAGCGCAATTTGAGCAGCTACCAGGCGCAGCGACTGGCCAATGAGAGCGGCGTCAAGGTGTGGAGCGGCGAGCTAGCGGTCGAGCAGAAGCTCAACACCGAGGTTACCACAGCGTTCCCGGTCGACAAGGCGCTCGGCAATCTTAAAGCCGGCGTCTACGTCATGACCGCCACGCCGAAGAACCTCATCACCAACGACTATGGCGCGCTCGCCACCCAATGGTTCATTGCGTCCGACCTGGGCCTGACCGCCTATAGCGGCCATGACGGCGTCGACGTTTTCATACATTCGTTGGCGACCGCCGAGCCGCTTGGGACCGTCGAAGTCCGGCTGATCGCGCGTGACAACGACGTGCTCGGCGTCGGCCACACGGACAGCAACGGCTTCCTGCATTTCGCCGCCGGTCTTGCGCGCGGCGAGGGTGGCCTGGCGCCGGCGGCCATCGTCGCCAGCATCAAGGGCGATTACGCGTTTCTCAGCCTGAAATCGCCGGCCTTCGATTTGTCCGACCGCGGCGTCGGCGGACGCCCGGCGCCGGCCGGGCTTGATGCCTTTGTCTATACCGAGCGCGGCGTTTACCGCAGCGGCGAAACCGTGCACGTCACGAGCCTGCTGCGCGATACGCTTGGGCTGGCGGCGCCGGCGGTGCCGCTGACGCTGATGGTCGAGCGGCCGGACGGCGTCGAATACCGCCGCGCGCTGGTCAAGGACGCAGGACTCGGTGGCCGCTCCTGGGACGTGCCGCTCGTCTCGTCGGCCATGTCCGGCACTTGGCGGGTACGTGCCTTTACCGATCCCAAGGGCGCGCCGGTCGGCAAGGCCAGCTTCATGGTCGAGGACTATGTGCCCGACCGCATCGAATTCAATCTGGCATCCAACGCCACGGCGATCGCGTCCAATGTGCCGGCGACGGTGAGCGTCGACGGTCATTTTCTATACGGCGCGACGGCGTCCGATCTGGAGCTGAGCGGCTCGGTAACGATCGCTGCCGCCAAAGAGCGGCCGGGATTTCCCGGCTACACCTTCGGCGTTTTCGACGATGACGTGACCGCGGTGCGCCAGGAGCTCAAAGATATTCCCAACACCGATGCCGCCGGCAAGGCCAGTTTCCCTGTCAAGCTCGACAAGGTGCCCGCGACGACGCGCCCGCTGCAAGCCGAAATTACGGTCAGCATGGCCGAATCCGGCGGCCGCGCGGTCGAGAAAAAACTGACGCTACCAATCAAGCCCGACGCCGCCATGATCGGCGTGAAGGCGGCCTTCGCCGGCCGCTCGCTCGCCGACGGCGCCAATGCCGACTTCGACGTGGTCATGGTCGCGCCCGACGGCAGCAAATTGGAGAAGAAGGGCCTGCGCTACGAACTGCTCAAGGTCGAGACCAGCTATCAATGGTACCGGCAGAGCGGGCAATGGCAGTTCGAGCCGGTCAAGCGCACCGAGCGCGTCGCCGACGGCAAGATCGACGCCACCGCCGACAAGCCCGCGCGGCTGTCGCTGCCGGTGAAATGGGGCCGCTACCGCCTGGAGATCTCGACCGGCGAGTCGAACGGTCCCACGACCTCGCTCTCCTTTGATGCCGGCTTCTACGCGGCGGCGAGCACCGATACGCCCGATCTGCTCGAAATTGCGCTCGACAAGACCGACTACAAGCCTGGCGAGACCATGTACGTAGCCGCCACCGCGCGCACCGCCGGACGTCTCACGTTCAATGTGTTCACCGACCGGCTGGTCGCCAGCCGGACCTACGACGTCAAGGCCGGCCTCGCCCATGCGCTGCTGACTGTCGGCAAAGATTGGGGCTCCGGCGCCTATGTGGTCGCGACCTTACGCCGCCCGCTCGATGCGCCGGCGCAACGTATGCCCGGACGCGCTATTGGGGTGCAATGGTTCAGCATCGACCGCGCCGCGCACACGCTTGGCCTCACGATGAACCTGCCGGCAACGCTGCGGCCCAATTCGACGCTCAACGTGCCGCTGCATCTGGCACGGCTCAAAGCCGGCGAGGAGGCGCGCGTGGTAGTGGCGGCCGTCGACGTCGGTATTCTCAATCTCACCAATTACAAGCCGCCGGCGTCGGACGACTATTACCTCGGCCAGCGCCGGCTGACCCCTGAGATCCGCGATCTCTACGGGCAGCTGATCGACGGCATGCAGGGCGTGCAGGGCAAGATCCGCTCCGGCGGCGACGCGGGCGCGGAACTGACCGGCTCGCCGCCGACGCAGGCGCCGCTCGCGCTCTATTCCGGCATCGTCAAGGTGGGCGCCGACGGCGCAGTGCAAGTGAGCTTCGACATCCCGGCTTTCGCCGGCACCGTGCGCGTGATGGCGGTGGCCTGGAGCAAGGACAAGGTCGGCAAGGCCAGCGGCGACGTGGTGGTGCGCGATCCCGTCGTGCTGACGGCGACGCTGCCGCGCTTCCTGCGCACTGGCGACCGCGGCGCGGTGCAGCTCGAGTTCGACAATGTCGAGGGCGCCGTCGGCGACTACACTGTCTCCTTGAGCACGGAAGGCGCCGTTAAGATCGACGGCGACAAGCCGCAGCCGCTCAAACTCGCTGCCAGGCAGCGCGCCCATATATCGGTGCCGGTTGTGGCTTCGGCAGCAGGCGCCAGCACCATCGACGTCAGCGTGAGCGGGCCGAACGGCTTCACGCTCGACCGGGCTTACGCCCTCGACGTGCGTCCGGCGACGCAAACCTTGACGCGGCGCAGCGTGCGCGCGCTAGCCCCCGACGAGACGCTCACGCTCAACCAAGACATGTTCGCCGATTTCGTGCCGGGGACGGGCCGGGTGGCGCTATCGGTGGCGATCTCAACCTCGCTCGACGCCGCCACGCTGCTCAATGCGCTCGACCGCTATCCATTCGGCTGTTCCGAGCAGGTCGTCAGCACCGCGATCGCGCTGCTCTATCTCAAGGACCTCGGCGGCCAGGCGCGTCTGGCGGTCGCCGGCGATACCGATCAGCGCCTGAACGACGCCATTGCGCGGTTGTTATCGCGGCAGGATTCCAACGGATCGTTCGGCCTGTGGTCGGTGGGCGGCAACGACGTTTGGCTAGACGCCTACGTGACCGATTTCCTAACGCGCGCGCGCGAGCGCGGGTTCACGGTGCCGGCGGAAGGCTTCACGCTGGCGCTTGACCGTTTGCGCAATTATGTCGGCAGCGCGCCGGAGCCGAGCAAGAACGGCGGGCGCGAGCTCGCCTACGCGCTCTATGTGCTGGCGCGCAATGGCGCGGCTCCGGTCGGCGACCTACGCTATCTCGCCGACGTGAAGCTTTCCGATCTGGCGACGCCGATCGCCAAGGCGCAGCTCGCCGCCGCGCTCGCCATGCTCGGTGACAAGCCGCGCGCGAGCCGCGTGTTCCACGCCGCGCTCGATGCGATTTCGCCGCAGCCGAAACTCGAGCTCGGCCGTGCCGACTTCGGTTCGATGTTGCGCGACTCCGCGGCGCTGGTGACGCTTGCCTCCGAAAGCGGCAGCGCGCCGCGCGTCGTCGACGACGCGGTCGCGCGCGTCGATGCGGCGCGCGCGCTGTCGCAGGCCACCTCGACCCAGGAGGATGCCTGGCTGGTGCTTGCCGCCAGCGCGCTCGCCAAGAAGCTCAATGCCATCTCGCTCAGCATGAACGGAGAAAAGCGGCAAGGCACCTTCTATCGCAGCCTGCGCGCCGGCGAGCTCGCAACACCGTTTGCGGTGAGCAATAGCGGCAGTGGCAACGTGCAGGCGGTGGTGTCGGTGAGCGGCGCGCCGCTGACGCCGGAACCCGCCGGCGAACGCGGCTTAAAGATCGAGCGCAACTATTTCACGCTCGACGGCAAGCCGGCCGATCCGACGACGGCGAAGCAGAACCAGCGTTTCGTCGTGGTGCTGAAGGTGACCGAGCCGCAGCCGGAGTTCGGCCGTGTGATCGTAGCCGACTATCTGCCGGCTGGCTTCGAGATCGACAATCCGCATCTGGTGTCGTCAGGCGACACCGGGACATTGTCCTGGATCACCGATGCGGCCACGCCGGTGAACACCGAATTCCGCGATGACCGCTTCACCGCGGCGTTCGACCGCAACAAGGATTCCGCGTCGGTATTCACGGTGGCCTATGTGGTGCGGGCGGTGTCGCCCGGCCATTACGTGCTGCCGCAGGCCAAGGTCGAGGACATGTACCGGCCGGACCGGTTCGGGCGCACCGCCACCGCCGCAATCGACATCACGGCGGCGCAATGAAACGCTGGCGTCTCATCCTGGCGGGCGTCGGCGGCGCAGTCGCGCTGACCGCGATTGCCGGCGCCGCGTGGGTCAATTCGCTCGGGCCGGCGCCGCTCGGCCGGCATCTGGAATATTCGCACGTGGTGCTCGACCGGAATGGGCGGCTGCTGCGCGCTTTCGCCACCAAGGAGGGGCGTTGGCGGCTGCCGGCGACGGTGAAGGATGTCGATCCGCGGTTTTTGAAACTGCTCTTTGCCTATGAAGACAAGCGCTTCCGGACGCATCACGGCGTCGATCCAGAAGCGCTGGCGCGCGCAGCATTTCAATTCATCACCAGCGGCCATATCGTCTCAGGTGGATCAACGATCACGATGCAAGTCGCGCGGCTGCTCGAGCCGCGCCGGCATCGCAGCCTGCTGGCAAAATTGCATCAGATCGCGCGCGCCTTCGAGCTCGAGCGCGCGCTCAGCAAAAACGAAATTCTCTCGTTATATCTGACACTTGCGCCCTATGGCGGCAACCTCGAAGGGGTGCGCGCGGCCGCGCTGGCTTACTTTGGCAAGGAGCCGCGCAAGCTCTCGCTCGCGCAAGCAGCACTTCTAGTGGCGCTGCCGCAGTCGCCGGAAACGCGCCGGCCGGATCGTTACGTAAAAGCAGCGCGCGCCGCGCGCGACCGCGTGCTCGACCGCGTGGCGGCGGCGCGTTTGCTGCCGCCCGACGAGATCGCGCGCGCCAAGGCGCAAAGCGTTCCGCATGCACGCATGGCATTACCGGTGCTGGCGCCGCATAGCGCCGATGACATCGTCGCCATCGAGCCGAGCGTGCGCGTGCACCGGCTCACCATCGACGCTGCGTTGCAGAAGAGCCTGCAAGAGCTTGCCCGCGAACGCGCGCGGGCAATCGGCCCGCATATCTCGGTCGCCATTCTCGCGGTCGACAATGCGACCGGAGAAGTGCGCGCGCGCGTCGGCTCCGCGGACTTCTTTGACGCCGAGCGCGCGGGCCAGGTTGACATGAGCCGAGCGTTGCGCTCGCCCGGCTCGACGCTGAAACCCTTCATCTATGGTCTCGGCTTCGAGGACGGCTTGATTCATCCGGAGACGCTGATCGACGACCGGCCGGTGCGCTACGGCAGCTACGTACCGGAAAATTTCGACCGCACATTCGAAGGCACGGTGACCGTACGCCGCGCGTTGCAATTGTCGCTCAACATTCCGGCCATCGCGGTGCTCGACAAGGTCGGCGTCAATCGGCTGAGCGCGCGGCTGACTCAGACGGGCGCCGCGCTGGTGCTGCCGACCGGCGAGGCGCCCGGCCTTGCCATGGGTCTCGGCGGCGTCGGCATCAAGCTTTCCGATCTGGTGATGCTCTATACCGGGCTGGCGCGGTTCGGCTCCGCGGTGCCGCTGATCGAGCGGGCAGGGGAGACCGCGTCCGCGTCGCAGCGGCTGCTCGATCCCGTGGCCGCATGGTATGTCGGAAATGTGCTGATCGGAGCGCCGCCGCCGCTAAACGCGCCGCCCGGACGCATCGCCTTCAAGACCGGCACCTCCTACGGTTATCGCGATGCCTGGGCGGTCGGCTTTGACGGTCGCATGACGATCGGCGTCTGGCTCGGGCGGCCGGATGGCGCGCCGGTGCCGGGCCTGGTCGGCCGTTCCGCCGCGGCGCCGCTACTGTTCGATGCTTTTGCGCGCGCGGGCCTGACGCCGGCGCCGCTGCCGCGCGTGCCCAAAGGCGTGATCTTCTCCACCCCCGACCGGCTGCCGCCGCCGCTGCAACACTTCAGCCCGGATCTGACGCCGGGCGAGGCGCGCGAGCGGCCGCGCATCATGTTCCCGCCCAACGGGGCGCGGCTCGAACTGGCGGGCGGCACGACGCCCGATCCGGTCGCGCTCAAGATCGCCGGCGGCCACCGCCCGTTGACCGTCATGGTCAATGGCGTGCCACTGGCCAGCCGACGCGGCCGCCACACATTATTCTTCCAACCCGACGGCCCCGGTTTCGTGCGGCTCACGGTGATGGATGCCCGCGGTCTGAGCGACAGCGTCATGGTGCGGCTGCAATAGCCCCGGTATGAACGCACCGGGCTTCGCCCTATTGTCCGCGCGAAAAGCTGCGGAATCGGGCAGATTGGCATCGATCACGCAATGAGCAGGGCAGCCGACGACGACACCGTGACCTCGCTGGCGCCTGCGCGCGGGCTTTCCATCGTGCTCGACCGCGCCACGGCGTCACACGCGCGCGCGGCGGCGCTGCTCGTCGCCTTTTGCCTGATCGCGTTTCTGCCGGGCTTTTTCCAGATTCCGCCGGTCGACCGCGACGAGGCGCGCTTTGCGCAAACTACCAAGCAAATGATCGAGACCGGCGAATATGTCGACATCCGGTTCCAGAACGAGGTGCGCTACAAAAAGCCGGTCGGCATCTATTGGCTGCAGGCGGCGGCGGTGAAAGCAGGCGAGGCGGTGGGCGTGCCCCACTCGCTTACCACCATCTGGCTCTACCGGCTGCCGTCGCTCGCCGGCGCGATCGGCGCCGTGTTGCTGACCTACTGGGCAGCGCTCGCTTTCGTGTCGCGGCGCGCCGCGCTGCTGGCGGCGTTGATGATGGCGAGTTCGATCATCCTCGGGGTCGAGGCACGCCTGGCCAAGACCGACGCCGTGCTGCTGTTTACCTGCGTGGCGGCCATGGGCGCCATGGCGCGCATCTATCTCGACCACCGGCGCGCGCCGGAAGCTAAACCCGGCTGGCGTTGGCCGGCGATCCTGTGGACCGCCATGGCCGGCGGCGCGCTGATCAAGGGCCCGCTGATCCTGATGTTCGTCGGGCTCACCGCAATCGCGTTGGCGATCCTCGACCGCTCAGTGCGCTGGGTCCTGAAGCTGCGTCCGTTCACCGGCATCATTTGGATGCTGCTTTTGGTGCTGCCGTGGTTCCTGGCGATCGTTGCCAAATCGGGCATGGGATTCTTTACGCTTGCCGTTGGTCACGACATGCTGGCCAAGGTCGTGAGCAGCCAGGAAGCCCATGGCGCGCCGCCGGGTTATTACCTGCTGTTGTTCTTCCTGACCTTCTGGCCCACCGCGCCCCTGGCCGGGCTGGCCGTGCCCATGGTGTGGAAGGCGCGGCGCGAGCCCGGTGCGCAATTTCTGCTTGCTTGGCTTGTTCCATCGTGGCTGGTGTTCGAGGCGGTGATCACCAAGCTGCAGCATTACGTGCTGCCGCTTTATCCGGCGATCGCGATCTTGATCGCCGGCATTCTCGACCAGGGCGGCCTGGTCAAGACGCGCTGGCTAGTGCGTGGCACCGTCGGCTGGTTCCTGTTTCCCGCCATCATCGCCGTGCTGGTGCCGGTCGGCTTCCTGCTCATCGAGCGCGATCTCGGCCTCATCGCCTGGCCAACCGCGGCGGCGGCGGCGATCTTCGGCCTGTTCGCGTGGTGGCTCTACGAGGTGGATGGCGCCGAACGCTCGCTGCTGCGCGGCATGGTCGCGTCGGTCTTTGTCGCGGTCACCGTCTATGCGGTGGCGTTTCCTTCGCTGCCGGCCCTGTTTCCGAGCGCGCTCATTGCCGCGGACGTGCGCGCAAGCGGCTGCGAGCAGGAACACGTAGCGTCGACTTATTATTACCAGGAGCCGAGCCTGGTGTTTCTACTCGGCACCGACACCCGTTTCACCGACGGCGCCGGCGCTGCCCAATTCCTGCGCGAGGGTCCTTGCCATTTTGCGCTGATCGACCCGCGCAGCGAGCGCAATTTCGTGCAGTATGCCAACGCGATCGGTTTGCGCTACGCGCTCAGCGAACGCGTGACCGGCTATAACATCAGCATCGGCCGGCAGGTCTCGCTGGCGGTGTTCCGATCGATGGCAGCGCCATGACGGCGGCCAACAGGTTTAATCGCGACGGGCCGGCGGCTTCCGCGCTGCGGCGTTGCGCGGCCAATGTCGGGGCCGCATTTGCTCTTTTAATGCGCCCGCCGAAACGCCAGCCGCCGCAGCCCTGGCCGGTGACGCCGCGTCAGTTTGCCATCGCGGCGGCGGTCGTGCTTGCGGGCCTCCTGATCTGCATGGTCTTCATCGACGGGCCCGTAACCCGTGCGGCCAGCCACGCGCCGCCATGGGCGGTCTGGCCGTTCGATCAGATCACCAACTTCGGATTGTCAGACTGGTTTCTCTGGCCGCTCGGCATTCTGTTTCTCGCGCTGGCCGCACTGCCGGCGACGCTGACAAGATTTTCGCAATCGGTGCTGGCGGCGGTGATGGTGAGGGTCGGATTCCTATTCGCGGCGATCGCGGTGCCCGGCCTCACCGTTGCCATCGTCAAGCGCATGATTGGGCGGGCGCGGCCGCTCGCCACCGGGCACATCGATCCCTTCGCTTTCGCCCCGTTCATCTGGCGCGCCGACTATGCCAGCCTGCCGTCCGGCCACGCCACCACGGCGTTTTCGGTGCTGGTGGCATTCAGCACATTTTGGCCGCGCGGGCGAACGGTGCTGCTGCTCTATGCGCTGCTTATTTCGCTCAGCCGCGTCATGGTGATGGCGCATTACCCATCCGACGTCTTGGCCGGCGCCGTGGTCGGCACGGTGGGCGCCCTCATGGTCCGCCGTTACTTCGCTTTGCGGCGGCTTGGCTTTGGCGAAACCTCGCGCGGCGAGCTGACGGCTTTTCCCGGCCCGTCCCGGCGGCGGATCAAGGCATTGGGCCGGGAAATACTGGCGGACGAGCCATAGGCGCCCGCGCGCCGAAATCCGGGCCGCGAGAGTTGCTCTTGCTGGCGCCGCCGCATAAAAGGCGGGTCCGTAACGACCGGCCTGGTTTCGAAAATACCCTTCTCATCCGGCCTCCCATGGCAAAATCCGTCAAAACCAGAACCGCGGGTGCCCCCGCCTTTTCGGTCGTTATTCCGGCCAACAACGAGGCCGACAACATTGCCCCCCTGATGACGGAAATCGAAAGCGCCCTGAAAGGCGGGCCCCGCTTCGAGGTGATCTTCGTCAATGACGGCTCGACCGACGGGACGTCGCGGTCGTTGAAACGAGCGGCGGCCAAGCGGCCGTGGCTACGCGAAATCAAGCACCGGACCGCCTGCGGCAAGGCGGCGGCGATACGCACCGGCGTGCGTGCCGCGCGTGCCCCGCTCGTCGTCATCCTCGACGGCGATGGGCAGAACGATCCGAAATATATTCCGGCAATGATTGCGGCGCTCGAGCAGGGCGGCGAGCGGGTAGGGCTGGTGAACAGCAATCGCATCGGGCGCAAAGACACGCGCTTCAAGCGCTTACAGTCGCGCATCGCCAACCGCATTCGCGGCGTGCTGCTCAAGGATGGGACCCGCGACACCGCCTCCGGTCTCAAAGCATTCCGCCGCGAGGTTTATCTTGCGCTGCCATTTTTCGATGGGCTGCATCGATTCACGCCAGCGCTGGTGCGGCGGGAAGGCTTCGATCTCGTGCAGCTCGACGTTGTCGACCGCCCGCGATTGCGTGGCAGCACGCATTACGGATTTTGGAACCGGCTGTGGGTCGGCATCCTCGATCTCGCCGGGGTGTGGTGGCTGATCCGGCGTAGAAAGAGCGTACCCGAGGTTTTGGAGGCGTAAATGCTGATCGAACTCGCGCGCTCTGTCGGCGGCTATCTGCACGACGTGTTCATCGTCCGGCTGGACACCTGGGTGCTGCTCGGTTTTCTCGCGCAAGGCTTTTTTACCGCGCGTTTTGTGGTGCAATGGATTGCATCCGAGCGCGCCGGCAAAAGCGTGATCCCGCTGGCCTTCTGGCTGCTGTCGATCGGCGGCGGCGCGCTGCTCTTGGCCTACGCGCTTTATCGCCGCGATCCGGTGTTCATTGCCGGGCAAGCCTTTGGCGTGTTCGTTTACGTGCGCAATCTCTATTTCGTCATGCGCGAGCGGCGCGGCGCACTCGGCGCCGGCTAATCAGGCTGTGCGCATCGCTGCGAAGCCGCGCTCGAGATCGGCGATCAGGTCGCCGGTGTCTTCCAATCCGATGTGAAAGCGTAGCGTCGGCCCGCCCGGCGCCCATTTCGTCGCCGTGCGATATTCTGTGCAGTCGAACAGGATGACCAGGCTTTCGTATCCGCCCCAGGAAAAGCCCATGCCGAACAGCGCGAGCTCGTTCATGAAGGCGTGCACGGCTTTTTCGGGCGTCGGCTTGAGCACGATGCTGAACAAGCCGCAGGCGCCGGAAAAATCGCGGCACCAGATCGCGTGACCCGGATCGCTTTCCAGCGCCGGATGCAGCACGCGCTGCACCTCGGGCCGGTCGCTGAGCCAGTGCGCGACCGTCAGGCCGGACTGATAATGCCGTGCCAGCCGTACGCTGAGCGTGCGCAAGCCCCGCAGCGCGAGAAAGACGTCGTCGGGCCCGACGCAGAGGCCGAGCGCGTTCGTGGTGTCCTTGAGCTTGGGATAGGCTGCGGCATTGGCTGACACGCAGCCGAACATGATGTCGGAATGGCCGCCAATATATTTGGTGCCGGCCTGGATCGACAGATCGATGCCTTTCTCGAAGGCGCGGAAATAGAGCGGCGTTGCCCAGGTATTGTCCATCAGCACGACGGCGCCCTTGTCATGCGCGAGTTTCGCGATGGCCGGAATGTCCTGCATCTCGAAACTTTGCGAGCCGGGTGCCTCGACGAATACCGCGCGCGTGTTCGGCTTGATGAGCTTGGCGATGCCTTCGCCGATCAGCGGGTCGTAATAGGTGGTCTCCACGCCCATGCGTTTGAACACGCCGTCGCAGAACACCCGGGTCGGCCGGTAGACGCTGTCGGTAACCAGGATGTGATCACCTGAGCCTGCAACCACCATCAGCGCGGCGGCGATAGCGGAAAGCCCCGATGGCATCAGTGTCACGCCGGCGCAGGCCTCGCCTTCGATGGCGCGTAGAGCGTTTTCGAGCGCTTCTGTGGTCGGAGTGCCGCGGCGGCCGTATTGATAGCGGGAACGGTGGGCGACCTGATCCTCGGCGGTCGGATAAAGCACGGTCGAGGCGTGATAGACCGCCGGATTGACGAAGCCGTGCTGGTCTTTGGTATCGCGGCCGGCGGTGACCAGCCGGGTTTCTGGCTTAAACGGGGTCTTGGGCGTCTTCGGCATGGCGATTTGGGAATCCGATCTAACGGTCGGGCAGGGCGCGCTACCGCCGGCTCTATACGCCCCGCGCCGGCCGCAACCGTCAACCCCTTGACCTTACAGCCTGATCGTTCTGAGATACGAAAAGCCGAGGAAGCTCGGGGATAAAATGGCCAGGAACGTCAAGATTTTCCACCGCGGGAGCGGAGCCCGGCGGTGGCACTCACGTTTGGCCGTGCTGCAAGGGCGCCGCATCCTGTTTGAAGGGGCCGTCAAATGAAACGAATTGGCTTTATTATTGTCGCTCTTGGCATCGTTTTCGGCGTGCAGAGCGTCTCCGCACAGACCCTGAAATCCGTGAAAGAACGCGGCATCCTCAATTGCGGCGCCAACGGCACGCTGGCCGGCTTCGGGCTTCCCGACGCGCAAGGCAAATGGACCGGTCTTGATGTCGACATTTGCCGCGCCATCGCCGCCGCCATCTTCAATGACCCCACCAAGGTGAAGTTCGTACCGTTGTCGGCGAAGGACCGCTTCACCGCCTTGCAATCGGGCGAAATCGACGTGCTCTCGCGCAACACCACCTGGACCGCGTCGCGCGATACGTCGCTCGGCCTCAACTTCACCGGCGTCACCTATTACGACGGCCAGGGCTTCATGGTGCGCAAGGCATTGAAGGTGAATTCCGCGCTTGAGCTCAACGGCGCTTCGGTCTGCGTGCAGCAGGGCACCACCACCGAGCTTAATCTGGCGGACTTTTTCCGCGCCCACAAGATGACGCTCAAATCGGTGACCTTCGCGACCGCCAACGAAGCGATCAAGTCCTACGACGCCGGCCGCTGCGACGCCTACACCACCGACGCCTCCGGCCTCTATGCCGAGCGGCTGCGGCTGGCCAATGCCGACGACCACATCATCCTGCCGGAAATCATCTCCAAGGAGCCGCTCGGTCCGGTCGTTCGCCACGGCGACGACCAGTGGTTCGACATCGTAAAATGGGTGCTGTTTGCGATGGTCAACGCCGAAGAGTTCGGCATCACGCAGAAAAACGTCGACGACATGTTGAAGTCCAGCAATCCCTCGATCAAGCGCTTCGTCGGCACCGAGGGTAACTACGGCGAGCAATTGGGCCTGACCAAGGATTGGGCGGTTCGCATCATCAAGGCGGTCGGCAATTACGGCGAAGCGTTCGAGCGCAACGTCGGCAAGGGCTCGCCGCTGAAGATCAACCGCGGGCTGAACAAATTGTGGAACCAGGGCGGCATCCAATACGCGCCGCCGATCCGCTGAGCGGATGTTGCAAGCGCCGCGGGCCGCCCGGTCCGCGGCGTGATTGCTAGGAGAGGGTGCATAAGGGGCGCCGTCGAGCGCGCGACGAGGGGTCAATGTCGACGGATCATTTGGCCGGGCAAGCACCTGCGCGTGTCGCATTCTACAACGACCCCAAGATCCGCAGCATCATCTATCAGGCCGCGCTGTGCGCAGCGGTCGGTTTCCTGATCTATGCCGCCGCCACCAACGCCATCGACAATCTGCGGCGCGCCCACATCGCGTCCGGCTTCGGCTTCTGGGACACGACCGCCGGCTTCGACATCAGCCAGACGCTGATCTCCTATTCGTCGCAGGCCTCCACCTACGGCCGCGCCTTCTGGGTCGGATTGTTCAATACTTTGCTGGTGGCGGGGTTTGGCATTGTGCTCGCGACCATAATCGGGTTCATCGTCGGCATCTCGCGGCTGTCGAAGAACTGGCTTCTGTCAAAAGTCGCTACCGGCTATGTCGAGACCATCCGTAATATTCCGCTGCTGCTGCAACTGCTGTTCTGGTACAACGCGGTGCTCAAGTCGCTGCCGGCGATGCGCGAGAGCATCGTCATTCCGGGCGGCGCCTTTCTCAACAATCGCGGCCTGTTCATGCCCGAGCCGGTTTTTCAATCCGGCTTCGGCGCGGTGGTGGCCGCCATTATTGTCGGCGTCGCCGCCTCCATCGCCTTCGCGATCTGGGCGCGCAAGCGGCAGGAACGCACCGGCCAGCAGGCGCCGGTGTTCTGGGTCGTGCTTGCGCTGGTGATCGGATTGCCGTTTGTCGTCTTGGCTCTGAAAGGCTTTCCGCTCACATTCAATTATCCGCAGGCCGGCCGTTTCAACATCAGCGGCGGCATCGAGGTGCTGCCGGAATTCGCAGCCCTGCTGTTCGGCCTGTCGATCTACACCGCCGCCTTCATCGCCGAAGTGGTGCGCGCCGGCATCCTGGCGGTTTCAGGCGGGCAGATCGAAGCGGCCTATTCGCTCGGCCTGCGCCCGCGGCCGACGCTGCGGCTGATCGTGGTGCCGCAGGCGATGCGCGTCATCATCCCGCCGCTCACCAGCCAGTATCTGAACCTGATCAAGAACTCCACGTTGGCGGTGGCGATCGGCTATCCCGACTTGGTGCAGGTCTTTACCGGCACGGTGCTCAACCAGACCGGACAGGCGGTCGAGGTCGTCGCCATCACCATGCTGGTTTATCTCACCATCAGCTTGGTCACATCGCTTTTGATGAACATCTACAACCGGCGCGTCGCGCTGGTGGAACGGTGAGGGCGTAAGCCATGACCATGGCCGAAGGCGATCTTGCCGTCACCGAGCTGCACTTCGTGCGCGAGCGTGCGATCGAGGCCCAGCCGCCGCCGGCGGCCATGACCGGCGCCGTCGGCTGGATACGCGAAAACCTGCTGTCGACGCCGTTCAATATCGCGCTGACGATCCTGATCGGATTGCTGCTTTTGTGGCTGATCCCGGCGCTGGCCAATTTCCTGCTGGTCGACGCGGTCTGGAGCGGCGCCGACCGCGACGCCTGCCGCGAGATCGTGCAGCATCGCGAGATCGGCGCCTGCTGGCCGTTCGTCTGGGAGCGGCTGCCGTATTTCGTCTACGGCTCCTATCCGATCCCTGAGCGCTGGCGCGTCGACGTCTTCTTCGCGATGTTGGCGGTCGGGGTGGTCTGGCTCTTGTGGCTTGAGGCGCCGCGGCGCGACCTCGGCTCGGCTTATTTCTTCGTGGTGGTGCCAGTCTGCTCGTTCGTGCTGTTGCACGGTTTGCCGGCGGTCGGGCTGCCGGTGGTCGACACGGTGCTGTGGGGCGGCGTGCTGGTGACCATCGTGGTCGCTTCCGTCGGCATCGTCGTCTCGCTGCCGCTCGGCATTCTCCTTGCGCTTGGGCGGGCCTCGCGCATGCCGACGGTCAACCTGCTGTCGACCATGTTCATCGAATTCGTGCGCGGCGTGCCGCTGATCACCGTGTTGTTCATGGCGAGCGTGATGCTGCCGCTGTTCGTGCCCGAGCACCTGGAACCGGACAAGCTGCTGCGCGCGCTGATCGGCATCGCCTTGTTCGCCTCGGCTTACATGGCGGAGGTGGTACGCGCCGGCCTGCAGGCGATTGCGAAAGGCCAATACGAGGGCGCCATGGCGGTGGGGCTGAAATATTGGCAGATGATGCGCCTCATCGTGCTGCCGCAGGCGCTGAAGATCACCATCCCCAACATCGTAAACACCTATATCGGCCTGTTCAAGGACACCACACTGGTGTTCATCGTCGGCATTTTCGATCTTCTGCGTACCATCGAAGTCTCGCGTATCGATCCGAAATGGGCGACACCGGTGACCTCGACCACCGGCTACGCGGTCGCCTCCATGTTCTACCTGGTGTTCTGCTACGGCATGTCGCGCTACGCGCGCGCGATGGAAGCGCGGCTTGCTACCGGCGACAAACGCTAGCCATGAGATGGTGCCCATGACAGACGCCGCCCAGTCAACCTCGCCGCTCAAGCCGACCAAGCTCAACACCCCGGTAGCGGTGGAAATCACCCGCATGAACAAGTGGTACGGCGATTTCCACGTGTTGCGCGATATCGATCTCAAGGTGATGGGCGGCGAGCGCATCGTCGTTTGCGGGCCCTCGGGCTCCGGCAAGTCGACCATGATCCGCTGCATCAACCGGCTGGAGGAGCACCAGACCGGCCGCATCGTCGTCGACGGCGTGGAGCTGACAAACGACCTCAAGAAGATCGACGAGATCCGCCGCGAGGTCGGCATGGTGTTCCAGCACTTCAACCTGTTTCCGCATCTGACCGTGCTGCAAAACTGCACGCTGGCGCCGATCTGGGTGCGCAAGATGCCCAAGCGCGAGGCGGAAGAAATCGCGCTGCATTATCTCAAGCGCGTGAAAATCCCCGAGCAGGCCGGCAAATTCCCTGGCCAGCTGTCGGGCGGCCAGCAGCAGCGCGTCGCCATCGCGCGCGCGCTTTGCATGAACCCGAAGATTATGCTGTTCGACGAGCCGACCTCGGCGCTCGATCCGGAAATGGTCAAGGAGGTGCTCGACACCATGGTGGGGCTGGCCGAGGACGGCATGACCATGCTGGTGGTCACGCACGAGATGGGCTTCGCCCGCGAAGTGGCCAATCGCATCGTTTTCATGGACGTCGGCCAGATCATCGAGGCTAACGCGCCGGAGGAATTCTTCGCCCATCCCAAGCACGAGCGCACCAAGCTGTTCCTCAGTCAGATTTTGCGGTGAGACCTCAATCGGCCTCCTCAGGATGAGGCCGAAAAAGCCAACACTCCGCCGCCCCGATTTTTGTCGAGACCCGGGGCAGGCCTGTCTTTCCCTCGTGCCCTCGCAAAATGCGCGGGGGGACGGCGCGTCAATCGGCGCGGCCTTTGCGGGAGTCGGCGATGGCCTGATTGGCGAGCCGGTAACCTGCATCAGCGCAGCGAGATGCAAGGGAGGTATCGCGCGGATCTAGCTGTCCCGGATTTCGCTGCGCGCATCCGGGCTACGCTTGCTCGCGATCAGCGCGCCAGCGTGCCGCCGGCCTTCTTCCAGGCATCAATGCCGCCTTCGACATGCAGGGCCGACAGGAGACCGGCGTCCTGCGCCGCCTGCACCGCCATGGCCGAGCGTTCGCCGAAGGCGCAATAGAACACGATGTACTTGGCGCTGGCGCGGGCGAGCTCGCGCAAGATGCCGCCGGGCCCGATATTTTCCTGCAAGGCGGGATAGGGCGCGTGCAGCGAGCCCGGAATGCTGCCGTGCTTTTGGCGCTCGCCGGTTTCGCGCAAATCCACGAAGGCGACATCCGGCCGCCCGACCATCGCCATGGCGTTCTTGGCGTCGAGCGCCCAGCCGCGCCGCTCGATCTCCTGCTGCGCAAAGCCCACCTTCATGTTGGACGGCACGGCGACGTCCATCATTTTCGGGTTCGGCAGTTTCAGATTGGCCATGAGCGCGACATAGTCGTCGACCGACTTCACCTGCAGGCGCGGATTGTAGCGCTTCTCCTCGCCGATGGTGGACACGGTGTCGCCTTTGTAGTCGTGTGCCGGAAACACCAACGTGTCGTCGGGCAGCCGCAACAGCTTGCCGAACAGCGATTCATATTGCGCTCGCGCATCGCCGTTCTGGAAATCGGTGCGGCCGGTGCCGCGGATCAGCAGCGTGTCGCCGGTGAACACGCGGTCGCCCATGAGAAAGCTATATGAATCGTCGGTGTGGCCGGGCGTGTAGAGCACGTCCATGCTGACGCCTTCGATGGTGAGCTTGTCACCTTCGGCCAGCCGCATCGACACCACGTCGGCCTTGGTGTTCTCGCCCATCACGGTGATGCAGTGGGTGCGGTCGCGCAACGCGCCGAGCCCGGTGATGTGGTCGGCATGCAGATGAGTGTCGACCGCCTTGACCAGCTTGAGGTCGAGCTCGCCGATCAATTGCAGATAGCGGTCGACCTTCTCCAAGACTGGATCGATGATCAGCGCCTCGCCGCCGCGCCGGCTAGCAAGCAGATACGAATAGGTGCCGGACACGCTGTCGAACAACTGGCGAAAGATCATCGAAGCCTCGCGCGGGCGATGCGTTGCATCATATGCAACATATTATATGTAATGAGCCGATCGAGGCAATAACAGGGCCTAGCCTTTTTCCACCGGCAGATCCGGCCGCGAAGCCCATTCCGACCACGAGCCGTCATAAATGCGCGGCAGGTCCTTGCTGAGCGCGTCGAGGCCGAGCGCCAGCACCACCGCGGTGACGCCGGAGCCGCAGGTGGTGATCACCGGCTTGTCGAGATCGACCTTGCCTTTCTCGAACGCTTTTTTGATGCGCGTGGTGTCCACCAGCCGGCCGTTCTCGACGATCTCGGCGAACGGCACGTTGAGCGCCCCCGGCATGTGGCCGGAGCGCAGGCCCGGCCGCGGCTCAGGCTCTCGGCCGGCAAATCGCCCGGCCGAGCGGGCATCGACCACCTGTGCGCTGCCGTCGGTGAGCGCCATCTGCACGTCGGCGTGCATGGCAACCGCGCCGGTATTCATCTCGGCCTTAAACGTGCGTTTCTCGCGCTTGACCTCGCCGGCTTCGACCGGGCGGCCTTCCGCTTTCCAGGCCGGAAAGCCGCCGTCGAGGACGAACGCGTTCTTGGCGCCGAAGATGAGAAAGCTCCACCACACCCGCGGCGCCGAATAAAGCCCGACGCCGTCGTAAACGACGATGGTGTCGCTTTCGCCGATGCCGAGGTTGCCCACCGCCGCGCCGAACTGGTCCGGCCCCGGCAGCATGTGCGGCAGGTCGGTGGAATGATCGCAGATGCCATTGATGTCAAAGAACACCGCGCCGGGAATATGGCTGCCGAGGTACTCGGCCTTGGCGTCGCGCTTCTGGTTGGGCAGGTAATAGGAGGCGTCGACGACAACGACGCCCGGCTTGCCGAGAATGTCGGCCAGCCAGTCGGTGGTCTTGAGCCAGCGGCTCGCGGGAGCAGGTTTGGTCATGGGGTCCGGTCGTTCGCGTGGTCGTCACTGCGAACCATCACCCAAACGTTCCGCCCGCGCAATAACTAGATCAACGCATGATCCCGAAAAGTGGGTACCGATTTTCGGAAAAGATCATGCGTCCGCAAAAGCCAGCCGCACGCGCCGGTTCTGCTTGCCCTTCTTCTCGATCTGGGTGACCCGCACCGCGCCGATCTCGCCGACGTTTCGAACATGGGTGCCGCCGCAGGGCTGCAAGTCGAGGCCTGCGATCTCGATCAGCCGCACGCGGCCGGTGCCCATCGGCGGTTTCACCGACATGGTCTTGACCAGCCCGGGATTGGAGGCGAGTTCTTCATCGGTGATCCAGCGGCTGGAGACCGCGGCATTGCGCGCGATCATCTCGTTCACCGTCGCCGTGATGGCATTTTTATCGAGGCCGGCTTCCGGAATGTCGAAATCGAGCCGGCTTTCGCGCTTGCCGACCGAGCCGCCGGTCACCGCGTAGGGCAGCGCCGCCGACAACAGATGCAGCGCGGTGTGCATGCGCATGCGGGCGTGGCGCTGGTCCCAGTCGATCGCCGCGGTGACGGAGTCGCCGACCTCGAGGGCAGGGGCGCCAAGTTTCTGAAAATCTTGCGCCGGCATGTGCGCGATCTCGCTTTTGCCGGCGTCATTATAGACGGCGGTCGCAACCGGAATCATGCGGCCGTCCGCCGTGGTCAGCGTGCCGGAATCCCCGGGCTGGCCGCCGGAAGTGGCGTAAAACACGGTGCGGTCGAGCACGATGCCGCCCTGCTCGGTAATGGCGACCACGCGCGCATCACATTCCTTCAAATAGGCGTCGTCGCGGAACAGGCACTCGGTAGGCATGGTTATCCTTTGCGCACGATCTTTTCCGAAAATCGATTCTTATTTTCGGGATCATGCGCTATTTCGTCACGAACGGCGGCTCGACGCTCGATTTGCGTTCCAGCCATTTGGGCACCGGCAATTTTTTCGAGCGCAGAAATTCGGGGTCGAACAGTTTCGATTGATAGCGCGCGCCGCCGTCGCACAGGATTGTCACAATGGTGTGGCCGGGGCCGAGATCCTTCGCCAGCCGGATGGCGCCGGCGACATTGATGCCGGACGAACCACCGAGGCAGAGCCCTTCGTGCTCGAGCAGATCGAATATGATCGGCAGCGCCTCCTCGTCGGGAATGAGATAGGGCTTGTCGACCTTCATGCCCTCGATGATCGGCGTCACGCGGCCGAGCCCGATGCCTTCGGTGATCGAGCCGCCTTCGCTCGCCTTGACCTCGCCATGGGCGAACAGATTGTACATGGCGGCGCCGCGCGGATCGGACAGCCCGATCACGATATCCTTCTTCTTCTCGCGCAGATACTGCGACACGCCGGCGATGGTGCCGCCGGTGCCGATGGCGCAGATGAAGCCGTCGATGCGGCCGTTGCACTGCTCCCAAATCTCCGGGCCGGTGGAGACGTAATGCGCCTTGCGGTTGTCGAGATTGTTCCATTGGTCGGCGAAGATGACGCCGTTCTTCTCGGTCGCCTTCAACTCCTCGGCAAGCCGCCGCCCAACATGCTGATAATTGTTCGGATTGGCGTAGCCGATGGCCGGCACCTCGACCAGCTCGGCCCCGCACAGCCGCAGCATGTCCTTCTTCTCCTGGCTTTGCGTCTGCGGGATGACAATGAGCGTCCGGTAGCCGCGTGCGTTGGCGACCAGCGCCAGCCCGATGCCGGTGTTGCCGGCGGTCGACTCGACCACCAGGCCGCCGGGCTTGAGCTCGTCGCGCTGCTCGGCCTCCAGGATCATCTGGCGGCCGGGGCGGTCCTTCACCGAGCCGCCCGGGTTCATGAACTCGGCCTTGCCGAGAATGGTGCAGCCGGTGGCCTCGGAGGCCCTCTGCAATTTAATCAGCGGCGTTTGGCCGATAGCGTCAACGGTGCTGTCGCGGATCTGCATGCCCGGTGCCGCGTGTTGTTGGGGACGCCCCGACCCTAGTGGACCCCTGTTTTTGCCACAAGACCGCCCATTGGCCGGTCGTGCCACGCCACCTGTTCGCTTATGGGACGCGCCATTTAATTGCCGTTCGTGAGGGCAACATCCCCGAAATCATAACGGCGCATCGCGAGACGGTACCCCCGCACATTCACCAGTTCTTACCGGGCCGGGTCAATCCGTGACCACGGGGTGCAAAAAAACAGAGCCCCCCGGGGCATTGTTTGGACGTATCGATTGATGAAGCTCGACGTCAACACCCTTTTCATGGTGACGATCTACGTCGAGGTCATCCTCGGACTGCTGCTGCTGTTTGCTTGGGCACAAAACACCGCGATCCACGGCGTCTGCTGGTGGGGCTTTGCCCATCTGGTGCGCGCCGCCTCGGCGGCGGGGAATTTGCCGCCGTTCTGCACGACATCAGCCGCCACAAGGCGGTGGCGGTGGCCGAGCGCATTCGCGAGAACTTCGCCCACGCCGCCCAGGAGGTTGACGGCCGCCCGGTCGGCGCGATCGTGAGCATTGGCCTCGCCTATTGCCAGGAGGCCGCGCTCGGCGTGCCGGAACTGCTGGCGCAGTCCGACAAGGCGCTCTATTTCGCCAAGGAACATGGACGCAACCGGGTCGAGGTCGCAACGCTCGATATGGTTATTGATCGCAAAGCGGATGCTCCGGCGTCTTCTGCGGAGTCGGTTGCCTCGGTCGCAGCCAAGAGTGCCGCTGCCTGACTTAGCGGCCGGCCCGCGGGTCTTCTCTTCAGGACATCAATACGGCAATAGCCGGCGCCAGCCTGCGCCTTGGGCGTTGCAGAAGGGTATGACGCGCTGCCGCGCGCGCGGCGATTGACCGAGGGCGCTAAATTAGTCCAGTTTAGGACGGGTGGGCCAGAATGCCGGCCCGAAAATTAGTGGGATTCCAAACTAATTCAAGAAGTAGGGAGGATAAGATGAAAATTTTCCGCTGGCTTGGGCTTGCCGCCCTGGCCCTCACGGTGGGCAGCAATGCTCAAGCCGCTAACATCAAAATCGGCGTGGTACTGCCGTTCAGCGGCCCTAACGCGGACCTCGGCCACCAGATCGACAAAGCCTTCGATCTCTACGTCAAGATGCACGCCAAAGATATTGCGCCGCACAAAGTCACGATCATCAAGCGCGACGAGGGCCCGCCGACCGGCGCGGTGGCCAAAACCGTTACCACCGAACTGATCACCAACGACAAGGTGCAGCTCCTCACCGGCTACGTGTTCTCGCCGTCGGCGATTGCGCTGGCGCCGGTGATCAACAAAGCCAAGGTGCCGATGGTGATCGCCAATGCCGGCACCGCCTGGATCACTAACCTGTCGCCCTATTACGTGCGGCTTTCGTTCAGCATGTGGCATCCGGCCTATCCGATGGGCGCCTATGCCCACGACAAGCTCGGCTGCAAGACTGCCGCGGTCGCCTATACCGACTTCCCGCCCGGCAAGGATTCAGTTCTGGCCTTCAAGACAGGCTTCGAAAAGGCCGGCGGCAAGGTGACGCTGTCGATCCCGATGGGTCCGCCGACCCAGGTGCCCGACTTCACGCCCTTCATGCAGCGCATCAAGGATGCGCATCCCGATTGCCTCTACGGCTTCATTCCGTCCGGAGCGCATGCAACCGGTCTGATGAAGGCCTATGGCGAAGTCGGCCTGAAAAAGGCCGGCGTCAAGCTGATCGGCCCCATGGACCTGATCCCCGACAACAAGCTGCAGGATATGGGTGACGCCGCCATCGGCACCATCGTGATGGGCCACTATGCGGCCGATCTCGACAACGCCGCCAACAAGATGTTCAAAGCCGAATGGCACAAGTCCTATGGTGCCGGCTCTAACCCCGACTTCATGTCAGCGGCGGGCTGGGACACCATGCATGCCATCTTCGACGCCATCAAGAAGCTGAACGGCAACTTGTCGGACCCGAACAAAGTGGTTGCCGCGCTGAAGGGCTGGTCGACCAACGGACCGCGCGGGCACGTGATGATCGATCCCAAGACGCGCGACATCGTCCAGGACGAGCACGCCATGGAGGTTTACCGCAAGCCGGACGGCAAGCTCGGCGAAAGGATTCTCGGTACCACCAAGGCCGTGCACGACGAGTGCAAGATTCTCAAAGTCGGCCGCTGCAAGTGACCTGAGCATTTGACGCGAGAGGCGCCGCCGCGCATGATGGCGCGGCGGCGTTTTTCTCATTTGCGAAGGGGGTGGGGCCCGTGTCGCATGTCGCCACCATAGTCGTCAGTATTCTGTTCGACGGCTTGGCTTATGCCATGTTCCTGTTCATCACCTCCGTCGGTCTGTCGGTGACAATGGGGCTGATGGGCTTCGTGAATCTGGCGCACGGCGCGTTTGCCATGTGCGGCGGTTTTTTCGTCGTCACGCTCACGCGCTCCCTGGGCGTTGCCTTCGTGCCCTCGCTGGTCATCGCCTCGGTCGCGGTCGGCGTCATCAGCGTGCCGTTCGAGCGCTATCTCTACCGCCGGCTCTACAAATCCACCGATCTCGAGCAGGTGCTCTTGACCATCGGCCTGGCGTTCATGTCGATCGCCACCTTCACTTACTTTTACGGGCCGATTCCGAAATCCGTGCCGCTGCCGGATTGGCTGAAGGGCGACGTCAATCTCGGCTTCCGCGCCTTCCCGAGCTATCGCGCCTTCCTGATCGTGCTCGGCGTCGCGCTAATCGCCGTGCTCTGGTACGCCTTCGAGAAGACCAATATCGGCGCTAAGATCCGCGCAGCAGTGGACAACCGGCGCATGGCGGAATCGGTCGGCATCAATGTCGACCTGCTGTTCACGCTCACATTTGCGGTCGGTTCAGGCCTGGCTGCGCTCGGCGGCGCGCTTGCCATCCAATTATTCGGTCTCACACCCAGCTTCGCAGTGCTTTACCTGGTGCTGTTCCTGATCGTGGTGGCGGTTGGCGGTCTCGGTAGCTTGAAAGGCACGCTGTTGGCCGCACTGGTCATCGGTATCATCGATACCGGCGGCAAATACGCCTTTCCGGTAGCGGGCAATCTGTTCATCTACGCCATCACCGTGATTGTGCTCTTGATCAAGCCGGCAGGATTTTATGGCCGTGAGTGAGACCAAGCCCCGCGACGCGGCCGACATCGAGACGCGCGTGCGCGCGGCGGATTATCTCATTCGGCGACACTATTACCGCTGGCCGGAGGCACTGCCGTGGCTGATCGCGATTGCCTGCTATTTCGTCTTTCCCGACCGCATGACCTTCGGCAGCCAGCTGCTGGTGATGGTGATCTTTGCGCTCTCGCTCGACCTGATCCTGGGTTACGCCGGCATCGTCACGCTCGGTCACGCCGCCTTTTTCGGCATTGGCGCCTATACCGTCGCGCTCGGTTTTCTCCGGCTCGGCTGGAGCGAGCCCATCAGCGGCATCCTTGTCGGCGGCCTCGTGGCGGGCGGTGTCGGCGCTGTCGTCGGCTGGTTCATCTTGCGCTACCGCGGCCTGACGCTGCTGATGCTGACCATCGCCTTTGCCGCCATGCTGCAGGAGTCGGGTAATCTCCGCTCCGATATCACCGGCGGCTACGACGGCCTGCCGGGATTGTCTTTCACCCCACTATTCGGCTTTTTCGATTACGATCTCTACGGCCATACCACCTATCTTTATGCGCTCGCGGCGTTGGCGGTCATTTTCTATTTCGTGCGCCGTATCGTCTACTCGCCGTTTGGGCAGGCGCTCACCGGCATCCGCGAGAACGTGCGGCGCATGCACGCCATCGGCTCGCCGGTGCACCGCCGGCTGGTAACGGTCTACGCGATTTCGGCGGCGCTTGCCGGCGTTGCCGGCGCGCTGTTCACCCAGACCAACGCCTATGTGACGCTCACGGTGTTCGACTTCGACAATTCCGCCAAGGTGATGGTGATGCTGATTCTCGGCGGCACCGGGCGGCTCTACGGCCCCTTCATTGGCGCAACTGTTTACATGGTACTGGAGGATTATTTCTCGAAGCTTTCGCCCACCTTCTGGCAACTCGGTATCGGCCTCTTGCTGGTGCTGGCGGTGCTGTTTACCCGCCGCGGACTGCTCGGCCTGCTCGAGGACGCCGGCGCCCTTCTGAACAAGAGGAAAAATCCGTGACCGTCGCCGCGCTGGAGGTGCAACGGCTCAACCGTAGCTTCGGCGCGCTGCAGGTCGCACGCGACATCAATCTCAGCCTGGAGCGGGGCGCGCGCCGGGCGCTGATTGGGCCAAACGGCGCCGGCAAAACCACGCTAGTCAATCTGATCACCGGCGCGCTGCATCCCTCCGCCGGCCGCGTGCTGCTCGACGGCGCAGATATCACCGCCGCCTCGCAGGCCGAACGGGCGCGGCGCGGGCTGGCGCGCACCTTCCAGATCAACCAATTGTTCCGCGGACTCACCGTTCTGGAAAACCTCGCCATGACCATCGGTGAGCGCGACGGCAACTGCAACAACATGTGGCGCTCGGCCGGCGCCAAGCGCGCAGTCATCGACGAGGCGCTCGATCGTCTGGAATCGCTGCGCATCGCCGACGATGCGCTCAAGCTGGTGCGTGAATTGCCCTACGGCCGCCAGCGGCTGGTGGAGATCGCTATTGCGCTAACGCAGCGCCCGCGCGTGTTGCTGCTCGACGAGCCGGCGGCGGGTGTGCCGTCGTCCGAGAGTCACCTCATTCTTGATGTGGTCGCGTCGCTCGATCCCGACATTGCCATCCTGATCATCGAGCACGACATGGACGTGGTGTTCCGCTTCGCTAGGCACATCACGGTGATGGTGCAGGGCGCGGTGTTCACCGAGGGCACGCCCGAAGAGATCATGCACAACGAGCAGGTGCGCGCGGTCTATCTCGGCCAGGAAGACCGCCGAGCGGACCGCCAGGGAGGGCGCCATGGCTGAGCGCGCGCTCGAGCTCGATCATGTGCATGCTGGCTACGGCGAGACCGTGGTGCTGGAGGATATTTCGCTCGCGCTCGGCGCCGACGAGACGCTGTCGATCATTGGCCGCAACGGCGTCGGCAAGTCCACGCTGCTCGCCACCATCATGGGCCACACCACCCTGCATGGCGGGCGCGTGATGTTGCATGGCAACGACATTTCGGCGCTCGCCACCTACCGGCGGGTGGCGGCGGGGCTTGCTTACGTGCCGCAGGAGCGCGAGATTTTTCCCTCGCTCACCTTGCGCGAAAACCTGGAGGTGGCGGCGCGGCCGGGCGTCTGGACCATCAAGACCGTGTTCGATCTGTTCCCGCGGCTCGGCGAGCGCGCCAGCAATATGGGCAATCAGTTGTCGGGCGGCGAGCAGCAGATGCTGGCGATCGGCCGCGCGCTCATCGGCAACCCGTCGCTACTCTTGATGGACGAGCCGTCGGAGGGTCTGGCGCCGGTGATCGTGGAGGAACTGGCGCGCGCGGTGAAACGGCTGACGCAGGCCGGCGGCTTTTCGATGATCCTGGTGGAGCAGAACTCGCGGCTGGCGCTCGATATCGCGCCGCGCGCGGTGGTGATGGACCGCGGCCGCATCGTCTATGACGGCGAAAGCGAGACGCTGCGCAACGATCCGGCCAAGCTCGATCAACTCATTGGCGTGGTCAAGGCCTAGCGCTTTGGGGCGTTGCCCACGCGCACGCTTCAAAATGCATTGCCTTTGGCGCGCGCCACGGGCATAGCCTTGCCGGCAAACGCCAAGAGCCGTATGCGATGAAGCGTAGCATGACCCGCATTCTCACCACCCATGTAGGCAGCCTGATCCGCCCCGCCGCCTTGCAGGATTTCCTGCGCTTGAAGCAGGGTGGCAAGTCCTATGACGAGCAGGCCTATCAGACCTGCTTTATGCAATCGGTGACCGACGTGGTCAAGCAGCAGGCGCAGGCCGGCATCGACGTGATCAGCGACGGCGAGTTCGGCAAGTCGATCAGCTGGGCGCAATACGCGCTCACGCGGCTCTCGGGCTTCGAGCGGCGGCCGATCAAGACCGACGCCGCCAACCCGTTCAAGCGCGGCGCCGACCGCAGCCGCTTTGCCGAATTCTACGCCGAGCTCGACGCCAAGGAAGGCGTCGCTACCACCACGGATGCAGTCTGCGTCGGCCCAATCGAATACACCGGGCAGAGCGAGCTTCAGCGTGACATCGACAATTTCAAGGCCGCTCTGAAAAACGTCAAAGTCGAGGAAGCCTTCCTGCCGGTGGCGGCGCCGGCCAGCGTCATCCCCGATCGCAAGAACGAGTACTACGGAAACGACGAGGAATTGCAGGTCGCCATCGCCACCGCCATGCGCACCGAATACCAGACGATCATCGACGCCGGCTTCCTCTTGCAGCTCGATGACGCCCGCAGCGCCGTCACCTATGACCGCATGGTGCCGCCGGCGAGCTTTGCCGACTACAAGCGCTGGCTCGCGAAGCAAATCGAGATCATGAACCACGCCATCGACGGGCTGCCGGCCGATCGCATCCGCTATCACATCTGCTGGGGCAGCTGGCCGGGCCCGCATGTCAGCGACGTGCCGCTGAAGGACATCGTCGACGTGGTGCTGACAGCCAAGGTCGGCGCCTTCGTCATCGAGGGCGCCAATCCGCGTCACGAGCACGAATGGCAGGTGTGGAAAACCGCGAAGCTTGGAGCCGGCCAGCTTCTCATCCCCGGCGTCATCAGCCACGCCACCAATGTGGTCGAGCATCCCGAACTGGTGGCCGAGCGCATCGTGCGGCTCGCCAAAGTGATGGGGCGCGAGAACGTTATCGCCGGCACCGATTGTGGTTTTGCGCAGGGGCCGTTCTATCGCCGCGTGCATCCCTCGATTCAATGGGCGAAGCTGGAGTCGTTGGCCGCGGGCGCCCGGCTTGCGAGCCAGGAATTGTGGGCCTAGGCTTTCCGTTTATGAGTTGATCCGCCAGCCGGAGCCACGCGCGATGAACTTAAACGCTTCCGCCGCCAAGGGCCTCGCCATTCCGTTCGATCACGCCCGTCTCGACCGGTTGATGGACGCGGCCGGCATCGACGTGGTGCTCGCCACCTCCAAGCATAATGTGCAGTACCTGCTCGGCGGCCACCGCGCCAATTTCTTCGACTATATGGACGCCACCGGCGTGACCCGCTATCTGCCGGTCTTGGTCTATCCGAAGGGCCAGCCGGAAAAGGCGGCTTACGTCGGCCATCGCCTGGAAGGCTTCCAGCACCAGGCCAAGCCGCTGTGGACGCCAGTGACCGACACTTCGTCAAACGGCTCGGTCGACGCCATGCAGAAGGCGGTCGACCATATGAAGAAGGCGGGCCTCGAGCCGAAGCGCATCGCCACGGAATTCGGTTTCCTGCCCTACGATGCTTCGAAAGTCCTGCGCGCCGGTTTCCCCGACGCCGACTGGGGCGACGCGCTCTATGTGATGGAACGCCAGCGCCTGGTGAAGTCGCCCGAGGAATTGAAGACGCTGAAAGTTGCCTCCGAAGCGGTGATCGAGGCCATGCTGGCGACCATCGCCAAGAGCGCGCCGGGCTCGACCAAGGCTGAAGTGGTCGAGACGCTGCGCAAGGAAGAGACCTTGCGCGGGCTCAATTTCGAATATTGCCTGATCACCTGCGGCTTGAGCTTCAACCGCGCGCCGTCCGACCAGAAATGGCAGATGGGAGAGATCATGTCGCTCGATTCCGGCGGCAACTACCACGGCTATATCGGCGACGTCTGCCGCATGGCGGTCCAGGGCGAGCCGGACGCCGAATTGGAAGACCTCCTGGCGGAGATCGACGGCATCCAGCACGCTGCCTTCAATGCCATGCGGCCGGGCGCCAAGGGCAGCGTTATCTACGCCGCCGCCGAGCCGCTGGTGCAGAAGTCGAAGCACCACAACAATATTGAATTCCTTGCCCACGGCATGGGCATGGTCAGCCACGAGGCGCCGCGGCTCACCGACCGCGGCCCGGTGCCTTATCCGGCCGACGATGCCGGGTTGCCGCTGGAAGCGGGCATGGTGGTGTCGGTGGAGACCACGCTCAAGCATCCCAGCCGCGGCTTCATCAAGCTTGAGGACACCGCGGTGGTCACGCCGACCGGCCACGAGATCTACGGCGAGGGTGCGCGCGGCTGGAACAAGGCCGGAAGCGCGGCTTAGCAAAGCCCCGAAAGACGGGCCGGCAAGAACGAGGGAGGGGCGACGTGGCCGAGATCGTGGGCGCGCTCGGCGTGCCGCATACGCCGTTTTTTCCATTCTTCGTCGAACGCGATGGGCCGGACTGCGAGACCGCCCGCTATTTCGCCGCGCTTCGCGCCGAGCTGGAAGCTCTCAAGCCCGACGTGCTGCTGATGTTCGACACCGACCATCTCAACACGTTCTTCTTCGACAATCTGCCGATCTTCGCCATTGGGGTGACGGACAGCTTCACCGGCGCCTGCGATGAGGTGCGTGCGACGCCCATCTATACGATCAAGTCGCATCCCGCGCTGGCCGCGCATGTGCACGGCGCCTGCGTCGCGGCCGGCTACGATCCGGCGGTCAGCCAAAATTTCGCCGTCGATCATTCGGTAATCGTGCCGCTGCATTTCCTCACGCCGCAGATGCAGTTCCCGGTGATTCCGTTCTGGATCAGTGGTCATGTGCCGCCGCTGCCGTCGGCGCGCCGCTGCTATGAGCTTGGCCGCGCCGTCCGGCGCGCCATCGAAAGCTTCCCCGAAAGCTTGCGCGTCGTGACCATGGGCAGCGGCAGCATTTCGCTTGAGGTCTGGGGTCCGCGCCTCAAGATCGGCTTCGGCGACGGCGTGCCGGACCCCGATTGGGTGACGCGGGTCTGCGGCCTGTTGGAGAAGGGCGACATCGAAACGCTGATTAAGGAATCGACGCCGGAAAAATTTCAGGCTACGGGTAATGTCGCCGGTGAATTGCTCAATTGGATCGCCATGCTCGGCACCATCGATGCCGGGCCCGCCAAATCCGTGCAGCCGCAGATGCCGAACGGCCACGCCTACGCCGTGTGGAGCTGAACTATGTCGGTCTACAACGTGAATTATCTCTTGCGTGAGCTGTTGCGGGATCATGCCTTCCGCGCCGCCATGAAGAAGAACCCGGCCGAGGCGCTGAAAAACTGCGACATCACGGATGAGGAGCGCAAGTTGCTGTTGGCGGGCGATGTTGGCGGCTTGCACCGGCTCGGCGTCAACGATTTCCTCATGGGATATTTGCCGCGCTTCGAAATTTGCGGGCTCAATCCAAAAATCTATGGCGAGCGCATCAGCAAGGAAGCGCCGCGGGCAAAATAGCTAGCGCGCCGCGACCGTGTGCCGGTCGGCCTCGGCCGCCAGCGCACGCAGCGCCTCGGAAATCGTCACGGGATAGCTGAAGTCAGCCAGCCGCCTCAGCGGTTCCGGCAATCGTGCAAGTTCGCGCGCCACGCGCTCGCGGATCTGCGCCAGCGTCGGGGCAGCGGCGACGCGCTTGCCGCCCCGCATCACCTGCACGATCAGCGTGTCGCCCGGATGCTTGTCGGTTTCCACCGACAGGATGTCGCTGCGCATGCGCCCGTCCGTATCGTAGGCGCGCCATACCTGCTTGCGCCCGGGCCATGTGGCCTTGCCTTCCGACAGCTTGCGCCTCGGCTTGCCGGCATATTCCTGCAGCTTGTAGGCACAGTCGAGCGCCGGCGCATCGGTCGAGACGTCGAGAGAAACGCCGATGCCGTAGCCGTCGATCGGCGCCTTCTCCTTCATCATCACCTGCAGCACGTCTTCGTTGACACCGCCGCTCACCAGGATGATCACGTCCTTGAGGTTGCCTTCGTCGAAGATGCGGCGCACTTTCTTGGACATGGTGACGAGATCGCCTGAGTCGATGCGCACTCCGCGGATCGCAATGCCATCGGACTTCAGTTTCGGATAAAGCTCGACCACTTTGCGGGCGCCCGCCTCGGTGTCGTAAGTGTCGATCAAGAGAACGACGCCCTCGGGCCGCGCGCGCGCGAAGTCCTCGAATGCCTGTTTCTCGTTGTCGTGAACCTGCACGTATGAATGCGCCATGGTGCCGACCACCGGGATGCCGTAGCGCTCGCCGGCCAGCACATTGGCGGCGCCGGCAAAGCCCGCAATGTAGCTGGCGCGCGCCGAGAACAGTCCGGCCTCGGCGCCGTGCGCGGTGCGCAATCCGAAATCCGATAACGCCTTGCCGGGCGCCGCCAGCACCATGCGTGCCGCTTTCGACGCGATCAGCGTCTGGTAATGCATGATATTGATCAGCCGCGACTCTATTAGCTGCGCCTGCGGCAGCGGCGCGGTGATGCGCAGCAATGGCTCGTTGGCGAAACAGACGGTGCCTTCCGGTATGGCGTGCACGTCGCCGGTGAAGCGGAACGAAGCGAGGTAATCGAGCAGGTTGTCGCGGAAGCGGCCAGTGCCTTTGAGCCAGGTGATCTCGGCGGCCGAATAGCGTAGCGTTTCCAGATAGCCGAGCGTGTCCTCCAGCCCGGCGGCGAGCAGAAAACCGCGCCGCGCCGGCAGCTTCCGCACGAAGAACTCGAACACCGCCTCATTGTTCTCTCCACGGTCCAGATAGGCCTGGACCATGTTGAGTTCGTAGAGGTCGGTGGTGAGCGGGCTGGTGGAGGGGGTCATGGTCATCCCTTGCACTGGGAATTCGCGGATTTCAAGGCTTGCCGCCGCTCGCCGCGGTTCGCGCCGATGGCGTAGCAATCGTTTAACGGGTGGCGGACAAAACTGGCGCCCGTGTCTGTGATCGAGCAGCACTATACGTCACCGCAGCCGCGCGTGGGGGCGGAACCCACGATCGCGAATTGGCGCGCCTGCGTATTCGTGTTTCTGCTGGGGGTCATCGCCGGCACGCTCTGCGCGCTGCGCTAGGACGTGACGCAGGGCTTCGACGAGCTCGGGCATGCTTCCTACGCCGCCGCTATCCAGCATTCCGGCGCGCTACGGCCCGCGCTCGAAGATCTGCGCTTGCTCGACCCGGCAAGCTTCCGATTCACGGCCCAGGCGAACTATCTCTACCATCCCTCGTTTTATTAGGCGCTGCTGGCGCATGTCGGCCCGACGCTCGAAGGTCATCCGGGCGCGATCCTCGTCGGCCAGCTGTTGAATGTCGCCATCGTCACCGCCGGACTCGCGGCCTTGATAATGATCGGGCTTGCTGCGCGGCTGCCGGCCACGGCGTTCTACGCCTATTTGGTTCCGCTGGTCTGCATCCCGGTGCTGCTGCCACTGGCCGGCTCGATCAATTCTAGCAATGCGGCCTTTGCCGGCGGCGCGCTGGCGATGCTGGGCGCGTCGCAATTGACCGCCAACGGGCACCGCGCCTGGCTGTGGGCGGCGCTTGCGGGTGTCGTCATCGCGTCTTCAACCCGTTACTGGCTCAAATTTGTCCACGCGGCCTAGTCGATTGATCCAGATTATCTTGAATAATTGATTCAGGAACAGCACCGTCTTTCCGAGGCCGTTCGCGCACCAGGAGGAACACGAGGCTATACAACTCAATTTTGCGGTCTATCGTTGTCATGACCAGCATCGCGCCCGTGTCTTGAGCTATGACACCACATTGCAACGCATGAGAATAAGACGCGATAGCCTCACCGGGTTCGGCAATCACCCGTTTGGCCGCCAGTTCTTCTGCGATTGTTGCATTGGCGGAAGACGATATCGTGTCAGCTGCGTCTTTCTTCGCGCGAGGAGCAGGAGCATCAGCGACTACATCTTCGCTGTTGTCCTCGGCGACATTCCAAGCCACCGCCTTATTCACAAGAGTTTCGTCGCCGACTGGCCCCGGCGTCCAGTGTTTTCCCTGCAAGAGAGTAATCTTTACGTTCTGAAGGACCCCCAGCTCGAGAGACCGATCGAAATAGCGCATGGCGCGTTCATTGAGATCGATAACGCGGCCGGGCATAAGCGGTCCGACATCGTTGATCCTAACGATAACTTTCTTGCCACCGCGCTCAACAAGTACGTAACTAGGTTTGTAGTTTTTGCCATACCGGACACCGCCAACTTTTTTGCGCAGTTTGATCTGGATGGCCGCGGTCCACGCATTTGGATCGTACTCTTCGCCGGACGCGGTTTCTGTCTCAGGCGATTTTGATTCGGGACGATAGGGATTATACCAGGATGCGGCGCCGACGACTTCCTTGTTTGCATGCGCAGTCAGGTGCGCAAAGCTTGGGCCAGCACTACCGCAAACAACGATTATCGCGAGTAGCGTATTGCCAATAAGTGAGAAGACGGTCCTGCGGCCACACAATAGGTGGCGTATATTTTTCGGCGTCGAAAAATAATCCGATGGCCCCGGCATTTGGAGTGACACCGCAAATTGATCGGTTTCGAAATAAGATTTAGGATGAAACCTTTGAAACGACGCAAAAACCTGCGCTAAAATGAGCGCTAGGTTTTATTTAACTTCTTTCGCAATGCTTCAGAGCTTGTTAAGGCGAAGCACAGGTTAATGCCTGCTATTGTCTTTGCCCCCTAAAACTGAGCCACTATCGTTGTGCCGGTGGGAGGGTTTGGCATGGCTCGGAAGCGATATTCGGACGAGGAGTGTTTGAGGATATTGCGGCAGGTTGAGGTTGAGGTTGAGTTGGCGGCTGGTGCTGATGTGGCGACTTCGTGCCGGTCGGCGGGGATCAGCGATGCGACGTTTTACACGTGGCGCAAGAAGTTTGGCAGCATGGGCCGATCACAGCTGAACGA
>Ga0307428_1000331_pt1 | contig 33824 bp, 50 predicted proteins | sample SalMarWE160240MG_FD_202161 | JGI IMG/M metagenome (GOLD analysis project Ga0307428, IMG submission 202161) | Salt marsh sediment microbial communities from the Plum Island Ecosystem LTER, Massachusetts, United States - WE1603-240 | ecosystem: Environmental > Aquatic > Marine > Intertidal zone >...
AAATCTAACTCACAATGAAAGAACCACAACATTACATACAGGTATTCATCAAGGATGAAATATTGATTAAATGAAAAATATTTCTTATCTTTGGAATCGGATAGCCGGGATTAGCTCCCCGGTGAAAAGGGAAACCAGAACTCCTCTTCCGATTCTTTTTGTTCTGGATTATAAAAACTGGTAAGATGAAAGAAATTAAACTGACTCAGGGCAAAGTTACCTTAGTTGATGATGAAGATTACGAATGGCTTAATCAATGGAATTGGTATGTATATAAAAATAAATCAGAAAATTCAACTCGGCATTATGCGGCACGAAGAAGAAAAAATGGTAGAAATATGATACAAATGCATCGAGAGATTATGAAAACACCAAGAGGAATGATGGTAGATCATATTGACCATGATGGATTAAATAATCAAAAATATAATTTAAGGAACTGTTTTAATTTTCAGAATGGCAAAAATCGAAAACCAACAGGGAAATCTAAATATATTGGAGTAAATTATTATTATGATAAAAATGGCAAAGAATATATAAGAGCATGTTGTAGATTTAACGGGAAATCAAATTATTTAGGGACTTTTGATACAGAAGAAGATGCTGCACTTGCAAGGGATATTATGGCATTAAAATATCATGGTAGATTTGCCAACCTTAATTTTACGAAGAAATATATTAGTTCCCGGATACAGGGTTTAATTCAACATGGAGAATCATTTAAATGTCCGGAATGTGGAAAGGAAATACAATTTGGCTTATCTAAGGAAGGGCAAAAGTTATTTTATAATTCACGATTGTTTAAAGGTCAGATGCAGGGTGATCACGGAATATGCAAAGAGAAAGGATGTAATAAACGAGCCACAAAGGACTATAATGGACATGGATATTGGGTTTGTGATAAATGTTTCGACAGTCTTAATAATTATTTTGATGAAAATTATAAATGACTCAAAGAAATGAAAAAGGCAGAACAAACAATCAAGGAAAAGATTTTGGCAGAATATAAGAAGGGCAATATTGTTGTCTCCACTTTTGAGGGATTAATGACAATGCCACTTAAAGAATGTATTAAACAGCCAGATTCAGGTTTATTATATGATCTAAATAGAGATGCAGCAACGATATTAACATTCATTGATGATCCCAAATGGATTAATGATTATGCCCTATTAATGGTTGTAATTGAACTCAAAAAACAAATTAATGATTTATCACTTCGCACATCTAAGCTGGAAAAAGACCTCAAAGATGCAGAAGCAATGTTTGAAAAAATGGAACTAACAGCTTTCAACCTTGATAAACGGATTAAGAAGCTGGAAGAACTGGCAGGATTGTATGAGCAAAGAATTGATTATATGCATAGGGTTAGTATGGGACAGGATGTTGTTGTCTCATACGGGGATAATATACGTCAAAAGATAAGCGAACTCAGAAAGGAATTAGAAATATGAAAGCAATAAAAGAAAGACTGCAAGAATATAAAGACCTCAAAGAGGCAGAAGCAATGTTTGAGAAAATGGAATTGACAGCTTTCAACCTTGAAAAACGGATTAAGAAACTGGAAGAACTAATAAGCGCACATAAAAATCTATTAAACTGCTTTGGAATGAGTAAGCCGAAAAACAAGACAAATATTGCCGATCTTGATGAGGCATGGGAAAGGATTGCAGAGCTTGAAAAGGAATTAAGTTTGACTTAAAATAAAGACGATGACACAATTTAGAAAAAAACCAATAATAATTGAGGCTATTCAATGGAATGGTAAGAATTTAAGGGAAGTAATTTCATTTACAGGACTGCATCCATCAGTAAAGAAATGGACATGGGAAGAATATGAAAATGTAGTAAAAGCAGACGGATTGAAGATTTTTACTCTTGAAGGCACAATGCAAGCAGATGTTGGTGATTGGATAATAAAGGGTGTAAAAGGAGAATTTTATCCAGTTAGAAATGATATTTTTTTAGAAACATATGAAAAAATTGATTAACTTAAAATAGAGAACTATGAAAGGAGATATAATAAAAGAAACGAAATATCTGATATTTCAGGTATTAGAAGAAAAACCCAAAACAAAGAAAGTCGGTGTAATTAATCGTAATGGGAAATACATACTTGGAATAATTGAATGGTATGGCCCCTGGAGACAATATGTGTTTCAATCAAAAGAAATAATAGTATGGAACAAGGATTGCTTACAAGATGTTATTAATGTTATCAACCAACTAAAAACAAAGTGATGAAAGACATTAAAGATAGAATAATAGAGAAGCAGGGAGCATTAAGAAAAACTGACCGGGAATTAATGGAACTACATTATAGATTCCTAACAGATAGACGTATAATTACTAATATAAATAATATTGCAAGTATCTATTTGATTGCCGTACCGAAAGCAATTATAAAAGAAAACGGACAAGCAAAAATTATATATGATGAAGAGGTAGAATACGAAGTAAATAGGATTCGTAATATAATTGCCAATATAATAGAATCAGATTATGCAGAATTATTTAAAGACCACGTAACCACCAGAGACCTTAATGAGATAGATAAGGCAGAGGAAGAAAAGAAATGAAGCCGGGCGATTTTGTTTACATAGAAGCTACCACCGGCAATGGTAAAAATAACGGTGAATGGACAATCAAAGGCATATACGAGTTTGTCAAGATAACAAATGCACGCATCTGGCTCAAAGAAGGCGATTTGATAATTAAAATATACAAATCCAGAATAACGAAAATCGAACCAAAATAGTAAATTTGTAAAATATGATTACTGCTTTAAGTGTAAATTATAATACTCCAGATTATCTTGAAAGGCTACTCAAGACATTCAGGCAATTTTATTCCAATTCATTTATTGTCATCGATGGATCAGATGAAATTAATTATAATCTGATAAAAGACTTTTCGGATAAATATAATATTGAATTACATCATTTAGATTATAATATACATCACGGACCCGGCCTTGCTTATGGGATAAAGTATATTCAGGCAGACCAGATACTTTTACTTGATTCAGATTTGATAGTTTTAAAATCAGGATTTGTAGAAGATTTACAAAGAAAATTAAAACAAGATAGTTATGGCATAGGTGATATTCAAATAGTTGACGAGAGAGGTTTTAATAAACCTATTGGTATTCGTTATCTACATCCAGCCTGTGCATTGATAAATCGAAATATTGTTTTAAAATATCCATTACCGATAAAACATGGCGCACCGATGATTGAGGCTATGAAAGAAATAAACCGAAAGGGATTATCAGATAAAATCCTTCAACATGAATCTTGGGTAACAAATGATTTTCGTAAAAAAAATAAAATATATATTCATCATGACTGGATGGGGACAGTAAATAGGACAGGAGGTTATCATTTATAGAATATAATCATGAAAAAATTTATAGATTGGGTTGAAAATGATGGGGGATTTCTTGTAATTATTTATGGAGTTGGATTTATAGTATTTATAATAGCAATGTTATTTATTAAATGATTGCAATAGTTATACCGACATATTGTCGTCCTGATGGCAAGACCTATTCGTATCTTGATCGTGCTTTGAAATCAGTTTACAATCAATCTTATAAAGATTTCAGTATTTTTGTTATCGGAGATGATTATAAAAAGAAAAACGAATTATTTCGTTTGTGTTATCGATATAAGGCAAAAGTGATAAATCTCTCTGAATCTATTGAACGTCTTAAATATCCTTTTGGTGATTATAGATTATTCTGTTCGGGAGGTATTACACCTTATTTAAAAGGCATTGAGTTTGCTTTAAAAACTGGATATAAATATATTTGTCATCTTGATCATGATGATTGGTGGGAAAAAGATCACTTGTGGCAGATTGTGAATATAATAAAACAATATAATCCGCTTTTTATATGTACACTTTCGACTTATTATGGTACTAACCTTCCGTATTTTGATCCTGATGGTAAATTGTTTGAATATTTCCCATGTGCCGGGGGTTGTGTTTTAAGCGCAACGTGTGTAAAATATTCATGTACTGATTTAAGATTCAGGGATGTATTTTCAGAGACAGGAACGGCACGTCCGGCAGATGCTGATTTCTGGGATCGGCTTGGTGAAGAAATGAAACAATCGAACAAGAAAGGATATTTGTTATCAAAAATAACATGTCATCACGATACTGAAGCTTATTCGATTAATGGGAAATTTAATACAGATAAAAATAAATGAATCCTCATCAGATAACAACAGAATTTGAGAAAGCGATATGTGATTATACTGGTGCTCCATATTGTGTGGCTGTCGATAATGCTTCAAATGCCTTGTCTATGTGTCTTACTTATTGTAAAGCAGAAGAGAAAGAAATTGTAATACCTTCACATACATATCCGTCTGTGCCTTGTGAAATAATATTAGCAGGAGGAAGGGTACGTTTTGAGGATTCGCCAAAGCATCTTACAGGAGAATATCAATTAAAACCATTACCTATATGGGATTCTGCTTTAAGATTTACTGCTAATATGTATCGGCCCGGACAATATCAATGCCTATCATTTACAGGTCAATGGAAGCATTTAAAGATGTTAAAGGCAGGAGCGATACTTACAGACTCACATGATGCTTATTTATGGTTTAAACGTTATCGTTTTTCGGGACGTAGAGAATGCAGTTATCATGATGATCATTTTGATATGTTGGGGAAAAATTATTATCTTCATCCTATATTTGCGACAATAGGATTACAGATGATACAGGCATTTTATAATTTGGACGGCACTAAAAAGGATATTCCAGACTTATCATTGCCTTACCCGGATTTGAGTAAATATGAAATATATAAAACCTAAAAAGATGAAAAGGAAAGAATTTTTGAAGAAGATTGTGTCAATATTTGGTATTGCTTTAATTGCACCAAAGATAATATTAAATAATGCCAAAAAGACAAACAAACCATTGACAGAAAATTATCCTATCTATGGACAAATAGAGTGTCCTGTATGTAAAGGATTCGGAATTATTGAAATAGAAAGTGGGATTAAAGAATTATTTATTTCTGATACTTCAAGAGAATCAGAAAAAGAATTTAATTTAAGGCGTCATTTAGCAGAAGAATATGCTAATAAAATGTTAGATAATATTTATATTGAATTATTTTCGAATACATGAATGCCTTTGTAGTTAAAAACCTTTGGAATTATGAATCTGTAAATCCTGTACCCAAAGGACTGGAAATGGATACATATTATATCACAGATTCAGAAAAGAATCGTATAGAAGCACTTAATAAAGGATGGGATTATGCCTGTAATATATCTCAATTTAAAAAGGAAAGAGATTTATTAAAACGGCGTTCTATTATAGGATTTATAAATTGTTATCCTGAAATGGTTTGTGAACAATTAAAAGATTATGATAAAATATTTGTTACAGACAGTAATATTTTGAATCTTCCGTCAAATTACAATGATTTTGTGTTTGCCTCAACCGATGATAAAGCTTGTTATTTAACTTCAGGCTATTATGAACAGATAGGACATAAGTTTGAAGATAATATACTTATGGAGCTGGAACGTTCTGTTAATTCAAGATGGTCTTATAATACAGATGCAATGATTCGGGCTACGAATTATTATATTCATCTTCTTCAGGATGCAGGAATAAATCATACAGAATTATCGGTATCGTCTGCAAAATATATCGGATGGAATTTAAAACATCCAAAACGGCAGGAAATAGCTGATTTTGTCACAGCAGAATACGAAAAACATTTACAAGGTAATATTATATTTACTTTTGTTTATGCTTATTGGAAGGATTATGTTCTTAACTTTCGCTTTTTGAACGATGATGTAATACACACACCGCATAAATTTATAGCATGAAAAAACATAGAATAGCAGTAACAGCAACCGGGGGAGGTGTTGGTCAGTCAATACTTAAAGCTTTAAAGGATTCAGATTATGAAGTTATTGCACTTGACGGTGATCGACTTGGCGCAGGGCTTTATATGGTATCAGAATCTTATCTTATACCTTATGCACGGGATCCTGAGTTTATTCCTTTTCTTTTAAATCTTTGCAAGGGAAAGGATATAGACCTGTTGTTTCCCGGCATGGATTGCGAGCTACCAAAATTATCTGAAGCAAAGAAAATGTTTAATAAGTTAGGAGTGAAAATACCAATAAGCAATACTAAAATTATTGATATTGCAGATAATAAACTGACTACTCAGCATTTCTTAAAGAATAATAAGTTTCCTTATATAAAGACTTTCATATATGGCAATAAGATGCGCTATGTTCTGAAACCCAGAACAGGAGGTGCAAGATCACAAAACATGAGCTTTGTAACCGATAAGGATATATTCACATTCAAAAATAACTCTAATTATGTAGCTCAGGAATATATCGAAGGTGATGAATATACCTGTGGAATGCTGACTCTTGACGGCAAGTACATAGGCTGTATTGTCATGCGTAGAATATTAAGAGATGGTGACACATATAAAGCATTTGTTGAAAGAAACGAGACTATTGAAAATCTTTGCCGGGATATATGTAATATCTTAAAACCGGAAGGAGCTTTTAATATTCAACTCCGTATGCGTGATGGCGTGCCTTATGTCTTTGAGTTTAATGCTCGTTGTTCCGGCACGACTGCCGCACGTGCTTTAGCTGGCTTTAATGAACCAAAAATGATTGCTGATTATTATTTGAAGAATATTGAGCCTGAATTTAAGATCAAAGAGATAAATATACTCAGATATTGGAATGAATTAATTGTAGAAAAACTTATATGATAGCACTCACAGGACACGGCGCACTTGCAGAGGCTTATGCAAAAGTAAATCGGGCATGTTATATACATTCTTTCCGATCGCTGGCAGATAATGAAATAGCAGATATTATCAGTCGTACAGATATATTGATACACAATGCAGCTACTTTGATAAACAAAGATGCAGAACAAAATCTTGCATTAACTAAAAGAATAGTTTACCTTATATTAAAACATAAGCCGGAAGTTAAATTTCTGTATGTCGGGTCAATGTCGTATCTTAGCGAAACAGGATATTTGTCAGAACAATGGATGACACCTTATACTTATTCGAAATTTCTTTCTGAAAAATATTGTTTTGCTACTTTAAATAATATCAAGACAATACGTTTTTCTACTTTGTTTTATCGTGATCCTGAACGTGATGGGCTTAGTCGTTTAATAGCGGATGCTGTTAAAACAAAGAAAATATCGCTTATTAACGGTGGAACACAAACACGTGACTGGCTTCCGATAAATATAGCAGCAAAAGAACTTCATCGAGTAGCGACAACAAACACGCCTCCGATAAATACAATTGCATCAGGAGTGGAAACATCATTTTTGAAGCTTGCTAATATTGTTCATAAATATACTGATTGTTCAATAGATTATAAAAGGGAAATAATTATAAACCCCAGTCTTGTATGTAGTAAGTTTGCAAAGACTGTAGAAGTAGATTTAGATAAAGAGATAAAAGAATATATTAAACAATTAAAAATTGATTAAAATGGAAACAGGGGAAAATATTATTCTTAATAAAGCACAATTAAAAGCAATTGGAGGATCAGATATATTTGATTGTATTAATGAAGCAATTCAATTCGCAGCTAAGCATGATATTAAATGTACTTTAATACATAATAGTATTGAAGTTGAGGTATCGACACAAGAATTAAAAGAGACTATTTATAATATGTGGAATAAATTATTAAAAGAAGCTTGTAAGAAATGAAGATACTTGTATTTTCAGATATACATGGCAATTTACCTGCAATTGAAAAGTTATTAAACACAGAATCGGCTGATTTATATATTTCGCTTGGTGATGTAGTTAATTACGGTCCCTGGCAAAATGAATGTGTCGAGTTACTTGATACTTTGAAATACAAGATATTACATTTTGGCAATCATGAACAGTATTATTATAAAGGAAAATATAGTAATAATAATCTCGCAGGACGATTTTTCGAATTTTGCTATCCGCAATTCACCCGACATGATCTTATAAAAGACTATCGGGAAGATTCAAGATTAAATGGATATAACTTTCAGCATACTTTCGAGAATAAGGTTATTTATCCCGATACTCATATTGTATTTAATGATAATTATATTATCGGTCATTCACATCATCAATCTTTACACAAATATAGACGATGGAAGATGTATTGCATAGGCTCAGCAGGTCAAAACCGACAATATATAAACCGTATTGATTATATGATCATGAATCATACTTGCGAACTGAAACATTTAATTTATGATGAAACGCTTGTTATAAATGAAATGAAAGCAAGAAAATATCCGAAAGAATTTATCGAGTATTATAGTAAAAAACAAAGGATATGATCTGGGAAAAAATTGAAGGGTGGTTTGATTTTCAGAATTTATATCTTGACAGGGTACAGAATTGCGATAATGCTGTTTTTATTGAAATAGGATGCTGGCGTGGTAAATCAGTTGCATTCCTGGCAGAGATGATAAAAGAATCAAACAAGAACATCAAATTGTTTGCGATAGATATATGGAAACCTTTTATGCAGGGTGGTGTTATGGAGTGCGCCCCATACGAAGAATATCTTAAAAACACAGAGCTATTAAAGGAATATATAACAACAATAAAGCTATCATCGGTTGAGGCATCGAAGCTCTTTGAGGATAATTCTGTAGATTTTATTTTTATAGATGCCTGTCATGATTATAAATCGGTAAAGAGTGATATTATTGCATGGTTGCCGAAAATTAAGAAAGATGGTATCTTTGCAGGACATGATTATGACTGGCCCGGAGTTAATCAGGCAGTTAATGAAATATTGCCAAACCATAGGATAATTAATGGTAACACATGGATTTATAAACAAGAATGAATTATATAGCAAGTACATATATATCCGGAATAAAAGATACTCAAAGGATGATAATAAAACTTCCTGATGATCATAATTATATTTCTTCATGGTATAAATCGGTAATCTCAAATAATCTTAAATGCATTGTTTTTCATAATGAATTATCACAGGATTTTATTATTAACTATCCGGAATGTCGTTTTATTAAAGTCATAAATCCGGGATTAAATCTTTATGATTTTCGCTGGTATATGTTTAAAAATCTGCATGATATAGATTTTGATAATATATTTCTGACAGATATTTCAGATGTAGAGTTAGTAAAAAATCCTTTTTTGCAAACAGAATATAATCAGGATGATATATTTTGCGGAGACGAACAGTATAGTATGAATACATGGCCGATGTTATTTGCTGACGAGAAATTCAAGGAATTACCTGAATGGGATAATATAATAAATTCCGGGAATGTCTTACTTAATGCCGGTATTGTGGGAGGATCAAGGTCTGTTGTAATTCATTATATTGATCTTATAAATATAATCATTGACCAGGTTAAAGGATACAAAGAGACTACATGTGTAGATATTCCGCTTTATAATTATGTGCTGTACCGTTATTTTAAACCGATACACGGATTTCCTGTTAATTCAGTATTCAGAAAATTTGAAAAAAGTAATGATGTTTGGTTCATTCATAAATAATACTTGACAATAATATTAAAATATCGTATATTTGCGATTTAGATAACGAAAGAATTAGTTATAAATTAAAAGGAGGATAAAAAATGGCAAAAAAGAAGTATAGTCCTTGTTTTAAGAAACTTATTAAAAAAACCGGGAGTAAAAAGAAAGCATTAAAAAAATTACATACTATTAAGTATTACGAGGCACATCCCAAAAAACGCAAAAGGAAATAATCAATGAGGCGCAAAAAACCAAAAGAGCTAAAGAGACAAAGCCTCAATAAATATTTGGAGAGAGAGAAGTATAAACAGATAGCAAGAGATAAAAGAAATGGGCGCACCTCGAAATAATCAATTTTGGAAACTTCGTTCAAAGCATGGACGTGATAAGTTATTTACTACTCCTGAATTACTTTGGAAAGCAGCTTGCGAATATTTTCAATGGTGTGAAAATAACCCGATAAAAGCATACGATAATAAAGGAACAAAAAATGTAAACCTTGTATCATTTAGGAGACCTTTCACATTGAAGGGTTTTTGTCTTTATTGTGATGCTACCGAACATTGGTATTATGAATTTAAGAAGGCATTAGATGATGAAAAGGATAAAGATTTTTTGTATATCTGTCATAAAATAGAGGATATTATTTACAATCAAAAGTTTGAAGGAGCAGCAATAGGAATATTCAATGCAAATATAATTGTACGTAATCTTGGGCTTTCTGAAAATATAAATCAAAATGTAAATATACCTAAAGAATTGCCTGTTGTAATTGTTAAACGAAGAACAAGTGAAAGGTGATGAGATAGTTCAGGAATTAAGTGATCCGCAAATGGATATATTTGAAAGCACCGCTTCAATAAATCTATTTTTAGCAGGTTATGGATCAGGTAAGACATTTCTTGATGGTTTATTATCAAAACAATTAATAGCTAAATTCCCTGAATGCAGGGGTGGTATATTTGCAAATACTTATGATCAATTAAATACAGCTACACTTTTAAGAATACGTGAATATTGGGCCTCAACAGGGATGACAGAATGGTCTAAAGAAAATCCAGATGGTTGTTATATATCAAACAAAGAACCCCCAATACACTGGAAAGATTGTATAAGAAATTTTGATAGATATACGAATATTATTTCATTTAGAAATGGAGGATTGATATTTACAGGATCGCTCGATAATGCAGTTATGCATTCAGGAAAAGAAATGGCATGGTGTATTCTTGATGAAACTAAAGATTCAAAAGAGGAAGATGTAAAGGGAATAATTCTTTCACGTTTGCGTCAACCAGGAATGTATTTAGTTAATGGAGAAATTACAAACAAAGGAACAATTAATCAGCAATGGAATCCACTTTATATTTCTACATCACCGGCAAAAGTTCCCTGGATATCTGAATGGTTTGAACTTGAAAAATATATTGATGATATATCGTCACTTATTTATTCTGACAAAACATATTTTAAAAAACAGTTTGGAAATAAATTTGTAACAATATCATCAACATATCATAATATTGCTAATGTTGGAGAGAATTATATCAATAAATTACTCACAGAAAATTCCAAAGAGCGTGGCAAGGCTCTTGTATATGCTAATCCTTTTGTTGTTACCGGAGGGGAATTTTATTCATCATTTAACAGAATAGAGAATGTACAATCATTACATTATGATCCTTCCCTGGCTATACATATCACATTTGATCAAAACACAGTTCCATATAATACAGCACTCATATATCAGATAAAGCAGGATAAAGATATTTGGTATGCTTTGTGTATCGATGAGATATGTCTTGAGAATCCACGTAATTCAACCGAGGAAGTTTGTGAAGAATTTATTGAACGTTATCCGAATCATAAATCAGGACTGTATTATTATGGCGATGCTTCCGGACATAACAGATCAACAATGTCTAAAGACTTCAAACATCATTACGAAATAATAGCTTATAAGCTTTATAAATACCTGAATAACTATTCGGACAGAACATTAAGGCAAAATCCGTCACTTGTTACCCGGCGGGATTTTATGAATGCTGTTTTCGAAAAGAAATTACCGATAAGGCACTTAATAAATGAGATATGTAAGCATACCATTGCAGACTTTATGTATGTCAGGCAGGCAATTGATGGGACAAAAGACAAACATATCATTACGGATCCCGAGACAGGTGAAAGATACCAGAAATATGGACATACATCAGATTCTTCAGATTATCTGTTCGTTGAATTGTTTAAAAACTATTATAGTGGGTAAAAGATTATTATTTATATTGTTATTATTGCCATTTTGTTTAATATGCGGATTAATAATGATATTTAATGTATTTTACTGGCTTTTTACAGGAAATAATTGTTTATGGATCATTGATACATTAACTTATAAAATGCGGAGGTTATTATGACAAAAGATGAAGCACTCCCAATACTATTAGATGTTATTGAAAACGATAAACATCACCAGGATTATGACAGGGTTACAAAACTCGCCGATGAATATTATAAAATGAAGTCGGGAGATAACATTACCGATCTACTAAAGAGGATGATAACAAGAGAAACTGAAGAAGAATTTGATCAGCGAAAGAAAATATCAAAGTCGGTTATACCTTCAACTCTCAATAGTACTCAGCTACCTTTTCAAAAAGCACTTCGTAAACAGCCGTTACTGAGAGAGATAATAACAAAGTCGAAGGCCAAAAAGACAGAACTTGAAGATCATATCAGCCATTACTGGGGAGAGAAATCCCTTGAGGAATATCTGGAATATGCTTTTATCAATTATAACTATATCGATCCCAATGCTTTTCTTATAACAGAATTTGATGAATTTGATTCCCGGAAAGAAAAAGCAGCACCATATCCTTTTGTCGCCACATCTAAGGAATGTATAATGTTTGAATATAAAAACCAGATATTACAGTATCTGATTGTTCAATTACCTATTCAATATAAAGATTACGAAGAAGGAAAAAAACAAGGTGGTATTATTGAAAAGATAAATATAACAAAAGATGGCAGTAAGTTCACAATGTATTTGGGGCAGGATACCGTACAGATGACACAAGTAGGGAAGGATGGTTACATGATTGATCTTAAAGAAGGGCAGGAGATTATTGTTATTAAAGAGAATTATTATCTTTTAGAGTATTTTGAGCCGAAGGCAAATAAAGTACCAGCAGCAAGGTTTGGTTATCTATATGATACTCAAACAAAAGGCCGTACAATGGTATCAGTATTTCATCCTGTGCTTTTACTCCTTGAAAAGATGATGAAAACAGATTCCGAAGAAGATTTGTCAATTGCCATGACAGCATTTCCACAGAGGTTAATCTATTTGGATAAATGTCATAATCCGCAATGTAAGAACGGACAGCTTCTTGATGGCAGTGGTATTTGTCAGGAATGCCAGGGAACAGGTAAGAGTCCTATACATAAGGGAGTAACTGATATATTAACATTTAAGATCCCGGATAATCCTGCGGATATGATTGATCTTGAGCAATTGCTTGTTTATAAGTCACCTCCGATAGAGACACTTAAATTTATGGATGAGTATGTCTCTAATATACGTAAATTGATTCATGCCATGATGTTTAATGCAGAAATATTTTCACGTACAGAGATAACGACAACTGCAACGGAGAAAGAACTTGAGACCGATAATATGAATGACACATTATATCCATTTGCGAGGGCATTTTCGCAGATGTGGGAGTTTATTGTCGAAGATATAGCAACATTTACTGATCTTAATGATGGATTGATATTGCATCATAAAATGCCCGAAGATTTTAAATTCAAATCATTGCCTTCTCTTATGGCAGAGATGAAAGCTGCTAAAGACGCAGGAGCATCGACTTCTACGATAGCAGCAATTGAAGATGATATAAACAATATACTTTATGCTGACCGGCCCGGTGATTTGAAACGTATCCAGGTGAAACAAAAATATAATCCTTTCCGGGGTTATGATGAAAGTACTGTCAGACTACTTATATCACAGAGTAAGACAACGGAATATAACGCCGTACTTTGGGCAAATCTCGAATCGGTATTTAACGAGATAGAACTTGAAACACCGGATATTTATAATAAAAGTGATGATATTATAACCGAGAAAGTAAAAGCTATTGTCGCCCGCTATATCGAAGAGATCAATAACGTGAAAGAAATAAAAGAACCGTTTAAAGATTAATTAAATGATGCGGTCTGATGGATTTTATGATTATGCGTGGTCGCCAGTAACAGGTTGTCTTAATGATTGTTGGTATTGTTATGGTAAGAAAGATTTTGAACAACGAGGATTAAGTTATCTTCCTGAGTTTCATCCTGAGAGATTACGAGAACCTTACGGTTATAAACCATCGAGAATATTTGTTACACATTATACTGACCTGATGGGTGATTTTATTCCTGAAGAATGGGTTAAATCTATTATAGGAGTATGTAATGATTTGTCAAAACAGACCTTTATGTTCCTGACAAAGAATCCCAAAAGATATTACGAATATGATTTCCCTGATAATTGTATACTTGGCGTTACTGTTGAATCAAAAAATGAGATTCAGCGTATTGATATTATCTCAGGGATAAAAGCCAGGAAGTGGATTTCTATTGAGCCTATACTTGGAGATTTCACCGGAGTTGATCTTTCGCAATTTGAACTTTGTATCATTGGTAAACTATTTAACCATGTATCAAAGATAAGACCCGAATGGGTGCGATCTGTTTCGCATTCCAATATCTATTATAAACCAAATGTCAGGAGGTATTTGAAATGAATGAAAGAATTATTTACAAAGAACATTTTTTTTATGATGATCCAGTAGGTAATTGGTATAAATGCGATAATTGTAATGAAGAAGTCTTTATTCCTTCTGGTTATCCCATATATTCATATTGTCCTTATTGTGGAGAGGAGATTGATAAGATTGATGGTTGTGGACAATGTAAAGATGATGATAATATATGTATAGCAAATTATGTTCAAATTAAAAATCCAAGAACGCAAAAGTTTATAAAAATTGATAAAAAACAAGGTAGGATTATTGCTTCAAATAAAAATGAGTTTTTAAATATAGAAATTATAAAATGAGGTTTTCGGTCATTATGGCTTCACGTCTCGTTCCTTATAGCAGTCAATGTGCAGAGCCTGAAGCAAAATTACGCAGAGCTATTCAGTCGGTACTCGATCAGTCATTCCGGGATTTTGAACTGATAGTCATTGCTGACGGTTGTAAGAGAACTAAAGAGATAGTTAAAGAATTTAAGGGAATACGTTTTTTTGAAGTCAAACATACACAACTTTGGGGCAATGCTCCTCGTAATGCCGGGATTAAAAACGCCAAAGGAGAATATATCATATATTGCGATAGTGATGACTGGTGGGGGACAGAACATTTACAAATCATTAATTCTAATATTAAAGATAATGACTGGGTATATTATAATGATATTGCTTATGATAAACGCAATGCTCGATGGATTGAACGTGCGTGTAATATCCATAAAATGGGAGCTTGTGGAACATCAAATATATGTCATGCCTCACGACTCGGATTGCATTGGCAGCATCCGGGCTATGCTCATGACTATTATTTTAATCAACAGTTATTAAGGTATCATAACTTCAAAAGAATACCGACTCCCGAATATTATGTTTGCCATATACCAAATAATTATGACTTATGAAAGATCAGGAAATAAAAGTTATTATAGAACCAGGACCGCCATTGCCGACGGAAATAACTATATTTCTGCCTATAAAAATTAAGGAGAGCAAGGTTTATGGCTTGGTTTTTACTGATAACTCAGGAAAGACACATTATTTCGAGAAAGATGGTAGTTATGACGGATGGTCAAGAGAATGTAATTATAGTGAAAATTAATTAAATAAAACGAATGATGAACTGGAAAACATTAAAACGGAAATACCCCAAAGTATGGGAAAGTGTGTATGATTCAATGATCACTGATCTTTTGGATTGTATGTCAGGTGCTGATATTGAGCAATATAAAATAGGTAATAAAGATTGCCGTATATGTCGAATAGCACATAATGCTGCATTTTTAGCTTGTGATGCAATTAAATATACCTAATGACTTATGACCTTATTATAGTATCCCGCAGTTCACATCCGGAATTGATACGCAATACCCAGCATGCAATAGATACATGTCTTGCTGATACAAAAAAGGTAAACGTGATACTCATTGAGACATATAAGAAACATTATTATCGGGGAGTTAATGAGATGATATTTTACACAGATGATTTTATTTATAACCATGCTTTAAATCTCGGTCTTGAACATCGAAAGAATGAAATACAGATACTTGCAAATAACGATATAATATTTCAAAAGGGATGGTCAAAGATAGGAAATATAATGCGTGCAAATAATTATTTGTCAGCTTCAGCTCTTTCAGGTGATTTGCGCCAAAGGTGGTTCCAGCGTGGAGATTGGGCTTATGAGGGTTATTTAATAGGATTTCAACTATCGGGATGGTGTATATTTTGTGATCATAAATTATGGGATAAGATTGGAAAACTGGATGAGATATACAAATTTTGGTTTTCGGATAATGCTTATGCGGAACAATTAAAACGTGCAAAGATAAAACATGCTTTAATATGTAGCGTTTTTGTAGATCATTTAGGATCAAGGACCTTGAATAAATGTGATTCACAAACAAGAATGCTATATACACATTCATCAAGAAAAAAGATAAGACATGCCACGAGAAAAAGAATCATTAAAGCTGATACCAAAGATTTATAAAAGGAACTATGAAGATATTTCTATGTTTTTTTATGTACTCGCACTACGGAAAACTATACCGGCAATGTCGATACAAAAGTGTCTTTATATGTATTTCGGCGAAGTCGGTATTGATGATTATAACATAGAATCGGCAATGACAACATTTACGAGAATGCAAAAAGAATATATTGAATTAAAGCGTAATGAGACTTCCAAAAAGATTAAATGACATATTACTGCGTAAACAGGCATTTATTGATGCTGAACGTAATCGTTTGGAACAATCGGTTGTTAAACTACAATCCCGGTTATTAGATGATATTATTACAGAGATAATGCCGGCTTTGGATGTTCGTAACGGCGTTATCCTTGATACAAAGAATAATTATCGTTTGCTTGCCGACCTTGACCGTATTTATAAGGACTTCACAAAAATAACTGCTGATGTTGTTACAGAGAATATGTCTGGTGCTATCGGTGGTATTGTTGATTTTGGCAAACGTTATTTTGCTATTTCGTTTGTTGATCTACCTGTAAGATTTGATAAAGTGATTTCGTCTGCTGCATCAAACATGAATCTTCGTATCGGTCTTGACGGCGGTCGTATGATACGTGGAGGGTTTCTCGAATCACTCGTAAAAGATACATCGTTGCTTACCGAAGTTAAAAACTATGTGGCCAGATCGATAACAGGACAAATAGATACCAAAGATTTTATCCGGGGATTAAAAGATATGCTCCAGGGTGTGCCGAAGACTATTGTAAAAGACGGTAAAAGAATAATTACTCAAACCGGGGCACTTGAGAAATTATATCAGCGGTATGCCTATGACCTTTATCAACAATACGATGCTGCTTATAACAAAGCTCTTGCCGATGAGTTTGATATGAATTATTTTATGTATCAGGGAGGTTTAATTGAAGATTCGAGAGATTTCTGTGTAGCACATAATGCAAAGGTATGGTCACGTGAAGAAGCCGATACATGGAAGAATTGGCGACCTGTCGATGGACAATATCCTGAAGGTTATAAAGTAAAGCAAAAAGACATTTACAAACATCCCGGTTATATGGATTACGAAGGTTACAATCCATTTATTGACCGGGGAGGATATAGATGTCGTCATGGTCTGGGATGGATTTCCGATGAGTTGGCATACAGATTAAGACCAGAATTGAAAAAAAATAATAAAAAAACTTGACAAACTAATATTTTCGTTATACATTTGCAGAAATGTTATTTTAATTTAGACTAAATAAAAATAGTTATGGCAGATGAACTCATAAAACTCAGGCTCCCTAATGGAAAGATAATTGAACGTATGCCACATATAGCTCGTTTATTTATAAAAGCCGGGGCAATAGAATTACATCCGGTAAAAAAACCTCCTGAAATATTGACAAAGACAAAACCGGGAATAAAAATACCTCCACCGATAAAACTCAGAGAAGAACCGATTATATCAAAACCAAATGAATATCCGGGAGGAGATGAGATTAAGAAAACCGAACCGGCAAAATCTGAAACTATTAAAACTACCGCAAAGAAGACTACTGCCAGAAAGACAGCAAAAAAGAAACCTGTCAATAAAACTGTTAAGAGATGAAAGAAATAACATCAAAGAAAACAGGACACATGCAAATCATATCTGAGAAAGTATGGGAGTGGATATGTGATCACAGGATGCAGAACAAATATAAAGTAAGAGATATACCCGAAAAGAAACTCAAAGAAGTGCCAATAATAACTAAATCAAATAAAAGTGGAAAAAAAGATTGATGCAAAAGCATTTGAGACCTTTGCCAAAAAAGTCTTTAAACTTACGGATGAGGAAGTGGCTGGCCTTTATAACGAAGCCGGAGAATTAGCTGATTTTTCTCTTATTGAGACACGTGACACGGAAAGGATGACAAAACTTTCAACTGATAAAACAAACCAGTATAACAGAGGCCTGAAAGAAGGGGCATCAAAACTGGAGAAAGAAGTCAAAGAGAAATATGAAGTTGAATCTGATCTTATTGGAGTTGAATTATTTGACTTCGTTGTTGAACAAAAAATCGAAGAGGCTACAAAGAATGTGCAGGTCAATGCCGAAGATATAATGAAACACCCGGAAGTTGTAAAGCTTATTAATAAACATGGCAAAGAGATCAGGGATTTGAAAAAAGAACACGAAACAACTATTAAGGCAAAAGAAGAAGAAATCAATTATTCATCTTTCATGTCAGAGATAAACTCTCTTGCACTTAAGGAATTTCACTCTCTCAAGCCGATACTTTCAGAAGACCCTGTAAAAGCAAAGAACCAGGAACGTCTGCTTCTGGATCGTATTAATTCCGGTGCTAAGTTTCGTAAGGACGGAGATTTGCCGATAGTGCTCAAGTCCGATGGTACTAATATGGCCGATGAACATGGTCATCCTGTAACGTTTGGAGAATATATCAAGGAGACTGCCGGAACGATATTCGACTTTAAAGCTGCCGATGATCGTTCGGGATCAGGAAATCAGGATACATCAGGACAAAACCAGGGTTCAAAGAAAGTACGTAAGCCTAAAGATTATGATGATTATGTTTCAATGATGAAGGATAATAGTTTGACTGCAAAAGAACGAATTGAAATTAAAAACTTAGCAGTTGAAGCTAAAATTATCTAACATTAAAAACATAAAAGCATGAGTGAAATTGCACAAATCGATTGCGGGAATCTTGCTACCGTACAGGCTTTCCAGGAAGAAGTATGGGAAGACCCGATACAAAAGCTTGACCTTGTTGCTGATGTGGAATCAGCACGTGCCGTGCTGGAAAACCAGCGGGTAAGATTTACTGATTTTCAGGGACCAAAGAAAAAGACTGTATCCCTCGAATGGCTCACCACGTGTGATCGTGGTACTACTGATTGTAGCGATGATTGTTCTATTGACGGCGATGACGCTACTCCGGAATGTAAAGAATATGAACTTTCCTGCTTGCAGGAATCTGATGGTTTTAAAATCAATGATCGTGTTTACAGGGAACGTACTATTGACACACAGAAGTCACTGGCCGTACAGATTGAGAATGCCAAGATGAATCTTGACAATTATATTGCTCTATATGTACTTGCCCAGATACTTGCCAATGCAGGAACTAATGCTTATACCGGATCGCCGGGTACTGTTGCTGCTGCTGTAACGACTATTCCCGCCACAGCGTGGAATGATCAGATATGGGGTTATTATGCAAGGGTTATTCTTGGTAATAAATTCAAGAATCCTTATGCGATTTCCGGCGATAATCTCTTCCAGCTTGTTTATAACAGATTGGCAGATCAGGCAAATGCTGATGGCAAGGGTAATGTCAATCGTATGGGATCGCTCAGGAATAGGATATATTTTGATCCTATTAATATCGAAGATAATGCCATTGCTCCATCAACGACTTTTCTGTTACATCATACATCATGTGCTTTTATCTCTAAGGCATGGTATCCGCAGGGTGCTGCTAATCGCCAGGTATTGACTGCTGATCGTGTTGCATGGAGTGATCCTTCGAGAAATCTTCCGGGAATCGTCTATGATATATTTGCAGAACGTGGTTGTTCTGATAACGACTATTATACAGCTTACAAAGCACAACTTCATGGGACATTTGCATTAAACCCGCAACCTTGCGATGACACAAATTCAGGAATCCTTGCATTTGAATGTGTTTGATTTAAACATAATGTTTAACTGATTGAATTAAGGATACTGTATCTTGCAGTATCCTTTTTAATTAAAAGCTATGAGTATTAATTTATGTTTGTCTGAAGTTATCGGATTCTCTCGCTCCGAAGACCTTTGTGTTGACGGATGGGATCCGAGTTATGCAACTTCGCTTTCGGGAATATATATAGATGAACTGCAAGGTATGTCGCTTCGTATCCTTGATGCTGTCGGCGGGAAAGATACTATATGGCAGATGATGGACCGTGCTCGTTCGGCAGCTATCAATACATTTAAGACCGATGTCTGGCAGGAAATAATGAAACGTTATGAATATCGGCGATTAAAATTCTCAGGCGAGATAGGATCACGGAGGTTTTCTCAGATTATCTTTAAGGATACCTATCATGGAATAAGATTGTTTTCTGATATTAAAGGAGGTACTTTTACACTTCGGGGTATTACTCTTAATCTTGATTCAACGGAAACGGTTGATTTATTTATCTATGATGATTTTGAACTTGTTGATACTGTTTCGATAGATTCGTCTGCCGGGAAACCAAATTATAATATAATTACTGCTATTGAACTTGATCTCAAAGGAAATTATTATTTTGTATATGCTCCTGCAGGGACGCCGTATAATAATAAGATAACCTGCGGATGTGGCGGTTACCGTTGGTATTTCGATACTGAAAATCCATGCTATAAAGGCTCTAAAGAAAACTGGACATTATGGTGTATTGCGGGTGGTATTCATGGCGATGATCTCACAGAACGTGATGACTGGGCTGTTTCGCAATATGCGCAGGGGCTTAGATTACATGGAGAGTTTAAATGTGATCCTTCGGATATATTTTGTAGTGCAGCCTCGGATTTTGAGAATAATGAAGTTGATTCTGCCATTGCCTGGGCTATTGCTTTTAAGACAGCCGAATTTTTGACATACGATATACGTAATTCCGATGAAGTATCTCGTAATACACTTATAGGTAACGATGCGGTTCTTAATGCTAATATGAGTTATTATTCTGATCGTTATATTGCTCTTTTGACTTATATAAGAGAAAACATTTGTGTTGACGGTAATGACTGCCTCGAATGTAAACGGCGTATTGGTCTATACTCACAAAAACTCTGATGGCAATAGCTATAATAGAATATAATCGCAGACTTCAGGGTGTTATTAATGATCTTCAATCCGGAGCGCATGGTCAAGTTATGACACAAATAGCTGAAAATGCCATCACATATATTCGGGATAGAGTACAAGAGAAAGGACTAAATCCCGAAGGTGGACAATACAAGGATTATTCATTAGGGTACAAAAGATATAAAGAAAAGAAAGGTAAATACAAGGGATTTGTTGACTTTACATTTTCTGGCAGGATGTTTAACAATATAAAACTTGTTTCACCGAAAGACGAACTTGATCAGGGAATAGCGGTTATTAAAGCTACTACACAGGAGGATGCGGGAAAACTGCAAAAGAATACCCTTGCACGTGGTGATATACTTATGGTAAGCAAACAGGAACTTGAACAGTTAAAAAAAGATTATGAACAGGGAATACTCGATATATTTCGTAAAAATCAACTTTTATGAAACATCTTGTTGAGATAACTCCCGATAAAGCACGCAGAATGCTTTCGACCTATAGAAATAAAGCAGTACCGGACAAACAGAAGGTTGAAAGATTTAAACGAATAATAATATCAGGACGATGGAATGCTGAAAGATATACAAGGATATTAATGATAAAAGGAGAGCTCCGTAACGGAAAACATCGATTGACGGCAATAGCAGAAACAGGAATACCAACAATAATAAAACTCGATGAACAATAAAATAGCAAATATACTTAAAAGTTATCTTGAAGACTTATCATGGGCTGATAAAGTTGCAGGGCTTACACAGGTAGCTAATATCAGGTTAAAAGAAGGTGAAAATATCACAGATAAATCGTTTCCTATCTCATGTAATGTAACCATTGAGGATTGTGAAAAAAAAGGTAAATATGATGAATTGGCTCCTAATTCCAAAAAGAAATCTGTGATGTTCTTTGAAGATCGTGGCGGTGTTAAACTTGACCACTATGAAGGTACTCGTATCTGGTATCGTGCATCGTTGAGATTGATAGTATGGCTGAATCTTCGTAAAATAGAAGGTGCTGCATGTGATGCTGATGTTTCGGAATGTGGTGTATCGGGTGATTATGTTCTTGATGTTATAAAACATATACCTTATAATGCTTTCGATTCAGGGGGATTTTATGGAATTAGTATTGAGCCGCCGGAACAGGTCGAGAGATCGGTTGATATATTTGGGAGATATACTTTTAATGAACCACAGACACAATATCTGATGTGGCCTTATGATTACTTTGCCCTTGATTATGATATATTGTTTTCAATACCATGTGATTATGCTGAGTGAAATTCTTAAAATATCGTTTACTGCTTATATTTTCATCTGGCTTGGTGATCCGGAAGAAATATTCGGATGGTATCAGCGATTGATCAAGGATTTGCCTATATGGTTATGGAAGCCTCTGGGTGGTTGTGTAAAGTGTTTTACAGGACAGGTATGTTTGTGGTATTATATTATTGCTCATTATGAAAATTATAATATATTAAATCATGGATTTTTTATTGCCGGTGGTGTATTTCTTGCATGGCTTTACGAACTTATTTTTGCTATTATAAACAAATTAAAAGATCGCTATGAAACTACGAAAACTTGACTTTTCTAAAGATAAGTATTTTGAATGCGGAGGGCGTAAGTTCTATGTTCACGATACACTTTCTTTTGTGCGCTGGCGGGAGATGCAGCGTATAAATATGGAATTTGGTTATTCTGCCACGTTTATAGATATTTATAATAATCTGGATAAAGCTGTTCAGGAATTTAATAAACACGAATATTTTAATATGGCAGTGATTATTAATAATATTCAAAATGGTATTATTCGTATTGATAAGAAGGACGATCCGTCACAGAGGTTATGTGCTTTGTTTATCAATGAAGAAGGAGAAGATTTAACAATTATCAATGATGGAATAATACGTTCAAAGATTGACTGCTGGAATAAAGAACTCGATGCGTCCCCTTTTTTCTATTTGGCATCCAGTCTTGTCAACGGATGGATGTCAGCTTACGAGAAAATTTCCCGCAATGGTTTGACGACAATAGAAAGCGACCAAAACGAAAAGAAAGAGAAGACAGAATAAAACATACAGCCGTTGAAATACGTGAACTTGAAAAATACTGGAGAGAACTGATTTATAATGTTTGTGATAAAGACCCACAAAAGATGAGAGAGATTGTTAAGCTAAATGTATTTGAATTTTTTGATTATGTCAATGAAAAAATAAAGTGATATGACAGAAGTTGAATTAAGATTAGTTACCAAGAATCAAAGCGCTGTTAAGGGTGTCCGTGAACTTAATAATGAAGTCGAGAGACTTGGTAATACTCAAAAAAAACAACATCAGCGAGAAATGGGGCTTATTGCTGATACTGAAAAAGCATTGGATGATTTGAAAAATGCAAGACGTAAAGCATATACAATCGAAGACATTGAAAAATATAATAAAAAGATTAAAGAGGCAGAGCTGACCTTGAAAGATTATGAGACTGCCGGTGTTAAAGCAGCAAAACAAACAGAGACACTTACACAGTCGATAACTGAATGGGCTATAAAGATCGCAGGTACTACCGTTGTATTAAAAGTATTGAAAGATGCTATTCTTGCAACAACGACCGGAATAAATGCTATGAATATCGCCGGAGTTGTATCTAAACAAGTGTTATATAATCTTGTCACAGGAACAGCAGATCTGACAAAAGGATTACAGCAAGTTATTGCCGCACAAAAAGAATTGAACCGTCTCCGTATAGATGATAAGATAGCTATGTTCGAAGCGAGCAAGGCGATGGTTGACTTTAGAAAATATTCCGTTGAAGCACATGACCAGACAAAGACAGCCACAGAACGCATTAAGGCTTACGATAAAGCTATAGAAGCAAATAGCAAATCAATAAATATACAGATAAAAAGCACTCAGGAACAGATATTAGCCTATGAAAAGATGCTTAAAGAGCAAGGTGATGACGAGAAAATAAAGATGAAACTTATTGATCTTTATATAGAACTGAACGAACTGGACGCCACGAGGTACAGGAGACTTAACGAAATGACCTCTATGCGTTCCGGTCTTATGAAGAAAGAACTCGAAGATCAGAAACAATACCATGAGGATTTACAAAAATTAATTGATGGTTATCTTACAAGCCTTTGGGATTTAAATAACGAGATTTCAATGATAAACCTTACCGGCTTAGATTTAAGATTAAAACAACTTGAGATAGCCAAAGATAAAGAACTTAAAGAATGGGGCGATACAGAAGAAAGGAAATATCTTATAATAAAAAAATATAATCTTCTTATTGAAAAGGCTCAAAGAGATCATTTACAGGCATTAAAAGATGATCAGATAGCTATGGCCTATGGTGATCTTTATAATCCCGCCCTGTCGGGCACAGGATTGCTTGAAAGTGCATTAACCCCTGAAAAGACAGATGTTCCGGAACACATGCGACTGAGAGTTAATAAAGCTTTTTATGATGCTCAGAAAAAAATGATAGATAAAGCTATTAAAGATACAAAAGATGCAGAAGATGAAGATTTAGAAAATAAGAGAAAACGTGTTGAGGCTGTTAAACAACTTATATATGAGCTTGCAAGTGTAGCTCAGGACATTGCTGATCAATCAGTAGATGATGCACAGAGACAGCGTGAAATACTTGATACCCGGATAGCAGAAGCACAAAGAGCAATGGATGCAGAGGTAGAACTTTATAAAGCCGGATATGCTTCTAATGTGGGTGCTAAAAAACAAGAAATAGAAAAACTTAAAGAACTCCGTGATCAGGCATTAAAAGACGAAGAACGAGCTATTGAACAAAAGAGAAAAATAGATAATCTTGCACAAGTAAGTTCACTCGTGACGGCTTCAGCAGAGACTATTAAAGCATTTCCCGGCCCGCTGCTTCCTATTGCTATTGTCCTGATCGCTTTAATGTGGGGAGTATTTCTTGCATCGAAAGCAAGGGCAAGAGAGATAACAAAGCTTGCTGAGGGGGGTCGTGGAACGGTTAAGGGAAAATTACATTCCGAAGGTGGAGAACCATTTCTTTCACATGTAGAAGTTGAAGAAGGTGAGGACTGGGGAGTTCTTTCACGTGGAGCATCACGGAAATATGGGAAAGTATTTGCACGTATGGTTGATTCATTCAATAAGGATAAATTGATCATCCCAAAACAACCCGGAATAAGAAATATTATTAATCTTGACACATCATCGACAAACTCACGTCTTGAACGTGTTGAGGGACAATTGATAAAACTAAATCATTATTTCGGGGGACAGGAGTTTATGACAGATAATGGCCGGGTGGTTATATCACGCAAAGGTAATACGACAAGAATAATTAAAAAATGATAATATATCGTCATTATATTACAACAGGATCAACAGAAACAGAGGTTTTCCCTTTGAATTTTCTTGAAACGCAGATTGTTGACGAGAAGCAGGATACACCGAGAAGATTCTATCGCAGGCCATTTTCCGGAACACTGACATTTGTCAATAATAACGGAGGAAATGATTTTGACCTTTTATATGCCATAGAGCTTATTGCTCCATGTGATACTATTCTATTCCGGATTACACGTATGGGCGATGCTTACTGGAATGGGCAGTTTTCGACAACAGACGGTGATTTTGACCTTGATAACTGTACATTTACGGTAACTCCGAAACTTATAGATGATTATATTGATATGCTCGATCTTGCAGATATACGATATAATATACTCGAAGTACCGACAATAGTTACTACAAAAGCATTTAAGGCGGGCATTTACGATATTGATTACACAAATAACCGATGGCTTGCCAGGCTTGCCGATAATAATGTATTAGAATATCTTGCAAATTATATAAAACCGGGGGTGACAGTTTCAAGTGAATTTTTTACTGCTGCAGATAATCCTGCAACATTATACACAAATAAACTCCTTTATTTAACAATTGCACAAAAATCAGATATAAAAAATCCCGATGCATCAGATCCCGCAACAACAGCAATGTTATCGTGGAATGAGCTCATGGATATTCTCTGGGGTATATTTCAGGTATGCTGGGATTATGATTCAGGTACAGATACTATAAACGTAGAACATATATCATGGTTCGCCGGCGGTGTCGGTATTGATTTAAGAACCCAGGAATTATGTGTTGCTACAAATAAATATAATTACCTGAAAGATAAAATGCCTAAATATGAAAAATGGCAATTTATAGAATCGGATGATCTTAATTTTATTGGTGCTCCTATATGGTATGATTCAAAATGTGTTGATCCCGATCCAGACAGTAATGTCAAAAAAACAACTGTTAATGTAACAACAGATTTAGAATATATAATTAATTATACGGATTCTATTTCTAATGAAGGGTTTGTTATTTTAGCTAATTATGAAAATGGGGGTAATTATTATGTATCACTTGAAGTAGGTGCATACGATGCGACTGTTGTGAAGTTAAATTGTCATCTTTCGATTGCTAATTTACATAACTACTATTTCCGGCACAACAGGGTCCTGATTGAGGGCTATATGAATGATGATCTTATAACATTCTGGACGGCACAAAAAATGAAACATCAGAAATGTTATGCTGTCATTTGCCCTGATACAGGATATGATCCTACGGATGAGATAACAACGGAACTCGGAGAGACATATTTCGGAGGCGAAAAAGCTACGGTACAACGTGCTGCACTTAAGCCAAGCGGTGAAATGGATTTTGATTTGCTTTACGGCCCGGAAGACAATGAAAACACAGGTGTTGAAACTGTTAAGGCTATATTTGTTAAACAGGAAGACACATGTGATTCGCTTTCTGCTACATTAACAGAAGCTGCTGATGGGGCACTTGTTGTGCAATATCGTGAGAATATATATGATAGCCTGGATGTTTGGCAGTGCACAGGCGACTGGGAGACATGGACAATACCACTTGGTTCTTATGATGATACATTTACATTTGCCACATGGTGTCAGGCAATACCGCCGGGAGGTTATTGTGTTATTGAAATAGATGCTACGGCATTGGTTGGCTGGGAGATATATTTTAGTTATAATGATAATTGTACGTTATGAAAACAATAAATACAGTATTACCTGTATATAACAAAATCGAGAAGCAATGTTATCGCAGGGCAAGAGATATTGCAGACGAGAAACATCCTGTACTTTGTCCCCGGTGGAGACTGCCTTCTATGCAATGGAACGTGGAAGCAGATGATCCGGGATGCTTATGTTCTATACGCCTTATTGATTTAGAAGAAAATGAATCAGAGATATTGCCACATAATTTTTTTAGTGGCGAGCGACAATTTAATTTTGATCATGGTAATGTAACTAATGCAGGATATGATACTTTTGCTGATGCATCACCTTTTGGATTTACGGCAATAAAAACAACTGCTGCAGATGTCGATTATGTCTTCACGGATCCATTTGCAGTAACAAAAGGAGATTCATTTTTAGTAAGAACAGAATTAACATTAAATTCAGGCACTGCTCCACAGATATTTATTGTTGATAATGCAGGTTCAGAAATAAGCAATATAGTTCGTCTCGAAACAGGTATTCCTTATCCTGCTACGGATTTCTATTTTTATGTTCTCACCGTTACTGATACAGATGCAGCAGCAAGATTACGATTTCGTAATAATGCTACAGAATTATCAAATTATTATGTAGAATTTGCCATATCTGATACTTGTGCTCCTTCTATTTATTCAGATTTGACAGATGAATATTTTCAATATAAAGGAGGTATAACTGCCGGTTATGCTGGTATATTATCTTATTTGCCTTCCGGGATTTATTATCTTAAATTTACAACAGTAAATGGATATGTTTATTATTCAGATATATTCAAAGTAGATTGTATTTATCCTAATCTGATAACAGGATGGGCGAATAGCGTAACTGTACCGTATGAGACATTTACTTCTTCCGGGGTAGAAATAACTTCGGCAATAGAAACAGGTATAGCAGGAAGGTGCCGAAGTTCTAATTATATTTCTGTTATAAAAGGTGAGAATATAAGAGTAATATTTTTTCTGACTTTAAATTCAGGCGTATTACCAACTGTTAGTTTATATGAAGCCGCATCTGGTATAACATCAGATTCAGAAACAGCAGTAGTGGGATTAAATGATATTACATTAACATCAACAAGAACAAGAACTACATATAGAATATTATTCTCTAATACAGCAGCCTCTAATTTTTCTACATCAGATGTCCTTGTCATGCGTGAATATTCAGAAAAATATCTTAGAATTGATTTCTCAAATACTTGTGACATAGCGGATCTGCTTTATCAGGACGGTATAGTACATACAGTTTGGTTTGAATCGGAGCCTATGGAATGTATTTTCCCTCAGGAAGAAGAAGGACAGAAAAACGGCGAAGGGAAATTTATACGAACATTTGTACGGCAGGATAAGAAATATGTAGCTAAAACACTAAATATGCCCGATTATATGGTCGAAGTGTTTAACCGTATGAAACTACATGATACGGTAGAGATAACAGACCTTGTTGGGGATGTTAATGATATTAACAACCTGGAAGTTGAACACGAATGGCTTGCTCCCGGCAAATACTATGCACGGATAACACTTACTTTTGATTATGATTAATAAACAAACAACATGAAAGCAGTATTATTAGCTTGCTGTGAAAATATAGAACCCGCACCATTACTTTTTAAATTATCAGAAAGTTTCAGTCCTGCTTTAATCAGGAATACCGAAGGTGATAATCTCTCTGAATCCGGGGATACTACTTTGTTAGTAATTACCAATATAGGAGCCGATTATGTGGAATTAAATGCATTACCGACCGATTTAATTTGCTCGACAGAGATATTGTGGTTTTTGATGTCTCTTGAAGATTTTAATGCAGGGGGCGTTGGTTATACCGGTGATTATACAACACAGAAAAAAATTATTAGTTTCAATCTTCCTAATAACAGATTATATTTAAATACAGTAACTAATTTATCGATTGGAGAAAAAGTTTGTTTATATTCTCCTTTTGCGAATTATAAATTTTTACCCGGACAGACGGCGGCCGGGGTTATTAACAGTGCAGGAGCTCCGGCATGGAGAGATAAATATGTACAACCCGGTCCTGTTTGGTATGATACTGTTAATTCACGTTATATTATGTTGGTGAACGGACGCAGTACGATAGCCAATAAACTTCAAATCGGATGGGCGGTTTCAGATGATTTGATAACGTGGACAATGCAGAATGGAGATGCACCGATTATATTAACTACAGATAAAGCATTTTTTGCTAACAATGTATTTGCTACTGGCGCACCTAATTTTATAGATGATGATACTGTTGCTATTACAGTTTGTTGTTATGACGGAAGCAATAATGTACGTGGAGCAATTATATATTTTGATAAAGATATGTCTGGATGGACATTACCGGATACAATTGCCTTTAATGATATACCCTGTTATGGCCCATCTTTAATTTATTTTGAAAATAAATGGCATTTAACTTTTCTTTCTATTATTGGAGATATTTCTACAAGTAAATTTCCTCATTATACGAGTGATACTATTGATAGCGGGTATATATTAGAAGGTTATGTTTACGAGAATGAATGGGACGGTAATGATTCAATATTTTGCGAGGGCTATATGGCCGGGCATATAATGCTTGAAGAAGAAGGAGAATTATATTTAATCGGTTCCGGATATAGTAGATATACTATGTCAGGCAATCGTGGCAATGGAGTGCATGGATTGTTTAAATATGATAAAACAGGAAACACATGGTATCCTCATAACACATTCCCCCCGGAAATTATTAATCCTTTCTATTTTGCTGCCTTAGGACTTGATTATGATTGGGCAAGTGATCACTGTGGCGGATGTATTTCAATATTTAAAACAGATAATGGAAAATGTTATTATTTTACAGCTATGAATAATGGTTCTGATACTTACCAGGTTGCTGCTCTTGAACTGATAAACAGAGCTTCTCCTTAAATATGAATAATAAAACATTATGTTTATAACTTTTGAAATTATATAAAATATCTTTGTTAAAACTAAATATAAATTGATATGTCAGTATTAGTTAATCCTACATGTCCCATAGATTGTGATTCTTCAATACCTTCAGCCGAGAGCAATGAATGTGCTCCCGAATGGCATTGGGGGGAGATTTCAAAACTTTATATAGGGCGTGCTGATAGTGCATCGTTTACAAACGTTGAACTGCTTGCAGAATGGACGGCTCGTCTTGATGATACAGGAACGGAGGCGGATGATATACGTACGTTTCCCGGCATAGGAGAATTACCGGAACCGGAACAAACAGAAACAGAGATGTCGGGAGACAGGACAAGTTATTCGCCAAAACGTTTTAATCTTCTTTTCGATGTTGATGAGACAAATGATGTGAATTATAATTTTCTCCTGACTGCCGGTTGTAACCTCAAGGTCAAGTTCTGGTATGAGACACATGACGGACTTCTTTACGGTGGCAATGACGGTATTGAAGGAACGCTAAAAGCTACACATCCGATACCACGTGGTAAGCGTGATCAGGTATTGATTAAATTGTCACTCAAATGGGATTCACAGTTTGATCCGCTTCGTTGTGCATCACCAATGGCTTAATAATTAAATTATAAAAAAATGGGAAGAATACAAAATTCAGATTGCCAGATAATGGGAGCGACATTTTTCGAAAAACTTGCCAGTTGTGCAAGGATAGACCCTGTTACTGAAGAAATATATATGAACACTGTCTGTTATTATGTAGATTGTGAAGATGCTGAGTCGCCTTTTACCTGTGATATGAATATCACAGACCATGAACAGTGGTGTGCCGATAATTTCTTCACTACCGATAGTTGTGGACATGTTGCATTGAAATTGAATGTTTGTGAAAAACTTCAAGATGTAATCTGATGAAAATTGTTTATGATAAAAAGTTTGTTGTAGAAAATCTCGACTGTTATTACACTGTCAATAAAAGACATCTCCCTTTAGCCGAAGCCGAGATAAAACGTCTCGGTGATCCGATAACATTAAAAGGAGTATTGACGAGCAAGATAAGCACCGAGGATAAGTTCTGGTGGCTGACCGCACATACTGATATAACGGTTACGGAACTTCAGGAACTTGCCGTCAGGGTTGCTGATGTAGCATTGAGGGTTTACGAAAATGAGCGTCCGGAGGATTTCAGTATTCGTAATCTTGTGGCTGATTCAAGACGTGGTATTAATACTATCCCGGAATTAAAGGCAAAGATAAAAAGTCTTTCGGAGACCGATCGGGCGAGTAATGCACTGAGGTCTATTACCAGGGCTATCGGCACAATTTTTACAGAAGGACATAAACGACCCCTGACGATAAAAGCCATACATAGACTTATGGCTGCTGCTCGTGGCAATAAGGACTATACACAATGGACAAAAGATATACTTAAATTTTATTACTAATGGCATTTACAGAACAATGTGGTAAGAATATCCCGCCTTCGATGCAGATACTTTCGGAATATGCCGGTGGTTTTCCGTTTTTCATAACTGATACAGATAATGATATTGCCGTTCTTGATATGACTGTCGAAGGGGCAGATTATGAACCAGGACCTTATTTTACAATAAACATTGAGACAGCAGGAGATATTTGTGTCCAACTTGCATCTGGAAGGGATTTCAGGATCACAGCAGTACAGGCAGCATCTTATACAGGCTTTTGGTATCCTGCATTGATTAAAAGAGTTTACAGAACAATGGGAGTATATACAACTACAGGAACATTTTCTGTAGGAAAATAAACAAGTCGATGAAATATTATTTAATATAGGGGATGTTTACTTGCATCCCTTTTTAATATAAAAACAATGGCAATAGGAATAACACCTGCAATACCTTTTAATTCTCCTTTCAACTGGGCTGCTTGGTGGGCTTCACGAACTCCGAGTGATATTATATTAACCCCTGTTTCTGATACAGAGATTCAGGTTGACTGGACAGATGGAGCAGAGGCGGCTGACGGGATAAGGATTTATGTTGACGGTGTGCTTGACGGCACTGCTGATTATGGTGACGGAACTTATACGATTGATGGACTCACGGCAGATACGGGATATGAGATTACTGTTGTTGCTTATGACGGAGAACATGAATCACCAGAGATAAGCGATAGTTCTACTACATGGACAACAGAATATAATGCTGTTTATGATTCCTGGACAAACAAACCTTCTGCCGGGGATAGTGAAAAATACAATACACTTGTCAAATCATGGATTGATGACGGTGTGTGGGCAAAAAAGGATGTATTATACAATTTTGCTATTCATACCAATGACGCTGGCGAGGCTTGTGTTAACTGGAAAAATCCCGGTACACATGATGCCACGCTTGTCAATGCACCTGCTTTTGTTGCTTATGAGGGATTTACAGGTGATGGGGCGAGTAATTATATTGAAGCCAATTACTGTGGTAGAACGGATGGTATTAATTATGTTCTTGATTCAGCAAGTTTTGGGTTGTATTTCAGGACATTAGAATTTGGTACTGATATTGCACATGGTGTGTATAGTACTGCTGGCGATGGTGGATTAGATAATAGATTGATTTCAGGAAGAGCAAATCTTACTAATTTATATTTGGGTGTCAATGATAATTTAACACAAGTAGCAGATGCCGTTACTACAAGCGGATTTATTATTTCAACAAGAAACGATGCATTGAATCATACAATTTATATAAACAAAGTAGGAACAAGTTTTGCCAAGGCAAGTACCAAAATACCAGATCAGGATGTTGTTCTATTGGCAAGGAGAACTACTGACGGAAGTGTGGGTTTGTTTAATACATCACAAATATCTATGGGATTTTTAAGTTCAGGATACTCACAGGCAAATGTTGATGATATGACAGATGACTTTGAAGTATATATGGACAGTAACGGAACTGGAATTATAACTTAACAGATATGATACGATTAACGAAACAACAAGCAGAGAAGATAGGTTATATGAAGATAACCGATTGGTTTGCCATACAGCCTATTGAGATAAAAGACGGGACATATATCCTGCCAAAAGAAGTATTGCCCTATATAGAGAAGTTTTTGACAGAAAAAAAAGCTATTGATAAGATAAAGGTAGTAAGTACGCTGAGTGACTTGAAAAAATATCCTGTCAGGGCAATAAGCAAAGACGAACTTAAAGAACCCGAACAGGTAGAGGGGACAAAGAAGATAGTCAAATGAAATACTTAGCTCTCATATTATTATTTGTATCGGTAAATTGTTTTGCCCAATACGACTATGATATTGAGAGTGATTATTTTGATAGTTATACAATAGTCAAAGAACAAAAGTCACAGGCATGGAAAGTCATTTCGCTATATTCCAGCTCTATTATTCTCAATGCTATTGGGGATGGATTGAATGATTCAGACGAAAAACAATGGGGACATCTTTGTAATGCCACGTCAATAGGATTATTACTCGCCTCGCCGTTTATCATTGATTATGACAAATCCAAATGGGGTTGGTATTTTACAAGTTATGTGAGTCTGCGGATAGCATTATTTGATTATTCGTATAACACGACAAGGGGATTACCGCTTAATTATATCGGTGGAACAAGTACATGGGATAAGGT
>Ga0307428_1000333_pt1 | contig 33662 bp, 26 predicted proteins | sample SalMarWE160240MG_FD_202161 | JGI IMG/M metagenome (GOLD analysis project Ga0307428, IMG submission 202161) | Salt marsh sediment microbial communities from the Plum Island Ecosystem LTER, Massachusetts, United States - WE1603-240 | ecosystem: Environmental > Aquatic > Marine > Intertidal zone >...
CGTCGGATCTTCGATCTCGTTTAACGGATCCGCGTCGAGCGATCCCGATGGGTGGATCGTCTCCTACGCCTGGAACTTCGGGGACGGGACAACCGGTTCTGGTGTCACCGTGCAGCATGCCTATGCCGCAGTAGGGACGTACACCGTCCGGCTGACCGTCACCGACAATGGTGGCGCAACCGGCACGACGACGCATCAGGTGGTCATATCTGCTCAACCGAACCAGCCACCGACAGCGGCGTTCAACGCCAATCCAAGCTCGACGACCGTCGGATCTGCGATCTCGTTTAACGCATCCGCATCGAGCGATCCCGATGGGTGGATCGTCTCCTACACCTGGAACTTTGGGGACGGGACAACCGGCTCTGGTGTCACCGTGCAGCACGCCTACGCCGCAGTAGGGACGTACACCGTCCGACTGACCGTCACGGATAACGGTGGCGCGACCGATATAACAACCCGTCAGGTCACAGTCGGACAGGCGACGACGCCACTCGCGATCCATCTCTCCCTTCCTAAGATGTCCTACCAGGTGGGCGAGCCGATCGTCATCAATTACAGCACGAATCGCGAAGCGTACGTCTACATATGCGACGCCGATCCGAGCGGGAAGGTGACGCTCCTCTTCCCTAATTACCTCGAACCGAACAACCGCGTCCCCGCGGGCGCACACTCCGTGCCCAGCGGCGGGTATACGCTGCGTGTCAGCGCCCCGGAGGGAAGCGAGACCTTGTACGCCTTCGCGGCAACGAGTCCGATTTCCAGTTTCCCGACGAGCTTTGGGAGTGGGTTCCGCATCTTGGGCTACAACCCATCCTCGTTCCTGAGCGGCGTGCGTCAGACCATGCAGTCCCAGCTTCCTGTTGGGGAAGGGGCCGAAGACATCTTGAGCTTCACGGTTGTTTCTTCTGCGCCGCAGACCGGGACCTTGTGGGTGACCTCCTCCCCGCAGGGGGCAACCGTCACCATCGATGGAACTCCCGCGGGAACGACTCCCATCCAGGTCTCGGTCACAGCCGGGACGCATACGGTGACCCTCTCCCTCGCTGGATACCAGACGGTGACTCAGCAGGCAACTGTCTTTGCTGGCCAAACAGCGTACGTGCAGGTGCCGATGACTCCGCAGATGCAGAATCAGCCCCCTGTGGCCGTGATAAACTTCTCTTCGGCCACTCCCTCGATTGGGGAGACGATCTTCTTCGACGGGTCGGGATCGACGGACCCTGATGGGTGGATCGTCTCCTACACCTGGAACTTTGGGGACGGGACAACCGGCTCTGGTGTCACCGTGCAGCACGCCTACGCGGCGAGCGGGACCTACCTCGTCCACCTGATGGTCTCCGATAACCAGGGGTTGACTCACACGACGAGCAGAACCGTCGTCATCTCTTCGTCCGCTCCACCACCTCCATGGGGAGGTGCGACCGGTGGAGAGCCCCCGATGGGCGGAACTCCCGGGATCTTCGTGTGGGGAACGAATGCCTGGCACGTCACCGTCAACGCGGGAGCCCACTGGACGAGCGCACACAGCTATCGCCTCGAGTTCCGCACCGACAAGTCGTTCTCCGGGGTCAACCAAGCAACGAGCGGTGGGGTCGTCCCCTTGGGAGTAATCCCCACCCCGACCGAGGGCGGTAAGACCCTTGTCTTCGAGGGGAGCTTGCAGAACGGGAGCGTAGACTACACGTTCACCGCGCCGGAGTCGGGGAGCATCTGGATGAGCCTCAAGCTCGACATCGACGGGAACGGAACCCTTGACGAATCACCGAGCTTCGTCTACCTGCGCACGTTCATGGTCCATCCGCCGCAGGTTCCGTTCGTCGTTGGGTTGCAGAAAGGGGATAGCGGACCGCTCGTCCCGAGCATCAACTTCCGTATCGGTACGGCACTCACCTACACCACAAGCGTGCGGTTCATCATGTGGTTTACCGATATTGCTACCCTGGAAGGATCGTAAAGACATCTCTATTTGTGCGGGGTCGCTTCGTGCGGCCCCGCGTTTCCATTGCCGGTTCCTTCTCGTTTCGAGCGGGTAGTTTCTAATTTCGGTTCGCACGGGACGGATGCCAAAGAGAATTCACCACGAAGAGCACGAAGGACACGAAGAATGGAAGCGGGAGTGAAGACCGGACTCCTGATGAACTTCAATGTCACCAAGCTTAAGAGCGAGATCAAGCACTTCGTCCTCCTCCTTCGTGCTCTTCGTGTCCTTCGTGGTGAAACAGTTTTGTACCTCTGCGAGAGTCTTGGCGCTTGACCCTTTCTCTTTAATTACCCACTCGAAACGACAAAGAGCCGATATACTTTCAGCCGAAGGATTGACCTGGAAAGGTATACGTGAGAGAATGAGAGAGGCCACGGCTCAGTTTGCCGCGCACAACGGCTGGAATTTGTGGGTGGCAGTGGGGTGGCCGAGGAGGGGTACAACTTGAAGAACATCCTTTATCGCGTTGTTTTGAGCGGTCTCTTCTTGGTAGTAGCTATCGGCGTTGCAGCATCTTCTCAGGTAGAGAGCCCGGTGATCTGGGGACCGGTCCTTGGGGTGGTCGGCGAAACCTCAATTGCGATCTCGTGGAATACGCTGCGGGCCGTTGGCGCAGATCTTCACTACTCCACCGCGATGGTCTACGATACCACTGGAATATGGGAGGAGACCCTGTCTTTCGAGCCCCACGAGGGAGTCGCCGAGGTCCAGCTGCGCGGCCTGACCCCGGGGAGCACCTACAGTTACCAGGTGGTGATCTACGAAGGGGATGCGGTCTACCCGAGCCCTATTGGGTACTTCACCACAGTGAGTACGGAGGCGGTGCCGTTCTCGTTCCTCATCTACGGTGATACGCGTACTTACCCCGACCGACACAGACTCGTCGCGGACACAATGGCCAAGAACGAGCCAGATGCCGCATTTGTCATCAATACCGGCGATGTCGTCGAATCTCCGACTATCGGGCGGTTCAAGAGCTTCTTCACGGCGATTGCGAACCTCGCCCTATCGCACCCTTACCTTGCCGTGATCGGAAACCACGAAAAGGGCCACCCTCGCTACTACGAGTTCTTCGCCCTCCCTAGCGGTGGGGGAAAGGCTGGGGAGGAGTGGTGGTCGTTCGACTATGGTGACGTTCACCTCCTCGGACTCGATTCCAATGCCCTTACTGGATCACAGGCGATCGCGCTGATGAAGGAACAGGTGGAATGGGTGCGGGAAGATCTTGCCAATTCCGAGGCGAAGTTCAAGATTGTCCTCTTTCATCACCCGATCTATAGCTCCACGTGGGATGGCGGAGTCAACGAATCGATGCAGGCCATGTGGGAGTCCGTCTTTCGCGAAACAGGGGTCGATCTCGTGTTGAACGGGCACATGCACTGCTACGAGCATTTCTACATCTATGGGATCCATCACGCGGTCACCGGAGGGGGAGGGGCGCCGCTGCAAGCCCCGGTCGATGAGGTCGCGGACGGCACGGTCTGCCGTCGCTACAATACACTTCACTACCTCCGGATCACTGTGTCAGGAGATACGCTGCGGGTGGAGGCGATCCCTGTCGCCAGCGTGTATAACGACGAGGTGCACCTCGTCCCGAGCGGCCGACCGTTCGACTCGTTCACTATCGTCAAAAGATGAATCACGCGAATATTGAGTGCTTTAACTTCCCAATCTTCCGATCTTTCAATCGCTAAATCGCTCAATTCTCGACCGATAGGGTGCCGCCACGATTGATCAAGGGATATCCTGAGTCTATAATGTTATCAGCGCGGGGAGTGGCGCAGCCTGGTAGCGCGCCTGCTTTGGGAGCAGGAAGTCGCTGGTTCAAATCCAGTCTCCCCGACCAGGAATGGTGATCTTTCTGTGAGTGAACAAGCCTATCATATCTCCCTTTACCGCCGCTTCCGGCCACAACGTTTCGCGGATGTCGTCGGGCAGGAAGAGGTGGTCCGCACCCTTAGAAACGCCGTGGTCGCGGGGGAGGTCGCCCATGCATACCTCTTCTCCGGTGAGAGAGGGATCGGGAAGACGTCGATTGCACGCATCCTCGCTCGTGCCGTCAACTGCCTCTCTCCGGAAGGTGGGGAGCCGTGCAACGCTTGCAAGAACTGCACAACGATCCTCGCGAATCGGTCGCTCGACATCCTGGAGATCGATGGGGCCTCCAACCGCGGGATCGATCACATCCGCCGCCTGCGTGAGGAGGTGGCCTTTGCCCCTACCGACCTCAGGACAAAGGTGTACATCATCGACGAGGTCCACATGCTGACCAACGAGGCATTTAACGCCCTTCTGAAGACGCTGGAGGAGCCTCCGCGTCACGTCGTCTTCATCTTCGCTACCACCGAGCCGCACAAGGTCCCCCGGACGATTGTCTCTCGCTGTCAGGCGTTCGACTTCAGAAAGATTCCAGAGGAGAAGATAGTCTCTCACCTCGCCGAGATCGCGAAGGAAGAACGGGTTGCGATTGCTCCTGACGCCCTTGCCCTTATGGCGTGCCGAGCAAACGGGGGGATGCGCGACGCGATCGTGATGCTCGAACAGGCGATCAGCTATGCAGGCGGGGAGATCACAATCGAACCCCTCCTCGATATGCTGGGGCTCGTCGGGCGCGAGGTGAACGAGAAGTTCTTGCACGCAATCGAGGATGGGAATCGGAAGGCAGTCCTTACGACGATCGATTCACTCGTCGAACGGGGTAAGGATCTGGAGATATTCCTTGCAGACTTGGTGGGAACCGTGCGCGATCGATTGAGCCAAGGGAGTGAGACGGAAAGGCGTGACATCAGGCTCTGCCGGGGGCTCCTCGACATCAAGCAGGATCTGTTTCGCTCACTCGATCGGAGAATCCTCCTCGAGATCGGCCTTCTCTCGCTGATGAACGACCTTGGCGAGAAACCATCCGCTCCCCTCGGTCCACCACCGGCAATACCACAGGAGGAGGAGCTCCCGGTTGAGGAGAAGGAGGGGCTCTTCTCGTCCGTTGTACCGGAGAAGAGTAAGATAAAACCGCCTGTGGACAGACCGGTCGATCACGGAAACGAGGGAGAGTTCTCTCACAAGTGGCAAGCGATGCTGCGCGCGATTGAGCAGGAACGAATTGCTATTGGAGCCTTCCTCGCCGAGGCGACCCCGCGCCTTTCCGGGAATCGAGTGACGATCGTCTTCCACCCGGAGCACTCCTTCCATAAGGAGAGCTTGGAGAAATCAGCAAACCTACAGTACCTGGCAGGGATGGTGCATCGTCACTTGGGAGACAAGATCTACGTGGAGATTAGGCTGGACGATGGAGTGGTGCGCGCGCCCTCACCGCGGGAGAGTCTGCGGGAGAAAGCGAATCTCGTATGCCAGGTGTTTGATGGAACGATCGTAAAGGAGGAATGATGAAGGGGTTAGGCAACATGGGAAATTTGATGAAACAAGCGAAGAAACTGCAGGAGGAGTTTGCCAAGAAGCAGGCCGAAATCGCTGAGATGAAGATCGATGCCAGCTCCGGGGGTGGGATGGTCACCGCGATGGTGAACGGTCAAGGAGGGCTTCTGAATCTGAGAATCGAGAAGGAGGTTGTCGATCCTGAGGATGTAGAGATGCTCGTCGATCTGATCGTTGCCGCGGTGCAAGAGGCGCAGAAGAAGGCTCAGGAGGCCGCACAGGAGAAGCTGGGTCCGCTAGCGCAAGGGATGAACCTCCCTGGGATGCCCGGCCTATGATCGTCCCGCTGGAGGAGCTGATCGAGCGGCTGAAATCGCTCCCAGGGATCGGGCGTAAGAGCGCGGAACGGGTGACTTTTTACCTGTTGAACGCACCGCAAGAGGAAGTAGCGCGGCTTTCAGAGGCGATCAACGCGATCAAGACCAAGGTCCATCGCTGCACGCGCTGCTACAACTTTGCTGCGGGAGACCTGTGTGAGGTCTGTTCAAACCCGAAGCGCGACCAGGAGACGATCTGTGTGGTCGGGCGGCCGTGGGAAATCCTTAAGATCGAACGGACCGGGGCCTACCGGGGCCTCTATCACGTTCTCGGCGGATTGATCTCACCGATGGACGAGGTAAGTGTGGATGACCTGACGATCGCTCCCCTCCTCGAGCGGATCGAGAGGGAGGGGACGAAGGAGATCATCCTTGCCCTGGAGCCGAAACTCGAGGGAGAGCTGACCGGGATGCACATCGTCGCCCTTGTCAAACCCCTCGGCGTAAAGATTTCGCAGATCGCACAGGGGATTCCGGTCGGTCGCGACCTGGAGTTTGCCGATGAAGTGACCCTGGGACGGGCTCTCCAAGGACGGATCGAGCTGTAAGCTGTTGGGAAGCAGAAACCTCTTCTCCGTGCGGGTTGCGGAGCAAGACCGGAGGCCGAACAGAAGCTTTCACCGCAGAGAACCTGTCTGCCAGCGTATTCTGACAGGCACGCGCGGAGCACGCAGAGAGTGGGGCAAGATTTAGTGATTAAGCAAGTGAGTGATTGAGTGATTGATTAAATCTTAGCTCCTAAATCTCTTAATCCCCCGATGATTAAATCTATAAATTATAAGATCTCCCAATCATTCAATCTTCCGATCTCTCAATTCCTCAGTACCCGCGGTAGTAGATCATCTCCAGATCCTCGCGCACGAACCCGATCGTTTCCAGGTCTTTTTTCGCCGGCGAAGAGGTGACCGGCTCATTCCCCCACGTAAGCACGCGGATCGCTCTGACCCGGTGTTCATAGCGCGAGATCTCCGGGAGGAGAGCAAGGGCGTTTCGCCGATCATGCTCGTCTAGTGCGATCAGCGGAGTGAGTCTCTCCCCACGGTTCTCGATCGCGAGGATCGGAAGACCGGAACGTAGAACGAGGAAGCTCTTCGGGTGCCGACGTAGGGGAAAGTTCTCGCCGCTGGCACTCAAGAGAGAGAAGAGGGACGACGCACCGTAGGGATTCGCCGGATCGAGGGTCGATAGGAGGATCGGTCTCTTACCCCTGCGTGGGGAAGAGAGGCTTTCTACCGTCTCCCGCAGGGCGAACTGAATCCCAGAGAGGTGCTCCACAAAGAATCCCCTCTCGACCTTCCCCTGCCACTCTAAGCGGGAGAGGATCGGGTAGAGCGTTCCCCAGCGCACCGATGAACCAGCAAGGTTGAGCGTCTCTCGACAGAGTACGCCGTAACGGGCAAGGAGGCGTTCGATGAGTTTTTTTACGTCTTTTCCCGTCGGTTCCTCCTCAATGGAAGGTAGGACGGCCCACCGGCCAGCCCCGCCGATCCATCCGCCCCTGCGCTGTCGTCCGGGACGCCACAGCTCCTCGCGCGGCCGTCCTGCCCAGACCGGAGCGAGGGAATCGTTCGTCACCCTTCCTGTACAGATTAGGGTCCATAGCGCCTGAGCGACACGCGACGGTGGCTCGTCGAGGTGAGTCGCGATCTCACTCAAGAAGCTTGCCCCGCGCTCGCGTAAGAGACTAACGACCCGCCCTTGAAACGCGTCCTGTTCCACCTCTTCAGGGCGAAAGAGGCGTAGGAAGATTGGAAGGTCCGCACGGGGAATGAAGGCGATCCGCAGCGCCCTCTTTCCTACTGTCTCTCCACGCCAGGTGAATTCGCCCGTACGCAGGAGCTGATCGAGAAAATCCTTGCGGTATCCCTTTACCCGCGTTTCCAAGACACGTGGCCAAACTGAGACTGAGAGAGAGAGCCAGGCAAGTTGGGTCAGTACCTCGCGAATCCCTTCGATCCCGACGAGAGGCTGGTCGAGGTGTTGAATGTGAATTAGGAAGTCGGAGAACACAGCCGGTGAGGCTGCCTTCACCGCTCTTCGCTTCCGGGAGATGGTAAGACGGCGGATCCCCTCGACGACCTGCGGGTTCCCAAGGTGAAGTGAGCCATCGGGCATCGTCACACGCACGAGATCGATCCTATCCAGGAACAGGTCAAACTTTTCTGCGGAAATGGGGTAGCGAGCGAGGATCTCCTCGCGGGTGACCAGGGCGTGCGAACCGATGTAACGTCCAATGAGGAAGCGCAGGTCATCCTCATCAAAGCGGGTGTAGCGGGCACGATCTTCCCCAGCGATGAACCGGAAGGAATGCGTCGTATCGGGAAGTTCTACCTGTGCCACACGCCCGTCGTCCAGGAGCTCGGGCAGGGCGGCGAGCGCCTCCGGCAAGGCGCGGTCGTCCAGTTCCTCTCGTGTCAGGTCGCCGATCCGGCGGAGTAGCTCCATGAGTTCCGTCCCATTCCGTGCTCTTTCAAAGCCTCCCAATCCCTGTAATCGCTCCTCTAACGCAGCGATCGCCGCCCGGTCGAGGAGATGGGGAGGCACGTCCTTCCCGAGCAGAGCGGAGACGGCACCGCGGTCGACGCGGCTCCCCATAGGGAGCGGTTTTGGCTCGTCCCATCCGTAGAGGTACTGCGCTGTGAAGTCGAAGAGGAGCGAGGAGGAGAAGGGCGAGGGACGTCGCCCGCGCCGCAGCACAAACCGCGCTTCTCCCGCCTCCACAGCCTGCAGAAACTCGCGAAGCTCACGGAGCGGGAGCCGATCCTCCATCACCTCGCGATAGGTCTCTGCAACGATGGGGAACGACCTGTATCCGCGGGCGAGCGCCAACAGGTCGCGTGCGCGCAACCGCTGTAGCCAGAGAGGGGTTCTCCTCCCCGGCCGTAAGCGGGGAAGGAGAAGGGCCCGCGCCGCGTTCTGCCGGAAGCACATCCCGAAGAGGGGAGATCCCTCCACCTCATCCAGGATGAGCCCTTCCACCTCCTCAACCCGAATCGAGCGCAGTGTACTCATCGCCTGCCCGACGGAGATATCTCCGAGTTTGAATAGGATCCCTGCATCGGAGTGGACCGCGAGCGGAATCATCCCACCCCGTTTGCGGAAAGCACCTAGGGCAGCAAGGAGGAATGCGTAGTGGAACGACCGACCGAACGGGGATAGAAGGGCCATCCGGGCCTCCCCTAACTCGTCCTGGAAGGCGTCGAGCAGGATCACCTGGTCGTTGGGGATCGTCCCTCCCCGATCGAGTTGATCGGTAAGGTACGACTGCAGGTTGCGGGCCGCAGCGCCATCGAGTGAGCACTCCTCCCACAGCCAATCGACAAAACCGGAATCGGCAAGACTGGATTCACACTCCCGCAAGAACACACCAAACCGGCGTCCGAACGCCGCGTTACGCCCGAAACCCTCCCCATGCCAGAACGGCATCTGCGCCGCCCTATCCTCGGACGGTACGACATGCACACGGTCGGCTCCTATTTGCGTGATCCGCCACCGCCCGGTCCCCAGGAGGATCGTCTCCCCGACACGGCGCTCGTAGATAAACTCCTCGTCGAGTTCTCCCAGGCGAGTCCCGCCCTCTTCCAGGACGACCGGGTACTGGCCGGTATCAGGGATCGCGCCCCCATTGATGATCGCCAGGTGCCTGCTTCCGGGAAGCGGGTAGAGACGATTGTTCACGCGATCCCATGAGATCCGCGGCCGCAGATTGGCCGAGGCCGGGGTCTGATACCCACCTGCGAGCATGTCGAGGACAGAGAGGAATGCATCCTTGGTAAGGGAGTGGTAAGGGGCGGCCTGGCGGATCAAGTTATACAGGGAATCGACCTCTCGCTCCTCCACTGCGACCATCGCAACCACCTGCTGGGCGAGAACGTCGAGTGGCCCACGCGGGATGTGGACCGCGGAGATCTCCCCTTGTCGCATGTCGCGTGCCAGGGCAGCCATCTCTAAGAGGTCTTCGCGTGTCTTTGGAATCAATCGTCCTACGCTTGCCGCTCGGTAGAGGTGCCCGGCGCGGCCGACCCGTTGTAGCCCCCGGGCGACCGAATGAGGTGACTCCACCTGACAGACGAGGTCGATCGCCCCCATATCAATCCCGAGTTCTAGCGACCCGGTGGCGACCAGTGCAGGGAGACGGCCGGTCTTTAGGTCCTGCTCAATCTCGCCCCGCCGCTCCTTGGAGATGCTCCCGTGATGTGCCTGCACCAGGGCATGCCCGGCACGCTTGTTCAGTTCCGCGGCGATTCGTTCGACGCTGCGGCGGTTGTTAGCAAATACGAGCGTAGAGCGGTGAGAGTTGATCAGGGTGAGGAGCTGCTCATAGATCGCCGGCCAGATCGATGGAGCACCGCTTAACGACGAGCCATTTAATGGCAAGCCGTTTTCCTCACGCGGAAGATCGTTCATATCCTCCACCGGCGAGATCACGGCGAGGTCAAGGTCCTTCCGCATCCCTGCATCGACAATCGTTACCGATCTCGGGATACCGGCTGCCTCATACCCGCCGAGGAAACGAGCAACTTCTTCTAGCGGCCGCTGTGTCGCGGAGAGCCCGATTCGCACGATCCTCCGCTTGGTGAGGCCCCTAAGTCGTTCGAGGAGGAGGGAGAGGAAGGTCCCGCGCTTACTCGCACAGACGGCGTGGATCTCATCGACGATCGTGTAACGGACGGCCTGCAGGATCTCTCGTGCGCGCTCTGATGTCAGGAAGAGGTGGAGCGATTCCGGGGTAGTGATCAGGATCTGCGGCGGGTGGCGAACCATTCGTTGCCGTTGCGCAGGAGAAGTATCCCCGGTGCGAACACCGACCGTTACCTTGGGGAAGGCAATGCCAAGGCCGTCCGCAGCCTGACGGATTCCCGCAAGAGGAGCAGTCAGGTTCCGTTCGATGTCGACCGCAAGCGCCTTAAGCGGTGAGAGATAAAGGATCTCCACCCCGCGTGACTCCTCGCCATGTTCATGGCGAACGACAAGGTTATTGATCGCGAAGAGGAACGCGGCGAGCGTCTTCCCCGACCCGGTCGGAGCGAGGATCAGGGTGTTCTCCCCTCGGGAGATCGGCGGCCAACCAAGAGCCTGTGCTGGGGTCGGTGCTGCAAAGCTCTCTTGAAACCAACGCCTCACCGCCGGATGAAATAGATCGAGGACATCTTCCTGCACCATGACGATCATTCTCGCGAAAAGATGAGCCCTGCGCCAATTGACCTTGGATTTTCATAAGATGATGACAAGTGGCTTCCAGGGGATGTCTAACCCAGAGGGGAGCAAGGAAGAATCGAGGTATGGAGGTGCGTGATGCGTAGATTGCTCGTCGTTATGACTATGTCGATCGGATTCCTCTTTCTCGCAGGGGAGGGGAGCTACGCCCTGCAGATCTCGCAGATCGAGTTTGATCTTCACCAAGCGGCGGGAAGTACAGCCACTTACTCCTTTAAGGTGATCAACAACGAATCCCAGGCCCAGGAGATCACGGTCTATCTGAGCGACTGGACACGTACCTCAAACGGAGAGAACGACTTTATTCCACTGAATGGAGCACGCTGGCTCTTCTTGCGTTCGTTCAGCGCCGGCGAGGAAATGGAGATCCTCTACCAGGTCCTCCTCTCAACTACTGACTTGACCGTAGCTGGGAGCTACATCAGCGGCAGCCGTGCGGGGCAGGGAACGGTTGAAGGGGTCTCGCTCCTCTCAGCGGAAAACGTGGGGATGGTTACGCAGGCGCAGGCGGACGATACCGTGAGCGTCACCCGCGAGATCGTCTCCGTCAGACCCGCAGGAGATTCCCTAACGGTCCGCCTTTACGTTCGTATCTTCCAAGATATCCCTGGCCTGCGCATCGACGAGGTCTTCTCCTCGCACGCTCAGATCGAATCGATCGACTCGGCCGGGGGAGGGTTCGACATCGTCAACCGCTCGAACGGGGATTGGATCACCGTTACACCACAGAGATTCCAGATAGAGGCCGGCCAGACCCAAGATGTCACCTTCCGGCTCGATGTCCCCGTGGGAGTAGAGGGCGCCTACTGGGGGATGATCTTCGTCGAAGGATCCCCCCGTCCTCAAGAACAGGCGGGCGCCGCAGTCTTAGCAATCGAACGCTTCGGGGTAAAGGTCTACGAGACGGTTCCCGGGACCGAAGACCTCGTCGGACGAATCACACAAGTGCGGAAGACCGCGGACAATCCTCTTACGTTCGAGATCCGCTTCGAAAACATGGGAAATGTCCAACTGCGCCCGACAGGAAGGATTGATATCATCAGTCAGAACGGTGAGACTGTGCGCAATACCCGGATCGAAGAGTTTCCTCTCCTACCCGGGAAAGTACGCATACTCTCGGTTACCGATACCACCGAACCTCCTCTTACCGCGGGGATCTATCGGGCGTTGGTGACTATCGACTACGGTGGTGACAACCTCGCTGGTGGCACGCGCGACTTCCGTCTACGTTGAAGCACGTACGGACTGTATGGCAAACAAAAACGGCCCCTCTCGTTGTGAGAGGAGCCGCCGTAGAACGATTCTGGTCTGTTTACTCCCAAGGACCGACTAGTCCGTCCACCGCCCAATCCATCGTGGTCAACTCGAAGACCGACATACGCAAACCCGCCGGAACCTTCAAGTTTCCGTCGCGGTCGTAGATCGGTCCGTTGAACGGATCGAAGACCATCGAGGGATCGGACATCTGTTCGAGACGCTTCAGCACCAGGTCGTAGACGCTGATCGTACCCAGGACAGGGTCATCGACCATAACCGCCTTCAGCCGATCATCGTAGACGGGGTTGATCAGCATACCGGGCTTGGCGCCCATCTCGACAGCCTTCTCCTGCAACAGCCACCAGTAGTCGACGTTTGCAAGGTTATGTGCTGTGCAGGAACCGGCGTAGACCTTGGCCAGGAAGTCGAGGTAGATGGCCTCCCAGTGTGCGATCTGCCCGGAGACGATGTGATCAGGGCTAAAGTCGTACATCGGGGAGTAGTGTCCGAAGGACGCGTCGCCACTCGCTGCCGCCTCCTGCACGATCGTCGGTGAGTCCTCGGTGAACGCAAAGACGTCACACCCATCGGCGAGCAACGCCTGAGCAGCCTCCTTGGCCGCGGGCGGGCTGAACCACTCGTAGATCCAACGTATGTGCACGTCCGCCTCAGGATTGACCTCGCGCACGCCAACGGTGTACGCGTCCATGTGCCGTTTCACTTCGGGGATCGGGAACGCACCTATGTAGGCAACCTTGTTCGTCTCGGTGAGTGCTCCCGCCATCAGCCCGTTGAGGTAGTAGATCTGGTAGAAGTCGGCCATGTAGGTCATCATGTTGTCGTTGCGTTTGAACCCGGAGCAGTGAGCGAAGATCTGGTCTGGGTGTCTTAGCGCCGCCTCGAGTGTCCCGTCCATGAACCCGAAACTGGTGGTTATGACGACATCACAGCCTTCATCTTGAACCAGTTTGTCGATGTACAGTCCCTCATCCCCTTCGGAGACGCTCTCCACGTAGACCGTCTCGAGCCAGGGGAAGGTTGCCTCACAGATCCTCCGCGCTTCATCATGGGCATAGGACCAACCCAGGTCGCCGATCGGTCCCACGTAGATGAACCCCACCTTGAGTGGGTCGCCGGGGACGTACTCCTTGGCCATCGCCACGGAGGCCAGGCTAAAGACGATCGCCATCGCCACTAGAGTCACTACTGCAAATCTCGTTCTCATTCTCTCCCTCCTTATAGGTTTTCTTGCCGGTGAAACAGACTCCTCTTCCTAAGTGTGACACCTCCTTGTTGCTGTGATTTAGCTCTTATGATAGCTTATTCCTCTCCTCTGGTGTACGGCACAGAGAGAGCGGCCGGCGCCCCCATTCGCTTCTGCAGCGTTCCTCGCGATACAACGACCAGGACCAATATTGCGAACGCGTACGGCATCGCCTTGAGAAACTCCGGAGAGATCCACGGTTGCAGGCGGAACGACAGGATGTACAACGCGCCGAAGAAGTACGCTCCCAGCATACCGTGAGCCGGATTCCAGAAGGCGAATATCGTCAACGCGATGACGATCCACCCCATCCCTGCAGTCATCCCCTCCGTCCACGCCGGGCGATAGGCCACCGAGAGATACCCGCCGGCCACCCCGGCTAACAACCCACCTAAGAAGACACACAGATAACGGACCCGATCGACGTTGATACCTAAAGAATCGGCGGTGGCCGGATTCTCCCCCACCGAGCGGATCGTGATCCCGATCCGTGTTCGATAGAGGATGTACCATAGCAGGGGAACGAGGAGGATGGTCAGATAGACGAGCAGGTTCTGCCCCTCGAACAGGATCGGCCCCAGGATCGGAATCTTCGAAAGGCCGGGAACGGTGATCGAGGAGATCGGGTTAGGAAGCGGCTTCCCCTCCCAGCCGCGTCCGAACACACCGGATAGACCAAGGCCGAGCATGGTGAGGGAGAGCCCGGAGACAACCTGATTCGCCTTTAAAGTCACGCTGGCAAAGGCGTGAATCAGGGAGAAGATTCCACCGATGACCCCACCGACCAGGATCCCCAGCCAGGGATTCCCGGTGATATAGGCGGTGGTGAAGGCAGAATAGGCACCCATGATCATCATCCCCTCGACACCAAGGTTGAGCACCCCAGAGCGCTCCGCGTAGATCTCACCAAGCGTTCCCAGGAGGAGCGGAGTTCCGTAAGCGAGGGTACGACTTAGCGTTGTGATAATCCACGTTTCCCAACCCATTACTGCCCCCTAAACGAGAAGGATACTTTGTAGCGAATGAAAACTTCGCTCCCGATCAGGAAGAACAAGATCAATCCATTGAACACGTTGATCAATTGGAATGGAAGTCCCAACGACACCTTGATGACGTCTCCACCGGATATGATGATCGCAAACAAGAACGAGGTGATGATGACGGCAAGCGGGTTGCGTCGTGCCAACCAAGCGACGATGATCGCGGTATACCCGTACCCCATAGAGATATTGAGCGGACCCAGTAGTTTATGGTGGATACCGGCCACCTCCCCCACCCCGGCCAGTCCTGCGAAGCCACCGGCGATAAGCATGACAAGCAGGGTCGTTTTAAGCTGGCTGATACCGGCGAACCTCGCCGCATCCGGGTTCTCCCCGACGACCCGGATCTCAAACCCGCTCCGCGTGCGGGTGACCAATATGTACATCACTAAAGCGAGAAGAAGACCGAGGACGAGCGTCGGCCAGTGGATGCGTGTGCCGTAAAGTGTGGGGAGCCACGCCGCGCGCGGAAACTGGTCGGTATAGGCAAACCCGCGTGCCGTCGGCCCCTTCCATGGACCGTGAATCAGCCACTCCATTAAATAGATGGCTATATAATTCATCATCAGGGTTGTGATAACGTCGTTTATCCCTAGTTTAACCTTGAGAAAGGCCGGAATGAGACCCCATGCGGCCCCGCCCGCGAACCCAGCGATGAACATCACTGGCAGGAGCAATGGGTCTGGCAGTCCGGAGAAGAGGGCGACTCCAGCCGCGGCGATTGCCCCCATGAGGAGCTGTCCCTCAGCCCCTATGTTCCAGAAGAGGGCCCGGAAGGCAATCGTCAACCCCACCCCGATGAGCAACAGCGGGATGGCACGGCGTACCGTCTCGGCTAGCCCGAGCCGACTTCCCAACGCGCCCTTCAAGATCACCTGGTAGGCACGAATAGGGGAGACTCCATATATCTGAAAGAAGATCCCCGCTACCACGAGTGCTGCCAGGATAGCAATGATCGAGACAGCGAACACTAAACGTCCGGAGGTGACCGACCTTCTCTCGACGTTAAGCCACGCGGTTTTTTTCACCGACCGCTCCTTCGTGTCGTGTGCCGGCCATCATCAAGCCAATCTGCTCGACATCGGCGCCGTCTGCATAGATGATCCCCATTACCTCACCCTTGAATAGAACCAAAATACGGTCCGAGATCGTCATGATCTCGTCCAGGTCCTCGGATATCAACAGGACCGCTGCGCCTCGCTCCCTTTGCTTGAGGAGGATCTGCCGCACCTGTTCGGTCGCGCCAACATCGAGGCCGTAGGTGGGATGCGCCGCGATGATCAACCGCGGGTCGCCGGAGAGTTCGCGGGCTAGTACCACTCGTTGGATATTTCCTCCGGAGAGGAGTTTAGTCGCCGTCTCATCACTCGGAGCAGCGATCTGGTAGTCCTCCATCGCACGGCGGGCGTTCGCATCGGATTCTTTCCGGTTGAGGAAACAGAAGAGGGAGAAAGGTGGATGCCGGTAGCTCTTCAGTATCAGGTTCTCACGGACGCTCAGGGCAGGGACGATCCCCATACTGATCCGCTCAGCGGGGACATGGGCGACCCCGGCATCGGTGATCTCGCGTGCGGAACGGTTGGTGATCGCCTTCCCTGAGAGAATAACCCTTCCCTTCGTCACCCGGCGCAACCCGGTGAGAATTTCCGCAAGCTCGGTCTGCCCATTTCCCGACACCCCGGCCACACCGAGGATCTCGCCTCCGTAGAGGTCTAACGACATCCCGCGTAGGGCCGGAAGCCCGCGATCATTCAGCGCGTGTACGGAATCGACCTGCAAGAGCTTCTCTCCGCGCTTTACTACGCTCTTCTCCAGGCGAAAGACGACCTCACGGCCGACCATCGACTTCGCTAGCGATGGTTTATCCGTCTGCGAAGTAGGGAAGGTCACAACGACCTTCCCCTGCCGCAGCACCGTTACCTGATCGCTGATCTCCATCACCTCGTCGAGCTTGTGAGTGATAAAGATGATCGTTAGCCCGTCGTCGACGAGCGTGCGCAGGGTGGCAAACAACTGGTCGACCTCCTGCGGAGCGAGGACACTCGTCGGTTCGTCCATGATCAGGATAGAGGCATCACGGTAGAGCGCCTTGATGATCTCCACCCTCTGCTGCTGGCCGACCGTGAGCTGCCAGACCTTCGCTTGGGGGTCGATCGGGAGGCCGTACTCCTCGGAGATCTCCCCGATCTTCTTGCGTGTCTTTCGCAAGTTCAGGAACGGACCGATTCCCTCATCTAACCCGAGAACAACATTCTCCTCCACAGAGAGGGTAGGAACTAGGCGGAAGTGTTGGTGGACCATCCCAATATGATGAGTGAGAGCGGCCCGCGGTGAGGAGATCTGAATCGGCTTGCCGCGTAAGAGGATCTCCCCTTCGTCGGGTTGGTAGAGCCCGTAGAGGATGCGCATCAACGTGGTCTTGCCCGCGCCATTTTCCCCAAGGAGACAATGGATCGCGCCGCGGCGAACCTTAAGATCGATGCCGTCGTTGGCGACCACACCGGGAAATCGTTTGACAATTCCGCATAGCTCTATGGCATACTCTGCCAGAGTATCCAGGATCGCTCCTTATAATGCCCTCGCAGCCTCTACTCTAATTCCGCTTCCCTATCGTCGTTTATGATTCTCGCCTCATCATAATGAGGGACTGCAAGAACGTCAAGTGAAAACGCAAAGAAAGGAAACCAAGAACCAGGGGAAGCGGCCCACTTCCTTGATGGATCGACGGCTGGCTGAGAAATTGAGAGATCGGAAGATTGAATGATCGGGAGGTTCAATCACTAAACCTGATTACGCGTCTTGGTCTTTGCGAGGAAGTGCGCCCGATTCGGCGAACGTCCCTCTATAACGAAGACAGAGCGCAATGCTGATGCCAAGAAGCGTGAGGGAGGAGCCCACCGCCAACATGGGAGCGTTCCCCGAACGAATACCGCGATTGAGGAGAGCAAGCCCGAGGATCATCATGACCACACTCCCCCTGCACCCCCATTCGCGCATTGGCTAAGCACCTCCCCGCGATCACCTTTCTACAAGGAACCTCCTAAGTATGAAATGCCTTGCGGCATTGCCAGCGGAGCCATGTGTCTTCCCGGAAAGTGACCGAGGCTCGGCTTTGCTCAGCCCATCCCGCGCGCTATAATTGTTTTATGGCTACCCTGGACGATATCGCGAAGAACCTTGGCCTATCGAAACACGCCGTGCGCCTGCGACTTGACGCACTCAACGGGATCCTCGACTCCCATATCAGCCGGGGCGCAAAGAACAAACTGATCCTGACCGATGAGGCCCTCGTCGTCCTCCGCCGATTGGAGGAACTCCACCATACAGAGAAGCTTCCCATCCGGCAGGCTGCCGCGCGCGTGCGGGGAGAGTTGGAGGAGAAGAGCGATACGGAGAAAGATCGATCGGAATCGGACCTCTCCCTGGCGATCAAGGCAGAATACCTGCAAAAGGTCGTGGACGTCCTACTCCAGGATCGGGATTACTGGCGCGAGGTCGCCCTCACGGTCCAAGCAGCCCTTCCCCCTGATCGGATGTGGATCGCGAAACTCTTCCCGGCCTCATCGGATGATCGCCGGCTGAACTGATACGAACAAAAGAGGTGTTTTTATCTTCGACGTTGGTGATACCTATAATTCTTACGTAAGTGCTCGCTGTTTCTCTTCGTACATCTTCTGATCCGCCTCGGCCAAAACCTGCGCAACCGTTCTATCCCGATCAGGTTCCCAGTGGGCACTACCGATCGCGAGGGTAACCGGGAATGGGATCACTTCATTCGTCTCATTACGCTTGCCCACCGCGCAGTGGATCCTCTGCAACACCACATCGGCCTCTCCGTTCGTCTCCGGGAGCACGATGAGGAACTCGTCCCCTCCGTATCGCACGACGATATCGGCCTCACGTACCTCCTGCAATAGGAGGCTTGCCACCTGTTGCAGGACGCTGTCTCCAATCTGATGTCCGAAGCGATCGTTTATCTCCTTGAAGCGGTTGATATCGATCATCAGGAAGGCGATCGAATGCTTGTACCGCTTGGAGCGGTTGATCTCCTGCTCGACCACTTGGTTGAAGTAACGACGGTTGTAGATCCCGGTCAATGGGTCACGCATCGCTTGCTCCCTGAGCTTAGCTTGCAAGCGAATCCTCTTCACCGCCTCGATGGTGTGACCGAGCAATAGTTCGAGCATGCGCGCGTCCTCATCGGTAAAGGCATTCACGTGCGTCGAGACGACCTGAAAGACACCGATATCGCCGATCGGCGCGCTTATCCCAGAGCGAAACTCCTCCCGAGTCGGCGCAGCCTCAGGAACATCATCCATACTCCCGAAGATGATCGTCTTCCTCGTACGGTATGTCTTCGCTGCCAGCCCCCCATTGGAGAGAGAACTCTCCCGGCTTGCACCCGATGGTAATTCGGCCGAAGTCGCCTTAACCACCAGCTTGTCCCCCTCTACAATGTCCAGGGAGGCGAGCGTGAAATCGAGGATCTTCTCCGCTGCCTCGACGGTCGCACGGTACGCCTCGTCCTCATCCTTGCAGCTTTCCAGGTATTGTGCCACCTCATGTAACCTTACGATCTTCTGCGACGATTTCTTGAGCCTCTCTTCCGCTTGCTTGCGGGCGGTGATGTCGCGCACCACCGATAGAAGGTGAGGCTTTCCTTGATAGGCGAACCCGGCCCCGTGCATCGCAATGTCAAATTCGGTCCCGTCCTTGCGCAGGTTGACCGAGTCAACCTCGAACCGACCACCATCTTCGACCCGTTTCCTGAAGTTCTTGAACCCGTGGAAGTAGTCGGGACGAACGAGCTTCTCTGCGGAGAGGCCGATCAGCTCCCCTTTCCCGTAGCCGTACAGGCTGTAGGCGATGGGATTCGCCGCGACGATCTCCTCATCCAGGTTGAAGATGAGCACGGCGTCCGTCGTCGATTCGAAGATGCTGCGATACTGCTCCTCCCTCTCCCGGAGGATCTCTTCGTCCTGTTTTCGCGTGATAGCCACACTGACCTGGTCCGCCACGAGTTCGAGGATCTTCACTTCATCCCCGGTGTAGAGAGACAGGTTTGTGTAGCTCTGCACGACAAGCGCCCCGATGACCCCTTCTTCCACCCGCAAGGGAACGCCAAGCCAGACCTTCACGGCATGCCCAACAGGCTCTAGCCCTGCCGAGCGGATGAACTCGTCTCTGTTCTCCTGCGTTAACAAGAGAGACTTATTCTCCTTGATCACGTAGGCGGTGGACGTCTTCCCCGCGACAAATGAGTGGTAAGTGTCCTGCTCATCGACCATGTACGGCATGAAGATGGTATCGCTCTCCCGGTCGTACAGGGCAATCCGGAAGTTCGTCGTATCGAGAAGGGTCCCGAGGATACGACGAATGGCCGGGAAGAGAGCGTCGAGGTCCACGGTCAGGTTCACCGTTTCCGCGATCTGGTGCAGGACCGATTGGATCTTTCCCAAACGCACCCGCTCGGTGATGTCGCGCAGGCTGACGAGCAGCCGCGACTGGTCATCGATGTTCACGACTCGACCGCGCAGTTCAACCGGCACGATCGACCCGTCTTTGCGCTTATTGACCGTCTCTATCGGTGTATCGCTCAGCGTTTCCTCTTCAATCTCTTTCGGCAAAAAACCGAGTGCTCCCTCGGGGAGGAGGTCACGGACCGTCATCTGTGTGAGCTCTTCACGTGTATAACCGAGCAGCTTACAGGCGCTCTCGTTGACGTTGAGGATCCGTCCCTCTAGCGTTTCCACGAACAGTGCGTCAGAGAGTTGCGCGAACAGCACACGGTGTCGCTCCTCGCTCGCGCTAAGATCTTCTTCGGTCTGACGTCGAACGCTCAGCTCATAATTGAGATCTGCGGTCTTTCGCGCGACCTGCCGCTTCATGGACAGGGTCCACTGAACGGCCACGAGCGCGCCCAACCCTATTCCCCCGAGAACCACGGCGATGATGATCCACAAGGTCTTTCCCGCGATCATGGGCTTCCGCTCCAGGCGAATCCATCTGCTCAGAATCGCGTCCTTTTCTTCTTGAGGGATCCCTGCCAGAGCCCCTTGCATGATCGTGTGCAGCTGGGGCCAATCGCTGCGCGTTGCAAATGACAGACTGATGAAGTAGCCGGTCTCTCCTGCCACGTAGAGGTTTGTGATCCCCTCTTTCTCGATGTGGTAGATCGCCACGGGGAGGGTGGCGATTACGACATCGGCCATTCCCAACGAGACCTTCCTCAGCCCCGTTTGGAGATCGTTCACCAGGTCAAGCTCTATCTTGGGATGCTCGCTGGTGATGAACTCTTGCCACGCGTACCCGCGCACCACGGCGACCCTCATTCCCTGCAGATCGTCCAGGGTCAGTGTTCCTTTCACCTGCTGTCGGGCGATGATCACCCCTTGCAGCACGATGTGCGGATCGGAGAAGAGGAGGTAGTCGGCGCGCTGCGGAGTCTGTGCCGCCGCGGGGAGGGCATCCACCTCGCGTGCTCTCGCCTTTGCAAGGACCTCGTCCCAGCTCGCGCAGCGAACGATCTTAAAATTGAGCCCTGTTTTTTGCTCAACTAGGGCAAGATAATCGGCTGCCAACCCCTGATACTCGCCGCCCTCATCGAAGTACTCGATCGGAGGGAAATCAGGATCCGGGGCGACGGTGATCACCGGGTGCGCCGCGATCCACACCCTCTCCTCCGCGGTCAGCCAGGCCGTCGTATCGTCCCCTATAACCGGTACCGCAATAATCCCGACAAATGCAAGGAGGAGGAGGCGCCCAGTCCAATCGCGCTTTAGCCAGACTCCTTCTCTCTTTCGGATACGCATACTCTCGCTTTCCCCCTCGAAATCGGAACGATCCCTATCGGGAACTCTGATCAAAGTTGCTTTCGCAGAGACCTTATATCAAGTGCCTTTGTCCTGCAACCTCTTGGTGATTGACCGTTCGTTATGCATGCACTTGACAAAAAGGGAATTGAGTGCTAGTATAGTCCTACTTTTTAAAAAAATATTCTTAATATCTGAAAAAGCTGGTATCAAAATGGCAGGGTCAAGTGTTTTGAAAAAAGGTTTAGGCCTCCTCTCTCACTTTACAGAGGATCGTACTGTGCTGAGTATCTCAGACCTTTCAGCACTAGCACATCTGTCAACCAGCACAGTCTATCGGTATTTGGTCACTCTTAGGTCCCAGGGATTCATCGAGGTAGACGTGAGGCCAGGATACTACCGCCTGGGACTTAAAATCCTGGACTTGTCCCGGGCGATTAAGCGTCGAACCACCATCTCCTTATCTCTTCCTGTAATGGAGGATCTTGCTAATCAAACCGGGGAGAGCATTCTTCTCTGTGCTCGATATGGTCAGAAGGGCACGTGCTTGGAGAAAGTCGAAGGCCGTCACTACTTAAGGGTTTCTTACGCGCGTGGAGAGCCGTTCCATCTCCATGCGGGAGCGACCGGTAAGGTCCTGCTGGCTTGTCTGAGTAACAAGGAGGTGGCAGCGATAATAAGAGAGGTGGGGCTTCCTGCGTTTACGAAGAACACAATTACAGATCCGGAAAAGCTCAAGACTGACCTTGCGAAGATCAGGAAAGCAGGCTTTGCAGTAACCAATGGGGAAATGCACGAAGGTGTCTGTGCCATTGCTGCTCCAATCTATAACGGGAGAAGAAAGGTAATCGCTGATCTTACCGTAGGAGCTCCGATTCATAGACTCGAAGGATTGAGAATAGAGGAGACAATCCGAATGGTTATCGAAGCTACGAGAAAGATTACCGAGCAAATGAGCGTGTACGAAGATTAGCCGGAATCATAAAGGTAAACGATGAACATTGGCCTTATAAGGGTTTTATCGCTAGAAAACAAAGAAGCCATTGATAGGCATGGCGTCCTCATCGAAGAAGCCTTCCCAGGCCTTCACGTCCAATCCCAATGCATTAACGATCAGCCTTACGGGATCTACGATAAGGAATCGGAAGAGATTGCCAAGCCCAAGATCATTGAGTTAGCAAAGACGCTGGAGGGAGAGGTGGAGGCGATTATCATCAGCTGTGCAGCCGATCCAGCCGTTGAGGAGTTAAAAAACGAGCTTTGCACCCCTGTCATTGGGGCTGGGGAGAGTCTGGCGGCAGTGTCGCAAGTGTTGGGAAACTTTGTTGGCGTCATCACTATCACCGATGCCCTCCCTGATCCAGTGAAGAGAGGTTTAGGTGAGCATTGCTTAGCCTGGGTAAAGGTGGGTGGAGTGGAGAATACCCTCGACTTGAAGGAGGGCGACATAGTCGCTCGCACCTTAAATGCCGCAAGACATCTAAAGGAGCAAGGGAGCGACGTGATCGCTCTAGCCTGCACAGGTTTCTCAACGCTGGAAGTAGCATCTTCACTAAGTTGCACGCTTAATGTGCCTGTGGTCGATCCTTTGATTGCCGCTGGCGCCATCGCCTATAGCCAAATGCTCAGTAGAGTGAGGTGAACATGCAACAGATTACTGCCCAATGGGTGAAAGCCGCTATCGCTGGGGGAGCGATCCTCGGTGGAGGAGGGGGAGGCAGCGCGCAAGACGGCCAGCGCTTTGCCGAGCTTGCCCTACAGCGAGGCGTCCCCAAAGTACTCGAAGTCAGCGAGTATCAAGATGATACGCTGATTCTGATAGTATCCGCTGTGGGAGCACCGACTTCTAGACGGTTTCCGTCACCAACCGACTACATAAAAGCTGTACAACTGCTTCGGGAGCGCGTTGGTGAGATCGGTGGACTGATGACAAATGAGCTCGGGGGACTTGCTGTGGTCAATGGCCTTCTTCAATCCGCTGCGCTGGGAATACCGCTAATCGATGCAGCCTGCAACGGAAGAGCGCATCCAACGGCAGCCATGGGCTCCATTGGGCTTTCCCGCAAAGCTTCGTTTGTGTCTCACCAGGTTGGTGTCGGAGGATTTAATGACGACGGAAGTCGAGTTGAGGTCTATGCCAAGGGAACACTCTCCGCAACATCCAGGGTCATCCGCAAGGCGGCCGAAATCGCTGGGGGAGCGATAGCAGTGGCCAGGAACCCCATACCTGCAAGTTATGTTCGTGAAAACGCAGCCGTCGGCGCGTTGAGCCAAGCGGTGCGTGTTGGAAATGCCTTTCTCAAGGGGAAGAGCGGGCTTGAGAGAATTAAAAAGGCGGTGAGCGCTGTTCACGGAAGGGTAGTTACCCAGGGACGTGTCAATGACCTCGAACTTGCTACCGAAGGAGGATTTGATGTTGGCAAGGTATCGATACAGGGCTACACAATGACGTTCTGGAACGAATATATGACCCTGGAAAAGGATATCGAACGCTTAGCAACTTTTCCTGATCTCATCGTGACCATGGACACTCAGACAGGGAAACCCCTATCAAGTGCGGAGCTGCAAGAAGGGCAGGAGATCACTGTGTTCGTCGTGCCGAAGGAGGATCTGATATTGGGGGCAGGAATGAGAGATCCAGAACTCTTTCGCGACGTGGAAAAAGTAGTGAGAAAAGAGATAGTGCGCTACGTCTTCCAGAAGAAGACTGAGAATACCCGTTAGGAAACCGAGATTCTCATGCAGTTTACTCGATTCTCGTCTACATACTCGCAGAATCTGAAAAGCAAGGAGGTGATAGTATTAACGAGAGGATTTGTGGATCCAGATGTAACAGTGTGTCTTCACTCGTATCACCATTTTCAAAAGGAGGGAATGATGTCCACGAGAAGCAGAACTCTAGTAGTTACCTTTGTGACAATTGGTTTGGCCTTGAGTGTGAGCACATTTCTTGCGTTCGCAGCTGACGAGAACGTCTTTACATACGCTACGTATCAAGAGAGCATGACCTGCGATCCGGCAAAATCAGTGGATGAGACGGAAGTAGCCATTGTGTTGAATGCGTATGATCCACTGGTTTACCCGGTAAAGGGGGCAGCCCCTAAGCCTTGGGTCGCCGAATCATGGGAAGTTTCGGAAAGTGGGCTAGAATATGTCTTCAAAATCCGAGAAGGTATCAAATTCCACGATGGAAGTGATCTCAATGCAGAGGACGTAGTCTTCTCTATGAAGCGTATGCTGCAGATTAACCAAGGCTTTTCCTGGCTGTGGAATGAGATCTTAGAACCGGACGATGTTGAGATGACCGGAACCTATGAGGTGACGTTTCATCTGAACAAGCTCTTTGGCCCGTTTATTGCCACCCTGGTTCAGTTCAATGTGGTCAACAAAGACCTGCTACTGGCTAACAAAAAACCGGGAGATTACGGGGAATTTGGAGATTTCGGACAGGAATATCTCGAGACCCAAGACGCGGGTTCGGGGGCATACATCGTCGAAAGCGTGACGCTCGGAGACATCGTCATATTCACCAAGTTTGACGAGTACTGGCACGGATGGGAGCCAGGCCAGCTGGACAAAGTGATCTGGAGGGTCATCCCCGAGCGCGCAACCATGGACATTCTGCTGAAAAAAGGCGACGTAGATATGATCGACCAATGGGGAACGCCCGAAGAGTATGAAGAACTGGCAGCGACGGAAGGCGTCATGGTTCAAGAAGACCCCAATGTGATGCTCTATCTACACCAAATCAACAATCAGAGAGCGCCGTTCGATGACATCAATGTCAGAAAGGCTGTCTGTTATGCCTTTGACTATGAAACAGCCCTAAGGGACATCTTTCAAGGTGCAGCACAAGCCGAAGGACCTGTACCAATTCTCCTTCCGGGTCACAGTGACAACGTCACCGTCTATCATCAAGACCTCGAAAAGGCACGGGAGTTCCTGGCGAGCTCAAAATACAGTGCTGCAGAGCTTGAAGACATGGAACTCATCTACGTCTACGTAACGGGGAACGAGCTGGAGCGCAAATTGGGCCTCCTCATGATGAGCAATTTCGCTGAGATCGGTCTGAAGGTTACGTTAGAGAAGGCCGTATGGGGTCGAATGTGCGATATGGCCAGCAAGCCGGAGACCACACCCCATTTCATGGCAATCTACAACGGTGCGAAATACCCCTCGCCCGACATGTTTACCTACACACTGTTCAATCCCAATGCCTGGGGAACCTTCCGTTCTTGCAGCTGGTACGAGAACGAAGAAGTCACAGAACTAACCGCTACAGCCAGGAAGACCATCGACACGGAAGAGCGATATGCACTGTACATAAGAGCACAGGAGATCATTACCGAAGATGCTGCTGCGCTTTTCATTGCTAATCCTATCCACAGAATCGCCATGCGTGATTATGTAACAGGCTACGATTTCTGCGGAATAAACCCGTTTGATCTGGTCTTCTACAATCTAAAACTAGACAAATAGTTAATAATGCTAAACTGTCGTTGGAGAGGGGCGTGCAGCATGCCCCTCTCCCGCGGCGACTTGAGGTAAAAGGATCAATATGTTTGGGCTATTCATCCTCAAGCGTTTGAGCTACATGATATTTACCCTCATCGGGATCTCGATTCTGATTTTTGTCTTAACGCGGGTCTTGCCCGGAGATCCCGCCCGTCTGGCGCTTGGCCCCGAAGCCAGTGAAGAGCAAGTACAAGATCTGAGGCACGCGTTGCGGCTGGACAGACCCCTCCCGGTGCAGTACGTCTGGTTTCTTCAGAACCTTGCTCATGGCAAGTTGGGTAAATCCCTAGTGACGCACAGGGACGTCGCCAAAGACATTCTGCAGCGTTTCCCTGCAACATTGGAGCTCGTTCTCGTTTCGCTGGGTCTGGCCGTGATCATCGGTGTTCCATTGGGAATTGTCTCCGCTTTGCACAAAGACCGTGTGGTTGACTATGTGGCCAGATCGGTCGCTTTTACAGGGATATCGTTCCCTCGATTCTGGATTGGAATTATGTTGCAGCTTGCAGTTGCCTATAGACTTGGATTGCTTCCCGTCACGGGGCGTATGGGAGGACTTCCACCGCCGCACGTTACGGGCCTGTTCTTACTAGATAGCCTGATTGCGCTTGATTTCACCGCGTTTGGCGACGCAGCCATTCACCTGATTCTTCCGGCCATTACGCTGTCTTTGTCCCCGCTTGCTCAGATTACCCGCATGGTGCGGGCAAACATGGTCGAGCAAATCCACAAGGACTATGTCACAGTTAATCGTACCATCGGGATGCCGGAAACACTGCTCGTCTACAAGTACATGCTCAAGAATGCGTTCAACGCGACACTCACCACGGTGGGGCTCATGTTGGGGTGGATGCTGGGAAATGCTTTTCTTGTTGAGCAGGTATTCTCGTGGCCCGGGATCGCCCGCTATGGCATCAACTCAGTTCTCAGGAACGATTTTAACGCCATCGTGGCCGTCACTCTTGTTGTTGGACTCGGCTATCTCGTGATCAATTTTGTCGTCGACCTGCTGTACAGGGTCCTCGACCCGAGGATAAGCCTTGAGAAATGACACCATGAATACAACAAGCGGACAGTCTACACAATACAAAAGTGGTTTCCAGCGAGCGATCTATCGCTTTTCTAGAAGCCCACTATCGATCATCGGGCTTGTGATTATCTTGGTGATTTCTGTTGTTGCCATTTTTGCCCCGTTCATCGCGCCTTATCCCAAGGATGCGATTAGCGCGGTGCACTTCGGAAACTCGTTTCAACCCCCGAGCCTTGCGCATCTGTTTGGCACGGATGAGGTGGGTCGGGATGTCCTGAGCAGAGTGATCTTTGGCTCCAGATTGTCCCTCAAAGTGGGGTTGGTGGTCGTTGCGATTTCCGTTCTTGTTGGCGTTCCATTGGGACTTGTTGCTGCCTACGTCGGAGGAGCGTGGGAGGTTGTGATCATGCGGATGACCGATGTGTTCTTATCGATTCCTCCCCTTGTGTTGGCACTGGCGGTCGCAGCTGTCTTCAAACCCAATCTAACCAACAGCATGCTTGCCATCTCCTTTACATGGTGGCCGTGGTACGTCCGCCTGGCGTATGGGGAAGCGCTGTCGATCAAAGAGGAGGACTTCGTTGAAGTATGTGAATCGGTGGGGGCCTCCAAGTCTCACATCATGTTCAAGGAAATCCTTCCTAACATGGCCTCGACGTTGTTGGTGAAGGTCACCCTAGATATAGGCTACGCGATACTGATGGGGGCTTCACTGGGATTCCTGGGTGTTGGGGCACAGCCGCCAACCCCTGCGTGGGGCACAATGGTGAGTTTGGGTCGAGTGCATCTATCAAGGGCTTGGTGGCTGGCAACCTTTCCGGGACTGGCGATATTTCTTACTGTCCTCGGATCCAATCTGTTTGGCGATGGCTTGCGAGACCTGCTTGACGTAGAAATGGAGCGCTAGACGATGAGTCAACACATCCTGGAGATCAAGCACCTACAGGTCTGGTTTCACACGATTGATGGCGTGGCTCAGGTGATACAGCGCGTTGAACTCGTTATTGAGCCCCATCAAGCCGTTGGATTGGTGGGCGAAACCGGGTGCGGGAAGAGCGTAACGGCGAAGGCGATATTGGGATCCCTGCCGGTGCCGCCGGCCGAAATCAAGCGAGGAGAGGTGATCTTCTGCAATCAGGACTTGCTTTCATTGAGGGTGAAGCAACGAAAGCAGCTGTTGAAACAGTCGATGTCCTACATTCCTCAGGATCCGATGACGTCCCTCAATCCTGTGTTCACCATCGGACAGCAGATGGTGGACCTCATCAAATGGCACAAGTGCGCAAACATCGGTCTGGGAGGGCTTCTGGGACTCCGCGGGTGGACGAAGAACAAACCGGCCAGAAAGACAGCGCTTCAACTCCTCGACTACGTCAACATTCCTGCTCCGGAAAAGATCGTGGACAGCTATCCTATCGAGTTGTCGGGCGGCATGCGGCAGCGCGTTCTGATCGCGATGGCGCTCGTTGGCGACGCACAGTTCCTGATCGCCGATGAGCCCACCACGGCCCTGGATGTGACCATTCAGAAAGGAATCCTAAACCTGCTGGAAGAGCGGATCGAAGAGAGGGGTATCGCCATCCTCTACATTACCCATAACCTGGGCGTGGCGCGGAGACTTTGCGCCAGGATTTGCGTGATGTATGCTGGGAATGTCGTGGAGACAGGCCCGACTTTGGAACTGCTGGAAGACCCTGCGCATCCGTACACGATCGGATTGATCAATTCCGTTCCCAAACTCACCAAAGAAAGCTATGTAGGCATTGAAGGAACGTTGCCGGACTACCTGCGACCTCCTTCTGGCTGTCGGTTTCATCCCCGATGCCGATATGCCGAGGAAATCTGCAGAAACACTCCCCCCAGCCTGAGAGAAGTCGGTGAACACCGGTTTGTTTCATGTCACATGATCGAGAGCTTCAGATGACGCCTTGCGAGAATCTGTTATCGGTTGAGAGCCTATACAAGGCCTTTCTTGGCAAAAAGAAAGGCCTGTCACGTGCTCGAACCCCTGCCATCAAGGCCGTCAACGGCGTTGACCTGGAGGTTAAACGAAGAGAGACCCATGCGCTTGTCGGCGAATCTGGGTCGGGAAAGACCACCCTGGGTAAAACCGCCATTCGCATCTATGCACCAACCGGAGGGACCATCGTGTTCGATGGACGTGACATCACGCAATTGGCAGGGCGAGGGCTGAAGGCGTTCCGCCGGGAAGCACAAATGATGTTCCAGGATCCGACCTCGTCGTTGAACCCTCGCAAGAGTGTCTCTGCGACCATTACTCTTCCGCTAAGAATATACGGCAACATCTCGAGCAGGCAACGAAAGGTGAGAGTTGAAGAGCTTCTGGCTACGGTTGGACTGCCCAGGCCGTTTCAGTACCGCTATCCCCATTCACTCAGTGGGGGCCAAAAGCAAAGGGTAGGGCTAGCCAGGGCGCTCGCGACGCGACCAAGCCTGATTGTACTGGATGAGCCGACATCCGCGCTTGACGTTTCCGTTCAGGCGAAGATACTGTCTCTACTGGCGAACCTTCAACAGGAGCATGACCTCACCTATCTGTACATCACGCATGACTTGGCCATTGTGCGCAACATTGCCACGACGACATCGGTGATGTACTTGGGAAGGGTTGTTGAGCAAGCGGAAACGGAAAACCTCTTCAGCAATCCGAGACATCCCTATACCAAAGCCCTCCTCTCGGCCATACCCATCATCTCAGAGGAGGAAAACAGGCACAAACCGGCAGAGGTCACCCTTGAGGGGGATATCCCTTCACCGTCGAACATGCCCGTTTACTGTGGTTTCTTCTCCAGATGTCAGGAGAAAATGGCGGAATGTCAACAGGTCGATCCGGCCTTAGTGCAAGTAGAGAACGACCACTGGGTAAGATGCCTACGTTTCGCCCACAGGAGAGAAGAGGAACGAATGCTCTATCCGTTCACAACGAAGGGACAAAGGAGCTGAGCTGTCGATGGTCTGGACGAGAGCTGGTGTCCTTTGACAGTGACAAGCGCGCGTTTCATCCGGCTGCGAGGAGAGCATCCTTTGGTGGTAACATGGGGATTCAGTGCATGTCTGTGGACCGGAAAGGCTGGCAATAGGGGCATAGTGAGCAGGTGTGGCGCGTGGAGCGCCTTGCAAAATCTACACGGGAGGTCAGACCCATTTTGAAAATCGGAACCGTAACGATCGGTGAAACGCCCAGGACAGCTGTGCTATCGGATATCCGGTCACTGATGACCACCGATGTTCAGATCGTCGAGAAGGGCGCGTTGGACGATCTAAGCCCAGCGGAGAGAGCGGATTTGGCTCCGGAAGCACATGATGAGATGCTTGTAACCCGAATGAGAGACGGGCGTGAGGTGGTGCTGGGAAGGAACCGCATCCTACCAAGGCTACAGCATAGAATCACCGAGCTTGACAGAGAGGCCGAGGTCTCTCTGATTGCGCTTCTGTGCTCGGGTGCATTTCCTCCTTTCGAATGTACCAAACCGCTCATCACCCCGTATCAGCTTCTTAGAGGTGTCCTGGCTTCCATGTCCGTTGCGGGCAGGGTGGGAATGATGGTACCTTCGGCTGACCAAATACAACCGATAATGGCGGGCTACGCCGACCTGGGCCACAAGATGCTTGTCATGGGAGTATCGCCGTTTGCGGGGAGAGAGGGCATCGCCAGGGCGGCCGAGACGTTGAGGGGAAAGGTCGATGTGGTGTTCATGAATTGCTTTGGCTATGACTTGGTGATGAAGAGCATCGTGAGACAAACAACCGGAAAGCCGGTCATTCTGCCGAGGTCATTATTGGCGAGGACGATCGACGATCTTCTGAACGGTTTCTGCAGCAGAGAATGAAGATAGCATACAACGTGGAGCGAAATCGTCGCACACCCTGAAAGAAACGACGTCGATGATGAGGGAAACCAAGACGATACTTCGCACGGATCCTAAGGGAACTTGGAGGTGGCTCATGACAAAGAAAGAGGACGCTACTCAGGTTGCGTATGAGAAGGGAAAAGACTACGAGGCTCGAGCGACGGATTGTTGTCAATGTACGATCGCCGCAGTGCAGGATGCAATCGGGTGCCGGAATAACGATGTATTGAGGGCCGGTAGTGCACTTGCAGGCGGTCTTGCGTTTACCGGACAGGGGACATGCGGCGCTCTGGTCGGAGCTGCGATGGTTGTTGGACAGCTGTACGGTAGGACGCGGGAAGAGTTGGATGACGATGCAAAAAAGGAGATCGGAGAAGTCAACTGGGTCAATGTGGCTAAAGGGTGGGATCTCACCTACGAACTCTTTGAATGGTTTCGAGGGGAGTACGGAAGCATCATCTGTTCCGATATCAAGAAGAAACTGTTCGGGGAGAACAACGAAGACTATATCAGGCCAGACAGTCCTGTCAGACAGGTCCTATCCAAAAAAGCCCGAGGCTACGAGAGAGGAATCTGCCCCGGTGTCGTCGCGCTGGCAGCACAATGGGCAACTGAGATCATCCTGCGTAGGGGTGTTCCTGAGGGATGTGCCAAAAGATAGTCCCTCGCGGAGCAACATGAATGACGGTCATCAGGGGGCGGAAAAAAGCCCCGTATGCATCACAAAATCAAGAGGTGACAACTACATGATGCACGATTCCCAGAATGCAAAAGAACTTGAAAGATTGGTCCGTTTAGACACATACCCACTGGCAGTCAAGTTGCTGAAATCGGAGAAGGATATTCCAGAAACAGCCAAGCGCCCCGTAAAGGACTTTGGCCATCACCTTTCTTTGTGCCAGGCGTTCTCTATGTCTCGGAGAGAAGGCACCTCAGTTGCGATGTTGAAGGAAGATATGTGGTGTTTTGAACCCGTCGTGGGATTTGGCCTTGAGAAGCCACCGCTTCGGTTTCTGGAGGGGCACAACCGATTTCCACAGGATGTAGAGACACTCGATGCAGGTGCGAACTTCGCGCGGAACTTCCCGCGGCTGGAGGTAGGTAAATACATCGGGATCATTTCAGCTCCTCTAGAAGCCGTGGATTTCGAACCTGGCGTGGTCATGATGTACTGTACGTCAACGCAACTTACTTTGCTTCTTCTTGGTATCGCCTACAAGGACGGATATGATGTGACCTGCACGCTCTCCGGACATGCGGCCTGTGTCTATTCTGTGGTCCCAGTGTTGCAAACGGGCAAATGTCAAGTAGCATTGCCGTGCCGAGGGGATCGATATGCTGCTGGAACGCAGGATCATGAGCTCATATTCTCCGTTCCATACGATCGTTTGGATGACTTGATTACGGGCCTGAAAGCGATTGCCAAAGCAGGCACTAGGCTTCCCGGCTACGTAGTGATGCAGCCGGAGTACCAGCTGCCCGAAAGTTACGTAACACTGGGAAGAGAAATCGGGATGACGCAACTAGGTAGTTGAGTATATCGTCTTTGGGTGTAGCAACTTGCAAAGGAATGAGCTCATTCGAGAGTTGCCCTCTTGGTACTACACTTGAGGCGCCTTATGCGTACAGCAAGGATGTATTGGCCTTATCAGGCGCTCGCGACAGGATCCAAGGTAAATCGCTACACCCGTTCACCGATTGATGATCAAACCAGGCTGAATCGCACATTGAGGGGGAAAGAGTTCTCCACTTTGTAGACATGTAGGATCTGTTGTTTTGCTTGACATCGACCCTGAATACGTAGCATACTGACTCTTGCTGGGATGAGGCTACAAGGCGCTCTCAACCTACAGAATCCTGGTGTAGACAGAACGCTGCACTCCGATTATCGGAAAACCTCCCAACCCAACAGAGGTTTCGCTATTTCTGTCTCAGGAACTTCGGACTAGAGATTAAGGCTGCTCTGTTCCAGCGCGAGGAGCCGCGCTTTTAGAGGAAGCCCACCGCCAAAGCCGACCAGCTTCCCGTCTTTCCCGATTACTCAATGACAGGGAATTATAATCGGTACGGGATTTGCCCCAAGTACACCTCCCACAGCACGGGTAGCGCGTGGTTGACCGACGTTGGCAGCAATCTCACTGTAGGATCGTGTCTCACCGTAAGGAATCTTTAACACTGCATCCAGAGATTCCTGTCATCTTCTGCATGTAAGATCGCATGTCCTTTCTCTGACCGGGGGCGAGAGAAGTAGCTGTAGGTACGTAAGGTATGCTCGATCCACGCGTAGGTCTCTTCCCGAGAGTTTCCCGTGAACGTAACACATCGCTCGAAGCGAGAAATGCCTTCAGTTCGCCGATACTCATTACGCGTGCATCTGTCATCATCAGGACCATGCCTCCTATGATTCGACACACGCGCCTGTATTACCAGTGATCCCTCATGCTCATCTTGCGTGAGACAACTCTATGGGTCGCAGAGTCGGCTCCAACCGGGTATCATCCTCCCTCAAGCGTTTGATGAGCATTCCGGAAAGGGGAGAGGATGAAAAGATTTGTGGCATTGGGGGCAGTGTTAGGGATTATCGTTCTTTCTTTCTGGGCCCTTGCCGCCTCGGGGACGAATCTCGCGAGCGGAACCGCACAAGAGGTGATGTGGAGCGAGGCTTTGTCCATCCATTGGGCGCTCTTCCTTGCACCACCCCCTCCTGACGCAGCGCTGCGGACCGAGGCCGCCGCGATTCACATGACCGTTCGCTGGTCTCTCTCCTATGTCGCCCGGTACAATGCATCGACTAGGCTGAAGTTCCCCGTGATTTAGGGTCGAAAATTGCCTGTTACCCCCGTTAGGGTCAAGGTTTGCTTTTGTTGGCTTAGTGGTGATATGTAGGCATGTCATATATGGGTACCATCTTGACATTGTTGG